>ERZ779850.2300-NODE-2300-length-15929-cov-22.820020_pt1 | contig 15929 bp, 13 predicted proteins | sample MGYA00511249_ERZ779850 | MGnify/ENA primary metagenome ERZ779850 (study PRJEB29588, sample SAMEA2162475) | human gut metagenome | biome: human gut; feature: human-associated habitat; material: faeces | place: Denmark | collected 2008/2010 ...
AGTAATCCTGGAAGGAGAAGTTGCCCAGCATCTCAAAGAAGGTGCCGTGGCGGGCAGTGATGCCCACGCGCTCGATATCCGGGGTGCGGATGCACTTCTGGCAGGTGGTCACGCGATGACGGGGCGGCTCCTCCTGTGCCAGAAACCACTTCTTCATGGGAGCCATGCCGCTGTTGATCAGCAGCAGGCTGGGGTCGTTCTTGGGTACCAGGGGGAAGCTGTCCAGACGCAGATGACCCTTGCTTTCAAAGAAGCTCAGGTACTTTTCGCGCAGTTCATTCAAACCGGTCCATTGCATAGATCTTTCTCTCCTCAATCGTTTTTGGCGCTCAGGCGCCGTTTTTATGCTGTTATGGCAGAGGGGCGGCACGGAGAAAAAACAAAAAACAGCCCTCATCCCAAAAGGGACGAAGGCTGCTTGTGCATCAAACTCCGTGGTACCACCCAAATTGCAAAGGATCACTTGTCCCCTGCCGCTTTCGGCGCATTAACGCTGCGCAGCGTCCGGTTTACATTCGCCGGAAGCTCCGGGGTGGCGCGAAATGATCCCGACCGGAGCACCTTACAGCCGTGGGCGCTCTCTCTGGACGGTGGTGTGTGCATTTCTGACCCCATCATTGCCATCTGTCATAATTTTACATTCCGCAAAGCAGGCACAATGCCCCTTTGCGTACAGCTAAATTATAGCATACACAAAGCGTTTGTCAACGGTTTTGAGCAAAATTTACGGCACCCAGATGCGGTCTGCACGGGTTATCTCGCCGTTTTGGATGGTCACGGTCGTGTTTCCTGCATTCCACCCATAAGCATCTTCTTCATTGCTCATTGCATCACAAACCGTCCGATCTCCCTTTACGATCACTGGGTCGGCTTCAAAGTCTGCTGCACCGTCCGATAGTTCGATATCGTCTGCCATAACAAGTTGCTTAGCCACTCCAACTTCATAATAAGCGGGAAAATCATCCCATGTCAGAGTCCGGTAGTGGTCATCCTCTTTGCATAAGTCAATACCACCTTCTTCTATTCCACCGTTGATGGTCACATAGTTGTTTTCTCTCTCAACGCTTTCCACTGTTAGGGCTGTAATTTCTTCTGTCCCGTTTAGATGTGTTATAATGGTATCTCCTTCGCTCAATGCTTCAATATCTGCGGCTGTGTACCGGTCATAGTCGTATACAACAGCATTGTTGATGGTATTCTTGCGTTCACCGACCCATACTTTATCGCTTTCAAAGCTGATGTGATAAGTGCCATCCGAAAGTGGGTCACTCAGTAAAACACCTTGCATTGGGTGTACTTCCGTTTTTTGCGCCTCCGAAGATGTCGTGCTTGCCGTGGAAGCCGCTGTGCTTCCAGCCGTGGAACTGGACGCCCCACAGCCCACCATTGTTATTCCAATAGCCAAAAGCACAGTAAGTGTCACTATTTTATGGTTCCATCTCATACGAAAACCTTCTTTCTCTTGCTTGACGGAACGTTTCCGTTCCGCTACAATAAAAACGAATCAAGAACCCATTCTATTGCAACTGATTTTAAGATAGAGAGGAATTTCCCGTGAAAATTTTAAAAGTAAAGTGTCTTGCCCCTACCCGGCTGGACAATTATCTGACCCAGCAGTACCCTGCCCTGACCCCCGGCCGTCTGAACAAGGCGCTGCGGGAGAACAAGATCAAGCTGAACGGCAAAAAGCAGCCGCTTTCCACCCGCGTGATGGCAGGCGACGAGATCAAGCTGTTCATTCTGGACGATGTGCTGGACGCCGACCGCCGGGTGGAAGGCCCCGCGTGGAAGAACGCCCGCACCCCGGCACAGGTGGTGTACGACTGCCCGCAGATCCTGATCGTGAACAAGCCCGCCGGCGTTGCGGTGGACGGCCCGGAGGACGACACCCTGCTGAACCGTGCGCTGCTGTACCTGAACAAGCAGGGCGAGTACAAGGAGAACGACCTGTACACCCCCGCCTTGTGCCACCGGCTGGACACCGGCACCAGCGGCCTTGTGATCATTGCCAAGACCCCGGAGGCTGAGGAGCTGTTCCTTTCTGCCATCAAGAACCGTGAGGTGCAAAAGACCTACCTCTGCGTCACCTTTGGCCGTCCCATGCCGCCGGACGCCACCTTGGGCGGCTACCTGCTGAAGGACGCCGACCGTGGCATCGTGAAGATCGTGGAGGACAAGCAGCCCGGTGCCAAGGAGGTAGAGACCCGGTACGAGACCATCGCCGTCTCCGGCCGTCTGGCCCTGCTGAAGGTGCAGCTGATCACCGGCCGCACCCACCAGATCCGCGCCCACATGGCCAGCATCGGCTGCCCCATCCTTGGCGACAGCAAGTACGGCAACAACAGCGCCAACCGGGAGCTGAAGCTGAAGTATCAGGCACTGTGCGCATGGGAGCTGACCATGCCCCGCTTCACCCAGCCGGACTTTGCCTTCCTCAGCGGCAAGACCTTCCACGCCCCGAAGCCGTGGTATTACCAGCAGGTGCTGGACGGCACTTTGAAGTAACAAAAAGGAGATGCCCTGCAGGGCATCTCCTTTTTGTTACTTATAATAGAACGCTCAGACCCGCACCATATCCGGGGTGATCTCAGCCAGCGTATGGGCACCGCACATCTGCATGGTGTCGGCCAGTTCTCCGGCAAGCTTATCGATGTAGCACTTCACGCCCTCTGTGCCGCCGCCGTAGACAGCAGTCACGAAGGGGCGGCAGATCAAAACGCCGTCCGCGCCCAGCGCCAGCGCCTTGAACACATCCACACCGGTGCGGATACCGCCGTCCACCAGCACCTTCACGCCGGTGCCCTTGAGGGCTGCGGCGATCTCCGGCAGCACCTCGGCGGTAGCGGGGCACTGATCCAGCACACGACCGCCGTGGTTGGACACCACGATGGCAGCGGCACCGGCCTGCTTTGCCTTCAGTGCGCCCTTGACGGTCATCACGCCCTTAACGATGAAGGGACGCTCTGCCAGCTGCACGATCTCGGTCAGTTCCTCCACGCTCTTGCTGCCGGCGGGCGGGGTCATGTTCTTCAGGAAGGGCAGACCCGCTGCATCCACATCCATGGCCACGGCGAAGCAGCCACTGGCCTTGGCCTGCTCCATCTTTTCCCGGATGGTGTCGATGTTCCACGGCTTGATGGTGGGCACACCGCAGCCGCCCGCAGCGCCGATGGCGCGGGTAGCCATCTCCATCACGGTGGGGTTGGTGCCGTCGCCGGTAAAGGCAGCAATGCCGTTTTCGGCACAGGCGCGCACCAGCACATCATTATAGGTCATGTCGGTGTAGGTATCGGAGTAGTGCAGGTTCACTGCGCCCACAGGGCCTGCAAAGAAGGGATAGCGGAAGCTTTTGCCGAACAGTTCCAGTGTGGTGTCCGGTGTACCGCCGGGGCACAGGGTATCCATGTTCACCCGGATATCGGCCCACTTATTATAATTGCGGATAGCGGTATCGCCCACGCCCTTGGCACCCGGGCCGGGGATCTGGTTTTTGCAGGCCACGCCGTTGCACACCGGGCAGGCCTTGCAGTATTGACCAATGCAGGTACGGGCATTGGCAAGCACCTCAGGATAAGTCATAAAAGCATCCTCCTTATATTTCCCGCCGCTGCGGCACAAAATGACCCACCGCAGTGCTCTCTGCCCTCAATATAGACCTATTTTAAAGGTGCGTCAAGGGCTTTTTGTGCTTTCCGTCCATGCGGCAGAATACTTTCTCGCGTTTTTTCGTCATTTTTAAAAAAGTCTGATTTTTTTCAAAAAAATCCTTGACAAAAAGCCTGCTTTCAGGTATTATAGTGGAGCGCCAAGGGCACCCGCCCAAAGGCAGAACAGAAGATGTGGAAAGATGGCTGAGTTGGTCTAAGGCGCACGACTGGAAATCGTGTAACGTGTCAAAAGCGTTCTGGGGTTCGAATCCCCATCTTTCCGCCAGAAACCTGAAACAGAAATGTTTCAGGTTTTTTGTTTTGTCCGCAGTTTGCGGCGCTTGACATTTGCGGGCAGTTCCGTTATGCTGAAACAAATACGTTTTACCGGAAGGAGAGGTTTTTCCATGGCATCTTCCCACAAAAAGCGCACCGGTCTGCGGGCGGCGCTGATCGTTCTGCTGTGTCTGGTTTTGGTGTGCGCGGTGGCTGCGGCAGTGCTGTACAGCTTCGTCAGCCGCAAGATCAAGGCATTCCAGAGCGGTGCCAGCTTTGCGCTGGACTACACCATCGCCTCCACCGAAGCTGAGCCCCCTGCCCTTTACGCCCTGCTGGACAAGTTCGGCGGCACCACCGGCAGTCTGACCGGCCAGTACACCCCCCGAGCGGTGCAGCTGGCGCTGTATCCGACGGGCACCAGCACCGTCAACGATGCCCCTCTGACCCGGATGTACATCAGCGAGGAAGAGACTCTGTACGATGCCGGACAGCTGTACAACAAGCTGCGCAGTACGGTTGTTGCCGAATATCCGCTGGCAAGCCTGCTGCTGCCGGGCTGGTCGCTGGGCAGCTACATTTCCCAAAACCAGCTGGCTACCCTGCTGGGGGTAGACCCCGCCGCCACCGGCTTGCAGCAGGTGAATGACTTCCAGCTGGATCTCAAGCAGCTCAAAACCGTGCAGCCCGCCAACGCCAAGGAAGGCTACCTCTACCTTCAGCTGCCGAACCTCACCGCCGGGGAGGACGCGCCGCAGCTGATTCTGGGCATCGAAAAGCAGGGGCTGCTCAAGACCCTGTCCCCCAAGGTGCACATCCTGCTGGACGTGCCCGCCCACCATATCCATGCGGAGCTAGCCGGCACGGTGACTGCCGCCCAGACCGTGGTGACCGCGCCCACCTCCCGGATGCAGGACTCTGACGTGGAAAGCCTTGTGCAGCTGCGCAAGACCATCGAGAGCATTGTGCAGTTCGTGCAGACCGCCGCCCAGAGCGATGATGCCTCCTCCCCTGCTGCATAAAGCGGACTATTTTGAATGGTCTCCGCTTCGCTCTGACCATCTTCAGCGGAAAAATTATTTTAAAAAGCAAAAAATCGGACAGACTGCGGTCTGTCCGATTTTTATGTTCACAGGTAGGGTCGTAACGAAAAACGGCATTTGCAGCGCCTGTTTCCTTCGGAAACATTTGCGCTGCGGGGGAAATCTCTAAAAAACAGAACAATGATTCTGCTTTTACTTCTTTACGGTCTTTTTGCAGGGTGCACGCTTTGCCTTGGGCTTTACAGCAGCGGGTGCGGCCTTAGTTGCAGGGACAGCAGTCTCAGCCTTGGTCTCCACAACGGGCGCAGCCTTCACCTCTGCGGCGGGGGCAGCTGGCTCTGCCTTTGCCTTAGCGGCCTTCTTCACGGCGGGCTTTTCTGCCTTGACCAGCTCTGCAGCCTTTGCGGTGGGAGCAGCGGGCTTCTCCTCCACCTTCTTGGTGGTGCGGGGCTTGCGGGCTGCGGGCTTTTTGGCGGGAGCGGCTTCCTTGGCCGGTGCGGACTTCGTCTCGGCAGCGGCTGCTGCCTGCTCAGCCTTAGCGGCACGCTTTACGCGGTCCTTTACCTCAGAGATGACCCACAGCTGGTCGCCACCGCCGGGCACTTCCTGCCAGATCTGCAGCACAGCGCCCACCTCGGCACCCATGCCCACGGTGTCCACGCACTTGCCGCCTGCCCAAGAAGAACGCAGACGCACGGTTCCCTCCGGGGTGTGCTCTACCTTCCACATCTGGGACGTGCCGCCCACGTCCTCCCACAGATGCAGCCATGTGCCGTTGGCAGTGCCAGTCATGGTCAGATCCAGTAACTTGCCGGAAGCGCGGTTGCGGATGCGGTACACGCCATCGCCCTCGCGGACAAAGCTCCACTCCTGTTCGGGCTTGTGGTCGTACTTGCCCAGACGGACAGTGCCGCCGTCCTTGCTGCCTTCCACTGCCTGAATGACGTTGCCGGTGTGAGCGGCAATGGTATAAAAGCGGTCGGCTTCGATCACAGTTTGTGCTACGGATTTCATGTACAAATCCCTCCCAATCATAAAATACACAGATTTTTCCAATTCCTTCTTATAAAGAATACCACATATCGTGATTTTTCACAAGCAATTCGACAATTCTTTAGCACTTTATATAGAAACCACCCTGTTTTCGCCTTCTTTTTCGCCCCTTCGCAGGGGAGAAAGGGCCGTTTTTCTCCCTCTCGACATTTTGCCGCAACTGCGTTATACTGTTTCTATCAGGACTATCTGCCGCTCTGGAAGGGGCGGCTTTCTCGTTTTTGAAGGAGGATATTTTTCCATGACCCAGCAGGACCGCACTGCGGTGCAATATCATAAAATGACCGAGACCCCTATCCCCCGGCTGATCCTCAGTCTGGCCGCGCCCACCATTTTAAGTATGCTGATCACCAGCATCTACAATCTGGCCGATACCTTTTTTGTAGGGCGCATCTCCACCAGCGCTTCCGGTGCGGTGGGCGTCGTTTCCAGCCTGATGGCAATCATACAGGCGCTGGGCTTTATGCTGGGGCACGGCTCCGGCACCATCATCAGCCGCCGCTTGGGCAGTCAGGATACCCACGCCGCCACCCGCTTTGCTTCCACCAGTTTTTTTACAGCGCTGGCCTTTGGCGTAGTGCTGGCAGTGGCTGGCCTTGCCACCCTGCCGGACTTTATGATGCTGCTGGGCAGCACCGAGACCATTCTGCCCCACGCCTGCGCCTACGCCCGCCCCATCCTGCTTGCCGCGCCGCTGATGATCTCCAGTCTGGTGATGAACAACATTCTGCGGTATGAGGGCAAGGCGAACCTTGCCATGGTCGGGCTGGTCACCGGCGGGCTGCTGAACATTGCGCTGGACCCGCTGTTCATGTTCGGGCTTGGGCTGGGCACTGCCGGTGCCGGTATCGCCACCGCCCTCAGCCAGACCATCAGCTTTGGCATTCTGCTGTATATGTTCCTGCGGGGCAAAACGGTCAGCCAGTTCCGGCTTTCCGCCGTCACCCGCGAGCCGCGCGAGTTTTTGCAGATCCTTGCAGGCGGCGCGCCCAGCTTTGGCCGTCAGGGTCTGAACAGCATCGGCGGGATGCTGCTGAACATTGCCGCCCGCAGCTACGGCGACGCCGCCGTGGCGGGCATGAGCATCGTGTCCCGCATTTTTATGTTCATCCTCTCGGTGGCCATCGGCGTGGGACAGGGCTTGCAGCCGGTGGCGTCCTTCAACTACGGCGCACGCAAATACCACCGGGTACGGCAGGCTGCCATCTTTACCCTGAAAGCCGCCTTTGTGCTGCTGGTGGTGCTGATCGCGGTGTGCTGGTGGAACGATGAGGCTCTGATCCGTCTGTTCCGGGATGACCCGGAAGTCACCGCCGTGGCGCTGCCTGCCTTCCGTTACCAGTGCTTTGCCGTCCTTTTGCAGCCGGTGATCGTAGTGGCCAACATGACCTTCCAGAGCGTGGGCAAGGCCGGGCGCGCCACCTTTCTGGCCTGCTGTCGGCAGGGCGTGTGCTTTATCCCGCTGATTTTAGTATTGCCCCGGGTGCTGGGTCTTGTGGGCGTGGAGCTCTGCCAACCCATTGCGGATGCGCTCACTTTTTTTATCTCGTTGCCTTTTTTGCTGGCCTTTCTGCGGCAGCTGGAGCAGATGGACAAGGCAGAAGCGTCCCATACCCCGGCACAGCTGTAATGCAATTGTAACCGTTTTTAGCCGCATTTTTCTGCAAGTTCTGCAATGAAAAATGCGGCTGTTTCGTATTCTGAGTGAACGGAAAAATTTTCCTCCCTGTTTTTTGCAAAGGAGTGTTTTTATGAAGCGTGTTGTCTTGCGTATCGGCTGCGGGGCGGTCTGCGCAGCCCTTGCCCTTACTTTAGGCTGCGGCTGTGCCCTGCTGCCGCCCGCCACCGGCGTGCCGGGCGCTGCCAGCTCTGCCGTTTCTGTGCCCACGGACGACAGCGGCAAGCCCCTGTACGACCCCGCCGTGCTGAACGATGACCGTCTGCGGGTATTGTACTGCTATGACCGCGCGGGGAGCAGCACCACCATCCTGTGCGGCAGCACCCCGCTGCATCAGGCTGCCCGCAGCGAGAACGTCTCGCTGGTGGAGGACAGTGCCACCGGCATCGCGGACTACTGGCTGCGCAGCTGGTCCGACCCCACCGGCCGGGGCGGACGCCGCACCGCCCTGTACGACAAGACCGGCACTGAGGTGATGTCCTTTGAGGGCGAGCAGAACGCTACCCTGCAAAACGGCCTGCTGGTGCTGCAGGAGAGCCGCCTTGTCGATGGCGGCTACGTCCCGGAGTCCGGCTACGGCACCTGTCAGGTCATCGACCTTGCCACCGGCGCAGCGCTGCCGGTGCCGGAGGGCGCATACAGCTGCACCCTATGCGGCGATAAGCTGGTGTTCAGCTGCTACGCCCGCCCGGAAGGGCTGGACGATTACGACTGGGATATGGATTACCAACAGAACCGCTGGGTAGTTGTGCAGGAAAAGGACAGCACCCCCGTCTACCGCGCCGATGCCGCCTCGGCATACCGCCTTTTCTACGACAGCGATACCCTGAGCGACTGGGTGGAGCTGGACGTTGCCACCGGAGCCGAGACCACCGACCAGATTTTGTATAACACCCAGACCGGCGAGCAGTACACGGGCTTTTTGCAGGTCTACCCGGGCGGTCTTGCCAGCTTTTCCACCGGCGATGGCCGGTACGAACTGCGGGATATGACCACAGAGGACCGCGGACTGATTGCCGCCTTTGACGAGCAGCCCAGCCAATATTTCCCGGGCTATGTGGTAACATGGCACAGCGGCGAGGATCATGGCTACGAGCTCTATGATCTGGAAACCGGCACCAAGACCCCGCTGTACGATGTGAACACCACCGATAACACCATAGCCGTCTACGCGCTGGACGGCAGCCTGCGGGTGTACAGCAAGGACAACGGCAAGCTGCTGACCGACACCACCGTAGAGCCGGTGGAGCACCAGCAGCGGGTACGGATGAGCAACTACGGCAGCGGCTACGTCTGGCTGAAATTGCAGGACAACGACCGCTACGAGACCACCGCCACCCGGCTGTACGGCCCGCAGGGGCTTGTCAGCGACCTGACCGCCCTGCAGGGCAAATACAGTTACGTCAACTACCTGACCACCGACCCCGACGGCAGACCCATGTTCTACGGCAGCCGCAGCGCTGTGGGCAGCGCCTACGGCAACGTATACGATGTGCTGGACGCAGACGGCAAGGTAGTATTACAGGGGCTTGCCAGCTGCGCCGGGTACTATTCTAACAGCCTGAACGCCCTGCCCGACCATGTGTTTGCTGCACAACGGGGCTTCTATGTGGGCTGGATGGACACAAGCGGCAACTGGCTGTACTGCCAGAGTATTTTCTCGTCTGCCACTGCGGACGATGAACCGAGTTACGGCTATTGAGTTAGGAGGGCTTTCTTATGAAAAACGCTAAAATTTCCCGCCGCAGCTTTCTGCTGGGGCTGGCTGCCTGCTCCGCTGCCGGGGTGCTGACCGCCTGCAAGGGCACGGATGCGCCCTCCGGCAGCACCGCCTCCTCTGTGGTAGAACAGCCTGCATCCTCTGCTGCTTCCTCTGCTGTGCAGCAGGCAGCGCCGTTTTTGACCGTGGAGGATTTTCCCCCGCTGGACGGCAGCACCGCCTGCATCCCCCTGATGGCGCAGATGCTGGCCGATACCACCGGCATGGACTTGGAGGAAGCCCGCAGCAGCATCACGGTGAGCACCACCGCCTACGCATGGGAAAACTTTGGCTTGTACGACACCACCACCCGAATGCTGGTGGTATACGAAGCGCCGGACTATGTAAAGGAAGAGCTGCAAGAGGCCAACGTGGAGCTGGAGCAGAAGCCCATTGGAGTGGACGCGCTGGTGTTCATCGTCAACGAGGACAACCCCGTGCAGGCGCTTACCCGGCAGCAGCTGCGGGACATCTATGCCGGAAAGATCACCAACTGGAAGGATGTAGGCGGCAAGGATCAGGAAATCGTTGCTTTCCAGCGCGGCGAGGACTCCGGCAGCCAGACCCTGTTCAAAAAACTGCTCATTCAGGGCGGTGAGCTGATGACCCCGCCCTCTGAGCTGGCTCCCGCCGCCATGGGTGAGCTGGTGGACAGCATTGCCGATTACAACAACAGCGCCAATGCCATCGGCTTCTCGGTGTATTATTACATCAGCGAGATGTACTCCAAACCCGGGCTGCGTCTGCTGGCGGTGGACGGTGTGACCCCCAGCAACGATACCCTTGCCGACGGCAGCTACCCCCTTTGCAACGATTTTTACGCCGTCATCCACCCGGATGCCGCCGCCGACAGCCCGGAGCGCCGTCTGTACGACTGGCTGGACACCGCCGACGGTATTGCCTGCATCCAGAAGGCCGGGTACGTTCCGGCACAGTCTGCCGCCAAGGCGAATTGATTTTCCATGAATTGACAGCCTGCCCGCATTCTGCTACAATCTAACCAGAAGTTTGTCGAATCCTGTTTAGCAGAATGCCGAAAGGAAGGTCTTACTATGGAACACCCCTCTCACCCGGTAGAAAGCCACTGGCGCACCTCCCTGCGCAACCGCATCATTCAGGCTTCCAGTCTGCTGGAGGTACTGTTGTCCGGCTTAGTGCTGATCGGTCTGCTGTTCAGTGTTGTGCCGCTCATCCGCTGGATGCCCGGCCTGCTGTTCGACGGCAACGAAGCAGAGATCCGCACCTTTCTGGAGCGCAGTCTGGATATCGTGATCGGCATCGAGTTCATCAAGATGCTGGCCAAGCACAGCCCCGGCAGCAGCCTTGAGGTGCTGCTTTACGCCATTGCACGCCATCTGGTGGTGGGGCACGATTCCGCCGTGGAGAATCTGCTCAGCGTTGGCGCGATCGCGCTGATCTTCATCGTGCGCAAGTTCTTTTTTGTTCCGGCCTTTGGCGCGCACCTGCCGGACGGTCACCCCGCGCCGGATCTTACCCCCGCCCAGAGCGGCATCCCCGCCGACTGGTTCCGTCGGCGGCATTCCGAAGCAAAGCCCGAGGAAGAGCCCAAGACGGAAGCGTAAGCGTTTCATCAGCTCCCAAAAAAGCGGCTGCTGCACAGCATTTTGTGCAGCAGCCGCTTTTTATACGCTGCAAAATACACGATGCAGCATTTATTTCGTCCGTTGGTTTATGGTGTTCCCCGTGGCCGGAGCAGGCACTGCGGGCAAACATCCACTGCCAGATCTCGCTGGCACTGAACCGTATCTACACCGAGTGGTACCCCAGCAAGGGCTACACCTTCAACATCACCAACTCCACCAGCTACGACCAGTACTACGTCCATGGGCGCACTGTGTTCGAGGTGATGGTGCGCATCACGGACGATATCTTCAACACCTACCTGCGCAAAAGCGGTACGGTGAACCCCTATTATTCCGAGTACTGCGACGGCAAGTCGGTCACCTGCCCGGGGCTCAAGCAGTGGGGCACGGTGACACTTGCCAACAACGGGCGCAGCGCGCTGCAAATTTTACGCTACTACTACGGCAGCAGCATCGAGATCGTGCGCACCAAAAATATCCGCTCCATCCCGCAGAGCTACCCCGGCACACCACTGCGGCAGGGCAGCCGCGGCGCGGCGGTGTTCACCCTGCAAAGGCAGCTGAACCGCATTACCAAGGACTATCCCTTCCTTGGAAAGCTGACGGTAGACGGCGTATTCGGCAGCCGGATGGCCGCCACGGTGCGGGCGTTCCAGAAGCAGTTCAACCTGACCGCCGACGGCGTAGTGGGGCGGCAGACATGGTACAAGATCAGCTATATCTATGTATCGGTAAAAGATCTCGCCGAGCTGACCAGCGAGGGCGAGACTTCCACCGGCACCCTGTCCAACGGCACATGGAACGGTACGGTGCTAAGCACCGGTGCTTCCGGCAGCGCGGTGGAGCAGGTACAGTTCTGGCTGAACACGCTGGCGCAGTACGACAGCGCCATCCCCGCCGTAAAGGTAGACGGCGTATACGGCACTGCCACCGCCAATGCGGTGCGTGCTTTCCAGCGCAAATACGGCCTTACCGTAGACGGCATAGTGGGGCAGACCACTTGGAAGGAGCTGTACGACGAGTTTTTGAGCATCCAGTCCGACAACGGCACCCCCAACGCCTACCCCGGCACGCCGCTGCGGGAGGGGTCTGCCGGGCAGAATGTGCGGCTGGTGCAGTTCTGGCTGAAGATCGCCCGCACGGTATACACAAGCCTTGAAAGCGTGACCGTGGACGGAAAATTCGGCGCGGGCACGGCATCGGCTGTGCGGCGGTTCCAGCGCTACTTCGGGCTGACGGCAGATGGGGTGGTGGGGCGTACCACATGGCAAAAGCTGTACGAGGTGTACAACGATATCGCCAACCGGCTGCTCTCCTCTTCCCTGCGCCCCGGCGAGTACCCGGGCGTGCTGCGCACCGGCTCTGCCGGCACGGCGGTGCGGGAACTGCAATTTTACCTCTACCTCATGAGCGCCTACGAAAGCAGCATCCCGCCGGTAAGCATTGACGGAAAGTTCGGCGCGGATACCGAGCGGGCGGTGCGGGCGTACCAGCGGTTTGCAGGGCTTACCGTGGACGGCGTGGTGGGGCGCACCACATGGAACTCTCTCTATGGCCGCGCCAGCCAGCTGCGCTCCTCCGGCCCGGTGGTCACCTTAAAGCGTTTGCCCTACCCCGGCACCCCGCTGACGGTGGGCAGCAGCGGTGATACCGTGCTGTACTACAATCTGCTTTTACAGCGCATCGCCTATTATTTTTCCAGCGTGGAGGCCCCGTCCCTTGCCGACCGTTATACCGATGAGACTGCCACCGCCACCCGCAGCGCCCAGCAGCTGCTGGGGCTGGAGCAGACCGGCATTGCCGATGCCGACACATGGACGGCGGTGGAAGCGCTGAGCTTGCAGCTGGCTGCCCATGCCCCGAACCCCGACCGGGACACCCCTCCCGGCACCGCTTACCCGGGGCGCGCCATCGCCGAGGGCAGCGCCGGGCAGGAAGTGGGGCAGGTGGAGCGCTGGCTCAACCGCCGGGCACAGCTTTCCTGCGGCGAGGACTATGTGGCCGACAACAACCGCTTTGGCGCGGCAGACGCTGCCGCCGTGCGGGCTGTCCAGCAGCAGGCGGGGCTACAGCCGGTAAACGGCATCGTGTACCGGGAAACATGGCACGCTTTGCAAGCCCAGTGCACCGACCCCTGCGGCTGCGAGAAGGAGGAATGAGGGATGGCACGCCTTTTGATCTATGACGCCTACGAAAACAAGGTGTACACCTACGCAAACCTGAACGAGAACGACCCCATGCCTTACAGCACCCTGACCACCCTGCGGCTGCGGGAGTTCCGGGGAAAATCGTCCAGCCCTACCCTGTGGACCACCATTGCCGCCATGGAAGCGTGGAACCTGACCCGCCGCAAATACGGCAGGGGCATCCCGGTGGGGTACGCCTTCCGCCGCATCTGGGAGGGCGGTCACGGCACTCGCAGCCAGCACTACGCGGGGGTAGCGTTCGATGTGGGGCAAAGCCTTGAACAGCGCCAGCGCACCGCCATTTACAACGCCGCCCGCGCTACCGGCGCATGGGGCTATGTGGAGCCGCTGAGCAGACCCCCACATGGGTGCACTTTGACCGCCGCTACGGCACCCCGGCCTGCAGCGGCACCACCGCAGGCTACCCCACCCTGCGCCGGGGCAGCCGGGGCTGCTATGTCATGGTTTTGCAGGACGCACTTTCCACCCTTGGCTACCAGACCGGCAGCCGCATCGACGGTATCTTTGGTGCCCGCACCGAGCAGGCTCTGCGCGGTTATCAGAAGCGCACCAGTCTGCGGGTGGACGGCGTGTGCGGCTGCGACAGCTGGAAAAAGATCTCCACCGCCGTCATCGGCATCGGGCGCACCAAAACCACCATCGACTAGCGTTTGTCCCATACAGAAAAAGCGGCCGCACAAAACCATGTGCGGTCGCTCTTTTTTACTCACTTTACAGCCTGTTTCAGCTGCTCGAGATCTGCGGCATCCGGGTGGGAGAGCGCCTTGTCGAAGTTTTCGATCAGGGCATCCAGATTGGGGATGTGCAAAGGCTTTGCCTTCATGGCCTCGTACCGCTGCCGGACGGACACCGGCATTTTGCCCTGACACATAAAGCTGCCGATCACGGTGTTGCTGCCGTTCAGCGCCTGCCGGGTGGCGGCAAGGATCTTTTCAAAGTAGGGCGCACTGCCGCCAAAGCCTGCCGTGCCAAACAGGAATACCCGCTTGCCGCGCAGCTGCTTCAAAAAATCCAGCGTGTCGGCATCCGCCTTGCCCTTGTCCGTCCAGAAACCCACATACAGGGTGTCTGCTGCCAGCGCGGCAGCGTCCGGTGCGCCGAAATAGCAGCAGTCTGCCTGCGGCAGCTGCTCCCGCAGGGTCTGTGCCAGCAGTGCGGTGTTGCCGGTTTTGCTGCTGAATACGATGGCGTAACTCATTTTTACCTCCCTCAGAGCAGCGGCAAAGCTGCCGGATGCTCTTGTGCATACGATAGTTTACGGCAGTTCCTTTGCCGGGAGAGCCTGAAATCATGGAACAGTATAGTACAGCGCCCTGCCAAAATCAAGAGTTGACGATATTCTCGCCTTTCCCGGCCAGAAAGCTGCGCAGGTTGCCGGTGGTAATATCCATCAGCCGCTGCAAGGCTTCCTTGGTGGTCCATGCAATGTGCGGGGTGAGCACCGCGCCCGGCAGGCCGCGCAGGCGGCTTTGGGGCGGCAGCGGCTCGGTGGCAAAGGCGTCTGCGCCGTAAAAGGCAAGCTTGCCGCTTTCCAGTGCATCGGCTACGGCTTCCTCGTCCACCAGTGCGCCCCGGGCAGTGTTCAGCAAAATAGCACCGGGCTTCATTTTGGCAAGGGCTTCCCGGCTGACCAACCCGCGGGTTTCCGGGGTGGCCGGGCAGTGCAGGCTGAGCACATCGCTGCGGGTAAGCAGGGTGTCAAAGTCCACGAACTCCACCCCGTCGGCGGCGTACTCCGGGCGCACCGTGCGGGTGCACACCAGCACCTCCATGCCAAAGGCCTTTGCAATGCGTGCGGTCTGACGGCCGATGCTGCCGTAGCCGTAGATGCCAAAGGTCTTGCCCAGCAGCTCCACCTGCGGCAGCAGACCGTACTCTGCCGGGATGCCCAGCTGCCAGTACCCGGCCTTTACCGCCCGGTCGTACCGCTGGGCGCACTGGCAGATGGCCAGCAGCAGGCTGAAGGTCATCTGCGCCACGCTGTAAGTAGAATAGCCCGGCACGTTGGCCACTGCCACCCCATGGCGGCGGCAGGCTTCAAGGTCGATATTATCTGTGCCGGTGGCGATGATGCCCACCCACTTGAGGTTCGGGCACTGCGCCAATACTGCCTCGTCAATGCGGCACTTGTTGATGAGCACCAGCTCTGCATCCCCGATGCGGGGCGCAATATCGGCGTAGTCGGTGCGCACATAGCTGGTGGTGTCCGGCACCAGTGCCTTTACCCCGGACCAGTCCAAGTCTCCTTCTTCCATCACATAGCTTTCAAGGATCACTGCCTTCATAGCTTTCTCATTCCCTCTCTATTTCAACGTCATTCCGCTTCTTTCAGCGGATAAAGCGCCAGCGCAAGGCTGCCGCCGTAGGGGCGGCTGTCCAGTGCGGCATAGCCTTTTGCCAGCAGCAATGCCAGCTGTACCCTGTCCTCCAGCGGCACCCACACCGGTGCGGTACGGGCGGGCACGCAGCCGGTGCGCAGCAAAAAGCAGGGCGCAAGGCTTTCCAGCGGGCGCAGCGCCCGCAGTCCGAAGCCCTGCCGGAAATACAGCGGCAACAGCGCTGCCGCCGTTTCGGTGCACTCTACCACCGCCCATGCCGTACCCTTGCGGCGCAGCCGGTCCGCCCGGGCGGCGGCAATTTCCACCAGCCGGGCGGGAAGTTC
>ERZ779850.2307-NODE-2307-length-15899-cov-21.519629_pt1 | contig 15899 bp, 9 predicted proteins | sample MGYA00511249_ERZ779850 | MGnify/ENA primary metagenome ERZ779850 (study PRJEB29588, sample SAMEA2162475) | human gut metagenome | biome: human gut; feature: human-associated habitat; material: faeces | place: Denmark | collected 2008/2010 ...
GAACCTGCAACCCACTGATTACAAATCAGTTGCGCTGCCATTGCGCCACACCAGCTTATTTTATTGTTTTCCGAAGGGCGGTCTGCCAATTGATAATGCCTTCCGCCTGTGACAAATCACTGGTTTATAGGATAGCAGAAACCACGCAAATTGTCAATATCCACTCGTGTTCTCGGATGGGAAGCGTCGGGCAGCGTGAGCACTTTTTTCCTGTTCGTTCAACGGTTCGTTTCCCAGGCTGTGCAGCGGCAGCAGGCATGCTCCGGCAGGCAGAGCCATGCCGCGCCGGCGCGGGCTGCGGGCACAGCGCCCCGCCGGCAGCGTTTTGGCCGTATCAAACCGATAAAACCGCTTGCAAGGCGGGGTTTGCAGCGCTATAATTAAATTGGGATATTATGTAGAAATGCCGTCTGCTTCCCGGTGCGGCGCCTGCGGCAGCAGCCTTGACGGCGGACAAACCCAGAGGATTTCTGTGAGGAGAGTTGTTTATGTGTCAGATCAGGGTGAATCTGCGCCGATGGGCCTGCCTTCTGGCAGCGCTGGCGTGCCTGCTTGCGCTGCTGCCGCTTCCTGCACACGCAGCGGGAGCCGCGTCAAAAGTGGTGCGTGTGGGCTGGTATGAGGACGCCTACAATATCACGGGCAAGAACGGCGAGCGCAGCGGCTATGCCTACGAATACGAGCAGTCGGTCGCGGCATACACCGGCTGGACTTACGAATACGTCAAGGCCGGCTGGTCGGACCTGCTCCAGATGATGAAAAGCGGCGAGATCGACCTGATGGCTGGTGTTTCCTACACCGAGGACCGTGCACAGGACATGCTGTTCAGTGAGCTGCCGATGGGCCGGGAAATCTATTATCTGTATGCCGACCTGGCCCACACGGACATTTCGGCCTCGGATCTGCGCACTCTGAACGGCAAACGCATCGCCCTGCTGAAAACCAGCGTGCAGGCCGCCCAGTTCTATCAATGGGAGGAGGATCACGGCCTGCATCTGCAATATGTGTGGTCCAACAGCTTCGAGCAGGGCAAGCAGCAGGCGCAGGGCCGCGAGATCGACTGCGTCATTTCCACCGAGACGCCTGCCTGGGTGGAATACGGCATGTCTGCCATTGCCCAGACCGGCGGCTCCGACATCTACTTTGCCATCAGCAGGACCCGGCAGAACCTGAAGGAAGAGCTGGATCACGCCATGCGCAAGATGGAATTCGACAAGCCGTTTTACGCTGACGAGCTGTACCAGCGGTATCTTTCTGCCTCCTATACGCCTGTGCTGTCCCGTGAGGAACAGGACTGGGTCACGCAGCATGGAGACATCCGGATCGGTTTTCTGACCAGCGATGCCGGCATCAGTACCTATGTGCCGGAGAGCGGGCAGCTGGTGGGAGTGATCAACGACTACATCACCTTTGCATCCGACAGCATCAGCAACCAGAAGCTGGATTTTTCACTGGTCGGGTATGATTCCATGGAAGAGGAGATCCAGGCCTTGAAAGACGGCCAGATCGACCTCATCTTCCATTTTGCCCAGAACCCCTATGTAGAGGAAGAGAACAACTTCGTTCTGTCCAACACGGTCCTGACCCTGAACATGGCGGCGGTCACAGCGCAGAATTCCTTCAACGAGAACCATGCGAACACCGTTGCTCTGCTGAAGGATGACCTGCTGCTGAAATGGTACGTTTCTTACTACTATCCGGACTGGAACATCGTCGAGTACGATTCCCTGAAGGATGCCGAGGCAGCCATGCGCAGCGGCGAAAACGACTGCCTGCTTGCCGAATCGGGCGAGGTCGCGAAGTACCGTGAGGACAAAAGGCTCCACAGCGTTTTCCTCACGCAGGACGGCAATGTCTCTTTTGCCGTGGCACGCGGAGATGTCACCCTGATGTCGATCCTGAACAAGACCCTGCGCACGATCCCGGCCTCCATGCTGACGGGTGCGCTGCCCATGTACGAGGCCTCGCTGGAAAAGGTGACCGTGACCGACTTTGTAAAGGATAATTTTCTTGTCGTCTCCGTGATGCTGATCACCTTCTTCGGGATGATCCTGGCGGTCATCCTTGTCTCGCTGCGCCGGTCGCGCATCGCTGAGGCAAACGCCAAGGAAGCCGCCCGGCAGGCCCGGAAGCTGAACCAGAAATTGCAGGAAAGCCAGCGAGAGCTGCGGGCGGCCCTGCAGCAGGCGGAGAGCGCCAGCTCAGCCAAGACCACCTTCCTGAGCAACGTGTCTCACGACATCCGTACCCCGATGAACGCCATCGTGGGCCTGGCCAGCCTGATGGAAAACGACCTGCAAAACCCGGGCAAGCTGCAGGGCTACATTGACAAGTTGAAGACCGCCAGCTGGCATCTGCTGAACCTCATCAACGAGATCCTGGACATGAGCAAGATCGAAAGCGGCAAGGCCACCCTGAACATCCAGCCCTTCCGCATGGCCGAGCAGATCGCGCAGGTGGACAGCGTGATCCGCCAGCAGGCCGTGCTGCGGGACCAGCAGTTCACCGTACAGGTCCACGATCTGCTCCACGAGAATGTGGAAGGCGACGCCACCCGCCTGCGGCAGGGACTGCTCAACATCCTGTCCAATGCGGTCAAGTACACCGGCCATGGCGGCAGCATCTCGCTGAATGTGGAGGAGATCCTCCGCAGCGGCCACTATGCCCGCTACAAGTTCACCGTTACCGACAACGGCATCGGCATGAGCGAAGCGTTCCAGAAGCACATTTACGAGTCCTTCAGCCGGGCCGAGAATTCGGTAACCAACAAGGTGCAGGGCACCGGTCTGGGCATGGCCATCACCAAGAACATCGTGGACATGATGGGCGGTGTCATCACGTTGCAAAGCCAGCTGGGCAAGGGCACCCGCTTCGAGGTGGTGCTGGACTTCAAGATCTGCGAAGAAACGGTGCAGGCAGCACCCGCCGTCTGCCCTACCCCGACGCAGGACAGCCCGTCGCTGCACGGGATGCGCTTCCTCTGCGCCGAGGACAACGAGATCAACGCCGAGATCCTGCAGTCCCTGCTGGAGATGCGGGGCGCTTCCTGCACCATCTGCCGCGACGGTGCCGAGGTCGTGGAGAAATTCCGGACCGTGGCCCCCGGCGAGTACGACGCCATCCTGATGGACGTGCAGATGCCCGGCATGGACGGCTACGAAGCCACCCGGACGATCCGCAGCGGTGCAAACCCGCTGGGCCTGACCATTCCCATCATCGCCATGACAGCCAACGCTTTTGCCGAGGACGTCAAGAAGAGCCTGGATGCCGGCATGAACGCCCACCTGTCCAAGCCGGTGGACCTGAACGCACTGGAGCAGACCCTGCAGCGCTTCCGCTACGAACCGTCTGCGGAGCAGCCGCAATAACCGACAGCATAAAAGCCCTGCCGCTGAAAATCAAGCGGCAGGGCTTTCTGTTTGCAGTCCGGTCAGGCAAGGGCCTGCTGGATCTTTGCAAAGTCGGCCAGGGTAAGGGCCTCGGGGCGGATGCGGGCGTCGAACCCGGACGCCTCAATGGCGGCAATGACCTTTTCCTTGGGCAGGTTCAGGCCGCCTGCAATGGCGTTGGCCGCAGTCTTGCGGCGCTGGCCAAAGGCCGCACGGATCAGTGCAAAGTAGCCTTCCTCGTCCTCCACCTGCACGGCGGGGGTGGGGCGGATGTCCATGCGCACCACGGCGCTGGTGACCTTGGGGGCCGGGTAAAAGCTGCCCGGCGCAGCGGTGAACATCAGCCTGGAGGTGGCGTAGTAGTTCACCGCACAGCTGATGGCACTGGAAGCCCGGGTGCCGGGCACGGCGGCCAAGCGGTCGGCGGCTTCCTTCTGCACCATCACGGTCAGGCTCTCGATGGGCAGGCGGTCCCCCAGCAGCTTCATGACGATGGGGCTGGTGATGTAATAGGGCAGGTTGGCGCACACGGCCACCGGCATGCCCGGGAACTCTGCCGCAATGAGGGCTTTCAGGTCCACCTTCAGCACGTCCTGCAGCACCAGCTTGAAGTTGTCCACCCCGGCCATGGTCTCGGCCAGCAGCGGCGGCAGGCGCTCGTCCACCTCAATGGACACCACTTTGGCGGCACGCTTGGCCAGCTCTTTGGTCAGCACACCGATGCCGGGGCCGATCTCGATGACGCCGTAGCGCTTGTCCACCCCACTGGCATCCACGATCTTGGTGGGGATGCCCGGATTGATGATGAAGTTCTGTCCAAAGCCCTTGGAGAGCGCAAAATCGTATTTTTCGCACAGGGCGCGGATCACGGAAATGTCGGTCAGTTCGGGCATGGAGGCCATCCTTTCTCAGAAAAAGGCTGTTGCAGGGTATGCAGCAGCCTTTGGGGTCATTGGTACTATTGGCGGCAGATCACTCTCCCAGTCAATGCCTGACGGCATTGCCAGCCCCCTCGGAGATGGGGCCTTTTGGCGTGACCGGACAAGCTCCGGCAAACGATCTGCTTTGCCGCACGGAAAAAGCCTCCCTCCCAGAGGGAGGTGGCGCGGCGCAAGCCGTGACGGAGGGAGTTTACTGTGCCGCAGAATCGGCCGCCGCTTCGCTCTGTGCAGTGTCTGCCGATCCTTCCGGTGCATCCGTCTCCGGTGCAGTCTCGGCGTCAGCGGCGGTGCTGTCGGCAGCCTCCGAAGCAGCGGCAGAAGAAGCACTGTCGTTGGCACCGGCCACGGTGGTGGTGCCGCTGAGCTGCTGGGCTGCGCTCACGGCACGCTGCACCTGGGGATCCGTCTCCGGGGTGTAGTCCAGATAGGAGTTGGCTTCATCCGCGCTCAGGGTGCGCTCCACATCCACGCTCAGGCCCGTGCCGTCAAAGCTGGTGCCGTCGCCGCAGAGCAGCTTTGCCACCGTGATGCTCACGGCACTGCCGTCCGACAGGCGCTGCGGGCTGCTCTGGATGGTGCCCTTGCCCATGGTGGTGGTGCCCACCAGACGGGCACCGTTCATGGTGCGCAGGGTGGCTGCGAACAACTCGGCTGCGCTGGCAGTGTTGCCGTTTACAAGGCAGACCATGGGCAGGCTGACGGAGCTTTCGGCATCGCTGCTGCCGATGACGGTGCGGTTGCCGTTTTTATCCTCGGCGTAGGCCACCGTGCCCTCCGGGGCGATCAGGTCGATGCAGCTGACTGCATCTTCCAGAATGCCGCCGCCGTTATCCCGCAGGTCGAATACCAGACTGGCTGCGCCGTTTGCGGTCAGGGTGCGCAGGGCGTAGTCCAGCTCGCTGGGCGTAGTGCCATCAAACTGACGGATGCGGATGTAGCCTACATTGTCCAGCAGCTGGTAGTCCACGGTGGTGCTGGTGTAGCCGGAATGGGTCAGCTCAGCCGTTTTGCTGGCGGCAGCACTGTTCAGCCATGTCACAGTAACGGTCGTACCGGCCTCGCCCTGCAGGGCTTTGTACACGGCATCTGCACTGGACAGGCTCTTGACATCGGTATCGCCTACGGTGGTGATGTAGTCACCCACGGCGATGCCTGCTTCCTGCGCGGGAGAGCCGTCGTAGACGCGGGTCACCTTGGCGTAGCCGGTCTGGTCGATGCCAAGCTCCACGCCAATGCCCAGGATTTTGCCGCTCTGGATGTTCATCAGCTCGGTGTAGGCGTTGGCGGTGTAGTAGCGGGCGTACTTGTCGCCCGTGCCCAGCAGATAACCGGCGGTCAGACGGTCGTACAGCATCGTCTCGTCGATGGTGTAGTAATCGTTGCTGCGGACATAGCGGTCCACCTCAGCGATCTTGTTGTACATACTTTCCTTTTCTTTTACGCTGTTGACCGTGCTGTCGAACAGACGCATGGCGATGAGCATCGTGATGGAAAAGGTCACGGTCATGGCAAGGATCACGATGGTGACTGCCATACCCAAAGAAATTTTACGGTTCATGGTTCGTTCCTCCCGGTCAGAGCAGCAGCATCATAAGGATGCTGCCCAGCAGCGAGAGTACAAACACCCCTGCCAGAACCAGACAGCCGATGCGCAGCACGCGCTTGCGTTTTTGTTCGTTCATAGATCAACCAGACTCCTTGTGTTGCTTGTTGGGGTGTATCTGAAAACAAAGAAAATGACGAATATTTCGCAAGCACAAGCGGGATTTAAGGCAAATAGCCGCAGGAATCCTTTGTGGATTTCAAGGCTGTTTAACGCAAAATCCAGCTGTGCTTGTAGAAATAGACTAAATTTTCGACTTTTCAGATACCCCCTAGTTGTGGGGGATGGGGATGCAGCTGCGGGGGTTCACGGCGTTGGCCTTGGAGCCGCCCTTCCACACCTCCAGATGCAGGTGGTTGCCGGTGGAATTGCCGGTGGTGCCCACATAACCAATCAGTTCACCCTGCTTCACATACTTGCCTGCACTGGTAGCCACCGAGCGCATATGCGCGTACAGGGTGGAATAGGTATTGCCATCGGACATTTTGCCGTGGTAGATGATAACGTAGTTGCCGTAGCCGCCGGTAGACCAGCCTGCCACCTGCACATAGCCGCTGGCGGCTGCGTAGATAGGCGTGCCGCCGGCTGCCGCAAAGTCGATACCGGCATGGAGCTTGTTCACGCCGGAGACAGGGTTCTTGCGCCAGCCGTACTCGCTGGAGATGCGGCTGTAACTCTTCAGCGGGCAGGCAAAGCCATTAAAGCTCAGCTGCGGCTTGCTGGCAGAGGCCGCAGCGATCATCTTCTGGATCTCCTTTTTCACGGCCTCGTAGTTCAACTCGTCGGATTCAATGGCTGCCTGCGCCTTCTGCTGCGCCGCCTGTGCCTCGGCAGCGGAAAGCTTTGCCGCAGAGATGCTGTTGTTCAGCTCGCTCTGCTTGCCCTTCATCTGGGCGTTCTGGCTGTCCAGCTCGCTCTTCTGGCTTTGCAGCTCTGCCTTTTCGGCTTCCAGACCGGCCTTCTGCTCTTCCAGCGCGGCCTTATCGTCCTCCAGCCCCTGCTTGGCAGACTTCATGTTGTTCATGATCTCGGTGTCCTTGATGGAGATATCCTGCATCACCTCGTTGAAGGTAAGCAGCTCGTACAGGTCGTTCACTGCACTGAGCATGGCCACACTGCCGCCGTCCCGCAGCTCCTGCATGGCAGCCATGTGCTTTTTGAAATCATCCCACTGGTCATCGATCTCGTTCTGCTTTTGCTCGATCTGGGTCTGCTTGTCCGCGATCTGGGTCTGCATCACACCGATCTGCTGTTCCTTCTCGCCAATGCTGTTCTGCACTGCAGCGATCTGACCGCCCAGCACGCCGATCTGATCCTGCAGAACGGTGACCCGCTCCTTCAGTTCGCTTTCCAGCGCCTTTGCGGCAGATTCCTTCTTTTTGGCGTCCGAAAGCTCCTTTTTGTGCTGATCGATAGACTGGGAAAGCTTATCCAGCTTGCTCTGCAAGCTGGCCATGCTGGTATTGCTGGTAGCCGCCGAGGCCGGGTACACCGTGGCCGTCAGCAGCAGGCAGACACAGGCCAGCCCAAGACTGACCACGCGAATCAGCTTGCTGCGGGGGTTTTCCGGCCGGGCGTGCCGGGCGGTATAAGGGCCTGTGAGCCGGAAGGGCTTTGCGTGCATTGCTTTACTCATAAAACGCGGCTCCTTTCGGTCACACATTCAGATGTTTGCGGATAGAGAACATACTGCCCACGCCGCCTACGATGGCGCCGCTGAGCAGGCTTGTTACCACGATGGTCGGCAGCACATTTGCCACCGGCACCAGTGCGCGGCCCATGAGCATCTGCCAGATGCCGCCCAGACCGCCGGCAGCGTTGACCACATAGGTGTAACAGCCAAGGCTGACCGCAGCAGTCAGGATACCGGAGATCAGACCCATGGTCAGGCCCTCCACAAAGAAAGGCAGGGTGACCATGCGGTTGGTGGCACCCACATACTTCATGATCTCGATCTCGCGGCGGCGGGCAAAAACGCTCAGACGGATGGTACTGCCCACCGTGATGATGCTGACCACCATCAGCACCAGCACGATCATGCGTCCGCCCTTGGTGACGGCTTTCTGGATCTCCACAAAGATATTGGTCATCTCCACCGGGGCGGTAACGCTGACAACGCCCGGGATGGCCTGCATCTTCACGCTCATGCTCTCCATCTGGGTCAGGTCGCTCAGGGTGACCCGGTAGTTGGCCTTAAAGGGGTTATCGGTCTCAAATTCATCCCACAGGGAGGAATAATCCTGCATATAACCGCGGTAGGTGTTGAGCACATCCTGCTTGGAAACGTACTGCACCCCGCTGACCCCCGGCATAGCCGCAAGGGTCGCGCCTACCTGCGCGGCGGTGGCATCATCACATTCGGGATCCAGATAAACAACCGTCTCGTTCTGGCTACCCAGATAGGCCACCATGTTGCCCACATTCACCTCGGCCAAGCTGGCAAAGATGTTCAGGGTCATACAAACACTCAAAGAAGCGATGCAGGCAATGGTCATGGCCCAGTGCTTGCCCAGATTGCGCACACCGCGCCGGGTAAGGAAGAAGAAGGTAGAGGGTCGCATCATACGGCAGCCACCTCCTTTTTGGCAGCGGACGCATCGTCCGCATCAAAGGCGGCAACATCCAGCGAAAGATCGTCCTCGGCGGCAGCCACAGGGTCTGCGGGCACATCCGAGATGATGCGGCCATGGCTCAGGGTGACCACACGCTGATGGAAGCGGTGCACCAGCTCGTGCTCGTGGGTGACCACCAGCACCGTGATGCCCATTTTGCTCACCCGCTCCAGCAGCTGCATCATTTCCAGACTCAGCTCCGGGTCAATGTTGCCGGTGGGCTCGTCCGCGATGACCAGCTTGGGGTTATGCACCAGCGCACGCGCCACAGCCACACGCTGCTGCTCGCCGCCGGAAAGGGTATCCGGGTAGCACTTGGCCTTATCCTCCAGATGCACCAGCTCCAGAATGTACTCCACACGGGGACGGATCTCCCTGCGGGGCACGTTGAGGACGTGCATGGCAAAAGCCACGTTCTCGTACACGGTCATGCTGGGGATCAGCCGGAAGTCCTGAAAGATGATGCCCATCTGGCGGCGCAGATAAGGGATCTTGTGGCGGCGCAGCTTGGCAACGTCCTTGCCCAGCACGGTCACCTTGCCGGAGGTAGGCAGTGCCTCCCGCAGGATCAGCTTGAGCAGGGTAGATTTGCCCGCGCCGGAGTGACCCAGCAGAAAGACGAACTCGCCTTCATCCACATGGAAGTTTATATCCTCCAGCGCAAGGCGGCCGCCCTTTTTATATTCTTTGGAAACGTGTTCAAAATCGATCATGGAATCGTATTAGCTCCTGACATCAAGATTTTTGACGGTCAAGACAGCCCGTCCGCAGCCCATGCTGCAAAAAGAACCGGCCAGCATCGGTTTCGAGCGGCCGGTTCGGCGCCGGCGGGGCAAGGCCCGCACAGCGAAATATCAGTATTTGGCCGGGTTGTTGGACAGGTACTTCTTTACCATCAGCGCTACCTTAAAGACGATAGCGTCGTCGAACTCACGCAGATCCAGACCGGTCAGCTTTTTGATCTTTTCCAGACGATACACCAGCGTGTTGCGGTGCACAAACAGGCCGCGGCTGGTCTCGGACACATTCAGGTTGTTCTCGAAGAAGCGCTGGATGGTGAACAAAGTCTCCTGATCCAGGCTTTCGATGCTGCCCTGCTTGAACACCTCGCGCAGGAACATCTCGCAAACTGTGGTGGGCAGCTGGTAGATCAGACGAGCAATGCCCAGGTTATCGTAGCGGATGATCTGCTTTTCGGTATCGAACACCTTGCTCACTTCCATGGCGATCTGAGCTTCCTTAAAGGAGGTAGCCAGATCCTTCACGTTGGCAATGGGGGTGCCAATGCCGACCACGGCCTTGATGTAGTGCTCGCCGGAGAGGGTATCCACAATGCTGGCAGCCAGCTTTTCCATATCAGTGCGGTCGATGCCCTTGCGGATCTCCTTGACCAGCACAGTATCGGTCTCGCTGATATTGAACACAAAGTCCTTCTGCTTATCAGGGAACAGGCTGCTGACCACATCGTAGGCAGAGATATCGCCGCCGCTGATCACCCGCACGATGAACACCACGCGGGAGACATCGGTAGCAAAATGCAGCTCCCGTGCCTTGGCGTAGATATCGCCGGGCAGAATGTTGTCCAGCACCACGTTCTTGATAAAGTTGGACTTATCGAATTTTTCGTCGTGGTACTGCTTGATGCTCTGCAGGCTGATGGCCAGCACACCGGCAAACTGCCCTGCAGTCTCATCGACGCCCTCCACGAACACGGCATAATCGTTATGCTTGGCGTTGGAGAACTGCTGGTAAGTATAGCCGTCGCGCACAAAGCGGTCGCCTGCGGTCAGTCGCTCGGCCATATAGCCCTCGCGCACCTCGCCGATCAGGTTCAGCTCCGAGCAGGAAATGACAGCGCCGGTCTCATCCACAACGCCGACCACCCGATTGATCGCGTCCTTCATCTGGTAGATCACGCTTTGAAATACTCTATTGGCCATAAATGGATACCCCTTTTCCTCGTTTGTGCAAGCCGCGGCGGCATGGGTTGTGATTTTAAACAATTTAGCCGCATTACAATCTATATTTTACACAAAAGAATTTACTTTTGCAACAGATTTCAACAAAAAAAATAATTCTTTCTTGTTGAAATTATCTTTCGGGACCATTTTTTGCCAAAAAAGTGCCTTTTTGCGTGGTTCTTACCGTTATTTTACCGGTAAATTGTGATACATTTTTGAAAACCGCGTGAAAAGCGCAGCGTTTTATCTGGTAATTTTTCCCACTTCTTCGTCAGAAAGCTCCCGCCACTGCCCCGGCGCAAGCTGCGCATCCAGTGCAAGGCCGCCAATGGCCTCCCGGTGCAAAGCATTCACCCCGGCACCGTACACGCCGAACATCCGTTTGATCTGATGGTACACCCCCTGCCGCAGCACCACCCGCACGGTAAGCCCATCGGGAGAAAGGGCGGTCACTTCGGCGGGCGAAAGGGCGGTGCCGTCCGCCAGTGTGACCCCCGCCGCAAAGCCGGTGCACATCTCCTGCGTGAGCGGGGTGTCGATCGTCACGGTATAGGTCTTGGAAACATGGTGCCGTGGGGACAGGATATCGTGGGCAAAGCCGCCATCATCGGTCAGCAGCACAAAACCGGTACTGGTCTTATCCAGCCGCCCTGCCGGGAACAGCTCCCGCCGGGGGTAGGCATCCCCTACCAGATCCACCACAGTGGTGTCCCGCTTATCGGTAGAAGCGCTCACCACCCCTTCGGGCTTATTGAGCATGAGGTAGACGAATTTCTGATAGGTCAGCAGCGCGCCATCCACCGCCACGGTGTCGGTATCCTTCAGCTGGATGTCCCCTTTTTTGCACACCGCACCATTTACCTGCACGCGCCCCTTTGCCAGCATGGTTTTGGCCTCGCTGCGGGTGCACTGGGCAGTCTCGGCCAGATATTTATCCAAACGCATAAGCGGTACTCCTTTGTTGATGATGCCCTCAGTGTAACATGACAGACAAAATCGTGCAAGGCACAAACGCAAAAAAGGAGAAGCCCGCGGGCTTCTCCTTTTTTGCAATTGATTTTGTTATCAGACGCTCAGGGAAGCGTGCTGTTCCACATCCTCGGGGTCAGCATCGAAGATGGGCTGCAGGACGTTGGCGATGAACTCCTCCACCTGCTGGGGTGCACGGCCCACAAAGTTCTCCGGCACAAGCCCTGCCACGATCTCCTCGCGGGTCAGGCCAAAGGCCGGGTCTGCGGCAATGCGGTCCACCATATCGTTGGGCAGACCCTCTTCCTTGACCTGCTTGCCGGCGGCGATGGCGTGCTGGCGCAGGCGCTCGTGCAGCTCCTGACGGTTGCCGCCCTTTTCCACAGCCTGCATCATGATGTTCTCGCTGGCCATGAAGGGCAGCTCGGCCATCAGGCGGCTGCGCACCACCTTGGGGTACACCACCAGACCATCGGTGACGTTGAGCATGATGTTCAGGATGGCATCGGTGGCAAGGAAGCCCTCGGCCATAGCCACGCGCTTGTTGGCGCTGTCGTCCAGCGTACGCTCAAACCACTGGGTGCCGGTGGTAAAGCTGGGGTTCAGCACGTCCACCATCAGGTAGCGGGCAAGGGCGCAGATGCGCTCGCAGCGCATGGGGTTGCGCTTGTAGGGCATCGCAGAGGAACCGATCTGGTTCTTCTCAAAGGGCTCCTCCATCTCCTTGAAGTTTGCCAGCAGGCGCAGGTCGGTGGCAAACTTCATGCAGCTCTGACCAATACCTGCCAGTGCGTTCAGGATAAAGGCATCCACCTTGCGGCTGTAGGTCTGGCCGGACACCGGCACAACGGCCTTGGGGTCAAAGCCCATCTCCTTTGCAATGGAAGCATCCACAGCGCGGATCTTGTCGGCATCGCCCTTGAACAGCTCCATAAAGGAAGCCTGCGTACCGGTGGTGCCCTTGACACCGCGCAGCTGCAGGGTAGCCAGACGATGGTCGATCTCGGCCAGATCCATCACCAGCTCGTTGGCCCACAGGGTAGCGCGTTTGCCCACGGTGGTGGGCTGTGCGGGCTGGCAGTGGGTGTAGGCCATGCAGGGCATATCCTTGTACTCCTTGGCAAAGTGCGCCAGCTTTGCCAGCACACCCACCAGCTTTTTACGCACCAGCTCAAGACCCTGCCGCATCACGATGATGTCGGTGTTATCGCCCACATAGCAGCTGGTGGCACCCAGATGGATGATGCCTGCTGCCTTGGGGCACTGCTGACCGTAGGCGTAGACATGGCTCATGACGTCGTGGCGCACCAGCTTTTCCCGCTCGATGGCCACTTCGTAGTTGATATCGTCCACATGAGCTTCCAGCTCGGCTACCATGTCCGGGGTGATGTTGGTCAGGCCCTGATCCATTTCGGCACGAGCCAGTGCCACCCACAGCCGCCGCCAAGTGCGGAACTTGTTGTCGTCCGAGAAGATGTACTGCATTTCATCGGAAGCGTAGCGGGTGGAAAAAGGGCTGATATAGCGATCATGCTGTGACATTGGTTGTTTTCCTCCTATGATCTGACGGAACTCAAGGGCAACAGCTGCCTGCGGTGCGCCCTCATCCGGCGCTTGCGCGCCACCTTCCCCCGTCCGGGGGAAGGCTTTACCAGCGCTGCATTGGCGGTTGAAGGCGCTGCCTATATAGGCAGACACCCTTTTGCTTATTTATTCTACCATCAAACCTTGAAATAGTCCACGCCGCCCTCAAAGATCGGCTGGTATTTATCGCCGGTGACGTTCTTGTACAGATACTCGCCGCTGCGCTCCGAGTGACCCATCTTGCCGAACACGCGGCCGTCCGGGCTGGTGATGCCCTCGATAGCCAGCACAGAGCCGTTGGGGTTGAAGCGCTGATCCATGGTGGGCACGCCGGTCAGATCCACATACTGGGTAGCCACCTGACCGTTGCGCAGCATGGTGTCCAGCACCTCCTGCGGCGCTACAAAGCGGCCCTCGCCGTGGCTGATGGCAACGGTGTGCATCTCGCCCACCTCACACTTGCTGAGCCACGGACTGCCGGTGGAAGCCACACGGGTGTGCACCAGCATACTCTGGTGACGGCCGATGGTGTTGAAGGTCAGGGTGGGGTCGCAGGCGGTGATGGGGCGGATATCGCCGTAGGGCACCAGACCCAGCTTGATCAGAGCCTGGAAGCCGTTGCAGATGCCCAGCATCAGGCCGTCGCGCTGCTGCAGCAGACGGCGCACAGCCTCGGTGACCGCAGGGTTGCGGAAGAAGGAAGCGATGAACTTGGCGCTGCCGTCCGGCTCGTCGCCGCCGGAGAAGCCGCCGGGCAGCATGACGATCTGGCTTGCGTCAATGGCCTTGACCAGTGCCTCGCAGCTCTCGGCAACGTCGGCGGGGGTCAGGTTGCGCACCACCAGAATTTCGGGGTCGGCACCGGCGCGGGCAAAGGCCTTGGCGGTGTCGTACTCACAGTTAGTGCCGGGGAACACCGGGATGATGACCTTGGGCTTTGCCACACCGATCTTGGGTGCGGCGGGGGCAGTCAGGCTGCCGTTGATCTTCTCCACGGCGGGGCCGGCCTTGCGGTAGGGATACACGGGCTCCAGCTTGCTCTCCCAGATCTCCTGCAGCTCGGCCATATCCAGCTTTTCGCCGCAGGACTCGAAGGTGTACTCCTTGGTGGTCTCGCCCAGCAGCATACCGGCGGGAGAATCAGACACCATTTCCAGAATGATGGAGCCGTACATGGGCTCGAACATCTGGTGGGTGGTCATATCTGCACGCATCTTGAAGCCGATGCGGTTGCCCAGACCCATCTTGAACAGTGCCTCGGCAATGCCGCCGTAGCCCACGGAGCAGGCAGCAGCAACCATGCCCTCTTCGATCATGTTCTCTACGATTCTATAGTTGGCCTTCAGGGAGAAGAAGTTGGGGCAGCCGGTCTCCGGGTCGATGATGGGACGGATGAGCACCACAGTGCTCTCGGGCTTCTTGAACTCGGTGGAGACTACGCGGCTTGCCTTGCCGATGGCGGTGGCAAAGGACACCAGCGTGGGGGGCACATCCAGCTGCTCGAAGGAGCCGGACATACTGTCCTTGCCGCCGATGGAAGCAATGCCCAGACCGATCTGTGCATCCAGTGCGCCCAGCAGGGCAGCCAGCGGCTTGCCCCAGCGCTCGGGCTTGTTGCCCAGACGCTCGAAGTACTCCTGGAAAGTCAGGTAGGCGTCCTCGTAGCGGAAGCCGGTGGCAACCAGCTTGGTCACGCTCTCAATAACAGCCAGCCGTGCGCCCACATACTGGTTGGCGCTCATCAGATAGGGGTTGTAGCCCCATGCCATGCCGGAGCAGGTGCTGGTCTCGCCGTCCACCGGCAGCTTGGCTACCATGGCGTTCTGAGGGGTCAGCTGGTATGCACCGCCAAAGGGCATGAGCACGGTAGCAGCACCGATGGTGGAGTCGAACCGCTCGGAAAGGCCCTTCTTGCTGCAGACGTTCAGATCGCCCACCATGGACTTCATCTTCTGGCTGAAGGTCAGGCCGGACCACTGGGGCTGCCAGACGCTGCCCTTTTCCACATGGACATTCTGGTGCTTCTCCGCACCGTTGGAGTTCAAAAACTCGCGGCTGATGTTCACGATGGAAACGCCGTTCCACACCATGTTCAGACGCTTTTCCTCGGTGACCTTGGCCACGGGGGTTGCCTCGAGGTTCTCCTCGGTGGCAATGGCGATGAACTTGTCCACATCCTCCGGGGCAAGGGCAACAGCCATACGCTCCTGGCTCTCGCTGATGGCCAGCTCGGTGCCGTCCAGACCCTCGTACTTCTTGGTGACCTTGTTCAGGTCGATGTATAGACCGTCGGCCAGCTCGCCGATGGCAACGGAAACGCCGCCGGCACCAAAGTCGTTGCAGCGCTTGATCATCTTGCAGGCGTCCTCGCGGCGGAACAGGCGCTGCAGCTTGCGCTCGATGGGCGCATTGCCCTTCTGCACCTCGGCACCGCAGTGCTCAAGGCTGTCCAGCTTGTGTGCCTTGGAGGAGCCGGTAGCGCCGCCGATGCCGTCACGGCCGGTGCGGCCGCCCAGCAGCACGATCACATCGCCGGGAGCGGGGCACTCGCGGCGGACGTGGGAAGCAGGGGTAGCGCCCACAACAGCGCCGATCTCCATGCGCTTTGCCACGTAGCCGGGGTGGTAGATCTCGTCCACCTGACCGGTAGCCAGACCGATCTGGTTGCCGTAGGAGGAGTAACCGGCGGCTGCGGTGGTGACCAGCTTGCGCTGGGGCAGCTTGCCGGGCATGGTCTCGCTGACCGGCTTGAGCGGGTCGCCTGCGCCGGTGACGCGCATGGCCTGATAGACGTAGCTGCGGCCGGACAGCGGGTCACGGATGGCACCGCCGATGCAGGT
>ERZ779850.2324-NODE-2324-length-15780-cov-2.720318_pt1 | contig 15780 bp, 17 predicted proteins | sample MGYA00511249_ERZ779850 | MGnify/ENA primary metagenome ERZ779850 (study PRJEB29588, sample SAMEA2162475) | human gut metagenome | biome: human gut; feature: human-associated habitat; material: faeces | place: Denmark | collected 2008/2010 ...
CGGTCGCTCCGTATGTTGATAAAAGCGGAAGCGATACCGATATAATGGCCAGCGCTGCTGCTCCCAACATGGCCGCTGTTGCCACTAATGTGAGCGCTGCTCCAAGTGCTGCGATTGCTGCAGCTCCTGCCAGGAGTATTGGCGCCAAGGCTCCGGCTACTGCTCCGAATGCGATCAGTCCCGCCGCTAAGAGTGCGAGGGCGATCTGCGCTGCCGGTCCTGCGCTTGCGATCTGCGTCGCCGCCTGAACCATGATCAGGCATCCTGTTGCCGCCAGAACGATAGAAGCTCCGAATGCAATCAGTCCGACTGATGCTGCTGTGAGTGCAGGTCCGAGCGCTCCGGCTACTGCCATCATTGCGATCATTCCTACTTCCATGATTGTGAGTGCTGCGATTGCCATTGGTCCGGCTGCCGCTACCTGTGTTGCTGCCATCGCCATGAGGCTCATTCCGGCCGCTGCCATCAGAACTGCTCCGCCGAATGCGAGAAGTCCCGCAGATGCTCCGGCGAGCTGTGGTCCCATTGCTCCGGCTACTGCCAATAGTGCAATGATGCCGCCTTCCATGAGTGCCAGGCTTGCGAATGCCATAGGTCCTGCGGCTGCCACCTGTGTTGCTGCCATTGCCATCAAACTCATACCGGCTCCGGCCATTAAGATTGCACCTCCGAATGCCAGGAGACCTTGCGTGCCTGCCTGCAGCTTCGGTGCGAGCTGCGCTGCTACTGCCATTAATGCGATAATGCCTCCGGCCATCAGGACGGTTGCTATCTGCGCTCCTGGTCCCGCTGCAGCGAGTTCCTTGGCTGCTTTTACTAATATCCACACGCCTGCGGCTGCGGCCGCGAATCCGATTCCGAATCCGAGCGCATTCTTGGCTGCTGCGGACATTACGCTGCTTCCTTCTTTGAGCGGTGCGCTCATGCCTTTAGTTTTCTTTCCGATGCTTCCGATCGCTTTTCCAACCTTGCCGAATGTTCCCACCAGGGATCCGGCCACTTTGAACAGTCGGCCGCCGATCAGCAGGACTGGTCCGGCTGCGGCTGCAATGCCTACCCATTTCACGATGTTCTTCTGCATCGACGGATCCAGGTTGTTGAATTTGTCGATCAGCCCGGTCAAATTATCCACGAAAGGCTTCAGGACTTCGCTGGCGATTCCTCCGACCGTATATTTCATAACGTCAAAGGATGAATTCAGTTTTTCCAGGGATCCACCCATTCCGGATAGGAGTGCGTCTGCCATCTTCTGCGAGCTTCCGGCCGCTCCTTCCAGCGAGCTTGCGTATTTCTGTACCTGATCCGGTGATGCATTGATCAGCGTCATCCACTTGGCCATCTGGTTCTTTCCGAAGATTGCGGCCGCCGCACTCATCTGTTCCTGGCTGGTTAAGCCCTGAAAGCTATCATGCAGCTGCTTCTGCACGTCGACCATACTTTTCATGGATCCATCTGAATTGAATATCTCCAGGCCTAGTTTTTTAATCCAGGTAGCTCCGTCTTTGGCCGGGCTTGCTAATCTGGCCAGACCTGTTTTCAGTGCCGTGGCTCCTTCAGCACCACTGATTCCGGCATCGCCGAAGATATCAGTAATTGCGGCCAGATCGGACATTGACCATCCGACTGAGCTGCAGATCGGTCCTGCCGTTGCCATGGCGTCGAATAAATCCGTGACAGTCGTGTTGGCCTGCGCCTGGGCTGTCGATAGGATATCTGCTGCTGTCGCTGCGTAGTTTGAGTCCTTGCCGAACATCTTCAGGGCGTTTCCGAGGCCGCCGGTTACGACTGATAAATCCGTCGCCGTTCCTGCTGCCAAGTTCAGCGCGGGCGTCAGCATGTCTCCTGCCTGCTTTGCATTGAAGCCCTGGCGTGCGAAGTTCAGCGTTGCGTCTGCTGCGTCCTGCATTCCGAATACGGAATTTGCCGCTGCTTTTTTCATTGTTGATTCGAGCTGTTTGGCCTGGGCGTCTGTTGATCCCATGGTTGCCTGGACGAGCTTCATGGACTTATCTACGGATCCGAACTCCTTCACGGATGTGGCACCGAGCGCGATTACCGGCATCGTGACTCCTGTGGTGAGCGCTTTTCCGGTACTTTCCATTACATTTCCGATACCGGTTAATGCGGAAGACAGGCCTCCTTTTCCAAGGCTGCCGAGCATCTTCTGTGCGCTGCTGACTGACGTCTGCAGCGATTTATCTAATTTTCCGGCGATCTTAATCGCTACTTCGAATTCGCTCATTTCTTAGGTGTCACCTCCTTCAAATCGGCGCATAAATCAATAAGGTCAAAGATGTTCATTTGCAAAAAATAATCTAACCCTGTGCTGAGGTTCAGCGACAGGGTTAGACAGCATTTCCGCAACTCTGAGAAGTCCGCAGGATTTATTCCTCGCCGAATAAAAAAGATGTCACTCTATTCTTGAGCGCCAGGGCGTCCTTTGGCTTCAGCTGCTTAAAGAACTCGATCGGCATCTTCAAAGCTCCGGCTGCGATGATGAGGTCGTATTCCAGAGTTGTCTCCGGAAGAACCGACACGGTTCCGTTGTTTGTGAGGACCTTGTTGGCCTGGATCATATCTGCAGCAGTCAAATTGTCGAGCCCGCTGAGGTCGATCTCGCCGATCTTCTGTCCTTCGAAGTCATACTCTTTACTGAGCTTGAGCTTCATCTCGTTATCTTCTGGCTTGTTGATTTCTGTGACTTTTTCACTCATTTTGCGTTCCTCCTGTTATCTAGCACTGGCTTCTGATCTGCGCCAGCATGTCTTTTCCGTTTAATACAAATACGAAGTTCAGTTTGTCGAGCTCCAAAACGACGGCGTTGTTGATCTCTACTTTGATGTATAAAATCTCAAGCTCGACCTCTGATTCCATCTTCTTTCCTTTGGCTACCTTGCCGAGTGTGGTTGTCTTGGCTTTGCCTCGTACCACGACTCTGATCGGGTAGTATCCGGTTGCTCCGGTCTTTGGATCCGTGCACTGCATAGATCCTCTGAGTGTCAGGAGCGGCGGCTCTGTAGTGTTTACGATGGAGAACATATCGCTGTATAAAACTGCGAATGGGATCTTGATTGTGGCACTGGAGAACTGTCCAGTTACCGGATCCTCGATCTCGCCAAGCACTCCGGTGCCTTCCACGGTATCCGTGATGGCCTCAAGCTCCGGAAGCTCCACCTCGCCGGATACTCCGACGAGGGCATTGGCGCCGTTATAAATGTTGAAGTGGTTTAATACTTCAGGAATAATGCTTGCCATAATTAGTTACCTCCTACTGCCGCTGCCAGCGTGTCTGTATCGTAGTCGATGATGTCCACGATTTCCTGCGCTGGTGTGTACGGTGCAATGTGCTGTCTGAACTTCATCGTTCCGGCCAGGATGGCAGTCTTTGGATTGTCATCTGACTTGTATTCGATGGAAGCTCCGGCCCAGTATTTAGGTGCGTATGCGCTGCAGCGGATGTTCTCGCTGTCTACTACGCTCTGAACCAGGACGTTGTTCATCGGATCGTCGACTTCATCGAAGTATGTCTGAATGAAGTTATTTCCCTGCCAGCTGAACATGCGGCGAACTGCGAACCAGATGTCTTTCGCGTCTGAGCTCGCTGGATACGCTCCGGTGTAGTTACCCCATAAGCGATAGCCGTTCTGGTTGATCGCTGTGGTTACGCCGTAGCCATTGACCGTGTTTGCCTGGTCCTGGTCGAGATATACTTCCGTTCCATCTTCGAGGCACTGGCCGCCGACTCCGAGTAAATGGTTGGACGGTGACTGGTTCGGTACGTCCTCGTTATCTGATGCCATGTACTGGATCATGGCGCCTGCCACTGCAGATTTTGCGAGAATGTACTCGCCGACTCTGTCGCATGGCCAGAGCGGATAGCAGAATGGGCTTGTGTATCCGGATTCCTCTTTCACGCTCTTGGTGTCTGTGTATTTCTTTGCCTTGGCTGTATCAAGGTCAAGAAGTGCCATTGCGCTGTATACGCCATTGATCTTGGCTGCCTTGGCTGCAAGTGCAAGACCGACCTCCGGAATCTGTGACCAGCCTGGCGCGAGAATAAGTCCCGGAACGATGCCGAGTCTTGGGTATACCTGTCTAATGACCTGCGCTCCTGTCTCAGCTCCTGTGGATGGATCCACGGCTCCGATGACGTCCTCTTTCGTAACCTTGGACGGATCGATGACTTTTCCGCTCACCTTGATGGCTGTTGCTGCTGCGCCTTTTCCACCTGCGAGCATTGTGATTGTGAGGAATCCAGTTGTGCTGTCAAATGCAGCACTGTAATCCTCGCCAGCCTTGAGCTCTGTATCGCCGGTTGAATTCTTGACGGTGAGCCCTTCGAGGATGATGCCTTCTTTCTCGATCACTGCCTGCTTCTGGTTTACCTGGTACTCTGCCTCTGCGAGCTCCTTGTTGTGCTTTGCCGGATCCAGGACGTTGATGTAAACGACCGGACTAACCTGGAACAGGTTTGATGTTGCGAACATCGTCTGGCAAAGTGTGAAATTCTTAAAGTCTACGGAATATCCGAGTGCTGCCATGGCTTCAGTTCCTGAATTCGCAAGAATTGGAACGTTCACGGCTTCGCTTGGATTCTCGGCCATATTGACCGGAGCTGTTCCGACGACTACCTGGACGGAGCTGTTGCCGGTCTTTGGTACCTGAACGGCTGTAGCTTCTTCCTGGATATAAACTCCATGTCTGATGCTCATTAGTTCTTACCTCCTCTTTCAAGTTTGAATTTCTGCGCTTCTGCGTAAGCGCTGTATACGTATCCTCTCTTTTCTCTGATCATTCTCTCGGCCTCGCCGTATTCTCTGATCGGAATGAAAAGGTTCAGGATCATTGGTGCATCCGCTTTGGCTACTTTCGCTGCCTCCGGGATTGTCGTGTAGACTGTGCCGGTGATGGCGATTCCGCTGATTGTTGGTCCTACGTAGAGGACTGCTTCAGTCTTTGCCTCCGTCACTGCCTGTGTCTTTTTTGCCGGTGCCTTTGTCTCCGGCGCCTTTACTGATTCGCTCATGACCAGTCATCGCTCCTTCCTATTTTTGGTACGTAGAATTTGATATCTATGGCTCCAAAGTAAAACGGATACGTGTCCTCATCCTGAAGCGCAAAGCTCACGTTCTGGTTTGCTCTGAATTTGCTATCCAGGAGAGGTCTTTCCAGGAACCGGTTTGTAATCTTTGTGATCATCTCCAGGATGGTTCTGTGTCCGTTCGTTTCTTTGTCGTAGTCACAAATTCCGAATAATACCGTGGTTCCGACGAGCCATGGCTCATCGTCCGTCGGTGTGTTGCCTTCTTCGATTCTCACGATGAAGTAAGGGAAGAACTGCGACTGGTCTTCCTCATCGTCTGTGATCTCCGGCAGTCTCTGTTCGTAGCCTTTTACTCCGAACACGTCCTCTCCTGCAGCGTTTTTCAGCTGCATCTGCGCCAGGAGTTCCTCGATTTCAGCGATTAGCGATTTCTGAAGGTCCCATGGTGTCATTGTCTTCCTCCTACTTTGTGAGTAATTCTATTTGCTGCTCCACGTAATGCTGCAGGTTCCGGTCGATGGATGGTTTCACGACTCCGTATACCTTTTCCTCGTTGCCGATCATCTTCGGGATTGAGTTGGAGCTCAGCTTCTTAATTGGCAGCCTGGCGGTGCTTCGTCTCTGATAGATCTGACCGTTTGGTCCTTTAAAGGCTTTAATATTGCCATATATAAGCTGCTTCAGGCCGCTGCCTTTGATGATGTTTGCTTTCGCTCCGGTTTTCTTCGGTGCAGTCGTGTGAAACTTAGTGATTGAGAGCGGCTTGCCTTGTGAATGGATCACCGCTTCCAGTCTTCCTGCGGACGCTTTCCGGATCGTCATGTCCTTCTTAAAGCCTCCGGATTTTACCGTGTAGGTCGCCTGCGCTTTATTTGCGAGGTCTACTCTCGCTGTGACTGCTACTTTATTCAGGGCCCGCGATATTACCGTTGGCGCTTTTCGGCTCATTTCTCCGAGCTTCGCCTGCACTTCCTCCAGCATCTGTTCGTCTACCTGGTATTCGATCATGCTCTGTTCGCCTCCAGTGTGATTGAATAGATACCGTCCTCTGAAATAGCATCAGCCACCTTGTATGGCCTCTTGTCGAATTGGATCAGGGATCCCTGTTTCGGCATTGGACCATAGTCGGTGGCTGCTACGTAGATCAGTTTTTGGTTTTTATAAATTCCATCCATGTGCTGGTTGAATCTCTTTTCACGCTCGATCTGTTCGTTGGAGTCTACCTGAACCGGCATCATCTTTCCATTGAGGTCATGCATGTCTGAGAACTCATCCGCGTTCATGAATGTGTCGTGCACGTCCGACGCGATTACGTCTTTGAAACTCATTTTTTTCGGCTCCGGGTTGGTTTCTTTACCGGATCAGTGGCTCTTTCGATGCTCTTTGGGATTCTTCCAGCGAGGTCATCTTCGTTGCCACTATTGCTGATTCCGATCTGTCCTGGCTGAGCTGTCAGCATCTGCGCTCTTGGAGCCGGTGCCTCTGGCTCATCCTCTACCAGGGTGGCGGTTCCGGCATCCAGCCAGGTCTGCTTCATCTCTGAATCAGGAAGCTCATCTCCGACCTCATACTGACGTGCTCCGTATAAGATCGGATAAACTGCCACGAGCTTCATTTAGGCGTTGATCTTAATTGATACGACCGCGTCCGCTGCGGCTGCGTCTGCGATAGCGTAGCCTGCGAGGATGTTGGACTCGGCTGTTGCGGTGATCACTCCGTTTGTGTTGTCCCAGTAAACATCGGCGCCTGCAGTGATTGCCTCGCTTGCCTTCTTTGGGAAGCTGTAAACGCCTACCACATTGACGCTGTATTTCTGTCCCGGTGCTGCTTCCATCGCTACGACTCCGATTCTCTTGCCGATAGCCTGGATGGTATTGGCCGGGATGGTTTTTGCTGTGTCATTGATGCGATCGATAGTCTCGCCTCTCTGCCAGAATGTTGCTGTTGCCATGATTTATTCCTCCTTCCTCTTAGACGAGCTTCAGCTTCGTGTCGACCTTGATTCCTGGGTTCTTTACGGCTCCACGGTAGTCCATTACGGAGATACCCCAGTCGAGGTAAATATCCCAGATAAATCCAAGCTGTCCAGGAGCTTCCATTCTTCTGATGTTCGGGATCTCCTGACCGTTCAGGTAGTCGACCTCGATGAAGTCTGTGTCTCCAGGATCGCCAATCAGGAACCATGGCATCACGTTTCCAAGGCCGCCGCACAATGCGTTGATTGTCGGATCCTCGACTACCTCGATGCTGTCTCTGTACTGGTAGAGTGGGTTCACTGCCTGGGTGTTGTCGCTTGTGTTAATTGTCGGACTGAAGAAGAGCGTGTACATGTCGAACTTCATTCCTGAAGGTACGACGATGGTTGCCGGATTGATGATGATGCTCTCTCCGAACTGATCCTTCTGGTTTGCCAGTGCCATGATCATGGTCTGCATTGCTTCCTGTGTTACTCCGGTACCGGATGCGAGGAGGTTCTTGTGCTCCTTGCCAAAGAGTGCAGCTCCGTCGTAAATGTTGGAGTTGTTGATCAGGATCTGGTATACCTGCTTGTTGATGGTCTTTCTGGCTGCGGCTGCATATCTTGCCGGGAGGCTTGTCACGAGACCGATGTCGTCATCGATGAATGCCTTTCTGGAAAGAGTGAACTGGCGGCCGTAAGTCTTCAGCTGTCTCTGAGGGAGCTTGTCATCTTTGAAGATGTCATGCTTGAGCTCTCCGTTCTCCGGTACCTCGTAGAACTCGCCGACTGGTCCAGCTACGTAGTAGTTGTCATGCTTCTTGAAGTCCTTCAGGGACCCCTTCTTTGTGAACTTATCAAAGGTCACGGCTACCTTGCGGTATCCTTCCTTGTATGCCTTCTCGATTGTCTGATCGAGGATTGCCGGGAAGGATGCCTCTGGATTGTAGAAACCTCTGGCCATCATTGTGTAAAGCTCATCAGAGCTTCTGCGGTTCAGATTGCTCTCGCTGGATCCGTCTCTCTGCAGACACTCGATGGCGAGGTCTCTGATTGACATTCCCATGAGGCTTCTGGCGCCATCTTCCGGACGCTCTAATGTCATGCCGCTTCTCATGAGGAGGGAATCAGCAGCGGCACGTCTGAACTTATCCTCCTGTGTATCTGTTACCTGGATGCCGGTCGCTACTGGTGAGTGCTGGCTTCTCAAGTGCTCAAGGACTGCGGCTCTTACCTGTTCCTCGGTAGATCCGTTGTCGATGTAAGATCTGGCCTCAAGACCGAACTCTGTACAGAGGTCCTCAATGCTGCGGATCCTCTGTCTTTCTGCCTCGATGGCTCTCTGTGCGTTCTGTGGATCCTGTCCACCGTTTCCACCTTCGCCCGCAGCAGGTGTCTGCTGTCTCTGGCCTTCCGGTGTGTTGTTTGCTGGTGCAGCAGGAGTGGAACTCTGGCCGCCATGGGCGATGCCAGCACCAGCTGCTCTAGCTGCGTCGATGCTTCTCTGCAGGGAGTCAAATTCTGCGGCTTCCTCGCGTGTCATGTTGCGACCTGCGGATCTGGCAGCGTTTAATAATTCCTGCTGACGTGCGATCATCTGTTCAATCGTCATTTTCTTTTACCTCCATTCGGTTTTTGTTTATTTGAAGTTGCCGCTCATAGATATCGAGTGGGATGTCCTGTGTTCCGGGTTCGGATTTTTCCTCCATTTCCCTTCCCACACCTACGGTTGGATCTGCTGGGACACTAACGATGCTTATCTCGTAAGGCGCCCACTTCTTAGCGATCGAGCATGGTCCCATGAATCTGCCATCCGTCGAGGTCTTGTTTGGCATTACTTCCTCCCAGTCGTCTACCAGGTATCCTACGGATACGCCTTTGAGGGTTCCGCCTTTTACTTTCTGGTAGATCACTTCGGACGCTTCGTCTGAATCAAATTCGATTGTAGCCATTCCGCGTCCGTTATCTATCCACGCTTTGGTGATCTTGCCGATCACTTCGTCGCGGTCATGGTTGAAAAGCACGCATCCGATCTCATTCAGTCTGGTCAGATCGACGCAGCCTTCTGAATGGTCGAGGATCTCCTGTCCGAACCATCTTGTATATGGTTCTTCAGATGAGAAGCTCAGCTCGAATGTTCGCTCGTTGCCATCTCCTTCGAGTGCTCTGATCGAACCTCTAAGTTCTCTCAGGCCTCTATTCCTGTCCTTCGTCTGATGCTGACTGGCCTTCTTTTCCGTCTCCGGACTGTGTGCCCTTGTCATCATCGTTGGTTCCTTCCTCCTGGCCGTCTCCGGTTTGATCATCCGGTTTTGGCGGCTCTGGCTTCGGTTCTTCTTTTTCTGATCCGAGTTTGCCATCGAATATCACACCTCCTAAGTCATAGCCTTTCTTTTTCGCATACTCGATTACTTCCAGGTTGTCATCGATCTGCTGCTTCCAGTCGCGGCCGTTCTCGGCAGCGATCTCTTTGTACGTCTTCTGGCCGGTATTCAGCGCGGTCTTGTTTGCGCTGGATTCCTTCAGTGGATCGATCCACTTCTTAGGGCTCTTGATCCATCCGTGCTCCAGGTAGTCATCCTTCTTTGTCCAGAAGTCTTTGTTTACCTTGATCAGTCCTGTTAAATAACAGCTGATTACGAATGTCTCATAGATCTCATCGAGAATGGCCAGAATTGCTTCTTCCTCCTCCTGGTAGGTCATCTCATCCTCGATGGCTCCCTGTCTTGCGGATGCGTAGTTGGTCTCGCTCATGTCGCGGGATGTCGCCTCATATGAGAGTCCCTGACCTGCTCCGATCATACGCTGCTGCAGCTTCGTGAAGGATGTAGCATCGCTTCCCTGGCCGGTCGGATTTACGACCTGGACTTCATCTCCGGCATTGAGCTCTTTGATCATTCCGGGTGTCAGCGTTTTTCCATCGTACTCATGCTTTCCGACGTTTTCCGTCGCTGCATTTCTTCCGATGCCGACTGTCGGCAGCTGCTTTTTTATGAAAACAGACAGGCAGGCTGCGATTCGTTCCTTGACGGATACTGCAGTCATGAATTCGTTTGTGTCACGGATTCTGGTTGCTGTCTGGCTCATATCGGACATTTCTCTGATCTGAGAAGGGCGGCGCTTCGTGTAATAAAAAATCACATCGTTTGCATCGATTCTTCTTGGCTTCTCCAGTGAGAATCCGTCGATGCCGTACTGCCTGATCCAATATGCGACCGGTTTGTTGTACTTGTTGTACTCAATACCTCCGACGATTCGGTTTCCTCCGGCTGTCTCTCCAACCTGGAGAGTGTCGAGCTCATCAACCTCGATCATCTGAAGTTTGAACGGGATCATTCCGTCGTTGGTGTAAACCTTCACGAATAGAATTCCTCCATCCACCTTCTTCCTGGTTACTGCCATTCGGAGTATCTGGTTCAAGGTCTGCGTTCCGGTCACATCGCAGTTCCTTGCCTTGCACCATTTTTTCCAGAGCTTCTCGATGTCTGCATTCAGCTTTGCGTTCTTCGTCTTGGCCTGCAGGTTATATCCTGCGCCGATGACGTTTCGCTTGTATGCTGATATCAGTGAATTCGCGATGTCGGAGTTTCTTTCCAGGTCTCGCGCTCTGGCTCTGATGGTGTCTCTGGACGTTCTGTCCGTCATTTCTGCGGAGTAGTTTGCCGCTCTCCATCCTGCATTCAGTCTGGAGTTGTTGCCTGCGTCATAGTTACGCAGTTCGTTGTACGTTGCACGCCATGCCGCACGTTTCGCTCCCGCTTCTGGGCTGATCCATGCGACGACGTTATCTAGCCAGCTCATTTGGTCCATCACCTCCCATCAAAAAAGGCGACGTATGTGTTGTCCAGGAGACTGGTGTCGCCCTCTGCGGCTATCTCTGTCTCCAGTTCCTCTTTCAGCTTCCTGAGCTGGTAGAGGTCGGCTCTTGTCAGCTTACGGCTACCGATCTGATAAGACTGGCCGCCGATCAGAATTTTTCGGATTGCTGTTTTGACTTCTCCGAGCAGCTCGGCGGTGCTGACGTTACCGTCGAGCTCTTTGCTTTCTTCACTCATGTCGTTCCTCCTATATCCAGTTCTCGTTTTGCTTGATCCATGTTTCCTCCGGAGCGTATGCTTCCTCCGGACGCTCCGCCTTGGCTTTGGCTTCAGCTTCGTCCTGTAGGTGTAGCGTTCTGACTCCGGAGATATCAGCTGCTGCCAGTGCATATACCTCTGCATCCAGGTAGTGGTTGTCGATGTGGCTGCGCTTTGGTACCCATCTCTGAACGGTTCGGTTTCCGGATTTGACATTGACCTTGTTCTCTGCAGTTACCTGCTCGGCGTATTCTCTGTCGCATCCTTCAAAGACCATCCAGCTTCCGCGGCCGTTCGGCTTCTTCATTCGACCGGCGATCATGTCCTTGTACTTGTCACCATCAACCAGCACCAGGTTCATTCCGTATGCCTGGCTTCCTTGCTTGTTGATCTTCGATAGCTTGAAGTGTGACAGCATCGGGTTGTTGGAACCCTTGACCGGCAGCGCCCATTCTGAATTCAGGGCACAGAAGTCATACGTGCTGTCTGCGTCGTATCCGGAGTCGATCAGGCATAATGCCACGATCAGCTGGTCTCCGTCTTCTGTGAAGTACGGCGTATTCATGATTTGCTCGATGTCCTGGAAGGATAACGCCTGGCCATGCGCGATGTTCTGGCTCGTGATGTAGCTGCCCCACGCTCGGATGGTCCAGTAGAGCGACGTCTCCTGAACGTCCACTCCCGCGGTCAGGAACTTCGTCCAGCTTGGTGCTGTGAATTCCGGCCGCTCTGTCTGGCGTTCCAGTACGGTGTCGGCCGATGTCTTCAGCTTGGTGTCTTCCCATGGTTCTGCGAGCCATGAGTTCGTGAAGTTCTGCAGCTTGTCCGGATCGTCCTTGCTATCCAGGAATTCTTTCACGATTTCTGAAAATCGGACGAACGGACTATAAAGCGTGTTGATCCAGAATCCTACCTTGCGGTTGTACTTTGAATTCTCGCGCACGGTCTTCCACTCTCCGTACCGGAGCATCTGTTCCTTGTCCTGGTCCGTGATGTCTCCACCGCATTCCTGGCACCGGTAGACCGCCATGTCGGCTCTGTCCTGGTTGCTCAGGTCGTCCCCGGACGGGAACTTCAAATTCTGAAACGTGAGCTCTATCATGGATCCGCAGTGCGGGCACGGTATGAAGTAATGCTTTTCGATATCCGCATCCATGAGTGCTTTCCAAATATGGCCGGTGGCCAGAGTTGGTGTTGACGTCATGTAGATCTTCCTGTTTCGGAAGGTCTTGGTTCTCTCCATCGCCAGTGAGATTGGATCCGACTCTTTCTTGGATGATCCTGGGTATTTGTCCACCTCATCCAAGAACAGGTACTTGATCGCCTTCGATGCCAGGGACGATGGCGAGTTGGATCCGGCCAGCGACAGGTACATTCCATCAAATTGCAGCTCCAGCTGTGATGATTCGTTTTTGTTGTAAAGCGATTTCAGCGTCCTGGTTGCCATGATCATTGGTTCCAGTCGGTTCTCGCTGATACTCTTGGCCAGGATGTCTGTTGGGTAGACGATCATGGTCGGGGATGGATCCTGCTGGATAACGTATCCGAGCATGTTCTGAAGGGCTTCGGTTCCTCCGACCTGTGTCGGTTTTACGAAGATAATTCTTTCCGTGTCGTAATTGATGAGCTCATCCATGATCTCCTTCAGGTACGGCGTCTTTTCATTTCGCCATGGTCCTGGGAGGGCGGATGTCTTGGAGTCTAGGACTCTGTAGTTTTCTGCCCACTCTGAAACGGTTATATTCTCAGGCGGGCAGAGCTGCTTGAGTGCGTCTGCCTGGTATTGTGTGACTGGAAACTTACGAATCTGTATTCTTTTCTTCTTTAAGGGTGCCATCTTTCTTCACATCCTCTGGTCCCACTATTCCGGCAATGACAAACGCTCCGAGCAGTCTGTTTACTTCCGCGGCTATCTCCTTTTCGCATCGCCTCAGTTCAGACGGTTCCATCTGTCCTGAAAGCATCCCGGTTACCCTGGCCGGTATGCTCATAGCGAATTTTTTAAATACAACAAAAAATTTAGCGTAGTCGAGTTTTACTTCTTCTACGCTGATGTACTGACCGGCTGCTATCTCGGTCTTCAATCTATGCAGTTCTCCTTGGCTCTCCTTCAGGGCGATGTCGGCCTGCATCTTCTGTTCCCTGAGCTCGATCTCCTTATCGGTACGGTGCTGCTTTCCGTATGCCTTGTCCGATAGGTATTTGACGTATGCCTGGATCGTAGGCACGAGGTCGTATCTTCGGACGCTCTTTCCATCTTCCAGGATCTTGGTGGTGGATATGATGCCTTCCTGGGTGAGCTGCTGCACGCGGCGGACGGTCACTCCGAAAAGCTGCGCGATGATCTCTGTCCGATAAAAGCTGCCTTTTACTTCTCCATCACTCATCTGAGCGTACCCCCCCCCGCAAAATTTCGGCCATGATTTCATATTGGTTCATCATAGGCTCACCTCCAACTTCCCGGCTCTTACAGCCTTCTTTCCTGTGAATTCTTCCCATCGATGGGCGATTACGTCGCAGAACTTCTCATCAAGCTCCATCAGAAACGCCCGGCGGCCGATCTGCTCTGCTGCCATGAGTGTGGATCCGCTGCCTGCGAATAAATCGAGGACGTTCCATCCTGGCTTGCTGGAGTTCCGCATCAGTCTTCCGACCAGGTTTACCGGCTTCATTGTTGGATGCACGTCGTTCTTTGTCGGCTTCTTCTCAAAGAGGACGGTCGTCTGGTCTTTGTACTGGGCGATGATCTGATTGATGTATGTGATCAGGTCTTCTTTCTTCATGGATTCCAGGTCGAGTTCATCTTCCAGGAGGATTGTGTCCTGGCTTCGGTCGTCGATGAAGTAATGCGCAGCGCCTTCTTTCCATCCGTAGAGGATTGGTTCGTGGCGCCATTGGTAATCCTGGCGGCCGAGCACGAAGGAGTTCTTTTCCCATATCAGACACTCTGCCAGCTTGAATCCGGCATCTCTGAATGCACGCCTGAACGCCAGGCCTTCGCTGTCTGCGTGGAATATGTACGCTGCGGCTCCTGGTTTCATGTTCTCGAACATGGCCAGGAATGCATTCTGAAGGAAATCCTCAAAGGACCCCTCGTCCATGTTGTCGTTTTTGATGGATCCGTCCTTGTAGTTGACGTTGTACGGCGGATCCGTGATCACGAGGTCTGCTTCCTCGCCGCCCATCAGGGTGTTGACGTCGCCGAGGTCGGTGGAATCTCCGCACATGAGTCTGTGGTCTCCCAGGATCCAGATGTCTCCGCGCTGGGTGACCGGTTCCTCGATGGATTCATAGTCTGCGTCGGCATCGAAGTCGTCATCTTCGGCTTCCACGTCCTTGTCGAGTCGGATCACGAGGTCTTCGACCTCTTTGGAACTGAAACCGGTCGCTGTCAGATCGTAATCATTGAGATCGAGGTCGAGCAGCAGGTCTTTCAGCTTGATCTCATCCCATTCTCCTGTGATTTTGTTCAGCGCAATATTGAGCGCCTTTTCATTATTCTTGTCCAGATCAACCACGACGACCTGCGCCTCGGTATATCCGAGGTCCTTCATGACGTTGTAGCGCTGATGGCCTCCGATGATGGTTCCGTCCTGGTTTACGATGATCGGATCCACGTATCCGAAGGTTTCAATGCTGCGCTTGATGTTCTGATATTCTGGATCGGCTGGCTGCAGCTGGACTCTTGGGTTGTATTCCGCCGGGCGCAAGCTGGCCAGGCTTCGTGTCTCCATTTTCATTTCTGTTGTCATCCGGTCTGCCTCCAATCTGTTATAAATTCCTTGATGTACCGGGCTGGGCGTAACGAAACGCGAAAAAAAATTAAGGTCATATCCGGGAAAGCATCGGGCCTTCCTCGCTCCGCTGGAAAAAATAAACAAAAGTAGTACCTACGATTTGTGCATTACTGACAAAGCAAAAGAGACCAGCTCTTGTGCTGATCTCTTTCGATGTGGTGCTGCTTCTGTTTGTTTAGATTGCAGAATGTTCGCTCTGCGCCTTGGTGCGTCTGTCTCTCTCATCCGCCTGCCTCGATGCTGCTACTATACCACATGCAAGTGGTGCATGGTGTCGCATCTTTCATCTGATGCAGGTGTGCTGCTTGCCTTGGTGCCCTGGCCGCCCTGTGCTGTGTGTGCTGCGCGCGTGGCTGCTGGGTGCGTGCGTGAGCCTGGCCTTGCTGTGCGCCCTGCTCTCCTGGCCTGCCTGTGTCCCTGTGGCCTGGTGCTGTGGGGCTGTGCTCTGCCCTGCTCCCTGGTGTGTGGGCCTGCTATGCCTGCCATGTGGACTGGGCTTGTGCCGTGGCCTTGTGTATAGGCCTCTTATAAGCCCCTACTATATGGGCCTATTTTGCGGCCTTGTATTTCGGGCCTTATATGGGCCTCTGAAAAAGCGCTTTATTTTCGCCTGTTTTTTCGGCTATGTATTTCCAGGCTTTTTTCGGGCTTTGTTTTCGCCTTAAAATTTCCGGCCAGATTTTCCGGGCCTCAAAGGCTGGATTTTTTTCTCCGGATTTTTTCGCGTAGATTTTTCCGGAGAAAATTTCCCGGCATTTTTCCTGGCCTGATTTTCGCGGCGGTATCTGGCTTCCTCTTTTTTCTCGATGTAATATTCATACGATTCCCGGTTCTCCGTGACAAGTTCTTTCACGTAGTTAAATTCCAGGAGCTCGTACATGGCGGCCTTGTGGATTCTGTGGCACT
>ERZ779850.2328-NODE-2328-length-15751-cov-28.872069_pt1 | contig 15751 bp, 9 predicted proteins | sample MGYA00511249_ERZ779850 | MGnify/ENA primary metagenome ERZ779850 (study PRJEB29588, sample SAMEA2162475) | human gut metagenome | biome: human gut; feature: human-associated habitat; material: faeces | place: Denmark | collected 2008/2010 ...
CACCCCGCAGCTGCCCGCCGTGGGCGCGGCTACGATGCGCTTCATGCAGGCGTTGCACTCGGCGGTTTTCAGGGCTTCCGCTGTTACTGCGGCCAGATAATCATCGCCCAGCAGGCGTCCCTGCTGCCACGCCTGCTCCACCTTGGCGGCATCGCCGCCGGAAAGGCCGCTGCGGCTGCGCTGCGCGGGGTCGTATTCCTGACTGGTAGCCTGCATCACCTGCCACAGGTGCCGCATGGCGGCGCGGCTGTGCGCCTCGGTCAGGCGGCTCTCTTCCAAATCGCTGCGCAGCACCGCTTCTGCCAGCGAAATTTTCTGGCTGCGGGCAGCGGCCAGCATCTCTTCACAGGACAAAAATGCCATGGCTCATTCCTCCGTTTCTTCCGGCTCGTCCACGTTCAGGCAGGTCACCTTCAGCAGACCCGGCATCACCGCCAGCTGCCGCTCCAGCGCGTGGGGGATGTGGGAGTCGCACTCCAGCACCATCACCGCATAGCCGCCCGCAGCGGCGCGGAACACCTGCATGGACGCGATATTGATGCGCCGCAGTGCCAGCGCCATGGTCACCTCGGCAATGCAGCCGGGGGTGTCCTCGTTGTGGATGATGAGGGTGTTGCTGTCACCGCCGAAATCCGCCGGTACGCCGTCAATTTCCGTGACGCGGATGCGTCCGCCGCCCACCGACGCCGCCTTGAGCGAAAGCTGCCGCCCGGTGCGGCTGGTCAGGGTGAGCACGGCGGTGTTGGGGTGGGCAGAGCGCAGCTCTACCGGGTGGATGCTGAACTGCATTCCCTGCTGCGCAGCCAGCGCAAAGCTGTCCGGCAGGCGGGGGTCGTCCGGGCGCAGACCCAGCAGCCCCGCCACCAATGCGCGGTCGGTGCCGTGGCCTTTGCCGGTGGTGGCAAAGCTGCCGTACAGGCCGATGTCTGCCTGCGCCGGAACCTCGCCCAGAAGCTTTTGTGCGGTATAGCCGATCTTTGCCGCACCGGCGGTGTGGCTGGAGGAGGGTCCGATCATCACCGGGCCCAAAACATCAAATAATCGCATAGGGGACAGCCTTCCTTTCCTGAGGGTTTTCCCACTTTTGCGCGGCAGCTGCTGCCGCAAAACGCGCTTTTTTCCTGCTCAAATGGACTAAAATTGCCAAAACGGCACATTTTTATCAAGTTTATTATACCGCTTTTGCTGCACTTGTGCTATAATAACTTTACTAATGTTTGAAAATGTCCCCAAAATGGCGTTCCGGCTGCTGCCTTGGCAGCGCCGCCCCGCCGCCAAGGGAACAACACGGAGGGTAGATCCTATGAAACTGGTAAGCGTGGAAACTCCTGAAAAGAGTGTCTGCAAAATGACCTTCAGCGCTACGGCTGAGGAACTGGAGACCGCCTCCAATGCGGTCTATGAGCGCACCCGCGCCACTTATACCATCAAGGGCTTCCAGAAGGGCGAGGCCGACCGCGCACAGATCGAAGCTGACCGCGGCGAGCACACCTTCTGGTACGATGCCATCAACGACCTGATGGATCAGGATGTGCCTGCTTTGTACGAGGCTGCTTTAAAGGAACACGGCTTTGCGCCGGTAGATGATCCCAGCTACGATCTGGTAAGCGTGAAGAAGGATGAGGGCTTTGTGGCTACCGCCACCGTGGCGCTGCAGCCCGAGCTGACACTGACCAAGACCACCGGCTTTACCTCCCAGTGCGTCACCCCGGAGGTGACCGACAAGGAGATCGACACGGTGCTGGAGCGCCGCCGCAATTACGCCGCAGAGCTGGTGCCCCACAAGGGCCCCGCTGTGAAGGGCAACGTGGTGCACATGGACTTTGAGGGTCTTCTGGACGGTGTGGCCTTTGCGGGCGGCACGGCAAAGGATCAGTCCGTGCAGCTGGGCAGCGGCCGCATGATCCCCGGTTTCGAGGACGGCATTCTGGGTCACAAGGCAGGGGACGAGTTCGAGATCAACGTCACCTTCCCCCAGAACTACCCCAACAAGGAGCTGGCGGGCAAGCCTGTCGTGTTCAAGATCAAGCTGCATGACGTGTGCGTGCGTCAGCTGCCTGCCCTGAACAGCGATTTCGCCAAGAAGATGGGCAAGGAGACCATGGAGGAGTACCGCGCCTTCGTGAAGCAGCAGCTGTTTGACGGCCGCCACGGCGGTGCGCTGAACCACGCCAAGGACATGATCCTTGGTCAGCTGGCGGATGCCGCAGAGGGCGAGATCCCCAGCATTCTGGTGGAAAACGCCTACCAGCAGCAGATGCAGGTCATCCAGCAGCAGCTGCAGATGCAGCGCATGAGCCTGAACACCTACCTGAGCCAGATCCATGAGACCCGCGAGAGCTTTACTGCCAAGGTGCGTGCCGCCGCAGAGAAGAACACTCGCGCCCGCATGGCACTGCTGCAGATCGCACAGCAGGAGAACCTGCTGCCCACCGATGAGGAGATCGACAAGCAGCTGGCTGAGCGCGCCGAAAAGACCAAAAAGACGGTCGAGGAGATCAAGGCCAGCACCGACGTTGCCGCCCTGCGCCGCAACGAGGGCATCCGCAAGGCTGCCGATTGGGTCATCGACCACTCCACCATCGAGGAAAAGGTAGAGAGCAAGTAAGCGCTGACGGTTTGGAATGCGCTCCGCTTCGCTTTGCGCACACACAGCGGAATTATTATTTTTAATAGAGCAATGCCGGGCGGTCTGCGGACCGCCCGGCATTGCATTTTCACGGGAAAGGCCGTAAAGGAGAACTGCATTCCCTTCTGTGAAAAATGAACCGGGAAAATCCGCAGATTTTCCCGGTTCTCAAATTTAAAATTGTTTTTCCTCTATGGATGCGCAGAGCAGCGCGGCGCGCATTTAAATCGTTTTTCAGGTCAAGAGGTTGAAGCCCATAATGACCACGCCAAGCACCACCAGCACTACGCCGGTGGCGCGGTTCAGGGTCTTGGGGGCGGCCTTGTTGGCAAATACGGCGGCAATGCGCGCCCACAGCAGGGTGAACACCACACACAGCACCCATACCAGCCAATCGGGCGTGCCGCCGATCATAAAGTGGGACATCGCACCGGTCAGGGCGGTAAAGGTCATGATGAACACGCTGGTGCCCACGGCGGTTTTCAGCTCGTACCCCAGCACGCTGGTGAGGATGAGCAGCATCATCATGCCGCCGCCCGCGCCGATAAAGCCGCAGATGAAGCCGATAAGCACGCCGCACACCACCGACTGCACCGCACGCTTTTGTGCGCTGACCCCCTGCATGGCTTCCTTGGTGGTCATCACCGGGCGCAGAATGAACTTGACGCCCAGCAAGAAGGTCATGAACACCGAGAAGCCGCCCATGGTGGCGGAGGGCACCTTGCTGGCCACCCAGCTGCCCACCACCGTAAAGGCAAGCACGCTTGCCATCATGATCAGGCCGTTTTTGATGTCCAGATTCTTGTTTTTATGGTAGGTATAGGCAGACACCGCGCTGGCAAGCACATCCGAGGAAAGGGCAATGCCCACCGCCATGTAGGGGTCCATGTGCAGAAAGGTGATCAGCATGGGGCTGATGACCGCCGCCGCGCTCATACCGGCAAAGCCGGTGCCAAGGCCGGCACCCATGCCGGCAAAAAAGGTGACAAGCACCGTAAACAGCAAGTGCATTTTATCCATTCTCCTTTAAGATCTCGTCCAGATTTTTCCCGATGACCTCCATGGTGCGGAAAAACGTCTCCCGGGTGGCGGCATCGGTGTTGTCCAGCAGGCGGGCAAAAAAGCGCTCCTGCACCCCGCGCCCCCGCGCGATGACCGGCTGCGCCTTTTCGGTGCACAGCAGCTGGGTCTTGCGGCGGTCGCCCGCCACGGCGCGGCGCTCCAGATACCCCTCCTGCACCAAGCGGTCCACGTTCACCGACACAAGGTTCGCCTTAATTTTGCGGATCTCCACGATATCCCGGGCGGTGGTACAGTCCGGGTTGTTGGCTAAAAACATCAGGATATCAAAGGCGGTCTGGGGCAGCTTGAGTTCCTGACACAGCGGCTTGCACATGGCGCTGTACGCCTGCGCAGTCTTGAAGCTGATCTCTATGGTAGGGTTCATGGGGCGCTCCTTTTGTTCTTATATGGACAGTTCATTTTTGAAGTATTATAATGCAGCTGAGGGAAGATGTCAAGAGAAAAAGAGAACCAGCACGTCCTGCGGACGCGCCGGTTCTCTTTTTCAATATGATGATTGCGTTCAGAACACCGCCACGGCGACCAGGCGCACCAGCAGGGCGCACAGCCATGCCACGGCGCACTGGTTGACCACCATGATGGTAGCCCACTTGCCGCCAAGCTCCCGCTTGACCGACGCCACCGCCGCGATGCAGGGGGTGTACAGCAGGCAGAACACCAGCAAGGGCGCAGCCTGCGCCGGGGTGAGGGCTGCGGTCAGGGCAGCCGTAGAGCCGAAGAGGATGAGCAGCGAGGACACAACGCTCTCCTTTGCCATAAAGCCGGAGATGAGGGCGGTGGAGATGCGCCAGTCCGCAAAGCCCAGCGGGGCGAACAGCGGGGCAATATCGCCCGCGATGCGTGCCAGAATGCTGGCCTGTGGGTCGGCGGTCAGCCGCAGCTGCAAATCAAAGTTCTGCAAGAACCAGATGACGATGGTGGCGGCAAAGATGACCGTAAAGGCCTTCTGCAAGAAGTCCCGCGCCTTTTCCCACAGCAGCTGCGCCACGTTTTTCAGGCCGGGCAGGCGGTAGTTGGGCAGCTCCATGACAAAGGGCACGGCTTCGCCCTTGAACACGGTGCTCTTGAGCAGCAGCGCCGCCAGCACGCCCACCAGAATGCCGGTGAAGTACAGCAGCACCATCACAAGCCCCGCGTACTTGGGGAAGAACGCCGCCGCAAACAGGCTGTAAATAGGCAGCTTTGCGGAGCAGCTCATGAACGGCGTAAGCAGAATGGTCATTTTGCGGTCGCGCTCCGAGGGCAGGGTGCGGCTTGCCATCACGCCGGGCACGGTGCAGCCAAAGCCGATAAGCATGGGCACGATGCTGCGGCCGGACAGGCCGATGCGGCGCAGCAGCTTATCCATCACAAAGGCGACACGCGCCATGTAACCGGTATCCTCCAGCATGGAGAGGAAGAAGAACAGCACCACGATGATGGGCAGAAAGCTCAGCACGCTGCCCACGCCGGTAAAGATGCCGTCGATGACCAGCGAGTGCACCGCCGCGTTGACGTTCCAGCTGGTCAGGGCGGTGTCCACAACGCCGGTCAGGGCGTCGATGCCCATTTCCATGAGGTTCTGGAAGAACAGGCCGATGACGTTGAAGGTGAGGAAGAACACCAGACCCATGATGGCGATAAATGCCGGGATGGCGGTGTACTTGCCGGTAAGGAACTTGTCGATACGGTTGGAGCGCAGCTGCTCCTTGCTCTCATGGGGCTTGACCACCGTCTGCGCCACCAGCTCCTGAATGAAGGAAAAGCGCATATCCGCAATGGCGGCGGCGCGGTCCAGCCCGCGCTCCTGCTCCATCTGCACGATGATATGCTCGATCATTTCTTTCTCGTTTTGGTCCAGCTTCAGGGCTTCCTCAATGCGGGGGTCGCCCTCCACCAGCTTAGTGGCGGCAAAACGCACCGGGATGCCCGCCGCCTTGGCGTGATCCTCGATGAGGTGCTGGATGCCGTGGATGCAGCGGTGCACCGCGCCGCCGTGGTCATCCTCGCTGCAAAAATCCATGCGCCCGGGGCGTTCCTGATACTTTGCCACATGGACGGCGTGGTCTACCAGCTCGTCCACGCCCTCGTTCTTGGCGGCAGAGATGGGGATGACCGGGATGCCCAGCATGGCTTCCATCTTGTTGATGCGCACCGTGCCGCCGTTGCCGCGCATCTCGTCCATCATGTTCAGCGCCAGCACCATGGGGATGTCCAGCTCCATCAGCTGCATAGTCAGGTAAAGGTTGCGCTCGATGTTGGTGGCGTCCACGATATTGATGATGCCGGTGGGCTTTTCGCCGATGATGAACTGCCGGGTAACGATCTCCTCGCTGGAATAAGGAGACATGGAGTAGATGCCCGGCAGGTCGGTGACCTCGGTCTCCGGGTGCCCCTTGATGGCACCGCTCTTGCGGTCCACCGTCACGCCCGGGAAATTGCCCACGTGCTGGTTGGAGCCGGTGAGCTGGTTGAACAGGGTGGTCTTGCCGCAGTTCTGGTTGCCCGCCAGCGCAAAGGTCAGGGTCTTATCCTCCGGCAGGGGATGCTCCCCCTCCTTGGTGTGGTACTTGCCGCCCTCGCCAAGACCCGGGTGCTCCACCATCTTTTCCGCCACCGGGGCGTGCACCGCCGGGGTCTTTTCGGTGGGGGTCACGGTGATCTGTGCCGCGTCGTCCAGACGCAGGGTCAGCTCATAGCCGTGGATGCGCAGCTCCATGGGGTCGCCCATGGGTGCCAGCTTTACCAGCGTGACCTCTGCCCCGGGGATCAGACCCATATCCAGAAAATGCTGCCGCAGTGCGCCCGCACCGCCCACAGCATCTACTATGGCGCTTTTGCCGATCTGTAACTCTTTTAACGTCATATCCGTTGCCTTCTTTTATATGTACTGTTCCTGTATGTTAGTCTGTGTTAACAAATGTAGTATAGGTTAACTGGCAGCGGATGTCAATAGAAAATATGGGGGAGTTGCTCGGCGGGCAGCATCCTCGCCCTCTCCGTCTTTGCTCCGCAAATCCACCTCTCCCAAAGGGAGAGGCCTTGGCAAAGAGATAAACTTTGCGTGGACTGCCAAGGGCTCCCACTTTGGGGGAGCTGGCGCGTAAGCGCCTGAGAGGGCGAGCCCGCTAAAGTTAAAATGGTAACAAAAAAGCACCGCACACTCTCAGGCGAGAGGATGCGGTGCTCCGGTTCAAATTATTATTACTTCACGGTGTGGTAGCCATCGGGGTTGTTCTTCTGCCAGTTCCAGCTGTCGGCGCACATCTCCTCGATGCCGTACTCAGCCACCCAGCCCAGCTCGTTCTTGGCCTTGGTGGGGTCGGCGTAGCACTCGGCGATGTCGCCGGGGCGGCGCGGGTCGATGACGTAGGGGATCTCCTTGCCGCAGGCCTTGGAGAAGGCGTGGATGACATCCAGCACGCTGTAGCCCTTGCCGGTGCCCAGATTGCAGATGAAGAGACCGCAGCCGGTCTCCAGCTTGCGGATGGCGCACACATGGCCCCGGGCCAGATCCACAACGTGGATGTAGTCACGCACACCGGTGCCGTCCGGGGTAGGGTAGTCGTTGCCAAAGACGTGTACCTTTTCCAGCTTGCCCACAGCCACCTTGGCAATGTAGGGCATCAGGTTGTTGGGGATGCCGTTGGGGTCCTCACCGATCAGGCCGCTCTTGTGGGCGCCGATGGGGTTGAAGTAGCGCAGCAGCGCCACATTCAGGCTGGGGTCCGCCTTGCAGACGTCCTGCAGAATGCGCTCGGTAAAGGCCTTGGTGGTGCCATAGGGGTTGGTGGTAGCGCCCACAGGGAAGTCCTCGGTGATGGGCACACTGGCGGGGTCGCCGTAGACGGTAGCGGAGGAGCTGAACACGAAGTTGTGGCAGTCGTGATGGCGCATCACGTCCAGAATGACCAGCGTGCAGTTGAGGTTATTATAGTAGTACTCGATGGGCTTGGACACGCTCTCGCCCACAGCCTTGTAGGCTGCAAACTGGATGACGGCGGTGATGTCCGGGCACTCGGAGAAGATCTTCTCCACATCCTCATGGCGGGTCATGTCTGCATTGTAGAAGCGGAAGTCCTTGCCGGTGATCTGCTTGACCCGATCCAGAACCACGGGAGAAGCGTTATAATAGTTATCTGCCACTACGATATCGTAGCCAGCGTTCAACAGTTCGATGCAGGTGTGGCTGCCGATGTAGCCGGCACCGCCGGAAACCAAAATTGCCATAGCCGAGTACCTCTCTCACATAGTATTTCTTGCTTTTTCTCTTTGCGCCGGGCGCTGCCCGGTCTGCTTAAAGAATACCGCTTTTTGCCGCCGACTGCAAGGGGCGCTTTCTTTATTCAGATATATTTTTGTTGCATATTCGTACAACACACATTTGATTGACAGATATTTTTCGCATTATTCACATGGAGAGAATGCGCCGTTTGTGCAAAACATAGAAATGGAGAGGGAAACTCCCTCAGTCAAAGCCTGACGGCTTTGCCAGCTCCCTCGGGGAGGGAGCCTCTGGCGCACCCGAAAGGTTTGCGCTTTAGCCGGAAACTGTATCGCTATGCCAAAGGCCCCATCCCAGAGGACGACTTCCCCCGCTCCGGGGGAAGATGTCGCGTAGCGACAAAAAGGGGAATCTGTCATCGAGCGCAGCGAGATGACTGGGGGAGTTCTCCTGCCACGCAAAAAACGTCTGCCGGAGCAGACGTTTTTTGCGTAATGTATCATTTTTAAAGTTTTCCGCACTGCTTGCCGGTGAAGAACCGCAGGGTGGTGGTGGCGCGGAACACCTTGCCTGCGCGCAGCACCGTGGAGGGGAACTCCGGGTGAGAGGGGCTGCACGGATAGTGCTGGGTCTCCAAGGCAAAGCCGCCGTACTTGCGCAGGGGCTCGCCGCCCTTGCCCGGGGCGGGGCAGTCCTGCAAAAAGTTGCCGGTATACAGCTGGATGCCCGGCTGGGTGGTGTACAGCTTCATGCTGATGCCGGTCTTATCGCTGGTAGCCCATGCGCAGATGCTCTGGCTGGAGCCGCGTGCGCGGTCGATGACATAGCAGTGGTCGTAGCCGCCGCCCACCATAGTGGTCTGGGGGAAGCCGGTGTCGATTTCCTTGCCGATAAGCTTGCCGGCGGTAAAGTCCATGGGGGTGTTCGCCACGGGCAGGATGTTGCCGGTGGGGCAGGTGGTATTGTTGCCCTCCAGATAGCGGGACGCATAGATGCGCAGCTTCTGGTTCAGCACATCGCCGCCGCCGTCCAGATTGAAGTAGCTGTGGTTGGTCAGGTTTACAAGGGTGTCGGCGTCCGAGGACACACGGTAGTCCATGCGGAAGGTGTTGTCGTCGGTGAGGGTATAGCGCACCGCGATCTTCAGCGTACCGGGAAAGCCGTCCTCACCGTCGGGGCTTACGGCTTCCATCAACAGCGTATCGCCAAAGTACTTCACCTCATAGATTTTCCGGGAAAAACAGCCGTGCAGGTGGTTTTCGCCGTTGTTTTTTTCCAGCTGGTAGGTCTTGCCGCCCAGCGTAAAGACGGCGTTTTCGATGCGGTTAGCATAGCGCCCCACAAAAGCACCGCAGCAGGTGCTGCCGGACGAGGTGAAGTCGTTTTCGTAATCTGCCATGGTGTCGTGACCCAGCACCACATCCACCGGGCCATTTTTGGCCGGGACGATGATATTTTTGATCACGCAGCCGTAATCCAGCACACTGACGGACATACCGCCGGGGTTCGAGAGGATGTACTCGGTAACATTAGCGCCCTCTTTGGTCACACCGAAGGGCTTGGAACGGATCTGTGCCATTGGGCCTCGCCTCCTAAAGCTTTTTTCGGAAATGCAAAAGGGGGCAGACTGCCCCCTTTTGCATCTTGTCTGTATTTATGATTATATCACAGTTTTACAGTTTTGTGTTGGATTCCTTTTAGAATTACCATCCAATTTTTACGGCGATTTTTTGTTGGAATCATCGAAAGTGCATACAATAGCGTTCCCGCCTGCGCGTTTGCGGAGAAAAAAATTGTTATATAAGGGCAGCATCCTCGCCCTCTCAGTCATCTCGCTTTGCTCGATGCCAGCTCCCCCAAAGTGGGAGCCCTTGGCAGTCCACACAAACTTCATCTCTTTGCCAAGGCCTCTCCCTTTGGGAGAGGTGGATTTGCGAAGCAAAGACGGAGAGGGCGAGCCCGCTAAAATCCAAATCGTCCCGTCTGCGGGCAGACAGCCAAAAAGCGCCCCGCACTTCCGGTGGAAATGCGGGGCGCTTTGGTGATACGGGCTGTATGCCTTATGCTTCCGGCTGGGGCTGTGCCGCAGAGGACTGGGCGGCAATGAACTCGGCGGCATCGTCCGGGATGTCGTCCAAGTCCTCGTCGCTGCCGATGTCCACGTTGAGCGGCGGCTTCTTGAACAGGATATCGTACAGGATAGGCACGATATACAGGGTCATCAAGGTGGCGTAGCTCAGGCCGCAGATGATGACGATGGCCATGCCGCTCATCAGCTGGCTTGCCATATCGTTGCTGAGCACCATTTGCAGCATCGCCAGCACGGTGGTCAGGGTGGTCATCAGGATGGGGCGCATACGGGTCTTGCCGGTAGCCACCAGCGCGGCGCGGCGCTCCATGCCGCCCATGCGCAGCTGGTTGGCGTAGTCCACGAACACGATGCCGTTGTTGACGACCGTACCCATCAGCACGATAAAGCCCATCATGGAGATCATGGTCAGCTGCTGGCCGGTGAGCAGCAAGCCCAGCAGACCGCCGGTAAAGGCCAGCGGCACGGTGAACAGCACGATGAAGGGGGACAGCAGGCTCTGGAACTGTGCCACCATGACAAGGTACACAAAGGGCAGAGCCAGTGCCATCCACTGGATCATCTCGTCAGTCATATAGTTGACGCTGTCGCTCTCGCCGCCCATGGAGAAGGAGCAGCCCTCCGGCATCTCATCGGTGAGGGCAAAGGCATCCAGCGCCTTTTTCACGGCACGCGCCTGCACCGTGGTGTTGTAGCCCGGGGCAGTCTCGGCGGTGACGGTAACGTACTGGTTCTGGTTCTCGCTGGTGATAGAGTCCGGCGCGGTGCCGGTGGTCCAGCTGGCGATATCTGCCAGTGTGCAGGTACCGGTGGCGGTGGTGCCGTCTGCGGACATGACGGTGGTCTCAAAGGTCATATCCATCATGTTTTCCTTGGTCAGCGGGTCCAGATTGTTGCTGATCTGCACATCCATAGTGGTGCCGTCCACGGTAACAGGGGTCTGTGCCGTGGTGGTGGTGGTCAGCTTTGCCGCGATCTGCTGGTACACCTGTGCAACGGTCAGACCGTAGGCACGCACCTTGTCGCGGTCCACCTGCAGGATGATGGTGGAATCGCCCGCGCCCAGACCGTTGGTGGCATTCTGGAAGCCATCGGTGTTGTTCACGATGTCAATGACCTTCTCGGACAGGGCAGTCAGGGTCTCGGCATCAGTGCCGTAGATCTTGATGGTCAGACCGGTGGACAGCTGGCTGGTCAGGTCATCCGTCATGCCGTACTGCTTGACGGTGGCGGTGCAGTCCGCCACCCCTGCCACGGCTTCCTCCATGGCTTTGCAGGCGGCGTCGATCTTGGAAGAGGAGAGATCCTCGTTGAGCTTGACGTTGATCTTATACTTGCCGTAGCCGTTGGCGGCGTTCAGCAGGTCGGTGATGGCAGAGGGCAGGCCGAGGTTGGAAACATCCATGCCCGCCACGGTGTTGTCGGGGGTAATGCCTACCTCCTCCACGCCGTCCACGGCCATCACAGCCTGCACCACCTTACCGGCTACATCATAGGACTCGTCCTGCGAGAGGGTGTCGGTAGTGGAAAGGGTGATCATGGCCTCGTTACTGGTGCTGGTGGGCAGCAGCACGATGCCCATGGAGACTACCCGCCAGCAGCAGAACACCAGCAGCAGCACGGCGGCTGCCAGCGGTATAAAGCGGTTTTTCAGCGCCTTTTCCAGACTGCGGCCGTAGGCGTCCTGAATTTTATCGAACCATGCCAGCTTTTTGGGCTGGGCATTCTTCAGCACGGTAGCCGAAGCGGCGGGCACCACGGTCAGTGCCACGATGAGGGAAGCCATCAGGCAGTAGCCGATGCACAGGGACATGGGGCCCATCAGGCTGCGGATGAGGCTGGCAGAGAACACCGCCGGCAGGAACACGCACACCGAGGTAAGGGTAGACGCCACAACGGACATACCCACCTGACGCGCACCCTGCACCGCAGCGCGGGCGGCGGGCACGCCGCGGCCGCGCAGACGATAGATGTTCTCGATGACGACCACCGAGTTATCCACCAGCATACCAATGCCCAGCGAAAGACCGGCCAGCGTCATAACGTTCAGGTCAAGTCCGGTGAAGTACATCAGCACCACGGCGCACAGCACCGACAGGGGGATACTGACACCGACCACCAGCGTAGGCTTGACGTCCTTCAGGAAGATGGCCAGCACGACGATGGCCAGTGCGGCACCCACCAGCATACTGGTGAGGATGCTCTTGATCAGGATGCTGATGTAGTTGCCCTGATTGGACAGCACTACAACGTGCAGACCATCATACTGGGCTTCCAGCTCCTTGAAAGCGTCCAGACAGTTGGCGGACACGTCACCTGCGCTGGAGCTGTCGTCCTTGTAAATTTTCAGCACCGAAGCCTGCTCGCCGTTCAGGCGGGTGTAGCTGTCGGCGGCGTTGTCGATGATCTCCACGTCTGCCACGTCGGAAAGGCGCACATCGCCGTAGCCCTCCACATGGAGCAGCAGTGCGCCGCGGATATCCTCCACGCTGTCGTATTCCTCGCCCACCTTCAGCAGCCACGACTCGCCGCTTTCGTCCTTGACGTAACCGGCGGGCATGGAAAAGTTCTGGGCGTAGATGAGGGTGGCAAGGGTCTTGATATCCAGCTGCTTGGTCACATCGGCGCTGGCAAGCGCCTTTTCCTTGGCGGCCTCGTACTGGGTCTTGGCCTCGTTGAGCTGCTTTTCGTACTCGTTCAGCTGCTCGCGGGCTTCGGTAAACTGCATATAGGCAGCCAGCTGCTGCTGGGTAAAGCTGCCCAGTGCGTTGGAGAACTCGGTCATCATGCCGGGCACGTTGTCCATGGCCTTGATGGTGTCCTCCAGCGTCTTATAGATGACGTTCAGGCTGTCCTGCAATTGCAGCTCGTCTACCAGATCCTCGGCGCCCTCACCCTGTGCACCGGTCTCGGTGTTGATGCGGTTTTGCAGGGTCTGCAAAGCAGAGGAAAGCTTATCGGTGATATCGCGCAGCTCCGAGACGATCTCGATCAAAGAATCGATATCCCGCATACCGGTGCTGTTGAACTTATCCAGAACGCGCTGCAAGCCGGCCTGCACTTCGATGAGTGCCTGCTGCACCTCGGGCTCCTTGACCACGGCGATCAGGTTGTTGACGCTTTGCAGCAGCGCCTCGGCCTGCTTGCGCACCACCTCTACGGCGCTGCCGACATCAGAGCTCAGGGTGCCCATGACCGTGTTGGACACGGTATTGCCGAAGTTTTTGAACTGCTTATCGTATTCTGCGCGGCCGGCCTTGATCTTAGTCTCGGCATCCTCCAGCTGGGCGTGCGCCGCTTCCAGCTGGGTGTCGATGAGCTCCATCAGCTTTTCGTTGATGGCATCCACCTTTTCCTGATTCAGCTGCACCTGCACCAGCTGCTCCACAAGGCCGCTGGAGGATACGCTGGACACACCGCCCTTGCGCTGGACGTAGGGGGTCATGGTGTTCTTGATAAAATCAGAAAGGTCGTACACCGAACTGCCCTCGCGGCTGACAGCCACGGTCATAAAGGCGTTCATGTTCATGCTGTACTGCACGATAGAAGGAGTCAGTGCGGTCTCCGGCAGGTCGCTTTTGGCCTGATCCAGTTTGTTGGACACCTGCACCAGTGCGCTGTTCATGTCCGTGTCATCCACGAACTGCATCAGCAGCAGGCTGTAGTTTTCGGCCGAGGTGGCGGTGATCTTTGAAACACCGGGCACCGTAAGCGCATTTTGCAGCACGTCCGAGACCTCGGTCTCCACACGCTCCGGGCTGGCGCCGGGATACACGGTGACCACCATCAGGTACGGTGTGCTGACATCCGGCAGCAGGTTGGTCTTCATCTTGGTGATCGACACAAAGCCGAGCATCAGCACCATGATGACTGCAACCAGCACCGTAAATGGTTTTTTGACACTGAATTTTTCCATCTTATCCTACCGTTTCTCTGCCGCACCGCCCGGCGCAACAGTTCCTCCCTCTTTATGGGGCAATGGGTTCCTAACATTCCTATTATACACGCAAGGCGTATGCTTTCAATAGCGGGGCGGCGAATCTTTTGCGAAAGTTCTGTCAAAATCTGCAAAACGCACAACTTTGCCGCCCCAAAACCGGCATTCTGTCTGCTTTCCTCCCTTCTGCCGCCGGACAGAATTCCGACACCTTTCCCGTACTGCATACGGTTGAGCGGGGTGTATCATTGCAGGGGAGGGGAAATTTTACTCCCTCAGTCAAAACCTGACGGTTTTGCCAGCTCCCTCGGGGAGGGAGCCTCTGGCGTGACCGGATACTTTGCGGTTTGACCAGAAACTGTACCTCTATGCCAAAGGCCCCATCTCAGAGGGGGCTGGCACGGCGCAGCCGTGACTGGGGGAGTTCATCCCCCCAAAGACTTTTCTTTTTGCATAGAAATGTGCTTTTGATTATGGTATACTAACAGCAGACTGAAAAAGCTGCCCCTTATAAGGGGCTTATCCGATACAAAAACGAGGAACACTATGAAAAAAGTCATTTCGGTCCGTTTTAAGGAAAACGGCAAAAGCTATTATTTTGATCCCGGCGATGCTGCTATCCACACCGGGGAATACGTTATTGTGGAGACTGCCCGCGGCGTGGAGTGCGGCGAGGTGGTGCAGGGCGTGCGGGAGCTGGCGGATGCAGCCGTGCCCAAGGCGCTGAAGCCCATCACCCGCATGGCCGACAGCGTGGATATCCGCCGGATGCGCCAGAACCGCGAGGACGAAAAACGCGCCTTCCACACCTGTCAGGAGTGCATCGTCCGCCACGGGCTGGAGATGAAGCTGGTGGAGGCCGAGTACACGCTGGACCGCTCCAAGATCATGTTCTACTTCACCGCCGACGGACGGGTGGACTTCCGGGAGTTGGTCAAGGATCTGGCAGGCATCTTCCACACCCGCATCGAGCTGCGCCAGATCGGCGTGCGCGACGAGAGCAAGATGATCGGCGGTCTGGGCATCTGCGGTCAGCCTTTCTGCTGCAGCCGCTTTTTAAAGGATTTCCAGCCTGTTTCCATCAAGATGGCCAAGGAGCAGGGCCTTTCGCTGAACCCCACCAAGATCAGCGGTGCCTGCGGCCGTCTGATGTGCTGCCTTGCCTACGAGGAGAGCGCCTACGAGTACCTGAACAGCATCATGCCCATGGTGGGCAGCACGGTGCGCACACCGGACGGTCTGGGCACCGTGCTGGAGGTGAACCCGGTGTCCGGCTACCTGCGGGTACGCTGCGGCACCGAGAGCCTTGCGCCCCGGTACTACAAGGTGGGCGTGTGCGAGTATGTGAGCGGCGGCAAGCGCCCGCCCCGCCGTCCCGACCCGGACGATGATTACTCCGGCGTGCGCAACCCCGCCCCGGTGGTGGCAAGCTCCGACGACGAAAAGCGCCCCGCCTGCCCCCGCCGCCGCAATAGCGAGAAGGAATGAACATCCGGGCGGTTAGTATCATAAAACTAACTAGGCTTCGTGATTTTCGCTAAAAATCTCCGGCAATTTTGGCTATAAGTTAGGCCGTGCTTTTGTGCAACCCCACAAAATATTTTATTTTGTGGTTGTGGCAACACGGTTAGTCTTGCCTTTTCCGGCCTGCTTTGTTAGAATGCAGACAAGGATACAAATTCCGGGGGGCGTGCGTGGCCGTGCCAAGGTACGTTTCTTCATACATTACATCGGCACGGGATAAAAAAGGAGAGTTTATTATGGCACACAAGGTTTCTGACGCATGTGTTGGCTGCGGCGCTTGCGAGG
>ERZ779850.2334-NODE-2334-length-15729-cov-22.953490_pt1 | contig 15729 bp, 15 predicted proteins | sample MGYA00511249_ERZ779850 | MGnify/ENA primary metagenome ERZ779850 (study PRJEB29588, sample SAMEA2162475) | human gut metagenome | biome: human gut; feature: human-associated habitat; material: faeces | place: Denmark | collected 2008/2010 ...
GATTTTGTCGGGGTGAATCGGCGGCAAAATGAATCGGGTGTGTTGCGGGGCGGTACGTTCTTTCCGGGCAATCATCCGCTGAAAGTGGTGGTTATCACGGTGAGAACCACCACTTTCAGCAAGATTTGGAATAAAGGGTATCATGGAAGTGTAGGCGCGTCAAGATGGTTTTGCAAAATTTATTGTGGTAAAGCGGTGGTAGTAGGACTTATTTGTGTAGTATGCTCCAAAAGCCATATTGTAACTATATGTTTCTTTGCAATCTACGGATGAAGAGAAGGAGAAGCTCTAAATCTGCGTCGGAAAGCTCTTGTATTCCCTCTGAGATGGCATCGATTAGCTCTGGTCGATCGTGGTCGCTAAAGAATTGCTCTGGAGTGATGCAAAAGTAATCACATATATTAAAGAATTGCGTCATGGATGGAAGTGCTTTTCCGGAGCTTATTCCTTGAATATAATTTTTGTTTTGTCCTAGCTCTAGGCTCATCTGATACTCTGAAACATTGCGTTTCATGCGAAGTTCTGTGATTCGTTGCCGAAGGAAGCTTGCATAGTCCACATTTTTTCACCTCATCAGAAAGCATACAGGGAATTGAATTTAAATGTTCCAGATAGAAAGCCTCGATTTGGTTAAAAACGGCTTGACAATACAGAACTAATGTGGCAGAATAAAATAAAAGGTCGAATTGTACAGAAACATTCTGTCAATGGCATAGGAAAATTCCAGGCAGAAATTCTAATGGAAACTGCTGAAGGCGATTATAAAGAGGGGAAACGTCGATGGAATCAAATCAGGCACAAGTGATCCGTCAGGATCTGAGAAACTTTTCCGGCGCAGTGCAGAATATGGTGCAGGGGGTCAGAGCGGCATCTATTTCATGGGGAGATCAGAACTACCAGATGTTGTTTCGGTCGATTCAGGGACTTTCCATAAAGTCAAAACGTGTGCTGGATAGTGGCAACCGTGCAGCACAGGCGGCAGAACGGTTCTTTGAAATATCCCAAGAACAATACTGAGAAATAGTTCAGAGGAAACTGTATGACACAAGTTTCAGTAGAAGGTCTCAAAAAAGTAAAGCAGGCACTACTGGATTTCAAAAATCAAGCTGCGCCGATGTCCTATACCGTTACAAATCATAATCAGTCCTGTCAAAGCGATGCATCGAAGTCTGTGAATAAGACCAGGCAGACAGTCGAAGAACTGACGCAGAGGGTTAAAACTCTGGAAAATAAGATTCAGGAACTGGAACAGTCGATTCAGCAGAGCGAGAGAATGATTCAGGAACTGGAGCTACAGGGGAAGGAAGCACGTGAGACGATTGGAACGCTGGAACAGCGTGTAGCCAAAATTCAAGAGGAACTGCGGAAGATTGGAAACGTCTCAACAAGTGATGAAAATGGACAGAGCCAGATTGCACAGCGTATTCGGCAATTGAAAGCGGAATTACAGCGATGCCGTGAACATATTTCACAGATTCAAAATGCTGTAAGAGAAATGGAACAGGAGAAGGCTCGGCTTCAGCAGCAAGAGGAATGGCAGCGCAGCCAGAAAGCGCGTGCAGAGCAGGAACTTGCATCCCAGAAGAGACGGCTACAGCAGTATCAGGGTAAACTGGAACGTCTGCAACAGCAGATGAGCATTTTGTCCAGCGCACTGGGAGAGTATCAGCAGTCGATGCAAGTATTTCAGGCGCAGGCAGCACAGCAGGGGCAGGTCACGATGCAGTCTGTAGACAGTTGCATCCAATGCGTGGAACTTTATATGCAATATTGCTAAGTAAATTCGATAGATAAATGAAAGGATGTGTTTCTTTTGGCAAGCGCACAAGTCAAGATTCAGGATTTGAAAAACGGAATCAATGCCTGCGGCGTATGTACACATGAATTGCAGCTTACAGCTCAGCAGCTCCAGCGTGATTATATGAGTGCTGGCTCTGGATGGAAGGATGAGCAGTACAAAAATCTTGGACAGATTGTCGAGGATAGTTGCACCGCAATTCTGCAGCCGATTCCGCAGCTTGAAAACTGTCAGAAGTGGCTGCAGGAGCTTGCAGCTTTGGTTGAAAAATATGAGACCTGATGTCGGTTTATAAAAAGGAGGTTGGATATAATGGCAATGAACGCATCCGTTTCTGCTATTCAGGACATGGAAAAGACGCTTGCGGATACAGTGCGTAATCTGGATACGCTCAGTGAAAAGATTAGCACGAATTTCCGTCCTTCGGCAGATTGGAACGATAACCAGGCGGTGGCTTACAATCAGGTGATGCAAAAGATTGCCCGGTTGGTCAAATCACCGACAGCGGACCTGAAAAAGCAACAGGAAAAGCTGAAACAACTGGAGGAACTGGTACGGAGTTATCAGAGCCACCAGTTTAATGGATAAAACAAAATCATTATGGAGGAATCAAAAATGGATCTGAACGATTTCACAAGTGCGGAAAACAAGAAAATGACGACGGAAAATGATATTCCGACGTTCAACCCTCCTATAGGTGATGCACCAAAGGTGGGAGTTGATGGTAAGAGCAAGAAGGCGCAGACTTTTACACCCCCTACGACATCCAACATGGATCCGGGATGCTACTACCACCCGGAAGAGAGGGTGGTAGGCCACTGCGCACGGTGCGGCAAGAATTTGTGCCGCTATTGTTGCGATTCCTTTGGTGTGACTGGTGGTGAATATGCAGGAAAGATGTTGTGCTATGACTGCACTACAAAGCTCGTGAAGGATAATGTGGAAGAACTGCAGAAAAACCATAATTATATCCATGGACAGTATACGCAGTGTCTGGTTGGATGTGCAATCGGTGGTGTGATTGGATTCATCTGGGGGCTGAGCGGTGGCATCATGGGTGCACTTCTTTATATGGTACTGTGTGCAGCGATCGGCGGCAGCGCGAGTAACTTTTTCCACCGCTTCATTGCAGCAATTCCGGGGTTCTTTGTTTCCACGGGAAACATGGTGATTTCGATTTGCGTCGGTCTGTTTAAATTTATCTTCTGTTTCTTCCTCTATGCGATTATGGCATTGTTTGAAACGGTCAAAAAGATTCTTTACTACCGCAATTATATGGCTCAGACGGCAGATTGTCTGGAAAAGGACAGTTCTGCCCTGCAGTGCATCCGGGATCGTATGGAATATAGCCGTGTGATGAATGAAAATCGCGGTATGAGTCTGGCAGATCTGATGAATGAAGGCAGCGAGCTGTACAACAACTCTTATGCTCGCATGGTTCAGGAACAGGGCGAGGAAAAAGCAGAGGCATTTGTCAGCAGATGCACTACTCAGATCGCCGAGAACGGCGAGATCATCCGCAGCTTTGCAGCCTGATCGCCTGGCAAGGACAAAAAATACTGTCGCGCCAAACGACTTGTTTCAGCAGGAGGTTAATACAGTATGGATAACAATGATGTGGTCGCTGCACGTCGTCGTGCATTGCAGGAAGCAATTCATAGCGGTGAAACCGTTATGGTCTCGCCCACGGGTCAGGTTCAGTTGCCGGGCGAATCGGATGATCCTACCCGTCCGGGAATTTCGGTCCCGCAGGGTAAGCTTGCTTAAGGCAGGAGGGAGTAACAATGGCATTTTACTGGTATCAGAGTGATCCCGACCTCTATCGGGCAGAAGTCCAGGCCATGAACAAGTTCTTTCCGTCGTTTACGATTCATCAGCTTCCTGATGGTTCCGGCAGACTGTACTGGCGTGGCAAAGTGCAGCCCGCTGGTCCGGACGGTATGGTCTGGGATTTGATGCTGATTTATAAAAATGATCATCCTCATGCAGGCGCATCGGAATATGGCGGTTCGATCCAGATTCTTCCGGTACAGCCGCGGCTGAAGGATATAGCGACCCGCATGATGCCGATCCTTGAGGAAACATATGGCAGCTACGAAAATTGTGTAAGACATGGCTTCGGTCTTGGTCTGCCGCATATCTATCGGGATAATTTCGGACGTAATGAAGAATATTTTATTTGTACTGCAGATCCGAAATACTTCAAGACGGGTATGACACGTTCGACTTCAGCTGCATCCTCTCTCAGCTGGGCCTGTAAATGGATCCTTCTGTGCGAAATGTGGATGAATGGCGAAATCAGCGATGATGTTGCGCTTGAAGGCAATTATTGAGTATTGAAAAACACTCATCACTCACGTCGGTGGGTGATGAGTGTTTTTGTTTCGAATGAGGTGTGAACAGATGGAAGTGGTCTTTTCGCAGCGGGCGATAGCGGCAGTCATGGCAGAGACGGCAGAAAAGATACAGACAGAAACGGGCGGTCTATTCCTTGGCAAAGTGATCGGGGATACATGGTATGTTGTGGAGTCCATCGACCCCGGTCCGAATTCGATTTTTGAAGTCGCATATTTTGAATACGATCAGCCGTATGTCCAGCACCTGATTAACAAGGTCGCTGCAATTTATCAGGAACGGTTGGAACTGATTGGGCTGTGGCATCGTCATCCGGGGTCTTTTGACCAGTTCTCGGGGACGGACGATCAAACTAATCACGTCTATGCGTCCATGCGGCCGCAGGGAGCAATCTCGGTTCTGGTCAATCTTGATCCGGATTTCCGTATGACGGTCTATCATGTGGGACAGACATATCGGAACTATCAGCGCATTTCCTATGAGATAGGAAATGAACGGTTTCCGCAAGAGCTTCTAAAGTATCGTTCGGTAGAAGATTCACTTGCTCTTATGCGGCGGAAATGTGGTCGTTCTGAAGCAGGAGGAACATCCAACAAAAAATCCATCGAGAATTTCATGGAAGAAGTATCGTCTTACCTTGATATGCAGATTACCGCACCGGCTATGGGCATGAAGCAAGTGGTCTCGGAGGAACAGATGACTCGGATGCTTGATCTCTTGTATGCTGATTTGGAATTTTTGCAGGAGAAAAATATCTCTGTTCGGGTCAGATGGAATGAGAATACATTATGGCTTTTGCCGAAAAGCAATAACGAGAACGAAGCTGTGCGTTTTACAGACCTGACGGAAAATAAAATGCTGGGAGCATGGCGTGAAAAGGTGTTTTATTATCATTCCGGAGATTTGGAGAAAGCATGGAATGATGCACATGACACATCAGATGGCAAGTCACCGAAAGAAAATGGGCGAATGGAGGAAATTGCCAGACGTATTGTTATGTTTGGCGTGAGAAAGGGTAATTGATATGCTAGAGAATTTTTTTGGGGAAGAAATAGAAAAGACGGTATTCCTTTCGGCGGCGCAGATGAGGGAAGCACACCCGGGGCCAGTGAGAGGAAAATATTTCAAGGACACTGCTATCTTCAATATTTTTCCGCCGGAGCTCTCAGAGCGTGGGGAGTTTTTGGGGCAGATCCTTCCGGAAGGCTTTGAGCCGAACGCCAAAGGTTTTTGCGGGGTCGCAAGACAGGAAAAAATTCAGTTCTATTTTGACGGAAAACCAATCAATGCGGAACCCTATGAATTGCACCAAAATATATTTTCCCGCAACAAAGGTATTTTAGAAACGGATAAAATGGATCACAAACGGGCAGTGATTCTGGGGTGTGGATCAGTTGGAAGCCTCGTAGCAATGGAACTTGCCCGGTCCGGTGTGGGCCATTTTCTGCTTGCTGACCCGGATGTAATGGAATACCACAATATCTGTCGGCACCAGTGTGGTATTGAGGATGTCGGAGACCTTAAGATAAATGCACTGAAGCGTAAGTTGCTGAATATCAATCCTCAAATTGATGTGCAGATATTTGAGGGAATCGTTCAGAACATTCCAAAGGCCATGCTGGATGATTTTTGTGTAAAAGGGGAAACCGTTTTTGTGGGCTGTGCAGATAACCGTGGAGCAGATGTCTACGCAAACCGCATAAGCATTTATTACGGAGCGGCATTTCTCTCGGTCGGATTCTGGGAGCGTGCCTATGCCGGAGAAATTTTCTATCATATCCCGGACAGGGGAATGCCCTGCTACGCATGTGCTTTGGGCGAGGGCACGGAACTTTCGGCACGGGTGCAGGCAAACCATCATGTTTATTCCAATCAGGAGAATATTGAGGGAGTCCGCTTTGAGCCGGGCATCTCAGTGGATATCAATTTTATCACCTGCATCGGAGTGAAATTGTGCCTTGATATCCTGAACATGACGGAGCCGGGCTACCGGCCTCGTTTGCTGAACGATCTGAAGCAGTACACACTGGTGTGCAACACAAGCGACCCAGAGATCGGCGGGGAAATGGTAGAGATATTCAGCTATCCTTTGCAGGTCACCACCTCGCTCAAGGTGGGTTTCCATTCAGAAAAGTGCACAGGACAGTGTCGATATGAAATCAAAGATCATTAAGATGTCTTGAGAGAGAGGAGAACACGATGGATGCTTTGACGCAGGCAGAAGTATTTGCTCTGATCGGGGAACTGAATGGTTTCATTGAAAAATGGGACCCCCGGCTCGTCACGCAGGAAAGAGAATATCAGGCAAAAAGAACGAGAATCATCGCAGAAAACAATGCGGAAAAGACGCGCCGGGAAAAGGCTTACAAACAGGAATGTGAGACACTGTCACGTCAGTCGGCCAAAATGATTGAGGATGCCCAGAAGATCCTTGAAGATGTGGATCAGATGGATCAACAGCTGATGAGTTCTGACAAGTACTACAGCAAGACCAAAACACGTAAGGAAGCCGAACTGGCGGGTGTGGAAAGCCAGGCATACAGAAACTATACTGCATTGATGGAAGGCATCGAGGCAATCCGCAGAGACTATGACCAGATTTCAAAAAAATATCGTGAGTCCATGCTTCCTTTTCTGATCAACGATCTGCACTTTTTGTTTTCGGCACAACGCAAGAAAGACTACGAAAGCCTTATTGTGCTGAGAAATACGGTGCATAAATTTGTGAATGAGGTCAGTGAACTGCTGCCGGAAATTACGCAGGATGAGCTGACAATGAAAAAGGAAGCGTTCGAGCAGGACCAAAAGACTCTGGCGCTCAATTTCCTGTCTACGATTCAGGAGTTTGATAATCAGGAGAGCATCAAAAACAAGAGCGATGAAAAACAGCTGCAGAGAGAGCTGGATGAACTATTTCCACAGGAATTTGTTGATTTTCTGGCGCAGACGGGAATGGATTATGAATCGCGCAGAGTGAAAGTGAACAGCGGGAAAAACTTTGCAGATGGAATCCTCTGGATGAGCTTTACGGATTATCCTCTTTTGCTTCTGGTCGAGAATAAAAAGCTTTTGTCCCTTCTGAAAAAGCGCTGTGCCCATATGATGGTTAACGATGTGATCCGCTTTCCGCTTCCGATGGCATGTAAAGGAGCTGAACCACTCCTTGTGATGTCGGACGCTCGTTTCCCGGAAAAGGCAAAGCAACTGTCGCATGCATGGATGTTTGGTGTTCTGGCTAGCAGCCCTGTGGCAAAGTTGGAAATCACGGTGATCGATCCTGAAAACCGTGGAACCAGTGTCGGACCTTTCTTTGATGCTCGCAAGCGTCTGCCAGAACTGTTCGGTGAAAAGATCTGCTTTACGGCAGAGGATATCGCTACACAACTGGCGCTGTTGAACGAAGAAATCGAGACGACCCTGATGGACAAACTCGGAACAGAGTACGACAGTATTTTTGACTATTCAAGGGAACACCCGGAAGAGACCCTGCGAGTCCGCTGCCTCGTGATGTATGATTTCCCTCGCAATATCAGCGATTCGATTCTTACGGATGTGCGCAATATTCTGCGTAATGGCAGCCGGTGCGGCATTTATACAATGATCATTTGCCCGCCGCCGCAGCCAGGCACACGTCAGGAAAGCTACCGGCAGATGCTGCAGACGATACAGCCTCTAACAGCGGTCATCAAGCAGGATCAGCAGAGCTTTTCGGAGCGCGGCTTGCCGTTGCTTTATCATCCGATGCCGGATAAAGCCGGTTTCGACCGCTTCTTCAGTAAGTATATGCTTATCTTTGAGGGAATGCAGAACCGGGGCATTGCGTTCTCGCCGTTTATCCGCAAGCTGGTCGAAGCGAAAGATGATGCAGAGCTGGATGTTTCCATTCAGAACCTTACTGAATGGAAACAGATATCTCAGGAGCCATTTGATCAACAGTCGGCAAGTACAACTTTCCCGGAGTTGTTCTGCATGGGCCAGATCGCTTATCCGGCCGAAATCTTTGATGAAAGCATCGGCTATAAAAAAATCGTGCGTGCTTTCCGCGCGGAAACACCGGGTCACTCTATTGATATGAGCCGTGTGGAATTGCCGATGATGTTTAATCTCCATCATCCACTCAATCTGGAGGTAATCGGAGCTGAGGCGCAGCACGATAATATGCAGAGTGCAGCATATCGCGTAATCTGGGGCTTCCTTCGGAAGTGCCCGGCATCCAAAGTGCGCTTCTGTATCTTTGATCCGAAAGAGGGCGGCGGAAGTGTCCGTATGTTGTCCAACTTCGTCAATAAAATGCCGGATTCCTACAAAAGGGCTGTCACGCAGATGTCCCGGACAGAAGAATTGCTGAGCTGTCTGAAAGAGCTGGAAGGACAGACGCTTGATTTTATCCGTGACCGCCCTGATTATGATGATTTGCTGGATTATAATGCGCACAATCCAAGACGTACAGAAGCGATTACATTGCTCATGCTGTATGATTTCCCGTTGAATGCGGACGCTCGCTGTCTGGAACTGCTGTCCTCTGTTATGCAGAAAGGAAACAGGTGCGGCATCTATGTCGTTCTGTGTCGGAATACTGCGGTCGAGGTGGCAAGCAGCTATGACCACATAGACGAAAAACTGGCCGAACTGGAAAAGAATTGTGTCCAGATCGAATGTAAAGAAAACGGCTTTGCTCTGCTGCCGTATCATCTCTCGGTCCGTTTGATCGAAAAACCCGATGCCGGACAGTTGGAAAAATTTGCGGTAGAATATCACAAGGCAGTCGAAAAACTGAGCGTTCAGAGCATCCATTTTGAAGAAATCCTCCCGCCGGAACCGTTCCAGGGCAGCACAGCCAAGGTACTGAAGCTGCCGATGGGCATCGGCGATGGCGATTCGGTCGTGAGCATGGTGTTTGGCGAGGGCACTTCGCATCATGGCCTGATCGGCGGTGGTACGGGTGGCGGCAAATCGACCCTGCTGCATACGCTGATTATGAGCAGTATGATGAACTATTCGCCGGAACAGCTCAATTTGTATCTGATGGATTTCAAGGGCGGTACCGAGTTCAAAATCTATGAATCGGAGCGGTTGCCGCACATCAAGCTGCTGGCGCTGGATGCACTGCAGGAGTTCGGCGAGAGCATCTTGGAAAATCTGGTCCAGGAGATGGCGAATCGCTCGGATATATTCAAGAGATCCGGTGGATATACAAAGCTGGAAGACTATGTTACCAATACCGGAAATAGCATGCCCCGTATCCTTGTCATCATGGATGAGTTCCAGATTTTGTTTGACAGCGGAACAAACCGCAAGGTGGCAGAGCGGTGCGCAAATCTGGCGAAGAAGATCGTTACGGAAGGACGTTCCTACGGCGTGCATCTTCTGATGGCGACTCAATCCACCAAAATCATTTCGACCCTGACGCTGGATCGTGGTACGATCGAGCAGATGCGTATCCGTGTCGGCCTTAAATGTGGCGAAGATGATACTCGTTATCTGTTTGGTGATACCCATTGCTCGGATGCAATGAAAAAAATGGAAGGACCCCGCGGAACCGCTGTGCTGAACGAAGACTACACAGAGAACAATCCGAACGTTGGCCTGCGGGTCGCTTTCTGCAATGATGAAACCAAAAAGTATTACCTGAAACAGATCAGTGAGAAGTTTGCGGATTCTCCCTGCACGATGCAGGTGTTCGAGGGCTCCCGCACTGTGCCGATGCTGGACTATCTTGCTGCACGGTCGATCGGTATTGCCGATACCAGCACGGTCACTGTGCATATGGGCGAAAAAATTAAGGTGGATGACCCGTTTGAACTGACGTTTGACCGCAAGAAACAGCATAATGTCCTGATCTGTGGTTCCAATGATGAACTGATGGATCGGACGGTCAATCTGTTCCTGCTCTCGGCTGCGCTGAACCGCAGGGCGTGTGTGTACTGTGTGGATGGCGACAGCATCGTGGGAGATGACCGCTGCGGAAGTTTTTATCAAAGCCTCGAGCATGGTGTAGCAGAACTGCACACTGCACATACCCGTTCAGATATCGTACAGTTTGTCCATGACCTTTACGAAAAGTATCAGCAGCGCAAAAAGAAAACAGGTGGAGATACGGTGCTGTTTGTCATCAAAAATCTGCAGTTCCTGGATCTGATGCAGACGATGCTGCTGGGTGACCGGGTCGATGAGGCGGAGTATATAGAGTTTCTAGCAGAACCCAAAGCAGTGGATGTCCCGCCGACTGTGGTGGAAGATCCGACGCTTGATCTTCTGGCTGGGTTCTCTGCAGAACCGACGGATTCCCCTGTCGAGCCGACGGGATTCTCCACGAAGCCTGCGGATGACGATCCCTTTGCCGCACTGCTGGCTCAAGTGCCGTCTCTTACTGCGGATGTGGCTCCGGCAGAATCGCAAAATGTAGAGGAAAGAGATCCGTTTGCGGATCTGATGGCATCGTTCTCCAGCATTGGCGCAGACTCTTCCCATGTTTCTGCTCAGCCTGTCTCCGGAGCAATGGGAAATGCTAGCGAAAAATTGCAGAAACTGATTGCAGACGGTGCAGCCTATGGCATCCACTTTATCATCTGCTCCAGCGATTATCAGACGGTAAAGGAGTCCATGCACTTTGGCATGAACATTTTGAACAAGTTCCGGGAGAGAATCGTGTTTGCACTGAGTGATTCGGATGCATTCAATCTGATCGATAACGTGAACGTTTCCACGCTGCATGACAATACGGTTTACTATACAAATGGTGCTACTGATACGTTCCAGTTCAAACCGTATGTCAGCCCTGCACCAGAGCAGGTCGAAACTTTCTGTAGCGAGTTGTTGCCAATGTAAAGGGTGATTCGTGATGACAAATGTAAACTCATCTGCGGTTCGTCATGCGTTGAATCAGACAACTGCTGCGCGGGAAGCAATCGGGTATTTTATTCAAAGAATCCTGCAGCAGTTTAATAACGTCAATCATAGCTGGAATGACCAGCAGTCCAGAAGACTTTATGCAATCGTACTCGACAGCGTCACAAGTCTCCGAGCCAGCTATGGTGAGCTGCGTTCACTAGAAGAATCCCTCAAGAAAACACTTGACACAGTCGAGAAGTATGAGCAAATCGGACGTGCTACACGAACAACGGCAGCAGCGGGCGTAGCAGCGGCTGCTTCAGTAGCATCTGCAGGAACAAAAACAGCTGCCAGCATACGACCGAGCATCAAACAGGACAAGCCTTTCTCCTCCCCCAAATACAATGCGATCCTTGATCAGCGCTATGGGAATGCTGTTCCGGCCGCAAGGAAGGTCTTTGATTTGTTTGCAGAAAAGCTATGTATCCTCAACGGCAATTATAGCGGACCGGGGCCAAGCCATTACTCGCCTGCTGAGCACGGCGTTTATTACAATGCAGCAGAGGATGAGAAGAACGTGCGAGGGGCGGGTGCTACATACTACCACGAACTGGGGCACATGATTGATCATGTATGCATGAGATATCAAAATTTGATGTCGGAAAATGCTGTGTTTCACCATGCGCTGGTCAGCGATGGACAAAGGTTAATTCAATGCTATAATAACTCTACCCCGGAACAGAGGGAAAGAGCTGTGCGCAATCTTTGCGAGGGAGCATGGCACAGCTGTTCGGATCTCGCGAATTTTGCTACCAATGGCCATGTTTGTGGTGGATGGGGTCATAGCGAAGAATACTGCGCAAGAGCATGGGCCATGGAGCATGAGGCGTTTGCACACTTTTTTGAAGCGAGTATGGGCGATAGCATCAAGCTGCAACGGCTGACCAAACTTTTTCCCAATTCGGTAAGAGTATTTAACCAGATGCTCGATGCGATCATTAAGAATGCAGAACCCTATGACCGTGAGCAGCGTGAACGTGCCATCTGGGAAGAACGTTGACAAAAGGCAGAAAGGAGGCCGGACAGAGTGACTGTTGAAACTTTAGACGATCTTTTTTCAGACGATTCTATGCCCCAAACTGCTGTGGATGAGGAATTGTTTGAACTGTGTACCGAATTTGAAAATGCATTTCATCAATGCATCCCACGTGAAATGATGCCTTTGTGGGTAACGGATGAGAAACTGAAGGAGGCCATCAGGAACTGTTTGCAGCAGAAAAACGCAGACATCCTCGGAGTACTTGGAATTGAAATTTCAGAAGACAGCATCTATTAACAGAATCAATTCTCTGCTCCGAAAAGCAGCCGTTGTTTTTGGTTAGCTTGAGCGATTTAAACAGGGCTGTTGCAAAACAGCCAAAACGAAAAAATGAGATGGACTTCCCCGAAAAAGGTTGCCTGTCTCATTTTTTGTTGTACTCCGAAACTGCAATTAACCAGATACAACAAGGACGGTATGTCCATTACTGCGCCATCAGTGATTATAGACCAAGAAGAACAGATGCTCACCAGCTTATGGCGAAAACCACAGGTCGGTGGGTATCTTATTACAAAAAGAAGTAAATGCTGTTCGTTGATTTCATTATTCTATTGCACTTCATTGCAAAATATGGTATATAAATTATACGAAACATTGGTTCGGATGAACGCTCCACCGTTCACTGATGTAAAAAAAGCGAGGTGCCTGCCATGACTGCCGTGATCTATGCCCGTTATTCCACTGACAGCCAGCGAGAAGAATCCATTGAAGGCCAGATCCGTGAATGCACAGCCTATGCGGAAAAGAACGGCTTCACGGTGGTGAAGCACTATATCGACCGTGCCGTCTCTGCAAAAACGGACAACCGCCCGCAGTTTCAGCAAATGATCAAAGACAGCGAGCGCGGGATCTTTGATGTCATCATTGTCTGGAAGCTGGACCGCTTTGCCCGGAACCGTTACGACAGCGCACGGTACAAGACCCAGCTGAAACGCAATGGTGTGAAACTGGTGTCGGCAACAGAAGTCATTTCGGCTGGCCCGGAGGGCATCATTCTGGAATCGGTGCTGGAAGGCTACGCCGAATACTACTCGGCTGACCTGTCTGAAAAGGTCGTGCGCGGCATGACCGAGAACGCTCTCAAGGGCATTTATAATGGTGGCACGATTCCGTTCGGCTACATGATCGATGAGACCCGGCATTACCAGCCCGACCCGTTGTTGGCTCCGTATGTGGAGCAGACGTTCCAGAAGTATGCAGACGGCGCGACGATGACCGACCTGCGGGATTGGTTAAAGGCACACAACATCAAAAATTCAATGGGCGGGGAGATGTCCTACAATACGATTCAGCGGATGCTGAGTAATCGACGGTACATCGGCGAATTGCGTTTGCGGGATGTGGTACAGCCCAATGCGATCCCGGCATTGGTATCGGAAGAGCTGTTCAACAAGGTGCAGGAAAAGCTGGCGAAAAATAAAAAGGCCCCTGCCCGTCATAAGGCAGAGGAAAGCTATCTGCTCACCACCAAGCTGTACTGCGGCAAGTGCGGTGCACTGATGTTCGGAGAAAGCGGTGTCAGCCACACCGGGAAAATGTATACCTACTACAAGTGTGCTGCTGCCAAGAAGAAAAAGACCTGCGATAAAAAGGCCGTGCGGAAACAGTGGCTGGAAGATCTGGTGGTCAACGAAACCATGAAGCTGGTGGAAGATGACGCTTCCATGAATGCCATCATTGTCAAAGTCATGGAATTGCAAAATCAGGAAAGCACAGACCTGCCCATCTACGAAAAGCAGTTGAAGGAAACGGAAGTCGGCATCACCAATATGCTGAACGCTATCCAGATGGGCATTCTGACCAGCTCCACCAAGGAGCGGCTGGAAGCTCTGGAAGATCAGCGAAAAGAACTGCAAGCCCGCATTGCAGAGGAACGGCTGGCTAAGCCAAAGATGAAAGAGGAGTTCGTCCGCTTTTGGCTGCTTCGCTTCCGTAAGCTGGATATGAGCCAGTCGGAGCAGCGGCAGGCACTGGTGGATACCTTCATCAATGCCATCTATCTCTACGATGATAAGGTCCTTATTACCTTTAACTATAAGGAAGGTACAGAAACGGTCGCTTTCGGGGAAGCTGTGAAAGCGGAGAAAAGTTCGGATATGAGTGCGCGAGGTGCACCAGATATTGAACGTCAAATCGTAAGATTTGGCGTTCTTTCATTATATAATATAGGAAAGCGGCTGCACACTTTCTGCATACCGTTTGCACAGCCTGCTTTCCTTTGCATAAAAAGAAGAAATTTTAGGCGAACAAGGCTCTCGTCAATTCTCTGCGTTCGTCTGCATCCATTAGCCGGATGGCTTCAAGGATCTCTTTGCCGGAGATTTTTGTTGCCGCCGGCTTTTCGTTTTGCCGGGGCGCTCTGCTCGTCCTGTTTGAGCTTTTCAAGCCATGCTTGAAGTTCCTCTTTTAGAGGTTTTGTCATATACAGGATGCGGTTGGACTTTTTGGTTTTACGGGGTCATGGTCGGACATCCCATGCAGACGGTCATGCGGTTTTCAAGGTGCGGTGCGGGATTTGACAATAAAAAATCGCCACACAACAACCTGAACCTGACCATCCCTTCTGGGATGGCCTTGGTTCGGGTTTGCTATGTAGCGATAAGAAAGTCAAAAACTTGCTCCGGCTCCTTCAGGAGCCGAGTTGGAACTCTAAGTAAATATGTTATATTAAATTGTTGGGATAGATTACCACAAAAATCGAGTCGTGTCAACGTGAACTTGTCGGGGCGAGGCCCCTCCATCTTGCTGCGCAAGACCGTTCTGTCGCTTAAAAGCCCCACTGGGGCTTTCATTGCTCCGCTGCGCTGTGCAAACGCGCACTTTTGAAAACACGACACTTTCAGTAGCATGCAAGAAAAAGCAATGAAAACTTTGGCGAAAAGAGAGAGCCGGATGACTCGTTTTGCTTATTTGTTTTTTACCAACAGTGCCTGATAGGGTTCCAGCTCCACATCCGCCAGCCAGACGGAAGTGCCCTCCGGGGTGTGATACTCGCCGCCCAGAGCGTCCAGACTTGCCCCTGCCGGATACTCGGTAAAGTTGAACAGTCCCACCAGCGTCTCCTCGCCGCGCTTGCGCACCAGTGCCAGCACACCGGGGTTGTGGCTGTCCCATGTGGTCACCCACGCATCCGGGGCAAAGCAGGGGTCTGCACGCATTTGGCGCAGCTGCTCCATGCCCTGCCACAGCTGGTTTTGCAGCGTGCCCTTCCGGGTGCGCTGTTTAGCATCTTCCCAGTTGAATTTGCTGCGATGCAAATTGCGGCTGTCCTCCACACGGTCAGGGTCGTTTTTGTAATCCCAGCCGTTGCGCTGGGCGATCTCATCACCGCAGTTCAGCATGGGGAATCCCTGCAAAAACGCCATAGCAGTGTGCAGCAGCAGGTCACGCTTCACGGCGTAGTCCAGCGCAATTTTATCGTTTTTCTCAAGTGCCTGTTCGATACCGCACAGGCTGGCGGTGGTGCCGCAGCTGCGGGCATCGCCAGTAGCGGGGTCGTAGTTGTACAGCTCACCCTTTGCCCAGCTGCCGGGAAAATTGCCCTCGTAGAAGTGGTACAGATATTCTTTGTGTTTCTGCGGGTCAATGCCCAGCCGGTTTTCCACCGCCTCGTCCAGACCCCAGCCAATATCATCGTGGCAGCGCA
>ERZ779850.2337-NODE-2337-length-15717-cov-3.074895_pt1 | contig 15717 bp, 17 predicted proteins | sample MGYA00511249_ERZ779850 | MGnify/ENA primary metagenome ERZ779850 (study PRJEB29588, sample SAMEA2162475) | human gut metagenome | biome: human gut; feature: human-associated habitat; material: faeces | place: Denmark | collected 2008/2010 ...
TGGAATCGATAACTCTTGTATCCGGATTATTGCAATATGGGCACTTCATCTGAATCGTTCCTTTCTGTCCATTATACTGTCTTTATATTCAAATACAGTATATCTTTTCCACAAACATAAGTCAAACAAATTTCTCCTATTTTTCTTCATGGATTTCCACCAGAATCAGGTCCGGACCAATCCTTTTAATGCAGGAAAAAGGAATGATATACTCCGTCCCATCTCCGAAAAAATTACACCATTTTCCTCCCTCCGGTACCACCAGGGCCTCTATGCATCCTTTACATTCATCAATCATCAAATCCTCTATATAACCAAGCTTTTTACAGTCACAGCAGTTGATCACTTCTTTTTTCTTCCATTCACTTAATCGAACTTTTGCCATCTTCCCTCACCTGTTTTGACAATATTCTGCTCTTTATTCCATTTTATACTCATTTTCTGTAATAAAGAGTCCTGTTTTAAAATATGCAAAGCCCCCTTCTCCGGTCAAAAAAACAGCCTGTACATCCACAGTGCTACACTGCGTCTATACAGACCGTTTTCCTTTTTATTCTTCGATCATAATAACAGCCACCGGACACTCTTCTTTGGCCTCTATTGCTGCACTTTCATGTTCCGGTGTCACTTTGGCATAAGCTTCTGCCAGGCCGTCTTCATCAAATCGGAACACCTCCGGACATGTTGCGATACATGCTCCGCAGGAGATACATCCGTCTATAACCTTTGCTTCCATGAAACATCCCTCCTTGTAAAATCTCTACAACAGTATGTCTCATTTTCAGCAAATTATTCCTGTTCTTATCTAATCACTGTACCGGTTTTTCCCTTAAGTGCTTCATCGAATTTGTCAAATGATGTGATCAGCGCACTTCTTCCTTCTCTCTTTTCGAGGAATTCAACTGCTGCTCTGAATTTTGGATACATGTTATATTTTCCAAAATGTCCTTCTTCCATGTATTCTTTTGCCTGAGCGACGCTGATCTCTCCAAGCTCTTCCTCTTCCGGTCTGTCCATGTTGATCTTAACTTTCTCAACACTTGTCAGAATGATCAGTTCATCGGCATCTGTCTCTTCTGCCATCTTTCCTGCAGTCAGATCTTTTTCGATTACGGCACTTGCTCCTTTCAGGCGATGATCCTGTTCCAGTACCGGAATACCGCCTCCTCCGCAGGCTATAACAACCTGATCTGCATCCAGTAATGCTTTGATCGCATCAATCTCTACGATGTTGACCGGATTCGGTGCAGATACAATACGGCGGAATCCTTTTCCAGGCTCTTCTACTACATAATTACCTTTTTTGCGCTCGGCACTTGCCTCTTCTGCATCCATATAACGTCCCAGAACTTTTGTTGGTGTATAGAACGCTTCATCGTACGGATCAACGATCACCTGTGTCAGAACTGTACTGACAGTTCTGTAAATACCACGATTCATCAATTCTTCACGGATTGCATTCTGAAGGTCGTATCCGATATAGCCCTGACTCATAGCAGAACATACAGACATTGGTGCTGCCGTATAATCTTCATGTTCTTTGGCGAATTCATTCATTGCTGTATGGATCATACCAACCTGAGGTGCATTACTGTGTGTAATTGCAACCTGATATCCTTTTTCAATCAAATCACCGATAACTTTCGCAGTCTTCTTTACTGCCTCTTTCTGTTCTGGTAATGTCGTACCAAGTGCTCTGTGTCCTAATGCAACTACAACTCTTTTTTTCATAATCTATACCTCTGCTTTTCTAGTATTTTTCTACGAAATAAATATAAGAGAATTATAGTATTTTTCCATGTAAAATGCAATCTTTTTTACCCTTATATTCCCTATAATTCAGTCATTTATCCTGTATACATTTTATAATCTGTCAAAATCCATATCCAGAAGCTCATCAAAAGATTGAATAGAAGCGTCTGCTTTTTCTACTTCGCCGAATCCGTAAGCTGCATAGATCATCGGTATTTCTGCTTCCTTACACGAATTCGCATCTCCCTGTGTATCTCCAACATAAACCGCCTCACTCAGACCATTTCTTTCCATGATAATCCGGATATTCTCTCCTTTTAATCTTCCGGTATAAGCCGGGCAGGTGAAATCCTTAAAATACTCTCCTAATTTTGAATACTGCAAAAATGCTTCAATATATCCGTCCTGACAGTTACTTACAATATACAGTGGATATTTCTCACTTAATTTTTTAATTGTCTCCTGTACACCTTCAAATATCACACATGGACCGGCCGCAACCAATCCATTTTCATATTTCAACATTTTCTCCATGAGCTTCATCATCTCATCTTTCGGCATCTCCGGAAAAAGACTTTCACCAATCGCTTCCATTGGCTTTCCAAACTCTTTTTTCAGATCTTTTTCTTCAAGCTCTTTGTGTTCTATTCCTTCATCCTTGATCACTTTATTCCATGCAACTGCTACCATTTCGGTTGAATCCCATAAAGTACCATCTACATCAAATATAATTCCCTTCATTTCCTTCCTCCGTTATCTTTTTGTTCATAAAACTGTCTTTCCTAAGTATACTATACTTCAAGGCTTTACTACAAGCCCGGTCTTCTTTCAGTCTTTCAGCAGTATCTTTTCCCGTGATTCTATACCTTCCCATGGATTTATCCATATTTCTACATTCTTTTTCAGTTCTTTATTATAATATTTGATCTTTATTATAATCTTACCGTCTGTATAATCATCATACAGCTTTCCTGTGTTTTTATATTCATATGAATACCCCATCTGTCCGTGATTTTTCAGATCCTTCCATTCCCTGGATGATAATTCTTTTTTGAATACTTTCTTCTTGCCGATTTTCATCTCTAGCTTCACATCTTCCACATTCTTCATATACTTTTGCTCCGAAGCACGAACATTCAGATAACCTGACTGATATTCACCATTTCCTGTCTCATCTGCCTCCAGATCTGCCATCGGAAGCCAGTCGATCTGCTCCAGTAAATACTCCGTCGAATCTGTATCAATGACGACATTCTGTTTTTCACCACTCTTATCAATATTAAGACTGATATTCACCGGATTCTCCAGATAACTTACCGGTATCTCTGCCTCGCCTTCATATCCATTTTCTTTTTTTACCATATCTACAGATATGTTTCCGTCACTTTCGTCGGTCTTAACAAGACCTGTCATTTGTGTTTCTGCGCTGTCCTGAACCAGAACACACTTTAATTTCAGATATATCTTTCCGTCCTCGGAACAACGTACACTTCTGTAAAACTCCGATATGATTCCTTTTGGCCTTCCTATCTGTTCACTGTCTTCATCCGTTTCCTGCTGTACGATCTGTGTCGTCTGTGCTTCTGTATTATTTGATTTTTCTTCAATAATAAAATATCTTACATATATACTTCCACCGATACACGCAGCAAGAAGAACCGCAGAAATTGCTATCAAAACTATAGCATATCTCTTCCACCGTTTTATTTCTTTTTGACAATGTTCTATTCTTTCTTTTTCATCTTTACGTTTTGTATCTTCTTCGCATTCCATCCCCAAAAGCTCTGTTATAGACACTTCAAAAATCTCCGCCAATAATTTTAATTTTTCTATATCCGGAATGGCACTGTCTGTTTCCCATTTGGATACAGACTGTCGTGACACTCCTATTTTTTCCGCAAGCTGTTCCTGCGTCATAGATCGTTTTGTCCTCAACTTATATATCTTTTCACCTAATGTCATTTTCTCACCTTCTTAATAATATCTATACGAAATGAATTCATTTTTTTCATTATGTCTTATTCTCCTGCATTTGTCCACATATGTAACATTGCAATCTCGCAACCATTGGTTGACAGCTTTCATTTTTCGTAATTTTCAGACTTTTCATCCACTTTTTTATTTCTTCATATTCACCCGCCTCTTGCTGTGCTATACTGAAGACAGTTTATACAATGTCTGAATCTGCAGAACGCATAGCGATATAAAATATGATTCAGCAACATATGACCGGTTTATGAAAGGAGACTACTATTATGAAAGTTATTGTAATCGGACCAAGAGGTAAAATGGGGAAACTGATCACACAGGTCGCTGCCAGTCGTGACGATATGGAACTGGTGGGTGCAATAGCACCAAAGGGACGGGATTATATCGGAAAGGATCTGGGCACTGTTGCCATGACGGGCTTCGAACTCGGAGTTCCTGTAACCGATGACCTTGAAAATATCATTGATTCCTGTGATGTCATCATTGATTTTTCCACAAAAGAAATGGCCATGGAAGTTCTGGATCTTGCTATTGCCCATAAGAAAGCACTGGTATGTGGATCGACCGGATTTTCCGCTGAAGAAATGAAACGCTTCGAAGAAGCCGGCAAACAGATCCCAATGCTCTATGCGGCTAACACTTCAAAACTTGTGAATATCATGAACAAACTTCTGGAACTTGTTACTGCAACTTTAAAAGACGAGATTGATATCGAGATTCTGGAAATGCATGATCAGTGGAAGAAGGATGCACCAAGCGGAACTTCTAAAGAGATGGGTGAGATCATGGCTCATGCTCTCGGCAAAGAGCTTAGCGATATTGCAGTCTACGGACGTGAAGGCGAATCACCTCGTGAACCTGGAACCATCGGCTACCATTCCCTTCGTGCCGCCATACCGTATACTTCGGAGGCATGGGCGAACGTCTGGAAATTACCCATCACTCCTATAACTGGGAATGCTTTGCAAGAGGAGCCTGTGACTGTGCTGCTTATCTTGAAGGGAAAGGCCCTGGGTTCTATTCCATCAAAGATGTGCTTGGAATTTAATCCACTAATGAATGGATCAAACACAGAACTACAAAAAATCCGCCATTGGCAGTTCCTTACGAACGCATGGCGATAAAAATAAAAGGTACATTCCCTTGCCTTAAAATCTGCACAGGAATGTACCTTTTATTTTATTCCGGCCGGATATCAACCTTTTCACACATTAAACAATCAGACCTTCCAGCTCGTCCTTGGACATCACACCCATATCTCTCTTAACGACTTCTCCGTCTTTGAACACCAGAAATGTCGGGATAGACATTACACGATACTGTCTTGCAAGTTCCGGTTCCTGATCTACGTCAATTTTGCATACTTTGATATCTGTACGTTCTTCTGCAATCTCTTCCACGATCGGTGCCATCGTCTTGCATGGTCCGCACCATGTTGCCCAGAAATCTACCATTACAGGTACTTTTGACTCCAGTACTTCTTCATTAAAATTATCTTTTGACAAATGTATAACTGCCATATCTATTTCCTCTCTTTCGTAATGACTATTATCATGTAACTACATGCTTATTATAACCGATTCCCCAAAGTTATCCATATAAATTCTATAAAATATTCTGAAAAAATTATTCAATAATAATTTTGTATGAAGCCTCAAATTCTCCACCCGCTTCCAGAGCATTTTCCCAGTCTCTGTCTTTTAATTCCCCGTCGAATCTTTCACTGTCACAACGTCCATACCATGGTTCAATGCATACAAACGGAGCCTGTTTTTTCGGTGGTGACCAGATTCCTGCAAGTGGTGCGTCAAATTCTACTGCCAGATATTCCTTCCTCTGTGGATTCGTCAATGCGACCCTTTGAATCTGATGCCCTTCAATTACCAGCGCATCCCCGTCAAACAAATGCTCATCAATAGAAAGGAAGCCGTCTGTCAGCTTATATTCTTTTTTCTGTGTTGTAACAACTCCGTCTTCTCCGAATACCGTATTCGTCAGTGATTCCGGTGCATTTCCTTCTCCATCCTTAAACTTCAGGAAATATTCTGACTGCTTCTCGCCTTCTCTGACCGGGCAGAAGAATGCCGGATGCGCACCGATCGCAAAATACATATTTTTCTCATTTGTATTTTTTACTTTCCACATTACCCTGACAGCTGTTCCTTCCAGTCTGTATCCAATCTCCAAATGGAAATGAAACGGATAGACTTTACGGGTTTCATCGGTATCCTCCAACGCCAGCCATGCCTCATCTGTGCTCCGGCTTATCAATGTAAAGTCCATATCTCTTGCAAATCCATGCTGATTCATCGGATATTCTTTGCCCTCATGTCTGTAAACTTTATTCTTTACTCCGCCGACAAATGGAAATAACACAGGTGACGTCCTTCCCCAGTATTTTGCATCTGCATTCCACAAATATTCCTGTCCGTCAGCCTTACTTTTCAACGACCGCAATTCTGCTCCGTGAATATTCACAGTTACTTCTATCTGTTCATTTTCCAATCTGATCTGTTCCATCAATCTCTCATCCTTTCTGTCTGCTCCATTCCTTCTAAACCTTTTCCAGATCCAGTTCTGTTCCATTTAGCACTGCTGACACCAGACCGTCATGTCCGTCATAAACGAGTTTCAGCGAGAAAAACGGAACCTTTTCTGCTATCAGTTTTAAAAATATCTTATCTCCTCTCCAGAGATTCAGATCCTGTATCTTATTAATATCAACCCATTCCAAAACGCCTTCATCACAGGCAATCTGTTCCCCTTCAAAACCATCTGCGTGAAACAAAGACATATATTCTGTCACTCCGTCTCCCGATACAAATGTTACAAGTCCACAGAACCTGTAAGAAGTAAGCGTATACCCGGTCTCTTCTTTTACCTCTCTTAGAACACATTCTTCAGGGCTTTCATCTGCCTCAAAGTGCCCTCCGACACCGATCCATTTTCCCTCATTCACATCATTTTTCTTCTTAATTCTGTGAAGCATCAGATATTTATTATCTTTTTCAATATAACAAAGTGTACTGAGTCCTGTCATTTCATCCTCTCTTTCTGTTATTTTTACATTTAATTTATCTGATTTTACTGCTTTAGTATCCACGGCATTCATGATATGATATGGATACCAGCGTTATAAATATCAGCGTTATACATGCCAGATTTTGTTTCTGGCATTATTATACCTATACTACAGGAGAATTGCAATGAACCGTACAATAGAATACCTGATTACCGAAAAAGAAGACGGACTCCGGATTGAACAATTCTTACGAAGGAAAGGATATTCCGGTCAGAATCTTGCCGAAATCAAACGTATGCCAAAAAGTATACTGGTAAATGGTGTCCATTATTATATGCGCCAGACACTGACTGCCGGAGACATTCTAAAAGTCATTATCTGTGAAACAAAATGCTCTGAGAAAATCCCCCCGGTGGAGATTCCACTGGATATTATCTACGAAGATGAAGACATCATCGTGATCAATAAACCCGCCGGCATGCCGATTCATCCGTCAATGAACAATTATTATAATTCCCTTGCCAATGCACTTGCATGGTACTACCAGAAGCAGGACAAACCTTTTATCTTTCGCTGTTGCAACCGTCTTGACCGCGATACCTCCGGACTCACTGTGGTCTCCAAACACCTTGTCAGCGGAAGCATCCTTTCTACCATGACTAAAAACCGGGAAGTACACCGCGAATATCTTGCAGTAGTAAAGGGCCGTGTCACACCTTCATCCGGAACAATCTGCGCCCCACTTGCCCGAAAAGAGGGAACAATCATTGAACGCATGGTAGATTTTGAACACGGTGAGGAAGCCATCACCCATTATAAACTGATAAGAGAAGCAAACGGACACAGTCTGGTCTCATTAAAACTTGAGACAGGCCGTACCCATCAGATCCGTATTCATATGAAATACCTTGGCTTTCCACTGATCGGTGATTACCTGTATAATCCAGATATGGAACATATGACCAGGCAGGCTTTACATTCCCATCATATGGAATTTGCACATCCGATCACCGGTGAATGGATGTCATTTACGGCACCTCTTCCTGCTGATATGGCAAATGTATTAAAAGACTAAAAAAGCAGTATTGTATTCCGATTTTTCATCGTTATACAATACTGCTTTTCATCTATATCCAGTTATTTTTTAGACTCCTCATATGCCTTCAGTTCATCGAGTGCCTGACCTCCCATCAGGTACAACGCTGCAATGTTGAAGATCGTCATCAGACCGATTCCGACATCTCCCAGATCCCATACAAATGTATAAGTCGCAATTCCTCCAATGAACAACATCACAAGTGCCAATACTTTGTATGCCGTCTGCCAGCACCATTTGTCACCAAACAGATATGCCACATTACATCTTGCATAAAAGAGAATTCCCAGAAATGTAGAAAAACTGAACAGGAATAAGGTCACTGCAATGAATATCACTCCGAATTCTCCCAGATGATATCTCATCGCAGTCTGTAACAGATCCATTCCTTCTTTTCCAGCGACCAGTTTTTCCGGTACCAGTAACATGATCATAGCGGTACAGCTACAGATTACGATTGTATCTACAAACACTCCAAGTGCCTGTGTTAATCCCGCTTTCACCGGTTTGTCACATTCTGCTGCCGCTGCCGCACATGGCGCAGAGCCTGAACCAGCTTCATTCGAAAATAATCCACGTTTTACTCCGTTCATCAGCACTGCTCCAAATCCACCGGCTGCCACCTGGCGGATTCCGAAAGCTTCCTGGAAGATTCTTGCAAATACCCCCGGAAGACTTCCGATATTGGTAATAATAATAAAAATCGTAATGCAGAAATAACACACCGCCATAAACGGAACCATCAGATCCAGTACTTTTACCGTCGCATTCTTACGAAGTACGATAATCGCCGCAAGGATCACCAGAACGATCGTCGTATAAAGTGGCGGAATAGAAAATGCATTTTTAAAAGATGCAGCCACAGAATTACTGATTACCTGACTGATCCCGCACCAGCAGATCAAACCTGAGATGGCAAATAATACTGCAGGCAGTACGCACTTTCTCTTCTTTCCGGTCCTGCCTTCCACATAATCATGGATATAATATGCCGGTCCGCCGCGGAAACCTCCGTATAAAGGATCTTTTTCTTTATGAATCTGAGCAAGTGTTGCTTCTATAAATGCTGTCGAAGAACCGATCAGCGCTGTCACCCACATCCAGAATATAGCTCCCGCACCACCTGCGGATACTGCCGCAACAACGCCGACCAGATTCCCCATTCCGACACGGGTTGCTGTCGATACGATCAATGTCTGAAAAGTAGACAGACTGTTCTTGTCTTCTTTCTTTCCTGTCAGTACCGTTACCATATCCGGAAATAACCTGATCGGAAGTACTCTGGTCCGGATGGTAAAATATATTCCTGCCGGTATCAGAAGTATGATCAACAGTGAAATTCCGACACTACCGCCTCCCGGAAGAGGTATCTGCAATAAATCTCCCCACAAAAAGCTATATACTTGTTCTATTAATTTAACTATCATAGTATAAATATCCTTTCAAAATCTCAGGACTTTAAAGCACTACACTTTAAAGCCCTGAATTACATCATACTATATTCTGATCTATATTGCAAACTGAAACTTACTTTTGTTCATTTATCCCTGTAATCATAAATATTAATCAATCAGGTCGTTCTGGAATCTGGACAAATGCTCATACGGAAGAATCAACCTTCCACGGTAAAGTCCACATCCGTCATTGATCAGACTGTTATTTACTGCCGAAAACATATTCACATCCAGTTCAGCCAGCTTAAGATTCAGAAGTTTCATTCCTCTCTCATAAGCCTCATCAAAATACAGACACTCTCCTTCCGGGATTGCATCTCTTCTGGCCCGTTCATGTTCCTGCTCTTTTTCATAACCGATATGATTTGCCGAGCCTATTTCTGCAATGTCATCCATCATTTTGGTTCGAAGCTGTACCTCCATATAACATCTTGAACTATTATCGTAAAATGTAATATGTAAAGACTGATAATTATTCGAACTATGGCTGCAGATATAATCTCTGTAATACGGTTTCACTGATTCGTTCAAAAGCGGGGATGTACTTTCCTTTATCCCCATGGCCGGTTCTGCACTAAATCCCTGCTCCTCCAAAAATCCCGGCAGTACATTTGCGATCTGATACAGGTATTTCCGCTCCTGCTCTTCTCTGTCTTCTTCACTGTTCAGATGGCATCTGGGAACTGAAATAATAATTCTGTAAGCGATTAAATCTCTAAAGCAACTCAATCGTTTCTTAACTTCTGCTATGCTCGGATATTTCCCGTGTTCTTCATAATAATCATAAATGAATTCCACCACATAACCATTGAATTTCTCTTCTGCCCGGATCAGTGATTTGATCCTTCCTTTGAAAGTAAATGCCATAAACGGATATTCTTTCGCCATATATTTGTAAAACTCTCTCATTTTCTGAGACTGCGCAGTTAAGAAATCATTATGCTCCAGAAGTTCCTGGATCTGCAACAGAAAATTACAATGAATCATATCTATTTCATTTCCTGTTTTCTTGGCATCTTTTCTCAGATCTTTGATGTAATTGTGAAGAATCCGAAGTACTGTATCTCCGGAATACAGATAGTCATTTAATATAACCATCTCTGTCACACTCCTCTTCTGTCTTTTTTCTTCTCTCCTGATTTTTTTATTTTACCAAATTTTTCTTAAACATGCCAGACTGGTAAAAACGAAGTTTTTCCCTTTTACGCTTCCATCCTTTTCAGCTCCGGCATCACTGTACATAGCATCGTGATAAAGCAGATACTTCCACCGATCACATTTGATACCGGCTCGGCAAGGAATACCCCATCCGTTCCCATATGTAATACATATGGCATCAGATAAGTAAGCGGAACTACAATGAACACTTTACGAAGCAGTGAAAAGAAGATTGCCTGCTTCTTCTTATTCAGTGATTTAAATACTGTTTGTCCCATATACTGCAGATCCATAAATATAAACGCCGCAAAATATTGTTTCAACGCCGGAACGGCATCTTTCATAAGAGTCTTATCCGAACTGAATATCCGGATCAGGACTTCCGGAATCATGATAATACTTCCCCACATCACTCCTGTATATATAAGGATCATAACTGCCAGAACTGCAATTGATTTTCGCACACGCGCAGGACGACGAGCCCCGTAATTATAGCTTAAGATCGGAGACGTTCCTTCATTTATCGCATGGATCGGAGTCTCCACAAGCTGACGCACACTGGAAATGATCGTCATTACAGAGATATAAATATCTCCGCCTGTAACAGACAGTACGTTGTTACAACAGATTGTCACCAGGCTGTTCGTAAGCTGCATAATAAATCCGGCCATCCCCAGACTTACAATATTTTTCGCATACCCTGTACATTCCGATATCTCATTCTTCCGTAAAAACCGTACTTTCAATTCTGCTTTTCCTGTAAGGAAAAAAAGAACAAAGGCTGCCGATAATGTCTGTGACAGTATGGTCGCAATGGCTGCGCCCCGCACTCCGAATCCGAGAACAAAGATAAACAGTGGATCAAGTATCAGATTCGCAACTGCTCCGATTGCAACAGAAAGCATTCCAACTACAGAATATCCCTGGGCATTGATGAACGGATTCATCCCGACTGCGATCATTGACGGCAATGTACCGAGCAGATAGATCATCATATACGGATACGCATACACCAGTGCACTCTTAGAAGCTCCAAACAAAATTAAAATCGGTCTTGCAAATAGTAACCCCGTCACCATCAATATCACACCACTGACACAAACCATGGAAAAAGAAGTATTCATAATACACACGGCTTCTCTCTCCTGCCTTTTCCCTCTGGAAATAGAAAAAAGCGGTGCACCTCCGCCTCCAAAGAGATTTGCAAATGCAGTAATGATCACGATCAACGGAAAGCAGATTCCAACTGCCCCCAGTGCTTTCGTTCCCACCTCCGGGATACGTGCAATATATACACGATCCACAATGTTATATAATAAGTTTAAGATCTGAGCAACGAGCATCGGAAGTGCTGCACCAAGAATATTCCCGGTCACGGTTCCATTTTCAAAGTCAACTCTTTTCATATTTTTACTCATTCCTTTTCTTTTTTCTTGCGTTTTCAGTATAACATCGGTTATTATATATGTAAATTATTGTTTTTATATGGCAATTCAACATTTTTTATATGGCTTTGTTCATAAATAACTCTTATATTTTTTATTTTTATCATATAGAGAAAGGAAATTTTATGGAACTGAAACAGTTAGAATATTTTCGTACTATCGTAGATGCCGGGACCATCAGTGGTGCGGCCAGAGATCTTCATATGACACAGCCTCCTCTCAGCTATCAGATCAAAATGCTGGAAGAGGAATTACAGGTGCCGCTTTTTCTTCGTGGTAAAAAAAGAATCACTTTAACCGAAGCCGGGAAAACACTTTACGAACAGGCCGGAAATCTCCTGATGCTTTCCGACCTCGCCAAACGTGAAGTGATAAAATCCAGCCAGTCTGCCACTCTGCATATCGGTATGACCCCTTCCACCGTATCAATGATGTCCGATCATCTTCTTCATTTTGCAAAGAAGTATCCCAAAGTGCGTTTTGATGTACACGAAGGCTCAACCTTTACACTCAAAGACCAGCTGGAAAACCGGATCATCGACCTTACTACTCTGCGGACTCCCATTGCATTGAACGGATGTGAAACAAAGCCGCTCTTAAAAGAAAGCCTTATGGCTATGAGCATTCCTGATTCCCCGCTTCTTCAGGAACGTTCTTCTATCCCGCTTAAAGAGCTTTCCAGACAGCCGCTGATTCTTTCATACCGCTATCGTAAATATATGCTGGCAGCCTTTGAACGTGCCGGACTGATGTGTGATATATATTTCACTTGCGGAGATGCCCGCACTGCCATGACCATGGCAGAAAAAGGGCTTGGTATTGCTATCCTTCCTGCTTCAATGCAGACGCTTTCTTCAAAACTTACATCATGCAGGATCTCAGGCGCAGATCTTACTACAGAGATCCTGCTGGCATGGAGAAAAGAACAACTCCCGGAGGAGATTCAGGACTTTCTAAAAATGTGGGATTAGCAGATCAGAATCTTGTCCACACACAATCCCTGTCAATCTCTTCCAGACTCGTCACTCCACACATTTTCATCGTATCTTCCAGTTCTGTTCCCAGCTTTTCGATATAAGATTTCACGCCTTCTTCTGCGCCTCCGTATACAGCTGTCACAAATGGTCTTGCAATGATCACTGCATCTGCTCCCAATGCAAGTGCTTTAAATACATCCACACCACTGCGGATTCCACCGTCTACGAATATCTTCATAGAATCACCTACTGCCAGTGCAATCTCTTCCAGAACTTCTGCTGTCGCCGGGCACTGATCCAGTACACGGCCACCATGATTCGATACTACAATTGCAGATGCTTCCGCCTCTTTTGCTTTCAATGCTCCTTTGACGGTCATAACACCTTTCACAATAAATGGTGTGCCTGCCATCTTCGCAATCTGACGGAGTTCTTCTACCGTCTTACTTCCTGCCGGTGGCTCCATATTCTTAAGAAACGGAAGCCCTGCTGCATCAATATCCATCGCCACTGCGAGGGCTTTCGATTCATGTACCATCTCCATCTTCCCGGCAATCACATCCAAATTCCATGGTTTCACAGTCGGGATTCCGATTCCATCTGTTTTCTTAATCGCTTTTGTTGCTGCAACCATCACATTACTGTCCACGCCATCTCCTGTAAATGCAGCAATTCCGTATTTTGCACAGGAAGATACCAGAATATCATTATATGCCACATCATCCAGGCAGTCTCCATAATGTAATCCTACTGCACCAACCGGACCTGCAAAAAACGGATATTTGAATTTCTTCCCGAAGAGCTCCAGTGATGTATCCACCGGTTTATTCTCGGCAATTGTATCCATCTGTACACGGATTTCCTTCCATTTGTCATAATTGCGGATAGCTGTATCCCCTACTCCCTTTGCGCCCGGTCCCGGCATCTGGTTCTTACAGGCACGTCCGTTACACTCCGGACAGGCTTTACAATAATTTCCAATACGTGTTCTTGCATTTTCTATACATTCTGAATAATTCATATTTTCCCCTCTTTTCTTTCGTTTCCTAACATCTTCCACAGTTTCTGCAGGGATTACATCTTAATTTTTTCAGTTTTAGATTCCAGTCTTGAATTTCCGGTAACTTTTCCCCGGTTATCCACCTTTTCATCCCATAATGATCTGAAACCGTAATTTTATCCCCATTCCACTCAATCTCCAGTGGATACAGTGTAATATTTTCAGGATTCATACAGTTCTGATGAAGTCTTGGTGAATACACTTCTTCTCCCCAGGATACGGCCTGATCTATTGTCCGAATCCGTATATGCGTCTCACTGATACGTAAAATCTCCGGTTCCGCTGCACAATGATATCTTTCAGGTATTTCATTCTTGAAAACAGAAATGATTCCTAACGGCATCCTGATCTTTTCATTCTTTTTCATCTTAATATCCGATCTCCTCCAGAATCCGCTCAACAAGTCTCACATTTTTCAGCGAAAATTCTTCCGTAACCGCCGGCTTCTCATTTTCATCGATACATCTGCCAAATTGTTCTACCTCCAAGCGATAATTCTGTGGAACTTCTACCGTCTTTACTTCTTCCTCCCCCTCAGCCGTACGAATCGTATAGCTTAATTCTCCATCACCATTGAATGAAAATTTGGTTCCGGTAATGCTTCCCTTCGTTCCATCTATCTCCAGACGGTCCAGTCTCCTGTCCTGATCCGTTGCAAGTGTCATGCCACAGGTAAATGCTGCTTTCTTTCCATCTGCGAATTCCATGACCACAGAAGTCAGCTTATCGATCTTTTCTTCCGAAAAGATTGCGGAAGCCTCGACTTTTTCTGGTTCTTCATTCAGAAGTCCTAACGTCAGACTTGTGTTGTATACTCCAAGATCGTATGTACACCCTCCAAGAGTCTCCCGTCTCATCCGGATATTTTCCTTATTATAATCCGATGTGATAAATGCAGAATCTATATAACAAACTTCTCCTATCGTTCCATCTTCTATCTCTTTCTTAATTGCAGTGATATATGGACTGTGCTGATACGCAAAAGCTTCCATAAGATATACATGATTCTCTTTTGCCGTGTCAAATAATTCTTTTACCTGCTTTTCACACGGTGCAAGCGGCTTTTCACACAGTACATGTTTGCCGCTTTTCATAGCTTTCACGGCCCACTCATAATGTAAAGTATTTGGCAGCGCAATATATACCGCTTCCACTTCCTGATCATCCAACAATTCTTTATAACTTCCATAGGCTTTTTCAAATCCGAATTTTTCTTTAAATTGTTCAGCTTTGTCTATGTTTCTTCCGGCAATTGCATATAATTCGCAGTTGTATGCCTGTATCATTCCCGGAATGGTACAACTTCTGGCAATTCCGGCAGTTCCTATAACGCCCCACTTGATTTTTTTCATTGTTTTACGCCTCGCTTATGTATGATAATTTTATTTTAGCACTTTTGGAAACATTATCCTACTAAAAAAATGTACCTTTTATCCTTATTACTCGGGCACTGAAATTTACTTTTTCAAATCAGCCGTTTTTCATATTTGGGGAATACTTTGTGCTGCACATAACGCCCCCGAGGATGTCAAGTCATTGCTACAAACTTTTTGACCTTTTTTCCTCGATTTTTCCCATAAAACCGTTGTTTGGGAACAGAGGACGTTATATTGTTGTCACAAAATCAGCAGGGAGGATGTAACGTCATTGCTACAAGTTCAGTAGTAGTGGACGTTACATTATTGCTACAAATCAAGTCAGTGATTTCCACTCCACCTCCACTCTCCCGTCATCATACACATATATTCCCTGCACATATTCTTC
>ERZ779850.2340-NODE-2340-length-15711-cov-6.520567_pt1 | contig 15711 bp, 10 predicted proteins | sample MGYA00511249_ERZ779850 | MGnify/ENA primary metagenome ERZ779850 (study PRJEB29588, sample SAMEA2162475) | human gut metagenome | biome: human gut; feature: human-associated habitat; material: faeces | place: Denmark | collected 2008/2010 ...
TTGCTCAGGAACTTATAAATAAAGTTAAATCAAAGTGTTGCGGAATTAAGGTATAAAAGAATTTTTTTATTATCTATTCCTGCATTATAACAAATTTATACACAATACAGGATATTATATCAAATTTGTCCACAACAGAGAAAGCAATAATTTGGCTTTATGATTTACTACAACAAGGCAACTTCAACGAATAATCTATTACGTAGTATTCAGCCAGATAAATGCTTATCAAAAAAAGATTTTATAGCAAAGCAACTCCTCAAAAAAATCATACACATATAACATACAACCCACTCTATGCGGACTTGTTTATAGTGACTCAATTAGTATTATAAAACCCACTAATAACGACGAAAGGAAAGCGAAAAAATAGATTTTATTCTTATTTTTCAGATAAAAAAATCTATCTTTGCATAACATAAATCTTCAAAGAATCTCTTTGACCTGTCGATAAGACTCAAAAAGTAGGACGTTTGGGAAAACGGCAGGATTGATAGGTTGGTCTGTGCAAACAAGGCACGGACTCGCCTGTCTACCGTTGGGTGTCCTACTACCTTGAGTCTTCAGGTCGGGTTCCGTGCCTTTTCCATATCGGAATCCTACTTGATTAAAAAATATGGCTGCCGGTATCAAAGAGCTTACAGGCAGAGATTCGATTCCTTATCGGTCGATACACCACCGGCAGCCTTTTTTACAATCCAGTATTTCAGAATAAAAGCCCGTACATCCCGAAGGATATACGGGCCGGAAATTGGTTACAGCTTACAGGCAGATAACCTTCCTTAATCGGTCTATTCAAACATATTCTGTCAGAAGCTATTCTACCTCATCCATATTGATTTCATAGCCGGACGATACGAAGGTCCAGTCCTGGGGACGGTCTCCGTTCGTACAAGTAACCGTCTCACCATAAAGACCGTACGCAGTAGCATCAAAGCCATCAAGAGGATTAATGTCGCTGCTTCGGCGCAGGTTAAAGAACATGAAGGCCCCATATCCTTGAGCCTTGGTTCGAGTTGCAAGCGAATTAAGGGACGAGGGGTTGGGAGTATAACCAAGATTTGTCGATACCGGCGACAGCCGAGTCTTATCTACAATACCGGAAGTTATGAAACTTGAACCAAAGTAACCGTGGTATGCATAATCGATCAAGGCCCGTGCATCGGTATTGATACTGCTGTAATTACCCCACTGGAATACCGTAATGAGCTTGTTGGCCGGCATCAACTCGTGAAGTTTGATAATGATTTGGCTGTAAGAGGTTGAGTTTGTGGATGAGTAGTTTGCATATTCATCGTCGAATCCGATGCCGTCCAAACCATATTTCTCCACGGCGTGGGCCAGAATCTTGGCAAACTGTGTAGTCTGCGTATCATTCATGTTGGCGACACCAATTCCTTGCCAGTCGCCCAATACGGTCAGCAGCACCTTGATGCCCATGTCCTGAAGCGGCTTAACGTAGGTCAGATAACCACCGTTTTCCAACAGGTTGGTCATCTTGTCGTTCAGATAGAGCGTCGGCTCTACCACACCGTTTACCGTCCGCTTGTGGATATTCGAGGCAAAAAGTTCAACAATGCCGGCAAAAGGTTCGCCGTTGGAAAGCTTGTAGTCTCCGGCGTTAAGCGGATTGGTATCGTTAGTTTCGACGTAGATGGCCACGACCGGCGTATCTCCATAGGCACGAGTCTCGGGAACTGCTCCCTGATCCATCGTCGGGTCTTCGGCCTGCTGGCATGAAAACATCATCGTTGCTCCCAAAACGAGGGATGCGAATAGTTTAAGATTGCGTTTCATGGTTGTATAATTTTAGATTTAGAAGTTTGTCTTTTTTGTTCTCCGTTGAGAACCATTTTTTTCCTGTCATTAAATCAATTTAGGATTAAACAGAATATGTTGTAAGACCGAGACAGTCAATTTACCAATCTTTTAACCATTTGTTATACCCACTTCCTCCATCTACCTGAGCTAAAAAGAAGGGGTTAAACTCATATTCATTATCACTCAGAATGGACAAGCCCCATTTACTTTCCTCAATAAGCCACGTACCATCGTCGGCAAAGAAAGTATATCCGTATTTGAAACTGTCTGTCCAGGTGCTTTCGAGATTATCCTGAAGAACAGTTCGGAGGTCCTCGTAAACCAGAATATTGCTCTGCTTGTTACCGGCGTTGCGCCAATGAAAAATTCCCACAAGGTAATCCATTGGAGTCTTGTCACCGGATCCATACCATGGGACATTGACACATCCATATTTTGAAGGGTCAAGACCTGCAATAGGTTTGCGAGGATAATCTGTCGAGACGTATTGCTCACCTTGGTGCCATGGATCGACAATCTGGATCTCCTTTTCGTTGTTTAGATATCCTGACCATGCATAGTCGAGATATTGTCCGACCTCTATGCCCCCTGTCGCCGCGGTGTCCCAGAAATATTCGGTCGGTCCTTCGAAATCAGTCAGCGTCACCAGTTTGTCGTCAACAAGTGCTTCACGCATCGCTTTGATGAGTTTCGGATAGGAGGTCGTGTTCATTGCTGGCATACCCTCCTTACCGTATCCGGCATTACGGTCCCAAAAATTCACACCGTCGAGTTCGTATGCCGTAATAACCTCCTTGACCTGTGCTACGAAATCCTCAATCTGCGTATCGGTTAGATTGCAGAATCCGAGTCCGGATCCTCCGCCTTCCAGACAGATGCATACTTTGCGACCTTTGTCCTGCAAGGGACGTATGTACTTGTCGATGTGGTCCAATACATAGCGCATATCGTTCCCAAGGTTCAGCAAAGCTCGGCCTGAACTGGAATCGTAATCCAAAGTGACCGTAGTAAGATTGATGATATTGCCGATTGTGCGCATTCCGTCTTCCCGTTCGTTCCATGCATATTCCCAGGTGTTGGCATTCAGTTTGGACATGAGATATTCATCTACCAACAACGGTTGATACATTCCCGTATTGATATAGAATACCGCGAATATCTGATTTGAATTGAGTTGATATTCTCCGAGTTGTCGTGCGCGAACCGAGATGAGGAAATTTATTGTTTGGCCTGCTTCCCGGTCACCTCCATCAATGACGGTCAGCGGGAGATAATATTCTCCCGGCGACAGATTTTCAGCCATGAACTGAATGCGCTTGATATCAGAGCGCTGTTTGCCAGCCGAAAGTGAAACGACACTGCCGTCAAGAAGATTATAGTTGGTCTCAGGCAGCAAGAGGCGCTGTTCGTCATTCGCCTCATTCCACTCATCCAGCATTGCCCCGTCAATCGTAGTCTCGAGAGACAACTCGGCGACGGGGGCCTGCGAAAGTTGGTAATAAAAGTTGGATGTAACAAAGCCGGCACCTTCAGTCATCTTTATGCGTACGGTATTGCCTGCCGCATTGCTGCTTCGCAACATTCCGTATGTGGTTTCGAGCGGTTCCTTGTCAGGAAGCTTGCCGCCTTCGCGTTCAACGGTGTCGGCATCGCAGGCCGTAAGGCCCGCAAATACCACCGTGCTAAAAAGCGTCACAATCCCAGTCTGTATGCTGAATATCGTTTTCATAGTCACTCGTTATTTTCGTTAAGTTTCGGAATCTCGATGCCCTGCGGCCAGATGATATCGTACTTAGCCACACCGTCATTATGATACATCGAATAGTCTTTGACCGTGTTACCCGAGGCTTCATTACATTTCCAATAGCCCAAAAGGGTCGGATCGTTCTGCGGATCCTTGATCTCATACATATTCTCCCAAATCTGTTCGGGTGTCCGCGCCACAGACCACACGCGGGCTTCGGCAATCTTACCGTTCAACGGGCGATAGTCATCATACGAACGCCCAAGGAAGAACTGGTAGGCTTCGCCCAGCGAGTTGTAGCCCGTGTCTTCGGTCTCATACTGCGACTTCTGGTCATCGGGCGCGGTATTCCAAAGGTCGTAAAGGGCACGCATGGCCAAATTGATCTGTGTCTTCTTGCTCTGCGTCGAAATACCAACTCCGGTAACCTCGCTTTGAATCTGGCCATCGACATAGATACGAGCCGTGCGCGTAGCCTGATCATAGGTACAAGCCACATGGTACCAGCGTCCCTTCTCAAGATTCTTCGTCGCATCGCGACCGGGAATTTTGCCGAACGCCGAACCGGAACCCGAACCATCGAACTGCAACTGCTGCCGCTCAAAGTTCGTATCACCAATGCGCAAAAGCAGGTACTGCTCAACTCCCATAATTGAGGAGATATTCACCGGATTGCCCGATGCGTTGCTTGTAGCAAAGTCATCGATGTAAATCAAGGCCTCATAAGTCATGGCCGTAAGACCGTTCCAAGCCTTGCTATTATCACCGTATTTATCCAGCGTCGGAAATTCAATCCAATTGTCGGTAAGCTGCGCCGCAACGGTGATGGCCGACGAACGCTTTACCACAAAATAGGCCACATCAGAACCAGCAAGCACATCCATCGAAGCATGGCTAATACGCACAGGTACTAGATAGGTCTGATCGATAGGCAGGGCCCCGGACTGCTCTTCACCTTGCCCCATGAGCTCCTTAAGCTCGAGAGTAACAACATCGGAGGAATTTTTCCCTGCAGGAATTACGACGTTGTCTGCAGATAGTTCATAGTACCTTGAGTCGAGCATCGGCCAGTCAGTTCCATATCGGGCATTGTAAGTACCGACAAGCGAAGGATCAACAGAAAGCGACACTGTAACATCCTGTCCTGCGGGATATGTCAGTATAGCTTGCATTGAACATTCGTAGGTCATACGATTGTTGCTAAAGGTCGTAAGCTGAACCTCGTTTGTTTCGGCAACATCGAGGTAGACGACATTCCCGAATTTTCGGTCGTCTGCATCATAGTTGTCGCAGGCCGACAGGGATGCGACGACAGCAACAGCAGTGATCAGATATTTTCCGTATTCTTTCATGGCATTCGTTATTTTGCGGGATTCAATGTCTGGATCGCATTGCGAATGGTCTGGTAGTTCATCTCGGCATGGTAGTAATCTGCAGAAATATTGTATGCAGCCAGACCGCCAACAGGACCAAACTCGACAACTCGGCGTGCCATCTCCTCGACGGCAGCAAACTCAGTGCGATCCTCGTCAAACAAGGGTGAACTAATTTCAGCTGAGAGCAACAGTTTTTCAGGCGCAATGCCGGCATAACCCGTAGCATTCAAGATCTGCAACTTCACCTCCTGCACATTTTCAAGCTTTTCTGTATCAAGTGCTATGTAGTCAATCTTGGTCCGGTCGGCTGCAGCCAACGACAGAGGACTGCCTTCGAAGACGATAATCTGGTCTTCAGTTTTTGCTGCCGAAAGTTTTTCGACGATCCGTGCCGTAGCCTCTGTTGCAAGAGGATCTGTCGTAAATGAATATCCATTCATTCCGTTGGACTCCACTGCGGAAATAACACGTTCGAGATAGGAATCAAGTGCTTGAGCATCTACAAACTCTGACTTACGAGCAGCATAATCAATCTGATAAAGTACCTTGGTTCCCTTTTCATGCATCACGGTCATATCCTCCTTATCAAACTCCGAGAAATTATCAGCGTTAGTCAGCGAGACAATATCGAGAGAATCGGGCAAACAACGCATGAAATCCTGCTCACTCGAGGCTTTCTCAGGCGAGTTATACATTCGAGCATAAACAATATAATGTTCAGACTGCTTGTAGGCTCTCAATGCCGCAGTGTATTCAGCCCACAATTGGGGATCCTGTTCCCACGGCTTGTTTATTTGATTTTCCACAGGCTCCATCTCGGTCCAGTCGCTACATGCGGCGGCAAGCAGCAACGCCGCAACCGGAAGGATCATTCGGTATATTTTTAACTGTTTCATGGTCATCAGTTGTTATAGGGTTTGCAGTCCCACCAGACGCGGGTGCCCATGACGTCTCCCGTATGGTCACCGTTCTGCTGTTCCGCATCAAGCGTCTGGATTGCAGACTGGAGGTTGGTATTATTCTGCTGATATTCCTCGACCGGATAAGTCAGGCGGCGTGCGCCCTGCTCCAAATTGACCGTTCCTCCCGACTTGTCAGTGGGGACAGGTAATAATTTCGGGTATCCCGTGCGTCGATGTTCGGACCACGCCTCTACACCCAACGGGAAGATGGCAATCCATTTCTGAGTAATGATCCGCTCTAGATTGCGTTCCCGTACGGCCTCTGTATCACTGTCAGCCAATGCCGTTTCCCAAGGAACGGTAATTTCACTTCGTGCCGATGCGCTGTAATTACCCAGCGGATCAGTATAAGGAGCCGGTTTTTTTGTGGCATCGGCCAAGTAGGCCTCCACACCCGACGCGCCTCGTTCTTCAAATGACAGCTGAACAGCCTGCTCGTAGAGCGACTTTGCCATTTCGTTCGAACCCCAGCGCAGTTCGTATTCGGCGCGCAGGAACGTTGCCTCCGCGGCGTTGAACCACAGGTAGGGGGTCGTCGACTCGACGATCAGGTTCGAATACTTCGCCATGGCCGTCGATTTACCCGCCACATCGATACCGATGCGGATGCCGACATAGTCGCCCACGTCGTTCGGCAGGAACATCTTCTCCATGCGCGGGTCGTTGTAGCCCGTCATGTAGCAGAGGATGTCGGCACCCACGCGGTGGTCGCCCCAGTCGTTGTAGATGAGCGTCGTGCGGTTCTCCGCGGCGTGCATCGCCGCGTTGTCGGCATTCGACGTGATGACGCCCCCGGCAATCGCTTCGGCGGCCTTCGCCTGCGCCAACTCGGGCTTCACCTCCGTCAGGCGCATCGCCATGCGAAGCTTCAGCGAGTTGGCATACTTCAACCATTGCGCGATGTTGCCATAATAGACAGCGTCGTAGCGACTCCACGCATCGGTCGGAAGCGTAGTATTACGACCAAGAACTTCAATTGCCTCATCCAGCTCCTCGAACATCTTCGTATAGACCGCCTCCTGCGAGTCATACTCCACGTAGACCGATTCGTTGCTTTCGAGCTTCGAGTAGGGAATCGGACCGTAGGAGTCCGTCACCCGCTGCATGATCGCCACGCGCAGAAGCCGCGCAAAGGCGATGGCAACCTCGTCGTCCGTACCGCCGACGATTCCCTTGTAGGGGGTGTAGGTTTCGGTGATGACATTGGCGAAGGGCCACTTGCGCCAGTCGGCCGAGGGGTTGTAGGTCTCGAACTTCGTCTGCCACGTGTCCACCGTGGCGCCGATATAGCCCGCGAACGGCCCGCCCGTCAGCGACTCGTTGAACTGGTACATGTGCTCCTCGACGGGAATCACAAGACTCTGCAGCGTGCGTATTTTCGTACCTGTTTTGTAGTTCAGGGCCTCCATCTGCTCCTCGGTCACCTGGTTCGGGTTGCGGTTGATATCCTCGAAATCACCCGTACAGGAGGCCAGTGCCAGCAGTGCGGCCGCCAGAAGCAGCCGGCCCGTTGTTGTCGTTATCTTTTTCATGCCCGTAGTCGTTTAGAATTGGAATTTGACACTGAAGCCGAGGCTCCTGAGCGACGGCATCATGAAGTAGTCGATGCCCTGGTAGTTCAGCCCCGTCGAGGCCACGGCCTCGGGATCGAACGGCGCCTTGCAGTAGATCATCCAGAGGTTGCGCCCCACGAACGAAACGGTCATCCGCATCCGGTCGCGGAACCACTTCGACGGAAGCGTATAGCCCAGCGAAAGCTCCTGCAGCCGGAAGTTCGTCGCCGAATAGGTGTAGTACTGCGGCAGGCCCGACTGCGATCCGATGGCCTGGTACCACTTCTGCGCATCGACCATCTCGCGGCCGTTGATCCACACGCCCCCGGCGTCACGCGCCGCGGCCGAGGCCTCCGAAACACCGTACAGGTCGAGGTTGGCCTGCGTCGCCGAGTAGCAGATGCCGCCGATGCGTCCCGTAAACAACACGCCGAGATTCACACCCTTCCACGAAAAGTCGTTGCGCCACGCCAGCGTGTGATCCGGGAAGACCGAACCCAGGTAGATGTCATTCCCCTCGTCCGTCAGCAGCAAGTTCCCATTTTTATCCACCTCAATGTAGCCGTTATCATTAAAGCGAAGATCCGAGGTCGTATAGAGGTCGCCCAGCGTGCCGCCCTCCTTGAGGATGTACTTCGCCTTGCCAAGCCCCTTGATGTCGAGTTTCTCGAGATTCAACGGTTCACCCGTAATGGGGTTCACGGCATTGGCCGCCAGTTCGATGATTTCGTTTCGGTTCCACGAATAGGTGAAGTTCGTCGCCCAACGGAAATCCCGCCACGTGTTGTCATACCCCGCCGAGAGCTCGACACCCGTATTGCGGACGTGGCCCGTCTGCAGGTAGATCGTCGTATAGGAGGACGAAGGCGGCAGCGAGGGGTCGAACGTCTGATTCTTCGTATCGGCCTGGTACCACGATGCCGAAAGGTTGATATGGCGCCACAACCGCGCGTCCACGCCCACCTCGTAGGTCGTCGTCCGCTCGGGCTTCAGGTCCCCGATCGGATAGTGCGTCTTGTCCTTCCAGACCCGGTTCGTGGCGTCGTACTCGTAGGTCGGAATGGTCAGGTAGCGCGGGAAGGGCATACCCACCGAGGCGATCGAACCGCGGATCTTCAGGTAACTCAGGGCCTCGCCCGTATCCCACAGCGACGTGGGAACCCACGACAAGCCGACCGACGGGTAGAAGAACGACGAGGACGACGAGCCAGCGATCTGCGAGGCCCAGTCGTTGCGGCCCGTCACCGTGAGATAGAGCATCTGCTTCCACCCTACCTCCACCGAGGCGAAGAGCGACTGCGTCTGGTCGTGCCAACCGGTTTTCTCGGCCCGTTTCTTCGTGTCGTCCAGATCGAAGACGTTGAAGACGTTCGGAAGTCCGTTCTCCTGGATCGGGCCCCGGTACGAAAGCTCGTCGCTCTTGACGTTGTTGATCGAGGCGCCGAGGTTGGCCTGCAGCGACCAGTCGTCGCCGAACGTCTTGTTCACGTTGACCATCACGTCGCCGTAGGTCTGCGAATCGTAGGCGCGCGCCTCGGTGTAGTGGCCGTTCGCACCGCCGTCCGTAATCGTGGTGTTCGACGAGGCGTAGAGTTTCTGCGTGTAGAGCGAGTTCATGTTGTCAATCCGCACGCGGCCCGTGACGTTCAGCCACGGCAGGATGTCGTACGAGGCCGAGAACGAGAGCATGTAACGCTTCTTGTCCGTATTGCGCAGGTTGCGGTAGGCGATCCAGTAGGGGTTCTGCATGCGCAGGTCACCGCCCTCCATGTCCGACGACCAGAACTGCTCCATGAGCTTCGTACCCTCGTTGTAACGTTCGAAACGCCGGTAAAGATCGAAGTTCTCACCCCGCGGGAAGAGGTAGGCCGGAACCAAAGGGTTTGAATAGACACCTTGGTTGGTCATGTTCTGGTCCTGCTGGTAGATGTAGCTCGCCGAAGCATCAAGGCGAAGTTTGTCTTTCAGAAAATAGGAGGTGTTCCGGAAGGTGAAGTTGTAGCGGTCGTATTCGTTGTTGGGGATGATACCGTCCGAATTGACCGAAGCGGCCGAAAAGTAGGTCTGGTTGCGGTCCGTGCCGCCCGAGACCGTCACGGCATTCGTATAGACATGGCCCGTCTCGAAAAAGTCGTTCGGGGTATAGCCATAGCTTGAGGCGGGATTCAGCCGCTCGCCCCAGCTGTAGATCTTCGAGCCGCTGCTCGTACCGTTGAGTCCCGTGCCATAGCGATTTTGGAACTCCGGCAGTACGAAGGGATTCAGAAACTCCGTATTGCTCGAAAGCGTCACCTTCAAGGCCCCGGCCTGCCCCTTTTTCGTCGTGATCATCACGGCGCCGTTTGCTGCCTCCGAACCGTAAAGGGCCGCGGCTGCGGCACCCGTCAGCACCGACATTGACTCGATGTCCTCCGGGTTGATGTCGGCAATCGACTCCGTCGCGCCGCGCGAATCGAACTCCGTGCCGCCTCCGCCGCCGAAGTTGTACATCGGGATACCGTCGATGACGTACAGCGCGTTCGAGGATTGAGAAATCGACTTGTTACCGCGCAGCACCACCTTCGTGGCGCCGCCCACGCCCGACGACGAGGTGTTGATCGTCACGCCGGCCACCTTGCCCGCCAGCGAGTTCATGAAGTTGGCGTCCTTGACCGTCGTCAGATCCTCGGCGCCGACCTGCTGGACGTTGTACGAGAGTGCCTTCTCCTCGCGCTTGATGCCCAGGGCCGTCACCACGACCGACTCGATCTCCGAAGTCGATTCACGGAGCGTCACGGTAAAGTTCGTCCGGGAACCTACGGCTACCGTGGCCGTCTCATAGCCCAGATAGCTTACCTCGAGCGTCTGCGAGGCGGCCGGCGCCGGAACTTCCAGCATGAAGCGTCCCCCGGCATCCGTAGAGACTCCGACGGTCGTGCCACGCACGATCACTGAAGCCCCGATGATGGGTACTCCTTTGGCATCCACCACCTGTCCGGAAATTTTTGCAGCACGCCCGGGTTGCACGCTATTGCGGAAAAGAAGAATATTGGTTCCTTCGACAGAATAGGCGATGTCCGTACCGCGGACCATCTCGTCAAGGGCTTTTTTCAGGGGTTCATTTTCGACATTAACCGTAACCAAAAGGTCGGTATTCACATCATCGTCGATGCCGAAAAGATAACGGGTCTGTCTCTCAATTGAGCTGATGACCTGTTCCATTTTAACCTTGTTTTCCCGAATTGTAACCCGTACATTCTGCGCAAGAATTGTGGATAGAGGGAATAGCAAGGCAGGAACGAACAAAAGAATAGACAGACGGATTTGCTGAATAATCTTTTTATTCATACATTTGTGAGTTAAGGTTCAAGTAAAAATCGGTTAGTATTTTGATTGAACTGCGGCCTGCGGGTGTTGCCTCACCTGCAGGCTTTTTTATCAATCAAAAAAATAGATGGTAATAGGTTCTATTTTAAGTTCATAGGCATTCAGTTTTGGCATTTGACATAAATGAATAAATTACGCTATCTTATTTGATGATAATCTTATTCTCAAGATCGTTGTATTCGTAGGTAAAATCCGAGGAATGCTGCAGGATCCGTAAGATATGGTCGATACCTTCTGACGTGCGGACTTTCAGTCGTTTGTACTTGATTGCGGGCAGTTCCTCCCGCTGAACCTCGATTTCAACGTCAAAATACTTCCTCAACTTGTCGATGATTTGCCCGATATCGTCGCCACTGAATGAGATGATGCCGTCGGTCCACAGATAATTGTCCTGGTTCTCCAGGTTGCTTAAGCGCAAATGCCCGTTTTTCAGATGAACGATGGTGTTGGGCTCCATCCGGATCTTTTCGTTATTCACCTTATTGGTTACGGCAACACTTCCCTCGAAAAGCGCTGTTGAGAATTCCTGTGCATCCTTGTCGGCGTTCACATTGAACCGCGTACCGCAGACTTCGACATCGCAGGCATAGGTTTCGACAATGAAGGGTTGCGATGCGTCATGCGCAACTTCAAACATCGCCTCGCCTTCGAGGTACACGCGCCGTTCTTTGCCAGTGAAGAGTGCCGGGTAAGTGATTCGGCTTTTCGAATTGAGTTTTACTGTGGTACCATCACCCAGGGCGATACTGACATGCTGTCCGACTGGGGCCTCGATCGAAGTGGGGGTTTCAGCTAAGCGATCCATCCGAGAGGAGAAGAACAGGTAACTTCCTCCAATAATTACAAGCAATGAAGCAGCAATTCCTATGGTTTGACGAATCGGTCTTGAATGTGTTATGCGGTACCATAAGTTCGTATCAGCTTCGGGAACGGAGTCTGGCTCAATCATAATACTTACGATGAACTTTTCGTGGACCTCGTTCATGTACTTTTGGTGCTCCTCGGGATCTGCGTCCAACCACGCCGCAATCCGGTCGGTCTCGTCATTCGTTGTCTCCCCAAGGAAAAACTTGAACAGCAAAGTATCGGATATTTTGGTGTTATCCATAATTATTGGTTTTTTCATAAACTATCTTTGGGCGATCTTAATTTATTACCCCCCTCTATTATTATATATCCACGAACAAGGCAAATTCTCGATCTCAAATGCAAATAAATATTTTTATTAAATTAGAAAAATTCCTTAATTTTGTAATTGACTGATTGATAATGCAATATATAAATTCCCTGCTTGGCTATTTTTTGATATTTTTTTTACTATCTTTGCTCTACAAGCAGAAATTGTGTCATGCAGGAATTTGTATCAGAGAAAATGACGTACGAGACTTTCGAACAGTTTTTTCATAGGTACGAACAAAGATTGTGTCGGATCGCGTACTCTTACCTGCGCGACAGGGATGCGGCGCGCGATGCAGTAAACGAGTGTTTTACCGCGGCGTGGCACAATCGGGAATATATCGAAATAAAAACATTCGAATCATATTTATACCAGTCGGTCAAAAACGAATGCCTTAAATATCGTCGCAACAAGGAACTTAAAAAAACAGTTTACGATAAAATCTTGATGAAAGAGCGATGTGCCATGGATTACTATACGCGCACCATCGAAAGTTGCAATCCGAATGAATTGTTCTGTGAAGAAATCATGGCGATATGCCGCAAACAAATTGCCCGGATGCCGGAGCTACGACGCCAAATCCTTACGGCAAACAAGTTTGAGGGGATGAGTTACAAGGAGATAGCCGATAAAAACGGGATAACCACTCGTAAGGTAGATTATGAATTGCAAAGAGCCATAAATACCTTGCGACTCTCTTTGAAAGATTACCTAACGATTCTTGTCATTCTATTTCTAAACATAAAGCATTAAAAAAGAGCGTTATCTCCGTAACGCTCTTTTCTTTTTTCTTTTTTTTAGTTGCTGCTGTTGTTCTTCGAAGGCTTGCACATCAGCCAGATCTAAAATGGCGTTTATCGGATTGAAAGAGGTTGGGGTTTCAATATTCGGTTCTTTCGGCATGGCAGTCTGACGTTCGTGCATAATTTGATTTTGGCCCTCGGCATGAAACCGCGATTCGAAGACGTTGGCCGAGAAACTCCGTCCCAACAGGGAGCCGTTGGCTACGATTCCCTGCTCATGGTCGATAAAGGTCACGCCGTAGATTCGTCCCGCAGCATTGAGACGGAATACCGCATCAACTCCCGTGTCGTGCAATCGCTCGCAGAACTCCGTCCTGTTTGAGCACCGCGCCATTTCATCCGCAACCTTTCCCCGCAACCCGTCAAGTGCTCCGGGCTCCTTCAAGACCGTTTTCGACCGTTCGTAGTAGCGTTGCAGGGCCTCATAGCCGACATCCTTCCCAATCCGGCTCGACTTGAACGGCGTCCCGATGCCATAGCCATCATCGGTCAGCGCCCCGTAAATCATTCCGGCATAATCGCGGCCCTCGATGGTTCCGGTTCGCTCCTCGGCCGAGACATTGAAGGCTTCAAGCAGCGTCCGCCACTCGCCAAAAGAGGCGCAGCGGTAATGCCGCAGGCACGACCTTACGGTGGATGAAACCTGCTGCTTGACATCACCCTTCTGATAATCCACCTTGCGCAAGCCTTCCCGATCCTGCAGTTCCTGTCCCTTGATGCTCGGGTGAAGTCCGTATTTTCGCTCAAGGTCCCGCAGGATCGACATCGAACGATCATACTCGTGCGAGTCTGAAATCTTCCGTCCCGTCGAATCAACTCGTAATGAAACAACGTGCAGGTGTTCGCGTGCAATGTCTCCATGTTTGAAGACGATATAGGGCTGCTCACCGTATCCCATCCGCACCATGTATTCGCAGGCAATCTCGCCCAGTTGCTCGTCGGTCAGACGGTCTTCGGGCGAGGGGTTCAGCGAGACATGGAAGACCGTATTGGTTGTTCGCCGGTTAGCCTGCAGGAAGGGTTCGAAACTGGCCATGCACCGTTCGTGGCTCATGCGACCAGCGGTATCGAACGGATCGAGCATCCGATTCCAGAAGAGCACCTCTGCCTGCCCGCGGTTAACCTTCTCCTCGTTGTAGCGGACAGCTCCGCCGACGGTTGCTCCCGTCCTTATATTCGCAACCATCCTTCGGCCTGTTTGGTAAGATTCAGAATCTCGATACTCAACGCTTTCAGCTCACGGGTATGCTGTTCCAACGCAGCGATCTGGCGGGGAATCGAGACATTGGAGAAGTGGCTGTTGATGGCTTTGACTACCTGGTTATAGTTGTTCCCGACACGCTGGAACTGGAAGTAAAGGTCGTTAAGTCGAGTTAGAAACTCAATCTTCGAAGGGTCGCGGCGTATGACTTCAAAGCGCTCGGAAAAGAGTCGTTTGACGATGAACTGGCTGCGGTTGTGCTCCAATCCGGCGGCAGCAAGCATCTGCCGGAAGCGGAGATCCTGCTCCTCGTTGAGTCGGAACGAGTATTTGTAACTCGGAGTTTGAGATAGAGGGTTGTGTTTTCGCTGACGGGTCATTCGATGGAAGATTTGGGGTTCGACTTGGGAGAACCTCACCCGCCTCGCAGAGCGAGCGTTTTTGTCGGACAAACCGCCGGTTGTCGGACAAAAACACAGCTCGCTCCCGTCAGGCGACGGGGACAGTTCCGGCATCCGCAGAGGACAATTCCTCTCCCGAAAAAGCATCTCCGAAACAAAAAAACACGGGCGGATTCTCCGTTGCAATATTACGAGGATCTTCAGGGATTAAAAAGCGCTGTTGTCGGCCATGAAAGGCCTCCGGAGGACATCGGGAATCAACCCCCGAAAACTGCATTACCTTGCGGGCAAACGTCCAACAATCCATCCATGAACCTGCTATTGTATTTGTTCATTGATCCTGTTTTTCAGGATTGCGGGAACAGCTTCCGTCCTCTGTTCCTTTATGATGAAATGCTTCCCTTTGTTCGTGCCGGACCCTATTCCTGAATTCACGAACTCGGGAGTTCGTGCGTGAACGCACACTTGAACGAACCTGTTAAATCTCGTCTTCCTGAAGAAACAAACTATGGAAAACACACCTGTAAGCATTGCCGTATGCAATCAAAAAGGCGGCGTCGGAAAGAATATTATGTCTTGAAAATCATATCAATACCTTGCATATTTTCACCGTTTGGGAGGAATCCTTCGTTTGTATGATCTTTTTCGGGAATCTTCTACTGTGATGCTCCGGCACCCCGGGCAGAACATCTCCGAAATCGCCGAGACTACGGGCTTCATCTCGCCCAGCCATTTCACACGGATCTTCAAGGCTCGGGAGGGCGTTTCACCCTCCAGCTGGCGCAAGACGTAGGGCGGAGAGAGCTCCCTTTCGTAACTCCGACCGGCCTCTGACGGCCCCGAATTTTTGCCTAAACAACAATTTTTCTTGCCTAAACAACAATTTTTTTCTTGCCTAAACGACAATTTCTTGCCTAAACAACAAAATCCGCGGCCGAGATTTTCCAGTTTCGTTTTTTCTGTTAATTTTGTTCTCGAACTCTTCGGTCCGAAGCCATGCTTCCCTTCAAGCAAAATCCCCTTGCTGTACGTTCGCCCTTCGGAAGCGAAAGGGTGACGTGCGTCCGGATTTGCAAAAATTCCCCCCCCCCACAAAAAAATCATAACTGACGCCTCCGCGTTAACTCCGCCATGCCCGAATCCCCTCGATCCGGGCCGGGGGTGTTTTGTCCCTGCAGCAACCCGAACAAATCTTTTGAAAATCATGAATAGATTGCTGACCCTATTGTTTGCGTTGGGCCTCCTCGCGGGTCCGACCTTCGGCCAGACGGCAGACAACCCCTCCGACCCTGCCCCGGCCGAGTATA
>ERZ779850.2349-NODE-2349-length-15614-cov-3.309274_pt1 | contig 15614 bp, 7 predicted proteins | sample MGYA00511249_ERZ779850 | MGnify/ENA primary metagenome ERZ779850 (study PRJEB29588, sample SAMEA2162475) | human gut metagenome | biome: human gut; feature: human-associated habitat; material: faeces | place: Denmark | collected 2008/2010 ...
CCCCGCCAATTATGGTTATAATGTGCTGCAACGACATTCAAGTCAATAAATTCCGGCAAGTTTTTAATTTTAGACAAAACATCAAGCAGGCACATAGAATCAAAACCTCCGGAAAAACCGACTATGATAGTTTTATCCTGCAAGCTGTATTTTTCTAAAAAATCAACAACTTTTTTGACAATACCCTGCATTTTTTCTTTATTATCCGTTATAATTTTTTCCTCTGCCCTGAATACCGTGCCTGATTTCTACAGCATCAACTCCGAGTTGATCTAATGCTTTCATCGCAAGAGATTCCGGCTCATCAATAATTGCCAGAAGCAAATCTACTGCTTCAATTTTTTGTTTATTGGATTTTTTTGCGGAAATCCAGGCTTTTTCAAGCACCTTTTTAGCGCGTTTTGTAAAAGTTATTTCTCTGTCAAAATACTCATTACCATATCCGACAAGGTTTTCTACCACAACTCTTGCATCGCGCATTGTTATCTCTAAATCATTCAAAACCTCAAAAGCTATACTGGTTCCTTCCGCAATAATACCAAGCAGAAACATTTCCGTGCCGACTATATTACGCCCGATACGACGTGCTTCTTCCTTAGCAAGCTTCATTATTGTCAAAGTTTCAGGCATTTGTTTTTCAATCGGTTTCAAAATATCTTCTGACATCTTTTCACTGTCTATTCCAAGTGACTTAATAATATCGTAAGCTAAGCCGCGTTTTGTCTTTAAAACACTCAGCACAATATGTTCAGGTGTTATAACAGAAGAGCCCAGTTCTTTTGCCGTTTGAAGCGCCGAATTCATTACAAGAAAAGCATTTGGAGTAAAAATAATTTTCTTACCTTCATACTCAGCCTGTCTTGAGCTCTGCTCTGCAAGTTTGTTTTCAAAAGTTTCAAAATCCAGACCGTACTTCTTAATGGTTTCCACAAGCTCTGAATTTGAAGATTCAAGAATAGATGCCATTATCTGCTCTGTACCAAGAATTTCGTAACCAGCTGCAGAGAGTTTTGACACAGCTCTGTCAAAAACATCGGAAAGCGCCTCACCTTCATATACAGCTTCAAAAGAACTTCCTTTGTCTTCATCTTCTTCTGCTTCAGGATGCTCAAGCCTTTTAATCTTTTTTTGAACAAGTTTTGTTAAAATATCCTTTGAATTATAGATATCAAAATCAAACTTTCTCAATATTTCCTGAATATTAAGATTTTTCTCCGTAATAACAGTCAAAAACAGATGTTCAAATAAAATATTTGAATTACCGGATTTTGCAGCAAGATCAAGTGTATGTTTCAAAATATCTTTCACTGCATGGCTGAAAGGTATATTTTCAGGAATACGCGATGCTTTTTTAAGGCATTTTCCAACCTCATCTGACATTGCCTCAAAAGTGACATTGTACATTCTAAATAACTTTAGTGATACCCCTTTTGCCTCTTTGACAAGTGCTAGCAGGAGATGTTCCGGCATAACTTCATCACAGCAGGTTTCTCTTGCCAGATTTTGCGCTTCATAAACTGCATTAACAGCTTTTTCCGTAAAACGTTCAAACAAAACTATTCATCCTCTTCATCATCTAATGATTCAATAAAAGCGCAAACTTTTTTGAATTCTTCTTCGTCTTCAATGTTTTGGAAATAGCCGTCTTCGCCTTCTTCGATATACTCCATAACAATAACTTCGGAATCATCGTCTTCTTCATCCTCTGTTACAGGAAGAAGAAGTGCGTAAGTCTTGTCTTCAAAATCTATAACATCATAGATTTCGCATTTTACAATTTGTCCGTCTTCACCGTAGATTTCTACGAATTGTTGTTCCATTTCCTGATTTTCTTCGCTCATAATCATTTCCCTAAATACTGTTCTAATATTATACAGGCACTTTCGATATCGACAAGTCCTTTATTTTTTCTAAAATCGACCTTGCGGCTTTTTAACCTTTCTTCTGCTTCTTCAGAAGTTAATCTTTCGTCTTCCAATATTATATCAAAACCAATTAATTTTTGTGAAAATTCTATACAATTTTCTCCTTGAAAGCCTAAAGTACCGTCCATATTGTACGGAACACCTACAACTATTTTCTCAACCCTGTTTTCTTTTGCTATTTTAGTAATCTCTTCTATAGCTTTCTGCTCGGGTTCTCTCTGAATACAGGTACATGGATTTGCAATTACCTGCAAGTAATCACTCAAAGCAACGCCAATTCTTTTTGTTCCGACATCAAGCGCCATTATTTTATGCATTATCTACCCACCTTGCTTCAATGCTGGAGATTATCATATCAAGCTGCAGCAGCTTAAAATCATCGGTATTAGCCTTAGTACGTTTTTCAAATATATTTGAAGCTTTTCTTTGATTTTTCAGAATATAGCGCTTGCCGACATAATACTCGTAAATACTTTTTCTAATAATGTTTGTCAGGAAACTGTAATTAGAGCCCAGCGAATAAAATATTTCTGCGAGTTCTTTATCACCCTTGAGCATTCTTAAGTAGGCTGCCATATTAAACATAATAAGCTTATAAGCGAGTTCCTGCGCGCTATAAATACTGTCGAAGTTATCTGCGACAAACTTATCCAAATCAACATTAAAATTATTTGCTTTAAATTCTGATGACAATTTTTCTATAAAAGTTTTAAATTCTTCTGAAGTAATTTCGTCAAAGAACCAGTTTTGCACATAATCACTAAGACAAAGTTTATCAATATCTTTCTGGTTTAACTCTTTCTTTTCCAGATAAAAAGCCGGCTTTTCCGCCTCTATATCGAGAAGAATACTCTGCCAGCAGATATATTCATACGGCACAGGGTCGTTGTTCAAGTGTGAATTTTCTTCAGCCTGCTCAAGCAGATACTTTGCTACACCTGCATTAATCTCATATTTTTCTTGATAATTATAAAACTTATCAACAATTTTATAAAAATCTTGTTCTGTCATTGAATTAAAGCCGAAAGAATCAAGAATTCCATATCTAGGGTTTATAACAATTGCAAGAAATTGCAGTGTTTTATTTGCTCGTATTCTTGAGAAAATAATCGCCATGTTGCCATGCCCGTCAGGGAAAGAAGTATAAATTTTATACGGCTTTGATTCCTGCAGAATATTTTTGTAAAATTCTTCTGTATTATCAACCCTTACACCAGCCATTTTAAGTTCAGAGAGAGCCTTATTAATCCTTGAGAGCAAATCTTCTTTTGCATATTTTTTTGCATTTTCAAGCGCATGATAAGCAAGCTGTGATTTAGAACGGCCGAGAATTTCCAGAGCTGTATACCCGACTTCTGTATCAATATAGTATAAAAATACAGGAATAAGGATATTTGCAAGGGCATCATAGGCATAATCTTCTTCAAGAGATTTTATAAGAATAATTTTATCGCTGTCACTGATTGCGTTCAGAAAATCCATAAAATCAATCTGTGCTTCCGGATTCATAATAGCCGTTTCAAGAAGCTGCTTTGTTTCCCTGTTAATAAGTTCATTAAACTGTTCAAAATATCCGCTGATTACTTCATAATCAATTTTATTACCAAGGTCTTTAAGCATGTTAAAAGCTATCATCTTAACATGGTCGTTATATTCAGGAGCTTTAATAACATTCCAAAGTTCATCATTCAGCGTATCTTTATCAATAAGCTCCATCAAAAGCCAGCAAATCATTACCGCTTTTTGCTCGTTCGCATTAACCAGCTCCCTGATTAACACTTCGAGAACAGTTTTTTTATCATCAATATTTTTTAAGTCAGTAATCAAAGAAGCTTGCGGCTGCGTTGACGTCATCAACGCTGTCAAAGTAGCAAGAATTTCTGCTTTTATTTGAATTTTATTCATAAAACCTCATCTTTAATTTTTATGCCAGAAAGCATCGAGAATTTTTTGTGCATCGGAAGACAACATTCTATCCTGCAAAATCAGGTACTGTACCGCAATCATTACACACTCGGAGCAAATATTCACCCCCGGTCCTTTCACCATTTTCAGAACTTCCTCATTAGACCTTCCACAGAAACTACAGCAGACTTCTTCGTTCTTATTGTTTCCATCGGATTTACCCCTGAGTTTACCCCTGGATTTACCCCCGAGTTTAATGACATTATCGTCTGACATAGACCTCTCCTTATTCAAATTTGATTGTAACTTAAAAAAGAGGTTTGCGCAAGGCATTAAGATAGAAACGAGCTGTATTGGTTCTGCATATTAGAAATCAGCATATCCATAGAGTTAAACTTTTTATTAAGCCTTGCCCTATACTTTTCAATAGCTTCATTTCCGCTTACAATTTTATTCTCAATTTTATTAATTTCACGGGCATAAGCGGCATCGGCAATAGAGAAATAGCCTATTACAGACTGCAATGAGTTTTCCACAATACTTTCAACCTTTGTAAACACACCGTCTGTCGCAGTAGAACTACCTTTTATTCCGGTACCAATCAGCAGTTCTTTAACAGCATCACTGTCAGCTTCATATGCATCAAGGAACTTGTCCTTATCAAAAGTAAGATTGATAATACTTTCATTTGAAGTAGAAACATTATTTGCACTTGCAGAAGTAACAGAAATACCAATCGCATCAAGATTTTTAAATACAGATGCATTTCCTATAGAACTCATCATTGCACTTCTAATCTGATTTCTGAGCATTTTTAATGTTGTCTGGTTTTTCAGGCTTCCGTCTTTTGCAACTGCCTCATCAACATTTTTCATAAGTTCGTTATATGAATCCACAATATCAGAAAGCGAGTTTGCAACGGTTTCTTTGTCTTTTTCAACCGTAAGTTTGACAGCGGAACCGCTTGTTACCCCGTTTAAATTAATAGTAAGACCTTTAATACGTGTTATATCACTTGTAAGAATATTAGAAGTCGAGGTATATGTAGTTCCGTTAATTGATACTTTCGAATTTTCACCAAGATTTTGCGAGTCAGTAACCATACGTGCTTTTTTCACAGATCCGTCAGCATACCATTCTGTTTCTGTGTATCCCATAATATCAGTGAAGTTGCTTGTACCTGCTTCAATATTAATAAACGCCTGACCTGTTGAGCGAGATTTGATAACCAGCCTTCCGTTAATGCTGTCCCAATAAGCAGTTGCATTTGCGGTATCAGAAGAATTTATCTGCGAAATAATATCAGACAGCGTGGATTTATTGGTAATCGTAATCATCTGATCCCCTACATAGAAAGTACCTTCCTTAACATCACCTTTACGGAAAAGTCCGGTTTGAGTCAGAACAGAACTTTCGTTAACACAGTAGAGCGCACGTGCACTTACTGAACGGCCTTCTTCATCTTCAGCCAATCCAGTCACTGCGAGAAGATTTGAGGTATCTGTAGTAGTTCCTGCCTGAAGCTCGACATCATCATCTTTTGAGTATATAACAAGTTTTCCTTCTTCAAATTTCAAATCAACATCAGAGAATCTTGAAGCTATTTGCGAGCGTAAATCGTCGAAGGTATTATCAGAATTTACATTTATAGTAGCTTTTTCTCCGTTTCTGAAAATTGAGAATGTTCCGCCTGTAATATTAAGCGTCTTTAGCTGAGTATCCAGCCCTGCATAATTAGCAGCAGACAGAGTTTTTTCCTCAACAATTGTTGTTTTCTGGACAATTGCACTGGTACTTTCCATAAATCCATCCATAGAACTTTTATAAGCCAGATGGATATTTGCATTCGGATTAATTATTGAAGATGTCGTTCCATTAGCTAGAATAGAAACACCGTTCATTTCGCTGATATAGAGTTTACCCCCGACAAATGATGCCTGCACTCCGACAGCTTCAAGCTTGTCTATTAATGATCCGAAAGTTTCCGTATCAGTAATCTGTATAGCAATATTTTTGCCGTCTACCTGAAGTGCCAGATTTCCTGCGGATTTAAGAGTTGTATCCCCCCACGGGGTGTCAAATACACTGAGCAGAGTATCTTCTGTTGCCGTAGCGGTATGTGTAACGGTTTTATAAAGAAGCTCGGAGCCGGTATATGAGAAGCTTGAATCAGGACCGGCTGTTCCAAATAATTTTTCAACGACATTAGAAGCATTAGAAACGCTGTTTGATTTTGCGACATAAGAGTTGCCATTTCCAATCAGCACAAGACTTGCCGAGCTTCCGTTATTAATAAGTCCGGTTTGGATACCGAAAGATTTAAGAGTATTCATAAATGACCCAATTGTTTCATCAGAAGATATAAGGGCCGTGTATTTAACTCCGTTATTGTAAATATAGTATTCACCGGCAGTTACACCAAGACTTGCCAGCGATGTCGATTCAGAAGCGGCTACAGTTGCAGTAACCTTTGTGGTAACCCGCTGAGAGCCTGTATAGCTTGATTCATTAACAATGGCCGAGCTTCCGCCAAACAGTTTATTTACTATATTTGAAGCATTAGAAGTATTGCTTGATTGAGCTATATAAGCATCACCGCTGCCTGTAAGTACAATTTTAGAGCTGTTTCCATTCTTAACAAGTTCAGCTTTTATACCATAGCTGCTCAGGGTTTCCATTAATGAACCTATTGTTTCATCAGAAGAAATTTGCAGAGTATGCCTGTTACCGTTTGTATAAATATAATATTCACCAGCTGTTACCCCGTAAGCTGACAGGAGAGCAGTTGAATCTGCGGCCTGCGTTGATGTAGAAGTTGATGTTAAGATTTCTTTACCTGTATATTTATAACTATCTGCCGTTGTATTGCTTCCGAAGAGTTTTTCCACAACATTAGAAGAATTTGAAACACTGTTTGATTTTGCTATATACGAATTGCCGCTGCCAGTAATAATAAGCTTTGAGGTCGAGCCGTTATTGATTAATCCGGCCTGAATACCGAACGAACTTAGCGTATCAATAAATGAGCCGAGTGTTTCATCAGAAGAAATCTGTGCAGTGAATTTTACCCCGTTATTATAGATATTGTATTCGCCTGTAGTAACTCCAAGGTCTGCAAGTTTAGTTTCCCTTGTCGCGGCTGCTGTTACTGTGCTAACCGAAGAAGCTGAAAGCGTTGTACCGCCTTTTGTTTCATAAGATTTATTATAAGAAGCTCCCATTAGATATGTACCGAGAGCACCTGAGATGTTAAAATCAGAAAGAGAATCAGTACTTACTGAAAATCTGCCTGTTGCGTCTATAGAAGCGTTCAAGCCCTGAGCTTTGAAGGCATCCAGTACTGAGCCCAGCGTGGAAGTCTTCGAGAAGTTTACAGTAAAGTTTTTCAACAAACCTTCTCTGGTTTTTGTCTGCATTACTAATGAAGCAAACCCGCTTGAATCAAAAGTCAGTTTTGTACCGTTTGCATACGCAAGGTTGCCGAGCTGTGTTTCAGCAGTTGCTATAACTTGAGCAGTAGAGCTTATTGAGCCTGTTGTTGTATTTACGGTACCTGTAGTAGAAGTTTTATTAAGAGATAGTTTTAACAGCGATACAAGATTTGAACCACCTGAAGCTGTTGAAATAAAGGTATTTCCGTCACCGGTAATTGTAACAACACCTGCAGAATTTATGCTTCCCTTGAGCCCGTAAGCTGCTATTTGATTAAAGAAGTCTTGCAGTGTAGAAGTTGAATCTACGTATAAAGTTTCAGTACTGCCATCAGCTTTGTGCACAAGAATATTGCCGTTACCGTTCTGGAAGCCATCAATCTGTTCTAATGTTGTAGTCGCTGTTGCCGTATGTGTTGTAACTGTTTTAATAGTTCTTGATGAAGTATTTTCATATGCAGCGTTTCCAATAACCTGATATGTGTAACCGGTACCGACACCTTTAATTTTTAGAGTTGATTTTAGATTATCAGATATGGTTTCAACCCATTCAGTATCATTTAATGAACCGATATTAAGCTTACCTGAACTAGTATCATATCTGGCACTAACACCATAATCTGTAAGAATTTTTATAAATTGTCCAAGTGTCATGTCAGGAGTAATAATTTTCCAGGTAACATTTCCATCAGTATTGTTCATAGAAATTGTTGCATTTGCAGTCAAACCTAGCTGCCGTAGTGTTTTAGAATCATTTTCGGCTTTTTTGTCGCCAACTCTTGTATTAGTTTTAGAATTTGTATTCTGGTAAACATCGCCCATTTTATAAGAAACATTGTTACCGGCATCTTCCAATTTAAATATATCCTGAAATATTGAATTATATCTGGTTATATAAGTCATATTGTTGTTATCAATCTTTTTTCCGGTAATAGTAAGTTTACCGTTTTTTAATGTAGCATTAAAATTACTATTACTGTTAATATATGCCAGCAAATCACCAACAGTTGAGCTTGAGTTTACAGTAAAGAAAAGTGTAGAATTAGAAAAGCTGGTTGCGCTATTCATTTTTCTATATGACAAAATCTCATATCCTCTATTATAATCAAATCCAAGAGCTGTTAATTTAGTTTCAGCAGTTATTACGAGGTTTTCTGCCGATGCTGTACCCAGAGCTTTGGAAGTTGTTGTGGTATATAAATCATTGCCCCCTGAAGCTGTATACGTGTATCCCTTTCCGACCTCGATTTTCAGAGCTTTTTTGAAATCTTCTGCCAGTGACGGATTTCCATAAGAACCAGAAGTTGAAGATACTCGTATATCTTTTAAGATATTTCCGCCGCTTCCTTTTTTAATTGAAAGCTTGCCATTAACCAGCGTAGCACTCACTCCAACTGTATTGTTCAAGAAATCAAGTACTTCAGCCATGGTTGTACTACTGTTTAATGAAAAAGTCTGATAACCAGAGTTATACCCTGTACCCCCACTCCATGTATAAGGAGTATAGTACTCAAAGTCTAAATAATAAACGCCAGAACTTATACCTAAAATATCATTCATTGTAGTATTTTGCCTGATTGAAGTTATGCCATAAGTAAAGCTGCCATTTTGAGGTAAATTAAATCTATTCCTAAGTTGCGAATCTATAGAGCTCAGATACTTCTCTCCATTAGAGCTGAACGAAAGTTTTCCATCTTTTAATGTCACATCAGGTCCGCCATTAGTTTTTATGAATTCAATAAAATCTCCTACTGTAGTATTAGACCTGATTGTAAAATATTTAGATTTGCCACTAATATACATATTATAGGTTTGGTAACTACTTCCGCCATCATGCAAGCCTAGCTGAACAAAAGTTGTATTTGCTGTAATTGTTGTAGCAGATGCACTTCCATTTGTAATAATTGTATAATAAACTTTATCCGAAGATGTCATAGACCAGCTGTTTGTAACATATGCCTGCACCTCACCGCCGGTATAGTCTTTTGCTGTAATTGTTTCATTAGCCCTGATTGTAGTTGTCCATCCGACAAGGTCTGAAAAAGTTCCGGTCATAGAGTATCTATTAGAGCCCAAATACATTGTATTATTGTTGCTATTCCAATATACCCACGTATTATAAGAATACCTCAAAACATTATAGAACTCACTCCAGGTTGTTGTAGCAGTAACTGTCATAGTGTACATGGAGATGTCATAGTCCTCATATCTGCCATTTACATATCGACTATTTCTAGTATTTAAAATGAGTGTATAGTTTGTGCCAGCGGCCATCGCTGTCACAAGCTCACCAAGAGTCGTTGTACTGTTACTATCCAAAGTATAATTCTTATACGTTGTATACGTAATTGGCATAGTTGATGTCTGGCTCAAAGGTACAGTAATATCACCTATATCCTTTTTACCAATTCCAAGTTTAGATAAAATTCCGCCTGATGCCGGAATATCTTCTGCATGGGCACCATACTGCGGAGTATTGAACGACAAAACACCATTACTCATTGATACAGATATACCTTGCGCTTCCATTGCAGACATAAGCTGGCCAAAAGTTGTTGATGATGTTACCGTAAAATCAACATACTCTAAGTCATTATTTTTATAAATACGTATTCTATTATTTGCACTGTTTGAATCTAAAGAAATATAATCTTTTATTAATGAGCTTGAATCAGCAACTATTGTTGCTGTATAAGTAAGCTGCGCCGTAGATGTAACTGCTTCTCCAACAGTATAAGCATCCGATGTCGCATAAGTTTCTATACCCAAAAGCTCTGCCATACTCCCGCCAACTATATACTGGCTTGGTGATAAAGGTATCACACCCTCATTAATAGCTGCTGCAAAACCACACTTTGAAAGTGATGAAAACATACTGTCAAAAGTTGTTGAATTTGAAGCAATTGTTATGTAGGCCTGAGTTACCCCATTCTCTTTTGTTTTAATTTCCAACACTTTACCGGCAGCATTCAAGCCTGCCTGTGCAAAAGTCGTAGTTCCGCTCACAACCTGAGTTACTGTATACTTAATGGAAGAAGTTGAGGACGCATTCGTACTGCTGACAATAACGGATGTTATGGTTGAAATTCCCAGAGCATCTGCGACACTGCCCTTGATGTAGTTTCCGTTGCTCGACTTAAGAGTTATTTTGCCTTCATCTATTGTACCTGTTATACCATACTGGCTTAAAGCTGAAAAAATATCATCAATTCTTGTTGATGAACTTACACTGATTTCTTTCACAAGAGCATTCGAAGAATTATATACAGCAAGAGCATAACCGCTTGAAGGCTTTGCTGTACTAATGCCTAATTCACCGAGAGTATTTGATGCAACCGCATAGTTTACACCCTGTGTGAACAAAGTATTTCCATTTGCCCAGACTCCGCTCGTATTCTCAGAGCCGCTCTTTATACCAAGAGCTTCCGCAGCATTTCCGCTTACTTCACCGCCTGTTACCGCAAGAACTCCGCTTGAACTGAACGCAGCACTCAAGCCTGCCGAGTTTAATTTTGTTACAACATCGCCAATTGTCATTGTAGATGTAAGAGTGATTGAAGTAGTTCCGCCGGATGTATTTTTAGCTGTAAGAACCGGACTTGTACTAATTTTAGACCATACACTTAAATCACCAAGTTTCGTTGAAGAAGTTGCCTCTGAAGATGTTGTAATAACACTCTTATAACTCAGATTATTCGCTGTCTGTGTTTTAGAGCTTACTTCTTTTTTCAGACCAAGCGCGTTTATGATTCCTGTATTATTATCAATAATCTCGGCATCATTGATTGTTAAAGTCCCATCACCGGAAAGTTCAGCACTTATACCTTTTGCCTTTAGAGCATCTATTAATCCCTGTAATGTTGTAGAGGTGTTAATCGCAATTGTATAAGTCGTATTATTCGCCTTAACCAGCATATTGCCGTTTGTAATTGAACCAAGCTGTGATAATTTTGTTGCACCTGTTGCAGCTGCCTGTGTTGTCGTTGTAACAACAGTACGCAAATCAATTGAACTTTGTGTTTTTGAATTTACGTCAACCTGAAGCCCTAAAGCTGATATCAAACCAGTGTTTCCGCTATCTATAATCTCTGCGTTCTTTACAGTAAATACCCCGTCAGATGATAAGGAAGCATCAACGCCTTTTGCACTCAATGCATCTATCAAGCCCTGTAATGTAGTTGAACCTGATATTGCAATAGTATAAAGTGCGCCGTTTGCCTTAACTTGAATATTGCCGGCCTTAATACTGCCAAGCTCTGAGAGTTTTGTTGTACCTGTTGCTGCAGCATCAGTCGTCGTCACAACAACCGTCTTTAACCCCGATGCTGTCTGGGTTTTAGAATTAATATCAGTTTCAAGGCCAAGAGCAGTAATTATGCCGGTATTTCCGCTGTCAACAATTTCTGCATCATTTATTGTTAATACACCATTACTTGCAAGTTTTGCATCAACTCCAAGTGAATTAAGACTGCTTACAAGCCCCCCGAGGGTCGTATTGCCATCGATTGAAAGATTATAACTTGTACCATTTGCCTTTACCTGAATATTACCGGCCTTAATACTTCCTAGCTCTGAAAGTTTTGTCGAACTTGTTGCGGCATTTACAATTGTCTCAGATGTCGAAGTTTGCAAATAAGTACTTTCATAACCGCCTTTTTCATGAAGATTAAATATATCAAGAATGCCTGTTCCCACGCTTCCGTCATCGTGTATGGTTAAAGTATCATCAATACTGCCGTCATCAAGGTTTATGCCAAATATTCCGGTCTTTGAATTATAGGTGGCATCAACTCCGATGTTATGAAGTTTCGCAATAAAACTCTCTATCGTGTCGTTCTTTTCAATCTGGATAATATTATATATACCGTTATTATCAATACCAATTTCACCAGCTTTAATTCCCAAATCAACAAGTTTGGTATTGCCGACTGCGGTTGAGGTTTCAATAATTGTATTCAAAACCTTAAGACCGCTTACCGCCTCTGTGCTGGTCGCAAGATTATCCACAAGAATATTATATTCAGCCTCCTCGGCTTCTGTTGCTGCACTCGCTGTCAGGATATTTAAATCAGATGATGTCGCAAGTTTCTGGGCAAAAATATCCATAGACGCTACACCGTACTTCGCATCCGTTACCTTCTCTATTACAGAGCGGAAAGAATTGAAAAATGATTTTATATTATTCAATGTTTCGCGTGATAAGAGTACCGTTTCTTTTTGTTCTTCCAGCGTATCAATTTTCGCCTGCTTCAATGCTACAAGCGATTCAACCCAAGAAGAAGTATCTAATCCGGATGCTAATCCGCTGAATGATATTGCCACTGCTACGTCCTGCTTTATTGTAATAGTCTACAAAAGCAGCAATGTAATGCAACAACGCCCGCACCGCTAAAATAAGCAGCGCCCTTACATTGTAAAATATTAAATTTTTTCATTGCAAATTGTTGTTTCCTGTCGAAAACATTACATCGTTACTTTATATACATATTATAGCATATATTTATACTTATGCAAGTATGTACTACGTACGTAGTCAAACAGTCGGTCAGCATTCCATTACAACCCCCGACTAGAAGTTTTGCTACAGGCTGACCTCAATTTCTACACTACAAGCTACTTCAATGAATCTATCAAATCCTTTATAACCACTTGCTGTGCAGATATTTCGGCAATACGAGCATTTGTTTGTTCAACAAGTTCTTTTGGCGCATTTGCTACAAACTTCTCGTTCTTCATTCTGCCTTCTAAAGAGTTCTTTTCGTTTGTTAATTTTTCAAGTTTCTTTTCCTGACGTTTAATCTCTGCATCCAAATCTATCAAATCAGCAAGCGGAACTACAAGTTTTGAAGCAGAAACTACTGCCGCAGCAGATTTTGGAGGGGTTTGCGCATTCATTTCCGCATAAGTTATATTATTAACCTTAGCAAGTCTGCGGATATATGCTTCAATTTCAGTAAAGATTTCTTTTTCTTTACCCTCTGCCCTTATTTCTACATCAACAGTTGCAGAAGTTGGAATATTGAAACTCTGTCTTACGTTTCTCAGTGATGTAATTGTTTCAAACACAAGCTTCATTTCCTCAGCTTCTTTAGGGAAACTCAAAGCTTCTTCATAAACCGGATACTTAGCAATTATCAATGCACTTGTTTCTTTTTCTCCCGGGATTAAGCCCCAAACATTTTCTGTTATATGAGGCATAATCGGATGAAGCATTCTAAGTGACATATCAAGAACGTATCTTAAAACACGTTGTGTATTTCTCTTCAAATCTGCGTCCTGAAGCTGAATTTTTGCAATTTCAACATACCAGTCGCAGTATTCGCTTCTAAAGAAGTCATACAATTCATGAGCAATTTCACCTATTCTATACTCTTTCATATACTGATTAACAGTCTTTGCAGTTTCATTAAGCTGGTTTAAAATCCACTTATCAACAAGAGTTAAATTTTCTCTGTCAATCTGTTTATTATCAACTCCATCCAGATTCATAAGTACAAACCTTGAAGCATTCCAGAGTTTGTTAGCAAAGTTTCTGCCGTACTCAAATCTTTCGTCAGAAACCTTGATATCCTGCCCTCCGTATGTACACAGAGATGTCATTGTAAATCTCAAGGCATCGCAGCCGTATTTATCAATAATTTGAACAGGGTCAATAGTATTTCCCTTTGATTTTGACATTTTCTGGCCTTTTTCATCACGTATTAAACCGTGAATATAAACTTTTGAGAATGGAGCTTTACCAGTAAATTCCAATCCCATTGTAATCATTCTTGCAACCCAGAAGAAAATAATATCAAAACCTGTTACAAGAACTGAAGTCGGATAGAATTTTTTGAAATCATCTGTTTCAGAGTTAGGGAAACCCATTGTAGAGAACGGCCACAAACCTGATGAGAACCACGTATCCAGACAGTCAGTATCCTGTACATAATTTTCAGGATCAGGATTTTCTTTAGCAACAACCATTTCTCCGGTTTCTTTGTGGTAATAAGCAGGTATCTGATGTCCCCACCATAATTGTCTTGAGATACACCAATCTCTTATATTTTCCATCCAGCCTAAGTAATTCTTTTCCCATCTTTCAGGAATAAAAGTAATTCTGCCGTCTTTTACGGCTGCAATTGCTTCTTTTGCAAGAGGTTCCATTTTTACAAACCATTGTTCAGAAAGAAGCGGTTCAATTGTCGTGTTGCATCTCTGGCATTTACCAACGTTATGTTCGTGATCTTTTACACGCAGAAGGAAGTTATTGTAGCTCAACATATCAACAACTTTCTTACGCGCTTCGTATCTGTCAAGACCTTGATAATCAGGCGGAACTTCTGCACAGGCTTTCATCTTGCCTTCTTCATCAATAACCCATATTGGCTTAAAGTTATGGCGTTTGCCTACTTCATAGTCATTAGGGTCATGTGCAGGAGTAATCTTAACCGCACCTGTACCAAAAGATTTATCTACATATTCATCTGCAATAATAGGAATTTGTCTGCCTGAAAGCGGAATCATAACAGTTTTTCCGATTAATTCAGAATATTTTTTATCAGAAGGGTGAACTGCAATAGCAACGTCGCCGAAAATAGTTTCCGGTCTTGTTGTAGCAACAATGATTGCACCGGCTTCACCAACGAGCGGGTAAGAAATTTCCCATAGATGCCCCTGTTCTGTTTCGTATTCAGTTTCAATATCAGAAATAGCGCTCTGGCAGCGAGGACACCAGTTTACAATATACGCACCTTTATAAATTAAACCTTTATTATAAAGCGTTACAAAAACTTCTTTTACAGCTTCAGAACAGCCTTCATCAAAAGTAAATCTTTCTCTTGAACGGTCAAAAGACGCACCTAAACGTCTAAACTGGTTCAGGATAGCTGACTTATGTTCATTTGCCCATTTCCAGGTACGTTTTAGAAACTCTTCTCTTCCTAAATCGTGGCGGCTTAAACCTTCTTTTCTAAGTTCTTTTTCCACAACTGCCTGAGTTGCAATACCGGCATGGTCAGTTCCTGGAAGCCATAAAGCTTCGTAGCCGCTCATTCTGTGGTAGCGGGTTAAAATATCCTGCAGAGTTCCGTCCAATGCGTGTCCCATATGGAGAACACCTGTTACATTCGGAGGAGGAATGACTATGGTAAACGGAGGTTTGTTGGAATGGGCATCTGCTCTGAAATATCCGCCGTCTTCCCAAAATTTATACATCTTTTCTTCTGTTGATTTCGCATCATAAACAGTCGGCAAATCATCAATTTTAATCTTAGTTTCTGTCATAATAATCCCTCGCTCGTGTAAATATAATAATAGGATAACATAAAAATAAGTGGTATAATAAATCTATGAAAAAATTTTTTATTTTATT
>ERZ779850.2358-NODE-2358-length-15581-cov-4.094165_pt1 | contig 15581 bp, 8 predicted proteins | sample MGYA00511249_ERZ779850 | MGnify/ENA primary metagenome ERZ779850 (study PRJEB29588, sample SAMEA2162475) | human gut metagenome | biome: human gut; feature: human-associated habitat; material: faeces | place: Denmark | collected 2008/2010 ...
CACCGCCGTATTGTCGAATTTCAACAGCGACTCCATGGCTCAACGGATGGCGATCATGTTGCGGATCGAACGCTCGGCGGCACGCCGCACCTGCTCGTCGAGCTGAATCTCGGGGGACTCGTTTTCGAGGCAGGCGCAGATATTCTCGAGCGTCACCATCTTCATGTACTTGCAGTTGTTGCAGCCGCACGTCTCGTCGTCGGGCGGTGCCGGGATGAAGTGCTTGTCGGGGTAGCGGCGCTGCATCTCGGCGAGGATGCCGGCCTCGGTCACGACGATGAACTCCCTAGCGTCGCTGCGTCCGCAGTAGTCGAGGATGCCGGCCGTCGAACCCACATAATCGGCCACCTCGACGATATAGGCCCGGCACTCGGGGTGGACAACCACCTTGGCACCAGGATGCTCACGCTTGAGCTGGAGGAGCTTTTCGAGCGAGAACTCCTCGTGGACGTGGCAGGCGCCGTCCCAGAGTACCATGTTCCGACGCCCGGTCAGCTTCTGGATGTAGGAACCCAGGTTGCGGTCCGGGGCGAAGATCAGGGGCTGGTCGGCGGGCAGCGACTCGACGACCTTCAGGGCATTGGACGACGTGCAGCAGATGTCCGTCAGGGCCTTGACCTCGACCGTCGTATTGACATACGAGACCACCTTGTAGCCGGGGTAGCGGGCCTTGAAGGCGGCGAAATCCTTCGCATCGCACGACTCGGCGAGCGAGCACCCCGCCTCGGGGCAGGGGATGAGGACCTTCTTGTCGGGGCAGAGGACCTTGGCGGTCTCGGCCATGAAGTGGACCCCGGCGAAGAGGATGATGCGGGCATCGACCTGCTGCGCCTGGACCGACAGGGCGAGCGAGTCGCCCAGGAAGTCGGCCACGGCCTGCACCTCGGGGGTCGTATAGTAGTGGGCCAGGATCACGGCCTGCTTTTCGCGTTTGAGCGCTTCGATGCGGCGGGTGAGTTCGGCGGAGTTATCGACGTTCATTTTTTATTTTATTCCTTTAATAATTTTAATAAATAAGAAACAAGAATAAATAATATAGCTGTTGATACTGTTTACAACTTCGGCTGTTATTCGGCTATCAACACTTTTTCCCGTTGCTTGCAGCTGTTTTCTCTTCCAACCCGTTGAACAGCAGGAATCCGGAGAAACAATCAACAATTGTTGACAAGGGTTTTCGACAATTCAACAGTCCGATTTTGTCAACATTCGGGGGCGGATAACGGCGGAAACCGCGGCGAAAAACTTTTTATAAAAATTTTTGGTTTCGGCGGTTTTCCGTATATACCTGCAACGATTCCCGAAAAGCAAGTTTTTCATCCCCCGACTTGTTCTTTTTTTTCATCGATTGTTAAACTGGTTGTTGACAACTTTTCAACGACTTTTCATCACCTTGCTGACAATCTTTTCGGCGATTGCCCGGTAGCGCTCCTCGACCTCGGGATGGGTGGCCACGGCCGGTCGACCCTCCTCGGCCCCCTCCATAATCGACTGTACAATCGGGATTTCGCCCAGAAAATCGACGCCGCTCTTCTCGGCATAGGCCCGCGCGCCGCCCCGTCCGAAGAGGTAGTAGCGGTTCTGCGGCAACTCGGCCGGGGTGAACCACGCCATGTTCTCGATGATGCCGGCGACGGGGATATTGACATTCTCGTTGCGGAACATCTCCACCCCGCGCACGACGTCGGCCACGGCCACCTGCTGCGGCGTGGAGACGATCACGGCGGCATCGATCTTCAGTTCGCCGATGATCGACAGATGGACGTCGCCCGTTCCGGGGGGCAGGTCCGCCAGCAGGAAGTCGAGCGTTCCCCAGCGCGTCTGGTGAATCAGCTGCTTGAGGGCGCTCACCGCCATGGCGCCGCGCCACAGCAGCGCATCGTTCGGTTTGATGAAGAAGCCGATCGACATCAGCTTGATATCCATCGACTCGGCCGGGAGGATGTGTTCGGCCCCCTCTTCGACGACAGCCTCGGGCATGAAGCCCTCGACGCCGAACATCTTGGGCTGCGACGGGCCGTAGATGTCGGCATCCAGCACGCCGACGCGGAAGCCCATGTTGCGCAGGGCGATGGCCAGGTTGGCCGTGACGGTCGACTTGCCGACGCCGCCCTTTCCCGAGGCGACGGCGATGACGTGGGCGATGCCGCCCGTCGTGGTCGAGAGTTTGGGTTCGGGACGCGGGGCGGCACCCCCCTCCTTGATGACGACGAGGATCTCCGTTCCGGGGAAGGCCTCGCGCAGCAGCGTCTCGGTCTGGTTCTTGATCTTCACGGCGAAGGGGTCGCGCGGTTTGGCAAAGCGCAGCACGACGGTCACCTTTCCTTCGGCCGTGGCGAGGTGTTCGATGAAGCCGCTCGAGACGAGATCCTTGCCGGTCTCGGGGTGGATGATCGTGGCGAGCAGTTGTTTTATTTTTTCTTCCATAAACGCAGTGTGTTGCAATTTCTGCAAAGATAACGCATATTTTCAGGATTCATATATGGTAGTCCGATTTATTTTATCGAGAAACGATAAATTTTATTTGTTTTTCGTAAAAAATGGTTATCTTTGCATAGAGAATCCGGGAGGTGGAGTGACCGGGGCGTGTAAATGGGTAGGCGGCGGGCGGAAATCTGCCGGATGAAAAGGGCGGCCGGAGTGTTCAAAACCGCGTTGAAAAGTCCCGGATTCCGGGCGTAACGACCGGAATGAGGAGGAGCCCCCGGGTGGCGAAAATCCGGTTATCCACATGTTGACAACTTGTCAATTCCCTGTATCTAAGCGTGCTGCCCGGTTATCAACGATTTTATGAACATATATGTAAACACGATACTATGAATTTTGGAAAAACCTTTCTGGCCGGATTGCTTGCCGTGGTGGCGGGTATGGCCCTGCTCTTCTTTTTCGGCTTCATGCTGCTGTTCGGCATCGCCGCAACGTTTGAAAAGAGCGTGACCGTTCAGCCCGAATCGATCCTCAAGATCGACCTTTCGGAGATGTTGACCGACGCTCCGTCGACCGATCCGCTGGCGGGGCTCGACGTGCGCACGCTGCAGACTACTCCGCAGCTTTCGCTCCTCAAGGCGCTGCGCACGATCGAAACCGCTGCCGCCGATGAGCGCATCAAGGGCATCTACCTGCGTCTGAACGGTACGGGCGGGGTCGAGGGTACGGCCATCCTCGAGGAGCTGCGCGAGGCGCTCGAGGCGTTCAAGCTCAGCGGCAAGTTCATTGTGGCCTACAACGAGACCTACTCCCAGGGGGGATACTACCTGGCTTCGGTGGCCGACCGTATCTATATGCAGCCCCAGGGCGGTCTCGACTGGACGGGTCTGGCCTCGAACGTCACCTTTTACAAGGGGCTGCTCGACAAGCTGGATCTCAAGATGGAGGTCTTCCGCCCGACGGCCTGTAAGTACAAGAGTGCCGTCGAGCCCTTTATCCTCGACCGCATGTCGCCCGCCAACCGCGAGCAGATGCAGCAGCTGGTCAACTCGATGTGGGGGACCATCTCGGGTGACGTCTGCCGTTCGCGCGGCATCGATCCGGAGGAGATGCGCCGCATTACGGACAACCTGGAGGTGACGCTGGCCGACGAGGCGCTGAAGTACGGATTTGTCGACGGACTCCTCTACGAGGATCAGATGAACGACGTCTTTGCCGAACTGGGTGTCGAGCCCGATGGCGACACCTATCGCTTCATCACCCTCGGCGAGTACGCTTCGCAGGTGGGTGTCGATCTGAAGAACCTCTCGGCCGATCAGGTGGCGGTGGTCTATGCCAGCGGCCAGATTGTCGACGGTGAGGGCTACGGCCGCGAGATCTACGGCAACACGCTGGCCGCCACGCTGGCCGACGTCCGCCGCAACGACAAGATCAAGGCCGTCGTGCTGCGTGTCAACTCCCCGGGCGGCAGTGCCCTGGCTTCGGACATCGTATGGCGTGAGATGGAGCTGCTGCGTGCCGAGAAACCGGTGATCGTCTCGATGGGCTCCTATGCGGCCAGCGGCGGTTACTATATCTCCTGCCCGGCCGACGTGATCGTCGCTGACCGGCTGACGCTGACCGGTTCGATCGGAGTCTTCGGCATGATTCTCGACCCGCACGATGCGCTGAAGAACAAGCTCGGCATCACGGTCGACGGCGTGCAGAGCAATGCCGAATCGGATCTTATGGGCAAGGGGTCGCTGAGCCCCGTGCAGCGTGCGATGATCCTGCGCGGTGTCGATCAGGTCTACACGACCTTTACGAACAACGTCTCCGAGGGGCGCAACCTGCCGATCGAACGCGTGCTGGAGATTGCCGGCGGCCGGGTATGGTCGGGAGTCGATGCGCTGGAGATCGGACTGGTGGATGCCTGCGGCGGTCTGAAGATGGCCATTGCACAGGCTGTGGACAAGGCCGGTCTGGGCGAGAATTACCGCATTGTCGAGGTGACGGATCAGCCGACGGGGCTAGCCGCACTGCTCACGAATTTCGGCATGAGCCTGCGTGCGGCCTTTACGCGTTCGGAGCTGGGCGGCATGATGAAGGAGTACGAGGCGGTTCGCGAGGCACTGAGCCAGCAGGGCGTGGTGATGTATTCGCCCTACCGGGTCGAATTGCGATAAGGCTGTTGAAAACTTGTTAGCTTTTGTGTTGAGATAGGAACGGGCGTCTTCCCACGAGGGAGGACGCCCGTTTTTCGGTTTGTTGCGGCACCTGCTTCTCATCAGGGGATCCTGGAGTCGGAACGGCTGCTGTCTGAACCGATCGGAGCCCGTTTTCGGGGCCGCCCGATTCTCGAATCTTCCGACATTCTCCCCTTGTGGGGTGGTTATCGGCTGCCCTCGTTCCGTTTGGTCTGCATGGCACCCTTTCCTGTTGTTCCCGATCGGCCGGTTCTCCTCCCCAGCCTCGTTAAAAACGCTTGTCGGCCGCCAGGCGGCGGTATTGCGAAGGGGTGATACCCTTGAGTTGACGGAACGAGCGCGAGAGGTTCTTGATGTCGGAAAAGCCCGCCGCGGAGGCCGCCTCGGAGATGCTCATCCCCTCGTCGAGCAGTTGGGTCACCCGTTCGATCCGGACCCGGATGACATAGTCGTAGATCGAGGTCTCCATGCTCTTCTTGAACCGTGTCTCCAGCAGCCGGCGTGAGAGCGGTACCCGAGCCACGAGCTCCTGCACCGAAATCTTGCGGTTGATGTTCTCATGGATGTATTTCAGGACCTCGGCAATGTGTGGATCGCAGTGGGCGTAGATGTCGGTCGATTGGCGGGTGATGATGTGCGTGGGCTGCACCATCACATCTTCGGGACGCTGTTCGGGGTGGTGGAGCAGGTGGTCGATCAGCCGGGCGACGTCGTAGCCTCCCTGCTCGACCGACTGGTTGAGCGACGAGAGGTTCGGTTCCGAGAGACGGCAGATCGTCTCGTCGTTGTCGACTCCCAGCACGGCAATGTCGTCCGGAATGCGGAGCCGGTCGCCACCGCTCAGATGGCAGGCTTCGGTGATGTGGTAGGCCTGGTTGTCGTCGCAGGCCATGATGGCAACCGGTTTGGGCAGCGATTCGAGCCACGTGATGAGCTGCAGCGAGTCGTAGTACCACAGGTCGTTGACCCGTTTGCTGCGCAGGGCCGAGAAGGTGAACGAGGGGTTGCTGGCGGCAATCGTCTCGCGAAAGCCCTGGCAGCGCTCGTCCGACCAGACGACATCACGTGTGCCGTAGAAGGCGAAGTGGCGGAAACCCTTGCGGATGAAGTAGTCGGCGCACATCTTTCCGGCCAGCGTGTGGGGGCCGGTTATGTTGGGAATCGAGTCGAAACGCTCTTTAAAATCCTGTGCGATGGCGATGATGCCGTTCCGGGCGAAGAGTTCGACGGGATCCGAATTGTAGAACTGTCCGATGACGGCATCGGCGTGCATCTTCTTGGCCCAGTCGACGACGGTCTGAATACCCGATTTGTCGCGGATCGAGAGGGGCAGGCGGCTCAGGCTCCAGGCCTGGTGCACGTCCTGCGCATAGCGGGCGATACCGAGCAGCCGCCGCCGGGCGTAGGCTTCGGAGAAGTCGGTCAGAAAGATGATTCGTGCCATGATCGGTTGTTGTGACGGATAAAGGTACCCCTTTTTTGGGAAAAAACGATTTTTGTTTTGAAAAAAGTAACCGTTTTGAAACGCTCTTTTCGTGTGAATGAGATCAAATCGTGTCTGAATGTGCGATTTGCGCAATTTGAGGATATAAAAACGTAAATCAGTATCAGAGGGCCCTGTCTAAACTTTATTTTTGTATAAATAAAATTTGAAGCCCCCTTTTTTATCGTATAAGAGTTGTATTTTTTAATTTATTTAATAATAAAATCCTGACCTTAATAATAAAGAGATGGAACCCCAGATGCGATTACGAATTGCTGACCAACAAAAAACTGCACTCATTTAAAACCATTATGCGATGAAAAAATTAGTCCATGCTTGTGCGTGCCTGCTCGTGGTATTGCTTCTGATACCGGTGGGTACGTTTGCACAAAGTTTTACGGTTTCGGGAACGGTCTCCGACAAGAACGGAGCCATTGTCGGAGCCAGTGTGCTTGTGAAGGATACGACGATCGGTGTCTCGTCGGACGCAACGGGTAACTTCGAACTGACGATCCCCGGTACGCAGGCCGTGCTCGAGGTGTCGTTCATCGGTTACAAGACGCGCGAGGTGGCCGTCTCGTCGACGGTTACCCACGTCAATGTCCTGCTCGAGGAGGATGCCCAGCGGCTTGAGGATGTCGTGGTGCTCGGTTTCGGCGCCTCGGCCCGTCGTGCCGACCTGTCGACTTCGGTCGGCGTGCTTGAGAATGTCGAGTCGAACAAGACCCGTCCGGTCACCTCGACCGAGAGCATGCTCCAGGGCCAGATCCCGGGCGTAACGATCGTCGCCCAGGGCGGTGACCCGACCTCCACGCCGTCGGTGACGGTCCGCGGTGTCGGTTCGCAGTCGGGCGAGAACGTGCTGTGGGTGGTCGACGGTGTGCCGGGCGCCCCGCTCAACATGAATGATATCGAGTCGATCGTCATCCTGAAGGATGCCGCCTCGGCCGCCATCTACGGTGCCCAGTCGGGTGCTGCCGGCGTTATCCTGGTGACCACCAAGAAGGCCAAGAGCGGAGCTCCCTCGGTGACCTACGAGGGCAATTTCGGTGTCCGCACGGCCACCAACCTGCCGCAGTCGCTCACCGTCGACGAGGAGCGTCGCGTACGTGAGGCTTCGCTGGCGGTCAACGGCGCCCAGCTGCCTGCGGCGTGGAATTCGCCCGAGATGTCGCAGACGCGTACCGACTGGATCGACGAGATCTTCCGCACGGCCATCTACCAGCGGCATCAGGTTTCGGTGCAGGGCGGTACGAAACGCCTTTCGAACCGACTTTCGTTCAACTACAACGATGATGAGGGTACGCTGCTGAGCACCTACAACAAGACGGCCAGCGTCCGTTACAACGGCAGCTACCGCATCAACGACTACATCACCATCTCGGAGGATGCCATGTATTCGAACAACAAGAAGCGCGGAACCAATACCGACAGCGGTTACAGCGGTGTGATCTGGCTGGCGATGTCGATGCCGCGCAGCGCCCGCGCCTACTACGATGACGGTTCGTTCGGCGGAACGTCGGAGATCGGCAGCGACGACGTGGCGGGTCTCCACGGCGACCTGATCAACCCGATCCGCCAGTTGCGCGCCCACTCGCTGATCGACAAGACGCAGAAGTTCTCGACGACGACCAACCTCTCGATCCAGAACATCCTGCCGGGTCTGAAGTTCAACAGCCGCTTCACCTACCGTGACGAGAGCAACCTCTACAAACGTTTCGATCCGATGCGTACCGAGCCCGGAAAGCCCTATCTGACCAACGAGCTCGAGTATTCGACCTATAACTTCTGGTTCTGGGAGACCGAGAACTCGCTGACCTACGACAATACCTTCGGCCGCCATACGGTGGGTGCCCTGCTGGCGACGACGGCCAACAAACAGGCCGGTCGCAAATTCAGCGTCAAGGGTACCGGCTTTGAGAACGAGGACGAGATCTACCAGTATCTGAACATGGCTGCCAACTACGAGGATCCCGCGGACAGCTACTACAGCCCCGATGCAAACGTGGCCATCGTGGGGCGTCTCTCCTACAGCTTCGACGACCGCTATTTCGTCACGGCTTCGTGGCGCCGCGACTACGCCGGACGTCTCCCCAAGAACCGCAAAAGCGCCGATTTCCCGGCCGTGACCGGTGCCTGGAAGCTCTCGAGCGAGCCTTTCTTCCCGACCAACGACGTGGTTTCGATGGTTAAGCTGCGTGCCTCGTGGGGCCGCATCGGCAACCTGGGATCGATCGACTACGCCTATGGCGCCGCTACGCTCGGCATCCTCGACTACGGCTATGAGCCCGGTCAGGTCGGCAACTCGACCAACAGCAACCGTGTCTACCCGCAGGCCCGCAACTACGATCTGACGTGGGAGACCTCCGAGCAGACCGACCTCGGTGTCGATATCGACCTCTTCAAAAACCGTCTCTCGATCACGGCCGACGTCTACTGGAAGCGAACCTACGATCTGATCCAGCAGCAGACGATGGGCTGGCCCAATGCAATGGGTCTGGCCGCCCCGCTGGTGAACCTGGGCGAGATCCGCAACCGCGGCTTCGAGCTGTCGGCCAACTGGAAGGAGCAGGTCAACAAGGACTGGAGCTACTTCGTGGGCGGAAACTTCTCGATCCTGAAGAACTGGGTTTCGGACATCGGTGTGCGCAACGATGACGGTTCGAAGGCCGTGTGGACGCACAACTATGCCTTCCGCAACCTGAACAACATCTACCAGACGGCCGAGGGCGAACCGCTCTACTCCTACTATCTGATCCATTCGGCCGGCATTTTCCAGAGCGACGAGGAGGCTGCCGCCTACACCTGGACCAATCCCGAAACGGGCGAGGTGAGCCGCATCCAGCCCAACGCCAAGGCCGGTGACCTGAAGTTCGTCGACTACAACAACGATGGCAAGATCGACGCCAACGACCGCCAGTACATGGGCAGCTACATGCCGAAGATCACCTATGCCCTGACGGCCGGCTTCAGCTGGAAGAACCTTTCGTTCAGCGTGATGCTCCAGGGCGCCGCCCGCACGAAGGCCTTCAATGCCACGAAGCTCACCTATCTGAACGAGGCCGAGGGCAGCTTCAACCGTTCGCGCGAGATCCTGAACGCCTGGTCGCCGACCAACACTTCGACCAACATCCCGCGTCTGAACTCTTCGGATCCCAACGGCAACTTCACGACGGTATCCGACTGGTACCTCGAGGATGCCTCCTACCTGCGTATCAAGAACGTGATGCTTTCGTACGACCTGTCGAGTCTGCTGCGCCGCTCGAAGCATTTCGCCGACCGCAATAGCTCGCTGAGCGTCTTTGTCAACGCCGAAAACCTCTACACCTTCACCAACTATACGGGCATCGATCCCGAGGTGGGTGGTGTAGGTCTCGACAGCGGCAAGTACCCCATCTCGCGCGTCTTCTCGTTCGGCATCAACCTGACTTACTAAATCAATATAATTCAACAGGACAATGAAAACGAAACTCATAGCAATATTTGCACTTGTATCGGGGGCGTTGACGATGAATTCGTGTGCGGATTTTCTCGACGTGGTTCCCGAAGGAACCCCGAGCGAGCAGACCTATTTCGCTACGGACAAGGATGCCGAGGATGCCATCGACGCCGTCTACTGGATCTTCGGTGAGGGCGACGGCATGTGGGGCCGCGACCTCTTCTGGGAGCAGGGCTGCGGCGACGACTGCGTCTATACGAAGTCGCGCTGGTCGTCGCTCGAGACGCTCCAGTTTACCGGTGAGGAGAGCCCGATCTCCGATTCGTGGGAGTATCTCTACAAATACATCTCCTATGCACAGTGGATCGTCTCGTCGCTGCTCGAGAAGGGTGAGGAGAACCTCTCGCCCGTCGAGAGCCGTGTGCTGGGCGAGGCCTACTTCATGCGGGCATTCCTCCACTTCCACGTTGCCTACCGTCACGGTACGAAGGATCTGGGCGTTCCGTTCGAGCGTTGGGAGGACTTCCCCGGCGGCTACAACAACGAAGTCTACAAGCAGCAGGCCAGCGTTGAGGACAACTACGCGTTGATCATCTCCGATCTGGAGCAGGCCGCACGGCTGCTGCCCCTCTTCGAGACCTATACCTCGGCCGATTATGGCCGTGCCCATCGGGCCGCTGCCTGGGCGCTGATGGTGAAGGTCTACGCTTACTGGGCCTACTGGGATTCGAGCAAGTGGGCGCTGATCCCCGATCTGGTCGACAAGATCGAGAACGAGGGTGGCCGCGGGCTGCTGCCCGACTGCGCCGATCCGTTCAAGATCGAGAACAACTGGTCGAAGGAGTACATCTGGTCGGTCAACTCGATCGGCGGCACGAACCCCGGCGGCAGCGAGTTCCCGGGAGTCTGCCTGCGCAACACGGGCTGGGGATACTACAACGGCTGGGGTTCGGTCAAACCGACCCACGATCTCTACCTCGAGTATCAGAAGCATCCGGGCGACAAGCGTCTGCAGCTGAATCTGATCGGTTATCAGGACGAGATCAACACCTTCACCTTCTTCGGCAACAAGGCGATGAAGTATTCGGAGAACGGCGGTGACGCCGTGCTGTCGGGCTACTCGGTGGCCAAGTACATGGAGCCCTACACCTACGGCAACGAGGTCTTCGACAGCGAAGGTCAGCTCGATCCGACCGCAACGGCCCTGACCAACCCCCACATCTCGACCAACGGCGACTTCCCGACGACGGATCTGAACGTGCCGCTGATCCGCTTTGCGGAGATGGTGCTCTTCAAGGCCGAGGCGCTGCTCATGCAGGGCAAGAGCGGTGCCGCCGCCGAACTGAACCGCCTGACGAAGCGCGCCGGACTGGGCGAAATCTACCAGGAGGGTTCGGTGACGATGGCCGACCTGAAGCACGAGCGCCGCTGTGAGCTGGCCTTCGAGTTCACGGACCGTTTCCAGGATCTGAAGCGCTGGAACGAGACCGCGATCCTCAGCAGCAAGCTCAAGGGCAATGTCCCCGACGTGGCCGGTCAGAGCGAAGGCGTGAAATGCACGGTGAAGGATATCTGGCCCGTGGGTGACGCAACGCGCAGCTATTCGGCCGCCAACCAGCTGGTCTTCCCCTATCCTCCGCAGGAGATCGTGAAGGCCGGCGGCAAGTGGAAGCAGCCGCTGAACTATTGATCAGTCACAACATGCGGAGGCGGATGTCCTGGCCGGGCAGCCGTCTCCGTTTTTTTCGCACATCGCGGCCCGATGGCCGGGACCCTGGTGACGGACCACTCCGGTACGTGTCGGAGAGAGCGTAGCGGATTGGTTTTCGCCGGTTTCGGCGCGGAGGACCGGGTAAAAATCGTATCTTTGCAGAAGCGGTAATCCGCTTTCTGAAACATCATCATGCAGTCGACCATGTCTTTGATCCGAACCCTGCTGCCGGCCCTGAGTCTGCTGGCCTTCTCCTGTGCGTCGGAGAGTTCCGACCCGCTTGTCTGTGTCGATCCCTTCATCGGAACGGGATTCCACGGACATACCTATCCCGGGGCTACCACCCCTTACGGTATGGTGCAGCTCAGCCCGGATACCCGTTCGGGCGACTGGGATGCCTGTGCCGGCTACTATTACGAGGACCAGACCATCGATGGATTCTCGCACACCCACCTCAGCGGAACCGGGTGTGCCGATCTGGCCGACGTGCTGTTCCGTCCGACGATGCGCGACGAGATCAATGCCGCGGGCGAATACGCTCCAGTCCCCTTCCGCTTCACCCACGAACAGGAGCAGGCCTCGTGCGGATACTATGCCGTCTCGCTGCCCGACGAGCGGATCGATGTCGAACTGACGGCTGCCCCCCGTACCGGCGTACATCGCTACCTGTTTCACGGCGAGGGACCCCGTCGCGTGGAGATCGATATGACCCATTCGGTGGGTGAGGAGCGTCTCGAACGGTGGGAGCTCCGACCCTGCGGCGAGCGGGAGTTTTGCGGCATGCGCCTGACCCAGGGCTGGACGCCGAACCATCATGTCTGTTTCTCGGCCGCCTTCTCGGCGCCGTTCGTCGATGCGAAGGTATTCGACAGCGGGGTGGCGGTGCTGACCTTCGACGAGACGGTCGACACGCTGACCATCGCCGTCGGACTCTCGTCGGTCAGCTGTGAGAATGCCCGGGAGAACCGCCTGGCCGAGGTTCCCGAACTCGACTTCGACCGGGTGCGGGGGCAGGCCGAGGCGTTGTGGCGCGAGGCGCTGGGCGCGGTGATCGTCACGGGCGGTACGCCGGAGCAGCGCCGCAACTTCTACACGGCCCTCTACCATACGCAACTGACCCCCAATCTGATGAGTGACGTCAACGGAGAGTTCCGCCGCCACGACCAGACGATCGGCCGCCTGCCCGAGGGGCAGCGCTACTATTCGACCCTCTCGCTGTGGGACACCTTCCGGGCCTGGAATCCGCTGCAGACGCTCATCGATACGACGCTGGTCAACAACATGATCCGCAGCATGCTGGACATGTACGACTGCACGGGCGAACTGCCGATCTGGCCGCTGGCCTCGGGCGAGACCCGTACGATGATCGGTTACCACGCCGCTTCGGTGATCGCCGATGCCTGGATGAAGGGGATTCGCGGTTATGACGGCGCGAAGGCGCTGGCGGCGATGGTCCGCTCGTCGGAGATCAACGCCAAGGGGGCGGATCTCTATGCGGCGCTGGGGTATGTCCCCTCGGATGCCCGCAACGAGTCGGTATCCTGCACGCTGGAGTACGCCTACGACGACTGGACGATTGCCCGCATGGCCGAGGCGCTGGGCAACGACGAGGTGGCACGCCGCTACCGCGAACGGGCGATGAACTACGTGAATCTCTTCGACGGTTCGACGGGTTTCTTCCGCGGACGCCGCTCCGACGGCGGCTGGACAACCCCCTTCGAACCCTTCGCCACGGGGCGTGACTATACGGAGGCGACCCCCTGGCACTACCGCTTCTTCGTGCCGCACGACGTCAACGGGATGGTCCAGCTGCTGGGCGGCCGCGAGGAGTTCCTCAGCCGGCTGGACAGCCTCTTCACCTTCGAATCGGACGCGATGCGCCTCGATGTCTCCGACGTCACGGGGCTCATGGGGCAGTATGCCCACGGCAACGAACCGAGCCACCACATGGCCTATCTCTACAGCTATGCCGGCCAGCCGTGGAAGACCCAGGAGCTGACGCGCCGCCTGCTCGACGAGATGTATGCCCCGACGCCCGGCGGCATCATCGGCAACGAGGATTGCGGGCAGATGTCGGCCTGGTACGTCCTCTCGTCGCTGGGTCTCTATGCGGTCTGCCCGGGGTCGAACGAGTTCGTGCTGACCACGCCGCTCTTCGAACGGGCCGCGATCCGGCTCGGTAACGGCCGCACGCTGACCGTCACGGCCAACCATCCCGAACGAAACCGCTACATCCATGCGGTCCGCTTCAACGGCGAGCCCGTGGAGGAGAACTACATTACTTACGACCGGCTGATGGAGGGGGGTGAGCTGGCCTTCGAACTGGCGGCCGAACCCGACACGACCCGCGGCACGCAGCCCGGTACGGAGCCCTACTCGCTGACCCGCGGGCGGATGGTCTCGATCCCCTGCACGACGACCGACGCCTCGCTCTTCGACAGCAGCGCCTCGATCGATCTGGCCACGACAACCCCGGGCGCCGAGATCCGCTATACGCTCGACGGAACGGAACCTACGCGTGAATCGCCGCTCTACGAGGAGCCGATCTTCGTCGACCGTACGCTGACGCTGCGGGCACGGGGCTTCCTCGACGGTGCCGCTCCGAGCCGCGAACTGGTGCTCCGCGCCGTGAGGGCCCGATTCAAACCCGAGGACCGGTTGGAAAACGTGCAGCCCGGCGTCTCGTACCGCTACTACGAGGGGAACTTCTCGCGGGTGGCCGATCTGGAGGGAGAGCCCGTCGTGGAGGAGGGGGTGATGCCGGAGGTGACGATCCGCCACGCCCGGCAGAGCGACCATTTCGGATACATCTTCGAAGGGGCTGTCTACGTCATGTATCGGGGTATCTGGCAGTTCCGTCTGCAGAGCGATGACGGCAGCGTGCTGGAGATCGACGGCGAACGCATCGTCGACAACGACGGCTCGCACGCCTCCGTGGCCGCTACGGGACGGGTGGCCCTCGAGGAGGGGGTGCACCGCTTCCGGCTGCTCTATTTCGAGGATTACGAGGGCGAGGAGCTCACGTGGGAGTGGCGGGCCCCGGGTGCCGAACACTTTGAACCCGTTCCGGCCGAAGCCCTCTTTACACAGGCATCCCGCTGAATATGAATCTTAAAACCGTAAAATACCGAGAACCATGAAAAAGAGTCTGATCTTGTGGGCCGCCTCGCTGCCGCTGTTGTTTCTGACGGCATGCGGCGGTCATGAAAAAGCGGTGCCCGAGTTGAATGTCATGTCGTTCAACATGCGCTACGACAACCCCGAAGACGGGGAGAACAACTGGCAGTATCGCCGCGAACGGGTCGCCCGGGTGATTGCCGCGAACGATGTCGATCTGTTCGGCGCCCAGGAGCTGCTCGTGGGCCAGCTCAACGACCTGAAGGGGCTGCTGCCCGGCTATGCCGAGGTGGGGGTCGGACGCGAGGACGGCGCCGAGGCGGGCGAGTTCAATCCGGTCTTCTACCGTACGGACCGCTTCGAACTGCTCGACTGGGGCACCTTCTGGCTGAGCGAAACCCCCGACGTCGCAGGCTCGAAAGGGTGGGACGGCGCCTGCGAGCGCGTGGCAACCTGGGTCGTACTGCATGACAGGGAAGGGGGCCGGGAGTTCCTCTTCGTCAACACCCACCTCGACCATGTAGGGCAGGGCGCCCGCGACGGCCGCGAACTCTTCTTCATCAATACGCCCCTCGACCACAGGGGCGAAGTGGCCCGCCGCGAGGGGGTTTCGCTGCTGCTCGGGCGGATCGATTCGCTCAGCGGCGGTCGTCCCGTGGTGCTGACCGGCGACTTCAACGCCACGCCCGATTCGGAGGTCATCGCCCACGTCCTGGCCGACGGCCGGATGCGCCACACGCGCGACGTGGCCGACGTCCGGGAGGGCGCCTCGTGGAGTTTTGCCGACTACGGATCGATCCCCGAGGCCGACCGTCAGCTGATCGACTACGTCTTCGTGAACGACGGCCTTGACGTGCCGATGTATCGCGTGCTGCCCGACACGCTCGACGGCGGCTACCTCTCGGACCACGCTCCCGTCCTTGTCAAACTGCAATACAACGCCTCGAAATGATGAAGCACCCACTGTGGAAATGCGCGCTGCTGCTCCTGCTGGCGGCTGCCGCCGTGACGGCCCGCGCCGAACGGCCGATCCGGATCCATTCGCACAACGATTATGCCCGCTGCGTCCCCTTCTACGAGGCCTATTCCCAGCAGGTGGCCTCGATCGAGGTCGACCTCTTCCTCCACGACGGGCTGCTGCTCGTTGGCCACGACGAGGAGGATCTCACGTCCGACCGGACCTTCGAGAAGCTCTACGTCGAGCCGCTGGTCGAACTCTAT
>ERZ779850.2360-NODE-2360-length-15569-cov-3.236432_pt1 | contig 15569 bp, 12 predicted proteins | sample MGYA00511249_ERZ779850 | MGnify/ENA primary metagenome ERZ779850 (study PRJEB29588, sample SAMEA2162475) | human gut metagenome | biome: human gut; feature: human-associated habitat; material: faeces | place: Denmark | collected 2008/2010 ...
AGTTTCCATTTAAACAAATCTCATTTATTTTTTGCTTTGTATAATCAGAAATAGTTTTATCACTTCTTAGCAATGTATCGTCTAAATCACAACAAATAATATATTTATCTTTTTTCATGTAAGATAGTATAAAAAAATTTTTCTGAAAAAAATTCACGAATCTTGTATATTCCCCTTGCGTAAAACACAAGATATGGTATACTGTATATGCGTTGAAGAGATTCGACACAAAATCTAGTACAGTTTTGTGCCGATTTTATGCGAATAGACTATTTTTTTATGGGAGAGGATTTCAATGAAAATCATTAAAAGAAGCGGCGCAGAGGCTGTTTTTGACATTTCAAAAATTATTATTGCAATCAATAAAGCGAACCATGAGGTGGTGGAAGCGGAACGATTGACTGCAGACCAGATTAAGGAGATTGCACAATATATAGAGGATTCCTGTAAGGATGCCAACCATGCCCTGAATGTAGAAGATATTCAGGACTTAGTGGAGGATCAGTTAATGGACAAGAGGGCTTTTTCTGTTGCCCGGAAATACATTACTTACCGCTATAAACGTGCTCTGGTAAGAAAGACCAATTCTACCGACGACCAGATTCTGACGCTGCTTGCCTGCAAGAATGAGGAAGTAAAGCAGGAAAACAGCAACAAGAACCCCGTCGTCAACTCCACCCAGCGCGACTATATGGCCGGCGAGGTGAGCCGCGATCTGACGAACCGCCTGCTGCTGCCCGAGGATATTGTCAAGGCGCACGAAGAGGGCATCATCCACTTCCACGACACGGACTACTACGCCCAGCACATGCACAACTGCGACCTCGTGAACCTGGAGGACATGCTGCAAAACGGCACCGTCATCACGGGAACCCTCATCGAGCGCCCACATTCGTTCGCGACCGCGTGCAACATCGCGACGCAGATCGTCGCGCAGGTCGCCTCGAACCAGTACGGCGGCCAGTCCATCTCGCTGACGCACCTTGCCCCCTTTGTCGACGTATCGCGCCAGAAGATCAGAAAGCAGGTGCTCGCCGAGGTCGAGGCCCTCGGCGTCGACCCCACGGAGGACAAGATCACCGAGATCGTCGAAAAGCGCCTGCGCGAGGAGATTCGCCGCGGCGTGCAGACCATCCAGTATCAGGTCGTGACGCTTCTGACCACGAACGGTCAGGCACCGTTCATCACCGTTTTCATGTACCTCAACGAGGCGAGAAGCGAGCAGGAAAAGCGCGACCTTGCCGTCATCATCGAGGAAATGCTCGAGCAGCGCTATCAGGGCGTCAAAAACGAGCAGGGCGTGTGGGTCACGCCCGCCTTTCCCAAGCTCATCTACGTGCTCGAAGAGGACAACATTCACGACGACTCGCCGTATTATTACCTCACACAGCTCGCCGCCAAGTGCACGGCGCGCCGCATGGTGCCCGATTACATCAGCGAAAAGAAGATGCTCGAGCTCAAGGGCGATGTGTATCCCTGCATGGGCTGCCGCAGCTTCCTGACGCCTGACCGCTTCACCGACGCGGGCGTCGGCAACATCGCGAATGCCGGCAACTATGTTCCCGGCAAGCACAAGTATTACGGCCGCTTCAATCAGGGCGTCGTCACGATCAACCTGCCCGACGTGGCACTCTCCTCCGGCGGCAACATTGAAAAGTTCTGGACGATCTTTGAAGAGCGTCTTGAGCTCTGCCACCGCGCGCTGCGCTGCCGTCACGACCGCCTGAAGGGCACGCTCTCCGACGCGGCGCCCATTCTCTGGCAGTACGGCGCGTGCGCAAGACTCAAAAAGGGTGAGCCCATCGACAAGCTCCTCTACGACGGCTATTCCACGATCTCGCTCGGCTACGCGGGACTTTACGAGTGCGTGAAGTACATGACCGGCAAGAGCCACACCGACCCCAGCGCAACACCGTTCGCCCTCTCCATCATGCAGAAGATGAACGACAAGTGCAAGGAGTGGAAAACCGCCGAAAACATCGACTACTCCCTCTATGGCACGCCGCTCGAGTCCACGACCTACAAGTTCGCCAAGTGCCTGCAAAAGCGCTTCGGCGTGATCGAGGGCGTGACGGACAAGGGCTATATCACGAACTCCTACCACGTCCACGTGACGGAAAAGATCGACGCGTTCACCAAGCTCAAGTTCGAGGCGCAGTTCCAGCACCTCTCCCCCGGCGGCGCGATCAGCTATGTCGAAGTGCCCAACATGCAGCAGAACCTTGAAGCGGTTTTGCAGGTGATGAAGTTCATCTACGACAACATCATCTACGCCGAGCTCAACACGAAGTCCGACTACTGCCAGGTCTGCGGCTGGGACGGTGAGATCGACATCGTCGAGGAGGGCGGCAAGCTCATCTGGCGCTGCCCGAAGTGCGGCAACACCGATCAGGACAAGATGAACGTCGCCCGCCGTCCCTGCGGCTACATCGGCACCCAGTTCTGGAACCAGGGCCGCACGCAGGAGATCAAAGAGCGCGTGCTGCATCTGTAAGGCTGCGCCATAAAATTGCTGTTTAGGTGGGAGCGCACCGCGCTCCCACCTTTTTCTGATAAGGAGGTCATTTCCCATGCACTATGGCGAGATCAAAAACTGCGACATCGCCAACGGTCTTGGCGTGCGTGTGACGCTGTTTGTCTCCGGCTGCACGAACCACTGCGAAAACTGCTTTCAGCCGCAGACGTGGGACTTCTGCTACGGCAAGCCTTTCACGAGCGAAACGGAGGACGAGCTCATCCGCCTGCTCTCCCCCGACTATATCAACGGTCTCACGCTGCTCGGCGGCGAGCCGTTCGAGCCTAAAAATCAGCGCGCGCTGCTGCCATTTCTCCGCCGCGTGAGGCGTGAGCTGCCGCAAAAGACGATCTGGTCGTTCACAGGCTTTACGTGGGAGGAGCTGCACGACCCCGCCGCATACCCGCGCTGCGAGGTGACGGACGAACTGCTGTCACTGCTCGATGTGCTCGTCGACGGGCGCTATGTGGACGCGCTGCACGATATCTCGCTGCGCTTTCGCGGCTCGTCGAACCAGCGCATCATCGACGTTCCGAAAACGCTGCAATCCGGCATTCTGACGCTTTGGGACGAGCGCGCGAACATCTGAAAAAACATAACAAATCCGCGGTTTCCATTCTCCGTCAAATTTTAACATTTCGCTACTTGCATTTGAAAAGGCGTTATGATATATTCCCACTATGTTAAAGAACTCTAATTCATACTAACAGGAGGTTTTTTCAATGAAACATCTCGGTTTATTTGCAGCAGGCGTGCTGTTCGGCACCGCCGGCCTCAAGATCCTTTCCAGCAAGGATGCCAAAAAGGTCTACTCTCACACCACCGCCGCGGTGCTGCGTGCCAAGGACTGCGTGATGCAGGCCGTCACGAACGTCCGTGAGGATGCTGAGGACGTCTACGCCGACGCCAAGGACATCAACGAGCGCCGCGCAGCGGAAGAGGACGCCGAAGTCATTGAGGACGCGTCCGAGGAAAAAGCGGACGAGGAATAAATCGCAGGAGAGCCGCGACGCGCGGCTCTCTTTCACTTTCGGAGGAATTGATACACTATGAAATGCAAAATTCTGCACGAATCCGCCGGGCGCATGCGCGTGCATCTGAATTGCCGCCGCATGACGCTGCATCAGGCGGACGTTCTGGAATATTATCTGCGCAGTGTGGACGGCGTGCGAGAGGTCTCGGTCTTTGACCGCACGCAGGATGCCGTGATCGTTTACCGCGCGGACCGCGCCGCGCTCGTGCACGCGCTCGCGGCGTTCTCGTTCGACAAGGCCGAAACAATGGACCTTGTCCCCGACCATACGACGCGCAAACTCAACCGTGAATTTGAAGACAAACTCTCGTGGACGGTGATCCGCCGCGTGATTTCGAAGCTCTTCTTCCCGCTCCCCGTCACCACGGCGCTCGCCATCTATCACTCGATCAAGTACATCCGCGAGGGTCTTTCCGCGCTGCTGCACGGCAAGCTTTCCGTCGCCGTGCTCGACGCCACCGCCGTCACCGTGTCGATGGTGCGCGGCGACTTCTCAACGGCGAGCTCCGTGATGTTCATGCTCCGCCTCGGCGAAATCCTCGAGGACTGGACGCACAAGAAGTCTGTCGCGGATCTCGCGGGCGCCATGTCGCTCAACGTTGACCACGTCTGGCTCAAGACGGGCGAGACGGAAACGCTCGTTCCCATCGGCGATATTCAGGCGGGCGACTGCGTCGTTGTCCGCACCGGCAACCTCATCCCGCTCGACGGCAAGGTCGTCTCCGGCGAGGCGATGGTCAATCAGGCGTCCATGACGGGCGAGTCCATGCCCGTCCCCAAGCGCGAGGGCAGCTATGTCTACGCAGGCACCGTCGCCGAAGAGGGCGAGTGCGTCGTGCGCGTGGAAAAGGCGCTCGGCGGCGGCCGCTATGACCGCATCGTGCGCATGATCGAAGAGTCGGAAAAGCTCAAATCCACGGCTGAGGACAAGGCCTCGCGCCTTGCCGACAGGCTCGTGCCTTATACGCTCGGCGGCACGATCTTGACCTATCTCATTACGCGCAATATCACAAAGATGCTGGCTGTGCTGATGGTCGACTTCTCCTGCGCGCTCAAGCTCTCCATGCCCATCGCGGTGCTCTCTGCCATGCGCGAGAGCAGCAGCCATCACATCTCCGTCAAGGGCGGGCGCTTCCTCGAAGCCGTCGCCCAGGCGAACACCATCGTCTTTGACAAGACCGGCACGCTCACCTACGCCACGCCCAAGGTCGCAAGAATCGTCACCTTCGGCGGCAATGAGGAAAGCGAGATGCTCCGCCTCGCCGCGTGCCTCGAAGAGCACTATCCCCATTCCATCGCCAACGCCGTCGTGGCCGAGGCCAGGGACCGCGGATTGACGCACGAGGAGTATCACTCTCAGGTCCAGTACGTCGTGGCGCACGGCATTTCGAGCATGGTGGACGAGAAAACAGTGCTCATCGGCAGCGCACACTTCGTCTTCGAGGATGAGGGCTGCCGCGTGCCGGAGGGCGAAGAGGACAAGTTTGAATCGCTCCCGCCCGAGTATTCGCACCTGTACCTCTGTATCGCGGGCGAGCTCGCCGCGGTCATCTGCATCCATGACCCGCTGCGCAAAGAGGCGAAGGCCGCCGTGCGCGCGCTGCACGAGCTCGGTATCGACAAGGTCGTGATGATGACCGGCGACAGCCGCAAGACTGCCGAAGCCGTCGCCGCTGAGGTCGGCGTCGACGCCGTCTACGCAGAAGTCCTGCCCGAGGACAAGGCCGCGTTCGTCCGCAGCGAAAAGGCCGCGGGCCGCAAGGTCATCATGATCGGCGACGGCGTGAACGACTCCCCCGCCCTGTCCGAAGCCGACGCAGGCATCGCCATTTCGACCGGCGCCGCCATCGCGCGCGAGATCGCGGACATTACCATCTCGTCCGAGGATCTGTTTGCGCTCGTCACGCTGCGCTCTCTCAGTCAGGAGCTCATGGCCCGCATCCACCGCAACTACCGTTTCATCGTGGGCTTCAACTTCTCGCTCATCGTGCTCGGCGTGCTTGGCATCCTGCCGCCGACGACCTCGGCGCTGCTGCACAACATGTCCACGCTCGCCATCGGCCTCAAGAGCATGACGAACCTCCTGCCCGAAAGCGAGCAGAGCAGCGTCCACTGATTTTTCCCGATAAAAAAGCTCCGTGTCAAGGCACGGAGCTTTTTTGCTATACAAGTTTGATTTTACGCAGGGCCGTAGGCCTTGATGGCATCGTCGACGATCTTTTCCGCGTCTGCGCCCACGATGTCGAGGTTTTCGGCTTCCAGGAGCTTGACGGTCGGGATGCCGAAGCAGTCCTGCGCGATGGTCTTCCAGTAGTCGTAGCCAAAGCGGCCGTCAAACGGCCCGCCGCTGGTCGTGACATAGTAGAGCTCGTTTGCGCGGCACAGGCCGACGGGCTTGCCCGCCTCGCTGTACTTCGTCACGATGCCCGTGACATAGATATTCTCCAAATACACCTTGAGCTGCGCAGGGAACGACAGATCCCAATACGGCGCAGCGATGACAATTCTGTCCGCCGCGGCGAACTGACGGGCGTAACAGAACATTTCATCGTCATACTTCTTTTCCGCGAGCAGCGCGTCGCGCTTTGCGATGTCCGCGCGCCCCAGCGGGTGCAGCGGCTCGTCATAAAGGCGCAACTCCTCGTATTCGCCGAGCGCTTTAAGCAGCGCGCGGGCCAGTTTTTCCGTGCGCGATTCTCCGCGCGGGCAGCAGTTAATAAAAAGCGTCATGTCCTTTCCCTCACAGTACGCAGTAGTACATGATAAATGTGTTCGCCACACCGAGCAGAATACCGGCGATGACTTGCAGCGGCGTGTGGCCGACGAACTCCTTGAGCTTCGCCTCCGGCAGCTTTTCCGACGCGAGCGAGTTGAAGGCCTCGACGATGTCGTTAATGATAACGGCCTGCCGCCCCGTTTCGAGCCGGACGCCCATCGCGTCCTTGCAGACGACAATGGCGAAGATGAACGCCATCGCGAATTCAAACGAACCGAGCCCGTAGACGAGCGCCGCCGCGGTCGCGAGCGACGAGACCGTGGCCGAATGGCCGCTCGGCATCCCGCCGTCGCCGATCAGGCGCGTAAAGTCGATGCTCTTCGTCACAATGGCATGGATGATCGTCTTGATGAGCTGCGCCCAGAACCACGACGAGAGGCCGATGAGCAAAAAGGGATTCGACAGCAATTTCTGAAACCAATTCATATGTTTCCGCTTCCTTTCGCGGTGCGGGCTTTGTCAGCCCTTGAATGTTTCTTATTATACCACCGTTTCCCAGTTCGGCAATAAACTTTCTTTTAACTTCTTCCGCAGAAAATATAAACCAGCGCAGGCTCACCTGCGCTGGTTTTTCTTTACGACGCCTGCGCGAACTGGCTGTTGTAGAGCTCGGCGTAGAAGCCGTTTTGCTCCATCAGCTGCTCGTGCGTGCCGCTCTCGATGACGTCGCCGTCGCGCATCACGAGGATGAGGTCGGCGTTCTTGATGGTCGACAGGCGGTGGGCGATGACAAAGCTCGTCCGCCCCTTTGTCAGCTCGTCCATCGCGCGCTGAATGAGAAGTTCCGTGCGCGTATCGACCGAGGACGTTGCCTCGTCGAGGATCAGCATCGGCGCATTCTGGAGCATCGCGCGGGCGATGGTCAAAAGCTGCTTCTGTCCCGCCGAGATGGTCGTGCTCTCGCTAAGCACGGTGTCAAAGCCCTGTGGCAGCGAGTGGACAAATTTGTCGAGGCCGCAGGCCTTGCAGACCGTTTCGAGCTGCTCGTCCGTGATACCTTCCATGTTGTAGACTAGGTTCTCGCGGATGGTACCTTCAAAGAGCCACGTGTCCTGCAGGACCATGCCGAAGAGCTTGTGGACATCGGGGCGGCGCAGGTCGGTCGTCGCCACGCCGTCGATCGTGATGCGGCCGCTGTTGACCTCGAAAAAGCGCATCAGGAGGTTGACCATCGTGGTCTTGCCCGCACCGGTGGGGCCGACGATGGCGACCTTCTGGCCCGGATGGACCTCAGCGGAGAAATCCTTGATGATGATCTTGTCGGGCGAATCGGGGTAGCTGAAGCGCACATGGTCGAACGTCACCGCGCCGCGCACGGCGTCGAGCTTTTCGGTCTTGCCGCTCTCGTCGCTGAGCTCCTCGCTCTCCAAAAAGTCAAAGATGCGGTGGGCAGAGGCCGAGGCCGTCTGCAAATTCGTCATACCCTGCGCGATCTGCGTCAGAGGCGTGGTGAACAGACGCACATACAGGATAAACGAGACGATGACGCCGAATTCGATCGTGCCATTGATGGCCAGCACCGAGCCGAACACGCACACGGCAACATACGAGAGGTTGCCGATCACGTTCATGAGCGGCTGCATCACACCGGAGAGGAACTGCGAGCGCCAGTTTGCGTCATAGACCGCCGCGTTCAGGCTGTCGAAGTGGTCGAGGACCTTATCGACTGCGCGGCTGATGCGCACGACCTCATGGCCGGAATACATCTCCTCGACATAGCCGTTGAGCTCGCCGAGGCTCTTCTGCCGCGCGGTGAAATAGCGCTGCGACTTCGACATGATGGCGACGATCAGCACCATGCCAAGGAGCGTGATGCACAGTGCGACGAGCGCCATGCGCCATTCGGTCACGAACATCATAATAAGGCAGCCGACAAACTGCGTCGCGGCGCTGATGATGGTCGGCAGGCTGTTGGTAAGTCCCTGCTGGAGCGTTGACACATCGTTTGTGATGCGGCTCAAAATGTCGCCCTGCGAGGTGGTGTTGAAATACTTCTGCGGCACGCGGTTGATCTTTTCCGAGAGCTCACCTCTCATGCGGTAGGACATTTTCAGCGTCACGACCGCCATGATATAGTGTTGGATGAAGCCAAACAGCGCGCTCAGGCAGTAAATAATGGCAAGGAACACGCCGATCTTCGCAATGGCGGCGAGGTCAATGCCGGTGAACAGGCCGTCGGACATGATGGTCGCCATTTTGCCGATCTTGTCGGGGCCGATGATTGTCATCACGGCGCTCAGCGCCGCCAGCACGAGGGCAAAAATGATAATGCCCATGCTCGAGCTCATATACGCGCCCGTGCGCTTGAGCGCGCCGACGGGATTGCTGTTTTTCTTTTTCATTTTCTCTCGCCCCCTTTACGCCAGCTCCGCAGCGCTGAGCTGGGAGGTCGCGATCTCGCGGTAAACGTCACAGTTTTTCATCAGCGCTTCGTGCGTGCCGATGCCCACAGCCTCGCCGCGGTCGAGCACGATGATCTTGTCCGCGTGGCGGATGGTGCTGATGCGCTGCGCAACGATGATCTTCGTCGTGTCATGCAGCTGCTTGGATAGCCCCTCGCGCAGCTTCGCATCCATGCGGTAGTCCAGAGCAGAGAACGAATCGTCGAAGACGAGGATCTCCGGTTTTCTCGCCAGCGCGCGGGCGATGGAAAGGCGCTGCTTCTGGCCGCCGGACATGTTGCGGCCCATCTGCGCCACGTGGTGCTGCGTGCCGTCTGGGAGCTTGTCGACAAACTCCTTCGCCTGCGAAAGCTCGACGGCCTGCGCAAGGCCCTCATCGTCCGCCGGCGCTTCGCTCTCGCCAAAGTAGACATTGTCGCGGATGCTGCCGGCGAAGAGCACCGCCTTCTGCGTCACGTAGCCGAGCTTGTTGTAGAGTGTGTCGAACGTGTAGTCCCTGACGTTCACGCCGTCGACAAGCACCTCGCCCTCCGTCGCATCGTAAAAGCGCGGGATCAGGCTCACGAGCGTCGTCTTGCCGCTGCCCGTCGCGCCGATGACGGCAAGCGTCTCGCCCCTGTTCACGCGGAAACTGATGTTCGAAAGTTCATCCTCCGAAGCGTGCGGATAACGGAACGAGACGTTTTTGAACTCCACTGTGCCGTGCTCGCTGCACTCGCTCACGCTGCCCTCGCGGATATTCGCCTTGCGCTCGAGCACCTCGTTGATACGCTCGGCCGAGACCTGCGCCTGCGGCAGCAGCATGAAGATCATCACGAGCATCATAAAGGACATGACCACGTAGGTTGCATACGTGCTGAACACCAGCACGTCGCTGAACATCGTGAGTCGTGCTGCGGAATCGGTCAGCGCGATGTTGTTGACGAGCGCCGCACCCAGCCAGTAGATCGTGAGCGCCAGGCCGTTCATGCCGAGCGTCATCGTCGGCTGGACGAGGGCGAAGAGCTTCTGGTTCTTCACCTGCACGTTCATCATGTCAAGGCTCGGCTTGTTGAACTTGTCGTTCTGGTACTGCTCGGCGTTGAACGCGTGCACCACGTTGATGCCCGTCAGGTTCTCGCGCGCCACACGGTTGATCTGGTCGGTCAGCTTCTGCACGATGCGGAAACGCGGGATGCAGATGCTCATCACCGTTATCACCGTCACGCAGATGACCACGACGAATGCCGCTGTCACGGCGGAGAGCTCCCAGCTCTTGCCGAGAATTTTGATGATGGCCCACACGGCCATGATCGGCGATTTGATCATCATCTGCAGGCCCATCGCCACGATCATCTGAATTTGCGTGATGTCGTTCGTCGTTCTCGTGATGAGGCTGGCGACGGAAAAATCCTGCATCTCCTCGCTGCCGATGTCCATCACGTGGCGGAAGAGCTTTTCGCGCACCGCGAAGCTGAAGCCCGACGCCGCCTTAGCCGCAAGATAGCCGCAGCCCACGGCCAGCACGGCGCTTGCGAGCGTGCAGCCAAGCATTTTCACGCCGACGGACAGGATATCCGCCGTCGCCCCCGACGTTTTGATGAGCGTCGTCAGATCGGTCATGTAATCCGGCAGCCGCAGGTCAAAGTAGACCTGCACCGCCACAAGCACGGTGCACAGCAGCACCATGAGCACCTCTTTGCGGCGCATGTTTTTGAGTAGTTTGATCATTGTTGTTTCTCCTGATTTCTTCTTTGGGCCCTCAGCGCTTTTCCTTGCAGATGCAGTTCAGATTGCCATCCATTCTTTCAAGGCAGCGGCGCATCGTCGCCAGATCCTCCTCCGGGATGCCCTCGAGCAGACGTCTTCCGAACTGCCACTGCACCTGCCGTCCGCGCTCAATGAGCGCTTGCGCCTGCTCGGTGCAGATAAGCCGCGTCTGCCGCCGGTCGCCCGGCATCTCCTGCCGCTCAAGAAGGCCGTCATTCACCAGTCTTTCCACGTGCACGGAGACAATACCCGATTTGTGCCCGCGCATACGGCAGATGTCCTTCGCCGTGTTGTGCTCGGGATTGTTGGCGAGAAAGAGCAGAATGTCCAGCGCCAGCGGCGGCAGGCCTGCCTCCTTGCACAGCGGAGTTAACATAATGTGATACGCTTGTGTCATCTTGTTGGCGTGGCTGAAAAGCGTTGCCCCGCGCATCGGTTCCTTCGGCATCATATCGATTCCTTTCCGACCTCATTCGGTCACGCGCCGCGCTCGCTCGTCATCGAATGATAATCTTCTAATTTTAGAACATCATCATTATAGTTGTTTCCATTTCAATGTCAATAAACAAATTGTGAACGTTCCAAAAAAAGGGCGCAAAAAAGCGCCGCCTTTCGGCAGCGCTTTTTTCGTATTCTGTTACAGAGACAGCTGGACAAGGCCGAGGATGAGCATATGTACCGGATAAAACGCGTAGCAGGCATACTGAAACGCCTTGCTGTGGTGGCCCTGCCGCCCGCGGTAGAGCCAGATCGGCACGAGCGCGAGCAGTGCAAGCCCCTGCTCGCAGACCTCAAACTCCAGTCCGAAAAGCTCGATCGGGAAAATCTGTCCTCCGATGAGCGACACATTGATCCAATAGAGCGCCGCGATCTGCCCGAACAGCTTCCACCACTCTCTGCCGCGGAGAAAATAGAACACAAACACCGTCAAAACGCCCATGCCGTAATAATCTACCATGCCGAGCGTGCCGAGCGCAAAGCCCAGCACCGTGACCGCAACGCAAGTCAGAAGATAGAGCCATGTCTTCCCCTTTTCCCGCACGGCCTCCATCGCCCGAATGCCGAGAAGCCCGATGAGCAGCGTCCAGATGACATTCTGGTGCACAGGGTAGAACCACGTGCCGCCGTACATCAGGTCAAAGGGAATTTCCGACAGCAACGCAAAAATCAGCATCCGCTGCGCGTATTTTTTGAAACTGTGCGTGTGGAAGTAGCCCTCCACCGCCATGAAGGCAAAAATGGGGAACGCGAGACGTCCCACGCAGGTCATCCACTCCTGCGAAAGAAAAAGCGTCGCCCACAGGTGGTCGAGCAGCATGAAGGCCATCGCTAAAATGTGCAGCGTCGCGGCGCTGAGGTCAAACTGTTTTTTCATTGATCTCTCCTGTTGATTTCTCTCTTTCCCCTGCTGTTGCGCAAAGTTATTTTATTTTATCAGATCTCGCGTCAAAAGTCACGCTTAATTTTTGCGTTCCTTTCTCTGCAAAAAATACCGGCGGGCAAAATGCCCGCCGGTACGTTTCAGTTTTACCCCAGAATGGCCTTCAGGTCCTCCTCTGGCGTCGTAATGGGCGCGATGCCAAAGTTCTTGACAAGGTAGTCGAGCACGTTCGGCGAGAGGAACGCCGGCAGCGTCGGACCGAGGCGGATGTCCTTGATGCCGAGATACAGCAGCGTCAGCAGGATGCACACCGCCTTCTGCTCGTACCACGAGAGCACCATCGAAAGTGGCAGCTCGTTCACACCGCAGCCAAAGGCGTCGGCGAGCGCCAGCGCGATCTGGATGGCGCTGTAAGCATCGTTGCACTGGCCGATGTCCAGGATGCGCGGCAGTCCCGCCACCGTGCCAAGATCTAAGTCATTGAAGCGGAACTTGCCGCAGGCCAGCGTCAGCACGATGGTGTCGGGCGGCGTCTGCTTGACGAATTCCGTGTAGTAATTTCTGCCTGGGCGCGCACCGTCGCAGCCGCCGACTAAGAAAAAGTGTCGGATCTGGCCGGACTTGACGGCCTCGACCACCTTGTCGGCCACACCCAGCACCGCGCCGCGGGCAAAGCCCGTCGTGACTGTGCTGCCGCCGTTGATGCCGGTGAATGCCTTATCCTCGGCATAGCCGCCCAGTTCCAGCGCCCTTTCGATGACCGGCGTGAAGTCCTTGTCCGCGCCGATATGCTTGAGTTCCGGATACGAGACTGCTGCTGTGGTGAAAACCCTGTCCGCGTAGCTCGCACGCGGCGGCATCAGGCAGTTCGTGGTGAACAGTACGGGCGCGGGGATGTCGGCAAATTCCTTTTGCTGGTTCTGCCACGCCGTGCCGAAATTTCCCTTGAGATGGGCATACTTTTTAAGGCCCGGGTAGCCGTGCGCGGGCAGCATCTCGCTGTGCGTATAGATGTTGATGCCCTTGCCCTCCGTCTGCTCGAGCAGGCGCTTCAAGTCGTGCAGGTCGTGGCCGGAAACCACGATGAACGGTCCCTTTTCCACCGTCAGCGGCACGGTGGTCGGCTCTGGCGTGCCGTAGGTCTCCGTGTTGGCCTTGTCGAGCAGCGCCATGCAGCGGTAGTTTTTCTCGCCGACCTCCAGCACAAGGGGGAGCAGGTCATCCATGCCCCAGTCCTCGCCGATGGCAAACAATGCCTTGGCAAAAAAGCGGTTGACCTCGCCGTCCGTATAGCCCAGCACCATCGCGTGGTAGGCGTACGCCGCCATGCCGCGGATACCGAACAGGATAAGCGACTTGAGGCTGCGGATGTCCTCGTCCGCCGTCCAGAGCCGCGAGACATCGTAGTCGTCGTTGTGCCCGCAGGGCGACATGCAGGACGCGCAGTCCGGCACAAGACGGCTCTTCTCCGCCTTCACGCGTGCAGTCACATCGCGGATGGCCGCTTCGTCAAAGTTCACATTCGTGAGCGTAGTGAAAAGCGCCTCGATGATGAGGCTCCATGTGCCCTCGTTCACGCTGGGGCTGCCGTCCGTCGCGCGGGCAAGGCCGATGAGCGCGCCGGTCAGCTCGTCCTGCAAATTTGCCGTCTCGGCGCTCTTTCCGCACACACCCGCGCTGCCGGTGCAGCCCGTGCAGTGCGCCGCCTGCTCGCACTGAAAACAAAACATCTTGTTGTCCACCGAAAAAATCCTCCTCATTCTGTGGTCTTATCGATCATAGGATGACTCAAATCGTATCCAGTATTCTCCCGTCCGTCGAGATCGTCACGACCTGCCAGGGGATGAATTTACCGCTATTTTGCAGCGCGGTCTTTGCCGCGTTCTCGAGCCCGCCGCAGCACGGGACCTCCATTCGCACGACCGTCACGCTCTTGATGTCATTTTTTGCGATGATCTCGGTCAGCTTTTCGCTGTAATCCACGCTATCGAGCTTCGGGCAGCCGACGAGCGTAATGTGGCCCTTGATGAATTTCTCGTGGAAGGCCGCGTAGGCGTACGCCGTGCAGTCCGCCGCGATGAGCAGCTTTGCGCCGGAGAAGTACGGCGCGTTCACGGGCACGAGCTTGATCTGCACCGGCCACTGGGAGAGCTGGCTCTCCTGCGCGGCAGGAACCACCGCTTCGCTCGCCGCCTTGTGCTCAAAGGTCTTGAGCTGCATGCCGGGACAGCTGTGGTGCAGTGTCATCCCCTCCTTCTGCATTTTCTTCTGCTTGTTTTCAAGCACCGCCTGCTCGTCGTAGGCCGCGGCCTCGCGCTCGGCAAAGGAAATCGCACCGGTCGGGCACGTCGGCAGGCAGTCGCCCAGGCCGTCGCAGTAGTCGTCGCGCATCAGCTGCGCCTTGCCGTTTACCATGGCGATAGCGCCCTCGTGGCACGCTGCAGCGCAGGCGCCGCAGCCGTTGCATTTATTTTGATCGATCTCAATGATTCTCCGTTTCATTGCAATACCTCCTTGCGTTTTCAAGCGTATTATAGTAGAATGCGGCCAGCAAGTCGGTTGAATTTTCAACGAAAGGCGATTTTTCATGAAAGAATTTTTTCCCATTCTCGCCGCCTCGCCGCTCTTTTCCGGCGTCACGGAGGACGAGCTCGACGCGATGCTCACCTGCCTTGCGGCAAAGATCGAGCAATTTCCCAAGGACGTGTTTCTCCTTCATCCCGGTGACACGGTCGAGGAGATCGGCATGGTGCTCTCCGGCTGCGCGCTCGTCGTGCAGGAGGATATCTGGGGCAACCGCAACATTCTCTCCCGCACCGCGCCGGGGCAGACCTACGCCGCGGCCTTCGCCTGCGCGCCAAACAGTGTCTCCAATGTGAGCGTCGTGACCGAAACGCCGACAACGGTGCTGTTTTTGAACGTCAAGCGCCTTTTGACGGTCTGTCCCTCCGCCTGCGCGCACCACAGCCGCATCATCCGAAACCTTCTGAGCGACCTTGCGGGAAAAAACCTGCTGCTCAATGAAAAACTCACGCACATCGCCCAGCGCACGACGCGCGCCAAGCTCATGTCCTATCTCTCCGCCGAGGCACAGCGGCGCGGCGCGGTCGAGTTTGACATCCCGTTCTCCCGCCAGCAGCTCGCGGACTTTCTCGCCGTTGAGCGCAGCGGATTGTCGCTCGAGCTTGGAAAAATGAAAAAGGAAGGCCTGCTGGACTATCATAAAGAGCACTTCGTGCTGAATATCTGAATTTTGCAAAAAGGGAGTTCCTCTTACCTTCAAGAGGAACTCCTTTTTCATTTTGTTCTCGCTTTATGCAGCGAGCTTTGCGTAGCGCATCAGCATCGTCGCCATCTGCGCACGCGTGGCTTCGCCTTGCGGGACGAGACTTCCATCCATGCCGTTCACAATGCCTGCTGCGACTGCCCAGCGCATCGCCTCGACCGCGTAGAGGCTGACGCTCGCGCTGTCAGTAAACGCGCTCAGATCACCTTGCACATCGGCCTTGACCAAGCCGCGGCTTTGCGCGTAGCGGTAGAGCATCGTCGCGAGCTGCTCGCGCGTGATCTTGCCGTCCGAGCTCGTGCCGTCGGACACGCCATGCTTGACCGCCCAATCCTGCGCGGCGGCATACCACGCACCCGTGCTGTTCGTGTCCGCGCCGTCCATGCGGGCCAAAATCGTCCAGAGCATCGCGCGGGTCGTGGCGGCG
>ERZ779850.2364-NODE-2364-length-15537-cov-3.837166_pt1 | contig 15537 bp, 10 predicted proteins | sample MGYA00511249_ERZ779850 | MGnify/ENA primary metagenome ERZ779850 (study PRJEB29588, sample SAMEA2162475) | human gut metagenome | biome: human gut; feature: human-associated habitat; material: faeces | place: Denmark | collected 2008/2010 ...
CGTGTCCGTACTGAGCTTCGGCAATGGATTCCGAATAAGTCGATATGGATGTGCTCACCATTGGCTACCGGTCGTCGCTTACCGAAATCATTCAGATCATCGGTCGTGCCACACGCGACTGCGAAGGCAAAACACACGCTCAGTTCACCAATCTTATTGCACAGCCGGACGCGGATGACGATGATGTCAAAACCTCCGTCAACAACATGTTGAAGGCCATCACCGTATCGCTTTTGATGGAGCAAGTGCTCGCGCCCAACATCACCTTCAAACCCCGCTCCCTTATTGCTCTCGGCGAGAAAGTGAAGCCCGGGACCATCATCCTTGACGATACCGAGCAACCTGTGTCAGCTCGTGTACAGAAAATCCTGCAAGAAGGCGGCGTCAACGATGTCATCACCGCCGTGATTCAGGACACCAAGACCATTGCACCGATGATCGTCAATCCGGAACAGCCACAGCTCTTTACGGCAGAAGATCTCCCGAAAGTTGTCACCCGCCTGTACCCGGATCTAACCCCCGAAGAAGCGAAATGTGTTGCTACCGCCGCCCACACCCAAATGGTGATTCACGGCAATGGCGGTCTGGTTAACAGAGAAGACTTGCCGCCCGGAGTCGTTATTGAGCCGGGGGACGAAGAAAATGGCACTCCCTCATCTGAGCCCCAAGACAATGCGGAAGATCAAGAACGAGACCCGTCAAAGAAAGGAGCAGAGTTCCTCAAAGTTGGCGAACGCTTCATCAACATTGAAAAGCTCAACATTGATCTCATCTCCGAGATCAATCCCTCCCAAGGAGCTTATGAAATTCTCTCCAAGTTCGTGAATGTTCCCATGCTCAAGACCATTCAGGACATGGTGACTTCAAACCGCTCAGGCGTTTCGGAGGAAGAAGCCGTCTTGTTATGGCCGAACGTGCAGGAATTCGTGTCCTCGCACAGAATGGAACCCTCTCCCATGTCAAACGATCCCTATGAAAAGCGGCTGGGCGAGGTTCTCGCATTTGTTCGGCGCAAATTGGCTGAAAACATGGCCAAACAGGGTAGCTAAGTCATGACCAAATTCTCGACACCGTCCTCGTTTGCGGATCTCCTGTCCGGTGCTTGCGATCCTCTTGGCCTTCTGTCCACCGTCAAACCCGCAGTACCGAAAGCCAAACCACGCTCTGCGCTCGAACTGAACTTTCAGGAGATCATTGAGTTCTACAAAAAACACAATCGAGTCCCGGATTTGAACGCAACCGATTTCCGCGAAAAGCAGTTGGCTGCTCGCCTGACATCGTACCGGACTCGTAACAACCTCAAAAAGCAAGTTGAAAAACTGGACACCTTTGGTCTGTTAAAGGATGCACCAAACGCTTCGCTACGCAAGGAGCAAACAGACAACAAGGCATTCAGCTCGCTCGCCGACATCTTGCAAAACGACACCTCTGGGCTTTTAGGAAACATCGACAGCTCTATCTTCAATCTGAATCACGTCAAAACAGCCGAACCCGACACGCGAAACCTACCGGATGAAATCGCTTCACGCAAAAAGTGTGAGGACTTCTTCAAGTTCGAAAAGCTCTTTCAGGATACACAGCGAGACATTCTCAACCGCAAAACCAAAACGGCGCGTTTTAAGAATGAATCGCAAATCGAGATCGGTGAATTTTTTATCCTCAATGGCTTGCTTTGTATAGTAGACAGCATCATTGAAGAATCTGGGGCGCAGTATGTTCGAGACAACCCGCGTCTTCGTGTTGTTTTCGAAAATGGAATTGAAACCAATATCCTCAAGCGTTCGCTGAGTCGCGCTCTCTACAAAGATCCGAACGGGCGTCGCGTCCTTCTTTCCGAAGAGGCTTTCTACGAAAAAGCTCAGGGCATCACCCATAAGGACAAGGCCACAGGCTGCATTTACGTGTTGGCAAGCGAAACCAAGTCCCCTGTACTCGCTGATCTCAAGCACCAAGGCAGGCTTGTCAAAATTGGCTACTCCACTCAAAGTGTGGAAGAACGGATTAAAGGAGCTGAGGATGATCCGACGTATCTGGAAGCTCCTGTGCGTATTCTTGCCGTCCTAGATTGCTATAACCTCAACCCGCAAAAGGTGGAACACTTGATTCATGCCTTCCTTGCCAAACAACGAATCAACATGACTCTGATCAGCTCCAAGGGGAAGCCCTACAAACCGACGGAATGGTTCGCTGTTGATAGAGAAACTGCGGTTGCCGTAGCTGAGCACATTGTGGCCGGCGACATCATGAATTACCGCATGGACAACACCACAGGTCGAATCAAGAAAATCGATTAAGTCAGCCTCCCCAGTTTTCGATCCTATGCTTCCATATCAAGTCCAGTTCAAAGCTCGTTGGGTTTGCGAAAAAATCGCTTACTTCCTTTACGACTATCGGGTTCCTGCTGCAGACATTAAAAATGACCGTGGATACGACAGTCTCAAGCTCATGCTTGCCCTCTTGATTAGAGAACTTCTTGTTGCGGCAGGGTTGTCGGCTCAGGAAGTAGCGGACGTTGCCAAACTTGCTTTTTCCAATACTTTTGACCCCAAGACCGCCACCTTCTGTTTTGAGTGTCTGTTCCAAGGAAAACAATCTATCTGTGTGGATCAGAATCGGCAATTGGCTTGCACATCTGCAGCAACCGACGCTGCTCAGTGGCTGTGGCATCAAGAAAGGAATGGCAACCCAAGAGCCAGTCTTGTCTATCGAACTAAAAATTTTGCTGACAATCCGTTCTTGTTTTATACCGAAGCCGCCTGTTATCGGAGCCTCCAAGATCCTGAAAACATCTTTATCATATTTGCCCGTCTAGCTCAAAAACAAAATCAACTCCAGCGTCTTGAATATTCATCTGGTGATGCGGCGAAGGAAATTCATTTTTTACTTCGCATTGTCTTTAATGATGTGCTCCCAACGGCCATCCATCCGATTTGCAACATCTTCTTCGACGGTCGAAAGGTATCTTTTACCGCGCAGGCACTATCAGTTTGGTGGTTAGGACTAGATGGTTGCGAGGACGACAGCATTTATTTAGACGACGAACAAGTTAGTGCTCACATCGTCAACCTTGCTGAAAAGTTCGCGCACCATTGGCGGTGCGTCTGGTTGGTGCCCGGCGAAGATCTGTCAGAGGAAATCACTCTTATCGGACAACAGCTTTATTCCAAAAGTAGAGATCTGTTCGTGTCTGCTCGATCACAAGGAGTTGCCGAGAATCTTGATCTGTTTGATTTTCCCAGGCGGCATTTCTGGGATAACAGCTCCTGCTCTTTGAGCTATCTCGAACTCCTGAGAGATCGCCTGCAACAGCTGTTACAGCGCGAGCAAAACAGCCACTAACGCTCTCCTTACAGAGACTTCTTTCTAGAGATTTCTATTTTTTCTGGAGGTGTCATGTCAGATAAAGAACCTCAGGCACCCAATGTCCTGCCAATGCCCGCCTCTGTGTCCTTTGAGACCGATACTCCCACAGATGGTTGGTGGACAATTCGTGTGCGGATCCTGGAAGAGAAATTTGTAGATTCCCAAATCATTCCTTGGCCTAAGGGGGCCTCCAATAAACGTCGCCGGTATCTGTCAAGGTACTTCAAAAAATTCAATGAGGAGTCTTTCTGCTTGTTGTTGATTTAGGCAGCAACTTTCAATGAAGTAATCTGTCTATCCGGATTCAACCACTGGCTTCCGGCGGCCTCGCACCTCATCACTCGACCGCCAATCCATCGTTCCGGATGCTGTTGTCTGGCCTTCTCGAGCATCACGCGTCGTGCCTCGCAAATCGCTGCATCCGCGCCACTAAAACGCGCCCACGGGGTTACGTTGTTAATGCCGCTGTGCACCCATTGCTCGTTGTACTTCTGCGCAAATGCAGCCAATCCCTTTTTGCATTCCTCAAGGCTGTGATAGTTGCGTTTACCCATGTGGCCAGTGTACTTCATGGTTTTGAACAGCAACTCGCTGTAGGGGTTATCGTTGCTGACCCGAGGCCGACTGTGAGAGAACTCCACGCCGCGCACCGCCAGCAACCCTAAGGTTTCAGCGGCCTTCATAGCCGCGCCGTTGTCTGAGTGCAAAACCAAACAACGAGGTCGTATGTAGTGCTTATCCATTGCCTCGCTTAGAAAGCGCACTGCGTTTTGGGCCGTCTCGGCCTCGAAGACGTCGTAGTGCACCATGTAGCGGCTATAGATGTCGATCACCGCGAAAGCGTAGTAGAAGCGCGTTGAGTGCTCTGCGTCTCGCAAATACGTGATATCCCACGTCCAGACTTGATTGGGCCCTGTCGCTTCGTAGCTTGTCGGCTTGTGCCGCTTGATAGCGGAGCGAACTCCGTCACGGCGCGCATTGGCCTTGAAACGGCGCAGAACACGGTACACCGTTGACTCGGAGGCAAGATACTCGCCCTTGTCCAGCAAGGCATAGAAGGCCTGTCGGACACTCAAATCGCAGACATCGGGCTGGCAATAACGCTCGTACACGACCTGGCGTTCCTCTGATGACAGCGCCCGCGGGTTGGCTGCAAATTCGCGCTTCGGACGCTGGTCCTCGTTTTCCGGGCAATCACGCCACTTGAGGTAACTGCTGAAGGCAATGCCCAAGCATTTGCATGCCTCGACAGCACGTGCACCGGCCGCAACAGCTTCCGTGACCAGCTCCACAGCTTTACGGCGATTCCGGGCGCTGATCATTTTTCCTTGTCCCCCCAGATCGCCTGCGCTTTTTTTGTCAACACCAACAAAGCCGCGGCTTCTGCCAGTGCCTTTTCTTTGCGCTGCAGCTCTCGGTTTTGTTGTTTGTGCTCTTCGTTGAGCTCAGAGACCTTGTTGATCAGCTCTTGCTCGCGAGCCCGTGCGCTTGCAGAAAGCACGACATCGCCATCGTGCTGCGCAAGCCAGGTGCTAAAGCGCTTGATCTCTTCCAGAGTTATGCCTTTGGCTCGACAGTATTTACCGGCCACCGGGGAATCAAAACCAACCTCTTGGCAATACCCTTCGGCAACGATTGCCGCTCGAAGATTCATACCGCGCGGCAAAGGAGCGGACTGAGCGCGTTGTGCGGGTTACGCTCCTGAAGTTTTGACTGCCTTCAACCAGTGGTACAGACAGCTTTCTGCAATCCCATACTCGCGGTGCGCCTGTGCGACTGTGATTTCTTTTGAAAGGATTCTTCCGAGGATTTGATTTTTCTTTTCGAGAGGATAGGGGCTACCCATTTGTCTGTCTCCGTGCCCTCCTGATTAACAATTAGGAAGTATTTTGACAGAGAGGGTTGATCGGCCACTCCTTCGTCTGGTCCATTTTTCGCATCTCCTAGTGGGTGTATATAACTACATCATATACACCCACTTCAGGAGTAAAATTTTGCCCCGATTTCTCGGGGCTTTTGACGTAGTAACCACTCTGTTTTGGTGAATTGGGTGCTCGTTCCTCGGCCTTTAGGTTCCACCAGGCGAGCTCTTCCAAGAGCTCGATCATCTCGTCGTCAAACCGCTTGCGCTTTAGTTGCACGGGATTTCCAACGGCGATCGTATAAGCCGGCACATTCTTTGCCACAACCGAATACGCACCGATGATGGCGCCGTCGCCGATCTTGACGCCCGGCATGATCTTGGCCTCGCGGCCGATCCAGACATTGTTGCCGATCACGATGTCGCCGTGGCGAGGTAGTTCGTCGAGATGCGGCTTCGTGCGCTCTCGCCAAACACCGCCCATCACGTTGAACGGATACGTCGAGATGCTCGACATCCGGTGGTTGGCCGCACCCATGATGAACTGCACGCCTTGAGCGATCATGCAGTAGCGGCCGATGATGAGCTTGTCGCCGAAGATTGGGTAGTTGAAAAGAACATTGCGCTCTTCGAACTTGGTCGGATCGTCTGCGTCGTCGTAGTAGGTGAAGTCGCCGACTTCGATGTTGGGCGCCTTGATGACGTTTTTAAGAAAACACGTCGTACCGTATTCGTTGGCGATGATTCGGTTGGGATCCGGATAGACCGAGGTCATGGGCATCTCCACTTTTTATAAGGCTGTTGACGCAACATGCAACGATGCACTGCAAACCGGCAGTTTAACGTGGCGTGAGATGAGATGACGGGAACAAAATCGGGCGCGCAAACATGAGAAACCCAACCGGATCTGTGAGAACCTGTTTAAGCCGATTTTGAACTAACCAAGACTTGCAGACTTGGTGCCGCGAATAGTGCAGACAATTTCGGAGTTTGAAAGTGCTTATCCGCACAAAAAAGATTTCGTCGAACGCAGATCGCACGCTTGGCGACCAACGGCCCACGGATTCCCGAACATTTACCTCTCTCCCTGCCGACCACGCAAAACTTTCTCGTCTCGCCTTCAAGGCCCGTGTGTATCATTGTTCCGATGAACTGCCGCGCAGCCGCACGGCCTTTGGTTCTCCCGACTGTTCCGCGCCTTGCCCGGGAGAACTTTTTCGGTTCCGGTTATGCAACGTCCTTTCTCGTACACCTTCGCCGCTTTGACGCTTCTTGCGTCGGCAGCTGTTCCTGCCGCCGAAGAAGTAACCATCAACACTCCGAACGGCCGCCCGTTTGTCGTCCTGAGAGTGTTCGACATCGGCGAGAGCACCGATAAGTGGGGCGAGCCGGTGACCGCCAGCGCTGTTCTCACCGACCGGGAGCGGCAGCTTATTACTTCGGGGCTCGAGTATTGGGGCAGTCTACTTGAGGACGGCCTTCAAAATACGTCCCCGGCCGTCATTGATCTTATCGCTACAAAGACTGACCCTGACGATATCAACGCGTCCGCAACCAGCCTTCCGACCGGAGTCGACGACAACACGCTTCTTTCTGCGCTCTTAACCGAAAATAACTTTTCCGCATCAGCCGGAGATTCGCACGCCGTCATCACGATCGACAGTCCCCGTAACCCGGGCGGCGATTGGGCCTCGGGTTCTCTCCATCTGCTCTCGCAAGACGGCGGCGCCATCAACCTGACGGCCACGCTTGTTCATGAAATGGCGCATGCCTTAGGCATCGGGTCCTTCAACATGAGCAACGCTACGCTCTCAAACACAATTGTCGCCGACGGTACGGGAACTGAGTACACAATGATCAGTACGCGCTTTGACGACAGCGTAACCGCCTGGACCGAAGGCTTGCGCGACGTCGACGGCGATTCCGCCAAAGCCGGCATGACGATCAGTTGGGAGGCTACGGGCAGCCATGATGAATTCAACATCCCGATCGATGCGGATGGAGCCCTTAACGGCGCTAGCGGCATCTACTTTACGGGCAAACACGTGAGCGACGTACTCGACGGCGCCGAGCTTTCCTTTCCGAACAACCTAAGCTCCGTACGGGTGCCGGGCCTGCCCGTTGTCGGCTGGGAGATTACTTATTTGCTGGTTCACGAGAACAGCAGCGAAGATCTGTATGCGCTTTTCCCGAGCTAAGCCACGTTGAGCTGCAAAACAGTCTGTTGAGCCATCAAAACTGGCGAAACTGGAGCGTACCGATGGAAGCCGAGCTTGCGGTTATGCAGGACCTAGGATTTAAGCTCGATCGTCGCAATTGGTTCGGATACTCGATTTACCACAGCGGAGAATCGGAAACCGCTCGCCGCGTTTTCGTGAACACCAATCCCTACTACGCGCGCAACGAATCGGGCGACGGTTGGATTTGGGGTGAAGCCAACGACAATGCGTGGGGAATCGGGCTGCATGTTTACGGTAGCTACAACGATGTAACGCAGGCCGCAGACATCCTCACGACCGGCGCCTACGGCATAGGCATTCGCCTTGAAGGCACCGGCAACGTCCTGCGTACGGATGGCGACACTCTGATCTCGGCAGACGGCGTTGAAGGATACGGTGTTCTTGTTTCCTACGGCAAAGACCACTTTGTCGAACACAAAGGCACGATTCAAGCGCTTGGCGCACTCGGCACTGCAGTGCGCTTTGATTTCGGCGGCAACCTCTTGGGCAACAACATCGAAGAACGAGGCAGCTTCATCTTCAACGACCGTTATTGCGAAACCGAAGATGAAAGGCGAGCGGAAAACGAAAGACTCGGCCTGGACGGCGCGCTTGTGAAAAACTTCGACGTTGCAGGGACTCTCGCGGGCGGCTTGGCTGCGATCTACATTTCCGACAACGCCTATGTCGAACAAATCAATTTCCTGCAAGGCGCACATCTGACGGGCGATATCCTCTCCTACTGGAATCCGGAGGACGAATCCGTTGTTCTGCCCGAGGATGCCGATCCTGACAGCTATCTCACAACTCTAAATTTCGGCGTCAAGCATGCCGATGGCGACGTGACCGTCGACGACTACGAAGCCGATTCCGCCTTTGCCATGCACTACGAAGGCCGCATCTTTGCCGGCGTCGATTCGGAAACTGGCGACACGCAAAAAGCGTCCATCGTGATGAATGTCTGCGGCGGCCGCCTTTCGTTTAACGGCGTCGCCGACATCAAAAATGTAGCCGTCGACAACGGCGCCGTTCTTTCAGGCAACGCCCTTTACAAAGTCGATACGTTTACCAACAACGGAACGTTGGCGCCGGGCAACAGCATCGGCACGATCTACATTCAAGGAGACTACGTGGAAGGCACCGACGGGCGTCTGGCACTCGAATTCGACGGCTCGGGGAACACCGATCGAATCGTGATCGAAGGCACGGCTTCAAAAGTGGACGGTAAAGAAGCGCTCTTTACCGCGGACATCGCTCCGACGGAAAGCTACTTCGGCAGGTCCGTTACGGTTGATTTTTCCCAAGCCGTCTCCACTGTGCAAAAAAACGATGACGGTACCGTTTCGACTACCCACGAATCGATCTCGATTGCAAAACCCGGTGAATCGCAGGCGCTTCAAGTCGCTTCCCCCACACTTTCAATGAACGCAACATACGACGCGGACTCCCAAAAGCTTACCGTCGTCACTTCGCGTGAATCCGATGCCTACAGCCGGTTTGCGCATACCGACGAAGCGCGCAAAGTGGCAGCAGCCTTCGATCGGCATGCAACCGAAGCAAAAGGCGGCATGCGGAACCTCGTTGCCGCGCTCGACTTTTCCGATGCTGACGGCAGCGACCTTCAATCCGCCTACGAATCGCTTACGCCCGAAGTCTTTTCTCGAGTTGGCGCCGCTTCGCTCAATGCCTTTCGTCGTGTTTCGGACGCGCTGCTTGACGGTTCGTCTGCCCTCGCAGCATCCGGATCGGCAGACCCCGATGGAACTGTTGCCTTTGCAGTTCCGTTGGGCGGATACCTACAGGACGGGCGGCTTGACATGCGGTCGAGCTACGCAGGCGTACTTGCGGGATTGCAACAAAGCCGGCACATCGACAGCGGAACGCTTCTTTTAAGCGGTCACGTTGCGGCGATTAAGCGCGAGGACGTTTTCCACGGCAGCGACCGCAGTCAACTGAAAGCCGAATCGTTCGTTGCGGGTGCCCACCTTCGCTACGCACCCGATGCTCTGCCCGGCTCAAACATTTTCGGTCTGGTACAGATATCGATCGAAAATGCGGACCTCGATCGCGGTGCGGCTTTCGGCAGCTGGCGCGATCGGGCTTCAAGCGATTGGACGGCTTGGGGCGGCAATCTGGTTTTCGGCGCTGAAATGTTCTTCGGTATTGCACCCGGTTTATCCGTCGGCCCCACAGCTCGCTTTGACTACGCCTTCATGCATCGGCCGGACGTCACCGAATCGAGCGGCAACGGATCGGCGCTCTACGTTCATTCGGAAACCTATCAATCGCTGCGATCGGCACTCGGTTTGCTGGCTCACTTTGAACTGCCCTACGAATCCGCCGGCGTGCCCGAATTGGCGTTGACCGCCGCCGCGCTCTGGCATCATGAATTCCTGCCCGATGCAGGAGACGCGAGTGCTTCGTTTGTGGATTGGCGCGATGTAACCTTTGCGGCCGACGATGCCGAACAAGCCCGCGACACGGCAAGCTTGTCAGTTTCGCTTGAAGGAAGATTGACCGAATCCTTTAGCGCTTCGTTGACCGCAGGCGCGCAATTCGGTGGCGGAGTCAACGGCGGCTGGGGGAGCGCGAATCTGGTGTGGAAGTTCTGAGTCTTCCGATCACGTTTGTCCGGTTTCCAAAAGTCTCTTACCCGCGCAACAAAACGGCCCGACAGAGTCTTGTCTTCGTGGAGCGATCACCCAATCGCTTCTTCACTTCGCCGGCCGAATGCGAACAGTCATGCGCCACCGTACGCCGACGTACGCACCATTCGCGAATGGCTTCGAACCGTCGGTGGTGTTCGGTCTGTCGCTCAACCTCAATTCAGACACGCTTTCGTTTGGATACCGCTGTGGTCATGCGAATTTTCCGGTTGCTTTGTGTATTTTCAGACCCGGTGAAGTTTTGCTTTTTCTCAAACGTTTTATGACAGATATTTGACGTTTCGGTTCCGTTTTGATCAAATACCAAGACTTTTTAAGTCAATTTTGTCAAACCCGGCATGTCGACAAAACTACCGCCCAAGCAGCAAACTCAAATTTTCCGAAGCAGCCGCGAGCTCACGAAAACCGCAAACTTTCGTCAGTTTATAGGTCGTCTCCTTTCCGTCGGTGTTGAACTTGACCCGGTTCGCACCCATGCTGGTCCCGGAGATTCATTTGAGTTCGAGCTCGTTCACACGAAAACATCCATCGGCCATTTGATTCGAACGACTTTATCGTCCGGGTCGATCTCCGGCGTTTTTCCTCGTAACGCTCGATTGGAACAGCATGTGCTGATCGTGGGCGTACTGAAGGGAACGCTGGCCCTGACGCAGCGCGGAGAAACACGTCATTTCAAGCGCGGAGATTTTTTAATCTTCGATCCGCACATGAACATGACGGTGCTGACGAAAAAGCCCGCTTGTTTCGTAAGCATTCTGGTTTCAGAGAGCTACTTTTACACGCATGCTGGCTTTCGCTCGGCATCCTTTTACGGCACGGGTTTCAATTTAGATAGCGAAGTGCAGAACACGTTCTCGGCCGTTTTGGGAGTTCTTGCAGACAAACTGACCCTTGTGGACGCGCGCGACGTGGCCGATATGTGCGACGGCGCTTTTCGTTTTTTGCGGCCCGTACTCGCGGAGTTCACCCGTCTGCATCATGCAGGACTGCAGCGGCATGACGACTTTGTCCGAGCCTGCGCCGTCGATGTGATGCACCATTACTTCAATGAGCCGGGCCTAACAAGGGAAAAGATCGCTCAAAAAGTCGGCGTGAGCACGCGTTACCTTGCCAAGCTTTTTGCTCAAACCGGAACCACGGTAATGGACAGACTTAAAGAAATTCGTTTGACGCGCGCCAGCGTGCAGCTCACCGAAGAGCATATGGCGCACGCCTCAATTCAAGAAATAGCGAAGACAAACGGATTTGCATCAACGGCACATTTCTGCCGAGCTTTTAAGGAGCGCTTCGAAATGACACCGCGGCAATGGAGACAGGCTCACTTGGACTTCAACGAAACAGAAAATCCCTAAGCCTTTTTCATCAAATTCAATTTCCCTCTCAAGCAATTTATTTTTAGGCATTTCTTTTGGCCGATCGGAGAATTTCTTTTAGTACAGCAACCGCAATGGTTGTCTGCGACGACTCAGGAGAAATTTCCGATGACAGACAAAACAACAATGACAATTTCCCGCCGCGATCTCTTCACGGCGGGCGGCGCTTGCGGCATTGCCGCCATGCAGCCGGCATGCGCTGCGTTGGTCGGGCAGGACGAAGCGGCCCTGAAAGCATTCCACGCAACCTGCTCGATGGAGTGCCTGCACTGCTATCTCAAGGCGTACGTCAAGGACGGCAAGATTGTCCGTATCGAATCGGACAATGCCCATGAAGGCAAAGGCTGCGCACGCGGTCTTTCCCGCATCAAGTGGGTCTACGCCGAAAACCGAATTCGTACTCCGCTTAAGCGCGTCGGCAAGCGAGGCGAAGGCAAATTCAAGGCAATCAGCTGGGACGAAGCACTTGACGAAGTCGCCGCTCAGATGAAAAAAGCCATCGACACGGACGGCTCCAAGAGCATCCTGATGACCTCGGCTTCGGGCAACATGGATAGCTTTGCCAATTCCACAATGAAGTCGCTCGGCGCCCACCTGGGCGGCGTGACCTTCCAAAACGGCAGTCTTTGCTGCTCGGCTGTCACGGCCGCCATGAATGCCATGGTGGGCTTCCGCTATGTCGACACGCGCGACACCATTGCCGACTCCAAATACATTGTCTGCTGGGGCAACAATCCGCTCGTCACCATGCAGGCCTACTGGCCTCGCTACCTAAAGGCCAAGGAAAACGGCGCCAAGATCGTCGTCATCGATCCCCGCCGCAATGAAACGGCCATGCGTGCCGACGCCTGGATTCCGATCGTTCCCGGTACCGACCCCATTCTGGCCCTGGGCATGATCCGCATCTTTGAAGAAGAAAAACTACTGGATACGGCTTTCCTGAAGGCTCACACCGGAGCCCCCTTCCTCGTTGACGCCGACGGCAACCTGCTGCTTGAAAACGCAAAGGATCCCGCTTCCTGCATGGTTTTCGACTTAAAGAGCAAGAAGGTTGTTCGTCACGACACAGCAAACATCGATCCGGCACTCGACGTCAAGGGACTTTCGGTTCCGCGCGGCGTTCGTACCGCCTTGACGATTCTGCTTGACGAAGCACGTCCTTGGACGCTTAAGCGCGTCGAAGAAGAAACGCGCGTTCCGGCTGCAATCGTGCGGCAGCTTGCGCGCGATTACGCCAAGAGCGGCGCATCGATGATTGTCGACAACATGGGCTCCTTCCAGCGCGTTGAAAACGGCACCTACGCAGCTGCGGCTCATTTCTATCTCGCGCTTCTCACCGGCAACATCGGTCGCAAGGGCACGGGTGTGTGCGACGCGGGCGGCGTCACGCAAATGGCCAAGTTCGGCGCACCCATCCCTGCTCCTGCCAAGAAGCCAGCAAAGGTTCCGGGCATCCCGACGGCTAAGCTCGGTGAATACCTCCTTGCCCATAAGCCGCACAAGATCAACGTCTGGTATTCGCAGACCTGCGCTCCGATCGGCCAGTGGCCCAACGCCAACAAGGTGATCGAAGCCATCAAGAGCGTTCCGTTCGTCGTTGTCGCCGACAATCTGATGACGCCGACGGCCAAGTACGCCGATATCGTCCTGCCCTGCACGACGATTTTCGAGTACAAGACGCTTATGGCCGGCACCCGCAACCACTTTGTTCAGTGGTCCGATGAAGCCGTCAAGCCCGAAGGCGAAGCCAAGCCCGACTACTGGATCATCGCTCAGCTTGCCAAGCGTCTGGGCTGCGGCAAGGCCTTCGATCTGACACCCGAGCAGATGGCCGAAAATGTGCTCAAGCCTTCTGGCATCACCCTCGCAGAGGTCAAAAAGCACCCCGTTTGCCCTGTTAAGGGCCCGTGGGTTCCGTTTGAGGGCGGCGTCTTCCGCACGCCGACGAAGAAAGGCCAGATCTACATCGAAGACTGGCTCAAGAAAGGCTTCAGTCCTGTTCTCACGTTTATTCGAGCCAAGGAGTCGCCCAAAGGCAATCCCGAACTTGCCAAGAAGTATCCGCTTCAGGCGGTGCAGCGCAAGGTGATTCGCAACATTCACACGAGTCATCAGGATAACGCCTGGCTCAAGGAAGTCTTTGCCGACGCACCTACGGTGATCATGAATAAGAAGGATGCAGCCGCGCGCAAGATCGCCGACAGCGATATGGTCATCGTCTACAACGATCGCGGCGAACACAAGGCTCGCGCTGTTGTGGGTGACGGCATCATCAGCGGCGCAGTGGCCCTTGAAAACGGCTGGTGGCAGGATAAGGACGGATTCAATTCGAGTTCCGTGCTTACCAACGACACCATTGAGGTGCTCGGTACCGCCACAACGATCAACTCCACGCTCGTCAATGTGCGAAAGGCTTAAAAATGAAGAAATATGGATTTGTATTCAACGCCGCTCGCTGCAACGGTTGTGGAGCGTGCGTGATTGCCTGCAAAGAAGAAAAGGCTCTCCCCGACGGTGTTTGGCTTCGCAAGCGTTATGAAAACGTCCACACGGCAGCGTTCTTGACCATGTCGTGCAACCATTGCGAAGATCCGGTCTGCGTGAAGGTTTGTCCGGTTCATGCCTACAAGCAGGATCCGGACGGCCTAGTCATTCAGGATCATGCCAAGTGCATCGGATGCGGCGCCTGCCTGAAGGCTTGTCCGTTTGAAGCGCCGAGCTTCTCTCAGGCCGAAAAGAAGATGTACAAGTGCGACGGTTGCGCTTCTCGTCTGGCCAAAGGCCAGCAGCCCGCCTGCGTGCAAAACTGCACGTGCGGTGCTTTGGAATTCGGCCCGATCGAAGAGCTCCGCGCCAAGTACCCGAAGGCCGAAACCAAGGACTTCAAGTGGCTTAAGAAGGAATTCGGCATGGCCGGCACCGAAGCGGTCAAGCCGCGTCTTGTGATTGTTCCTTTGGGCTGATGAGATTCGGATAAGAGGCTTCCTGATTCGGGGATACTTGTATCAGGAAGCCCGATTCGCAAGCATCGAAGCCAACGAAAGCCGGTGTCTCCCTCTATTTCCCAAACTCCCGGCCTACTAGATCACTAACGATTGAGGTAGCCCGGGAGTTTTTCTATTCCCAGCAAATCCAACAGATCACGGTGTCGTTTGGCCACGGCACCAACGATGAAAGCGTCTGTCGTACGGTGCTTTCGTGCCTGTACGCTGCGTAACTGCCCCAAGAGCTTGCGCAAAGACTCCTCGGGCATCTTCAGGCTAGGATTGAGCTCGCTCATCTTGCGAGCTGTGCACAGCATGCTCATGCGCAACGCTTGCGCGATCGTGTAGATAAACAGCTTGCCCCTGTACGTCGCTTCGGTTGCCTCCAGTCTCGAGCCTCCGACTTCATTTTTGAGCTGATCAAAGCCTCGCTCGATAATTTCTCGTTGGCGATATATCTGCAACGCCTTAAACGGGTCGGATTCGACGTTGCTTCGAATCGCCCGACAGCCCATAAATTCCACCGCCTTTTTCAGTTCGTCAAAGTTCACGGACCAAACGAGTTCTGTCAGCTTTGCCTTTTTATTCTCGCGCAGATATCTGCGCACTCGCTTCCACAGAACGGGATCAATCGGAGCCTGCCTGGATAACTTTTCGGCATCTTTCTTCGCTTTGTCTATCAGCGCCTGTGATGCTTTTGCATTGCCGAGTTCCTGAGCTTTTTCCGTTGCTTCGGCTACAAGCTTTTCTTGGTCACGTTGCCGCTGTACTTCTTCATTCTTGCGATCAACAACATCGAGTACATCGCGATAAAGGTCATCGACTTCCGTCTGAGCAACAACGGCATCGCGGTAAAGATGCAAGTGTGCTTCGAGCTGCAACTGATAACCATCTTCTGTTGGTTCAGTCCAGTGGTCGGCAACTCGGACACCGCAAATCCCCATGCGAGGATTGTTGTGTGCGATGGGATCCTTAAGCGCTTTTGCGTTTCGACGAAGCTGTGCTCTTACGGCACCTTCGTTGAGATTCAGAAACTGGATGTACTTCAGTTTCAGATTGATAGCCTTCTGT
>ERZ779850.2374-NODE-2374-length-15476-cov-2.259840_pt1 | contig 15476 bp, 7 predicted proteins | sample MGYA00511249_ERZ779850 | MGnify/ENA primary metagenome ERZ779850 (study PRJEB29588, sample SAMEA2162475) | human gut metagenome | biome: human gut; feature: human-associated habitat; material: faeces | place: Denmark | collected 2008/2010 ...
TCAATAATAAAAAATCAAAATTATTTTAATGAATAAAAGTGTACCGGTTATCATACCAGTATAACCGGTGCATCTTTTAATGACTACTTAAAATGATATATATGAAATATCTATACTCAATATTATTTTTCTGTTGCTTTGTTACGGCGATAAGTGCGCAGGCTCCTAAAAGGGAAATGCGTGCCACTTGGTTGGCTACAGTCTGGTCTTTGGATTGGCCGAAAGATTTTTCTACCACTCCTGCTACTACGATAAGAATAACAAAAACTGGTGATAAAGCCCAGATTGATGCACAGAAAAAACTGATGACTGATATGCTGGATAAGTTAGAGTCTGCCAATATCAATACCGTCTTTTTTCAGATAAGAGGGAGATGCGATGCCATGTATAAGTCGTCTTATGAACCGTGGTCTTCAGATTTGGTGGCAACCCGTGGTATGGATCCGGGATATGACCCGTTGGAGTTTGTCATAGAAGAGGGGCACAAACGTGGTATTGAGGTACATGCCTGGATGAATCCTTATCGCTTTTCTACTGCTTCTACTTATTGGGACGGAGAAGCGGGAGATTATAGAAAGACGAACCCTGACTGGATATTGACATATCCTCCCTATCTGAATTCGGATGGGAAATGGGTATATAATGCAATTATGGATCCTGCTGTACCGGAAGTTCGTCAGCGTATTACAGATATTGTGAAGGAGGTGGTTTCTAATTATGATGTGGACGGGATTGTTTTTGATGATTATTTCTATGCTTATGGCGGGACACCCGAAGATTTGGATTTGGATTCCCAAGAAAAATATAAACCGGAAAACCAATCTTTAGCCGATTGGCGAAGAGAAAATATTGCAAAGATGGTGGCTTCGGTATATCATATGATTCAGGAAACCAAACCTTATGTTACTTTTGGGATCTCTCCGTTCGGCATATGGACTACCGATTCGGAAGCTGCTAAAAAAGAAGGTATTGTGTTACCTCCGGGAATAAGCGGTGGAAATATGTACGATGAAATATATTGTGATCCGGTGGCATGGCTGAAGGAAGGTACGGTAGATTATATATCTCCGCAATTGTATTGGCCTACTACTTATCCGAAACAAGACTATAGAGTACTTTGTCCGTGGTGGTCTGATTTGGCATTTAGCTTTAAAAGACATTTTTATAGCAGTCATAGTGTAAGTGGTATTCAACCTTCTTCTTATACACGGTCTCTTTTAGAGGATGGCGATGATGCGGAAATGCCCACAGGACTTTCAAATATAGAGAGTATGATTTGGAATCAAAACCAAAAGCTTTCTGTGAAAACCCGTGCCTCCATTTCTCCCGAGGAACTGGGATTGCAAATTGATTGTAACCGGAAGAGTTCGAATGACGGGGCGCCGGGAAGTGCTTTTTATTCTACCCAGTATATCATAAACGTACAGGGAGTGATTCCTTATTTACAGAAATATTGGTATGCGGAAAAAGCCTTGGTACCAGCCATTGATTGGAAGGTGGCTCCGGAAGTGACTCCTGTTTCTTCGATTACTTTAAACAGGGGGGTACTTCATTGGGTTTCATCGAATGAAAATGTGCGCTATACGATATATGGCATTCCAACAGATAAAATTTCGGAACCGGATGTATTTAAATCTTCACGTTATTTATTGGGAACTTCGTATACGAATTCCTTTGTAATTCCTGAATCAGTGGATATGAGTTCGGTAACATTTGCCGTAGCGGTTTTTGATAGATACGGAAATGAATATACACCTGTGGTTATGAATAAGGAAGAACAGGAAGATGGAATTCCCGCTACTCTTACTTATCCGGTGGATGGTAAGTCGGTTATGACTCCGTTTGATTTCACATGGGAAGCTGTTGCTGCCGATTGGTATACGCTGGAAATAGCTGAAGATGAAAATTTCACAATCATACATAGTCGTAAAAATATAGATGGAAATGAACTGTCTACGAATCTGATACCAGATTTCGAATCAGGCAAAACTTACTATTGGCGGGTGGTTACTCATAAGGCGGGATATAAGGATGCGGTATCCTCAAGTAAACCTTTTATTCCAGTCATGTTTGCCGTTACTTCTCCGGAAATGGGAAGTGTAGATACAGAGGTGGCTCCTGTGATCGAGTGGAGAACTTTTGATAGCACTCATACGAAGTACATCGTTTTGGTAGCTTCCGAATATACTTTTGATGATAAAGTGATACTTTATTCGGAGGAATTGATTGATAGGGGGACGGCGGCTGTTCCGGAAGGAGTTTTATTACCAATGGCCACCTACTATGTGAAAGTAAAAGCCATATTGAATGAAAAGGAGGTGGAAACCCGCGCTGTGAGCTTCACCACGAAAATGGTTTATCCTGATGTACCTGTAATTGTTTCGCCGGTAGACGAAGGAGATTTGTCGGGGAATACGGTTTTGATAAAGTGGGCCGAGAATATTTATGCTACCGGTTTTCAGGCACATTTGTCTAAAGATCCGGGTTTCCCGATTCGCGGAACTACCTCCAGAAGTTCTGCTGCTTTTAAATATGAAGTAGATTATGGAAATCTGGCTACCGGAACCTATTATGTGAAAGTAAGAGCGAATTATAAAGACGGTCAGACGGATTGGTCGCCGGTAGTTAAATTTAATTGGTTGGGTACTACATCGGTTATTACGGAACAGGCAGTTCAAGAGGTATTGGTTCTGGGAAGCGGTGTCCATCAGTTATTGAAAGTAAATGTTGTAACCGGCGAAAATACTCTTTCTGTTTCTCTCTTTGACGTTGTGGGAAATGAACGAAGAACCTATTGCCTTAATCGGTCTGTTGACGAACAAACAGAAATCGCCTTGAATTTGGGTGATTTTCCCAAAGGTATTTATCTATTGAGAGTTGTTCTGAACGGACAATTATGGACCTTGAAATTATTGAATTAATTCTTGGAACTGGAATATTTTCACTTAATGTTTAATTAAAAAAAATGGTATTATGAAAAAGTTATTACTTGGAGCTGCTTTTATGTTAGGAGCTATTACAGTGAATGCTCAAGATGGCCCGAAAGTGGGTCAGGAAGATCTTAGTTTGTATCCGAATGTTGAGGAATATGGTATTTACCCTTTGTGGGGATGGTATACCGCTATGGGTAATCAAAGTTATGGAACGATTGGTGCAAACTCTCGTGGAATGGCTATTACTGCCGATGGAACAAAAATGTTGATTCCTAACAGAACTGACGTAAAGGTGGATGATAAACTTGTCAGTTCGACAATCGAAATTATTGTGTATAGTGCATTGACCGGTGAGAAGGAGAAAGTAGTAAAGGTGAGTGATGATATCTGGAATCATGGCAATGACGATAAGGGGGATCCGATCCTTCGTGATAATGAGGCCAATGACATTCAGGTGGATGCTGCCGGTAATGTGTTGCTGTGGAGAATGAGTACGAATATTGGCGTGTCTCCGGCCGAATGTTGGGCTGTAAATCTGGAAGACGGTAGTGTGAAGAATATATTGAGTGCTACAGTTGAAGGACTTGAGGGACGTTTTGACTATTTCGGGGTATACGGCGATGTGGTAAATGGCGATGGATACCTTCTCTCTGCAACATCCAATGGTGATGAATTATATGGTAAGACGGTTTTGAGATGGCGTTATGTCGGCGGTGTACTTCAGCCACAGGATGAATCGGATCAGATTTTTATTACGGCCTACTATCCGTCCAGCGCTGTTTCCAATAGTTACGGAACACGTGTTTGTCCGGTTAATGAAGATCTGTTTTATATGGATGCTTTTTCTTCTTTTGCCACTCTTTATAATATGGATGGTACTATTGCCGATAGTTTTGCCAGTATCGCAGACGAGGCAACCAGAAATGCTATCCAGCCGATGAGTGCCGGAAATAATGGTGTAGCGGAGTTCTCATTGGGTGGAGTCAATTATGCTGTTTATAGCATTTCTAACCAATTGGATGCTATTCAGACAGGATTGCGTCTGGTGTCTTTGAATGATGCAATGGAATTTTCATCTATGAAATTGGTTTATAATCTGCCGGCACAGGGTATGGGTAATATTTCAAATCCTGAACGTACGGTTCTTCCTCGCGTGATAGTAGATGAAGCCGCCGGTATTGCACGTATTGTGATTTATTGTAATCGTGGCGGTGCGGTAGCTTATGATTTTGGTCTGGCTTCAGTATTGGATAAGCTTCACCCGGATCGTGTACCGGTCGGTTTGCAAGGCAATAAAGTGCCTACTTTGCGGGTGACTTCAACCAAGGGAGAGATTGTACTGACTGAAAATGCGGATATCGAGGTGTATGATCTGTTAGGACGGAAGATTGTAGAAAAGGCAAATACTACCTTTGTTAAAGTTCTTCCGGGACTTTATATCGTGAAGGCTGAGAATGCCGGAAATGTCTTGAATACTAAGGTTGTTGTTGAATAAATGACCCTTCGTAGCATCTCATCCCCCAATGAGATCCTTTGAAACATTGAGCTGTATCTGTAAAAATATACTGTTGAAGACAGGTATGTAATTACTTGATGCAGCTCTTTTTTTATCTCTTTTTCTTTTAGCTTGAAAAATAAAATTATGAAAAAACTATCAGTACTGCTATTATTTTTCTTTCTATTTCTGAATTATGATAATGCCGGTCGTGCTCAGACTACTATCATGATTGGAGGGACAGAATATCAAGTTGATACTTTGAGCCACTTTAAGGTAGGTCCCGGCTCTTATTATACTGCTCTGCATTATTATACTTCCAGTGTCAGACTCCGGACTTTTTTTCTGGAGGTAGATGCGACGAATCCCTACATAACTTTTGAAGCTGTACATGGAAAAGACTCTTTGATAACTTGTGAAGGGATAACCTCGATGGCCCAACGAAAGAGCAAGGAGGGAAAAGTCTATTTTGGAGGGACAAATGCGGATTTTTTTGCAACATCCGGAGACATCGGTTATCCGGTTCATGGGAGTATTGTTGAAGGACAAATGGGACGGACTCCGGCGCAGACTCCGCATCTGGCTTTTTCCGGAAAAGAAGTTTTGATCGATAACATGCTTTTTACTAACAGTGTTTGTTCGATAGATGGAAAAGATTATCCGATAAACGGGATGAATACAGGTAGAAAAGAAAATCAGTTAATACTATATAATACATTAAACGGAAACTATACACATACTAATGCATATGGCGTGGAGGTACTGGTGGAATTACAACCGGGTACGGAATGGGGCATTAATAAAACTTTGAAAGCAAAAGTGGTGAGTGTTGTTGAGGGTAAAGGCAATATGTATATTTTGCCGCAACATGCTGTCTTGTCCGGGCACGGTACTGCCGCCGAACCATTGAGAACTTTATCAGAAGGTGATGAAATCACTCTTTTTATCGGTGTGGATAAGACGGGAGGAAGGGCTTCCCAGATTACGGCTATGGTGGGAGGCGACCGGATTATTTTGAAAGATGGTATTGTGCAGGAAAATGATTGGGCGGAACGTCATCCGCGTACGTCTGTCGGTTATTCGGCTGATGGTAATAAAATTTATTTTTGTGTAGTAGACGGCCGTTCTTCCATTTCGAGCGGAGTGACTACCAAGCATCTGGCAGATATAATGAAGAGTGCCGGTGCTGCTACTGCCTTAAATCTGGACGGTGGTGGGTCGAGTGGCCTTTATGTAGAAAAATTCGGTTTGATGAACCAGCCGAGCGATAGTCGCGAACGTGCTGTTTCGAATGGAATCTTTGCTGTTAACCTTGCAGAAACCGATAATCAGGTTGCGGAGATATTACCTTTTGAGCAGGTGGTAGCACTACCTAAATACGGTTCATTTACTCCGGTTATCTATGGCTATAATAAATATGGTACGTTGATCGATCTGAATGTGGAGAATGTAATTTATGAGTGCGATTCGGAAGTGGGGACTATAAAAGATGACGGGACTTTCTTTGCCGATGGTAGCCAGAATGGATTGATAAAGGTGAAGTGGAATCAATTGGAAACATTTATACGTATTAAATATTTGAAAGAGGAATCGATCGCACTTCGACTGGATTCTGTAATCGTTGACGGTTTTGCCGGTTATCCGATTGAACTGAATGCATTTATCGGCGATAAGAAATATCCTTTAGCTCCTTATGCATTGACATGGACGGCAGATGATCCTGCTATTTGTACGGTAGATAACGGAGTGCTCAACGGCCTTTCAAACGGTGAAACGTTGATTCACGGCACTTTGGATGACCTGAAATGTAGTTTGAAAGTACGAGTTCAGATTCCTGAGGCGCATACAGCTACACTTTTACCTTTGAAAGAAGATTCCTGGAGCGTAAAATCAAGCTCAAATATAAAGGATATCCAATTGCTTGATAATGGTATAAAGTATACATACTCTTCGGGACGTTCTCCTTATATCGAATTGATAAATGCTTTTGAGTTTTATAGCCTGCCCGAGGCGATTCGTTTCGTTATTAATCCGGGGAATGCTGCTATTTCGAAAGTAGTTGTTTCCGGTAAGGAGAATTTGGCAACCTCCAGTTCTATCTATGAATATAACAATGAGTTGTCTAAGAATGCAGATACGGAGATTTTATTGTCAATGAAAGAATGGTTTTCGAAAGAGACAGTAGAGCATGCATTATTCCCTGTACATTTTAATTCTATAAAATTTCCGTTTGTCGCATCTGGAAATCCGATCGGGGAGAATGTGATTCAGATTAAAAATATGGAGTTGGTTTATGAGCAGGTATCTGTAGGTGTTTCTTCTTTAAAGTTACTCTCTTCGTTAGTGGTCTATCCTAATCCGGTTGTCGATGGGCGGGCTTATGTGGCATTGAAAACGGACGAGTTGAGTATAACGGATGTTTCAGTATTTAATTCGGAAGGACAACTGCAAAATGTTGTTCCTGCTGATAATATAAAAGGAGGTGTGTTGGAAATTCCGGTTGCTAATTTGGCATCAGGATTCTATTTGGTAAAAGTTTGTATGGATAACGGTGAGTGTGAAACTCTGAAATTGATTGTAAGATGAGTTTCTTTTTCTCCCATTTTATTGTGGTAAAATGGGAGAAATCACCTTGTTTTAACCGATAAGTATAATTGGAATGAAGAATATACTACTTATATTGTTTTTATTACTTTTAGGCCCTTGCCTGATTGCCCAGGAGTACATAACGATAAACGATAAGCCTTATCGTATCGACACATTAATTTATAAACATCGGGTAGGGCCCGGTACGGAGTATGTTTATGTTGATTTACCGGAATTTCCCTTAAAAATTCATGTACTCGAGATTGATTTGAAGAATCCGAATGTAATGTTGGAGACATGCCTGGGCGGAGACAGTGCTGTGGCAACCGAACGCCCTACCAGTATGGCTTTACGTAAATCGACCGAAGGACATAGCGTTTTTGCGGCGACCAATGGTGATTTCTATTTTTTTATTGATCCGGTAGAGATCGGTATACCACGTAGCGGGCAATTTACGGCTAATGAATGTATAACTAATCCTGTGGGCCGGGCTGCTTTTGTTCTGGATAAAGATAACCGTCCTTATATCGATCGGATTGATTTTTCGGGAACAGTGAAGAGTAAAAATCAGACGACCCGGTTACACACGGTCAATATGCAGCGTTTGGAATGGGAGCCGGAAGTGACGGATTTGCTTACACTCTACACCAATGCTTATGGAACACATACCAGCGGGATAAAAGAGGGTACGAAAGTCGTTATAGCTCCCCGGAAGGGAGAAACTTTTTTCTTTTCTGCGAACAAGGAGATAACTTGTATTGTGGAAGAAGTTACGGAAAATAAAGGTTTCAGTCTGATTCCGGAAGGAAAGGCCGTGTTGCATGGGCGAGGGGTTTCTTCTGATTTCTTGAAAACTTTGCGAACGGGCGACGAACTGGTTATAAATCTTAAGACTGATTTGAGAAATAACCCGGGGGATTTATCCGACTTTAAGGAGTTGATGGGAGGGAGCGACCATATTCTATTAAGAGACGGAGAACGTTATGAAGGTGATGAATCGGCCAATCCCCGTACCGGGATTGGATTCTCCAAAGACAGTACGAAAGTTTATTTAGTCGAAGTAGACGGGCGGCAAAGTATTTCAAGGGGAGTTACACTTTTTGAGTTTGGTGATATATTCAAAGGTATCGGTGCTTGGAATGCGGTCAATATGGATGGAGGTGGGTCTTCTGTCATGATTGTAAACGGAGAAGTCAAGAACTCTCCTTCGGATGGTGCTGTGCGTCCTGTCGGTAATGGCATGTTGGTTGTCTCAAATGCTCCTGCTGATCGGGAAGTTGCTTCATTGGCTTTTGCACCGGTATCTTATGCATTACCGACGTGTGGCTTTTTGAAGCCTGTTGTTTATGCTTACAATAAATATGGCGATCTCTTGGATAAGGATTTGCGAGGTGTTTCGTTTTCCTGTAGTCCGGAGATCGGTCACATTACCGACGAAGGAAATTTTGTAGGGTCAGAGGTTGCCGGAACCGGAACATTGACGGCGGAATACAATGGAGTGAAAACTTCGGTACCGGTTTCTTTGGTCGAATCTGTTTATAAATTGCGGTTGGATTCTGTTTTGCTGAATCATCAGTCAGAGTATCACATCGAATTGTTAGCTCAGGTGGAAGGTAAAACACAGCAGATTGCTTCGGAATTATGTGAAAAAAACAAGCAACCGGAAAAATTGCAATGGGCGATTGATGCTCCCTCTGTGTGTTCGGTTTCGAATGGGGTACTGAAAGGACTGTCAAACGGTGTAACTTATATTCATGGTTCGTTGGGCGATTTTTCATGTACATTGAAAGTAAAGGTTGAAATTCCGGTTGAATCTACATTGGCTATGCCTGTGTTGGGCACACCTTCATGGACGGTTAAAAGTACTTCGAATCTGAAGAATATAGTACTGGTGCCGGATGGAGTTGAGTATACTTATAGTACCGGCCGGTCTCCATATATAGAGTTGACGAATGATTTTTGCCTATATAGTCTGCCTACTTCCATCCGATTGGTATTAAATGCTGGAAATGCCGGTTTAAACAAGGTCGTTTTGTCTCTGCGTTCAAATGATAAGTCGGTTTATACTCCTTATGAATTTGAGGAAATACCCAAGAATGAAGATAAAGAGATCAGTATACAAATTTCTGATATTTTATCGGATGTGGATGATTTGGCCGGATATCCTATACATTTCCGTTCAATGAGGTTTGCTTTTACATCTGATAATCCGGTTGGGCCCAATAAGATACAGATTAAAGAGATGATGATGGTATATGATTATATGACGGTAGGCTTCGATCGGCAGGAAAAGGCGGAACGTTTTTCCGTATATCCGAATCCGGCCAAAGGGGAGGCGTTCTTAAATATACAGACGGATCGGCGGTCGAGTGTAAATTTAAGAATCTATACGACTTCCGGGAGGCAGGTTGCTTACAGGAATTATGGAATATGCGATGGAAGAAATCTTGCTTTGCCGACAAACGGGCTGGATAATGGTACTTATTTGGTGAAAATCACAGTGGATGGTGAAACAGAGACTATCAAACTTATTATTCATCATTAATAAAGAGATATTAAACATTAATAGTATGAAGATGAAAAAAATATTAGGGGGATTACTGTTGCTTTGCGGCGCACAGTGGGTTTATGCCGGAGGATATATAACGATTACCGATAAACCGTATTACGTGGATACCCTTGAACATAAAGTCGTGGGCCCCGGAGCAGTCTATACCTCCCTTTATATTCCGGATATGCCGGTTTATGCCTATATCTTGAAATTGGATATGCAAAATCCATACAATAAAATCGAAACATTTTTGGCTAATGACAGCATACCGGGGACGGAATTGGTGACTCGTGCCTGTGAGCGTCTGACGTATGAAGGGCATAAGGCTTATTGTGGAATCAATGGTGATTTCTTTAACGTAACGGATCATAAGGAATTTCCATTAGGAGCTCCTCGTGGGGGGAGTATCAGAGATGGGGAGATACAACGTGAACCACGGGATGCTTGGTGGGGATTTGCTACGATAGATGCCGATAATATTCCGGTATTCGACCATATGGAATTTGAGGGGACAGTGAATGCCGGGGATGCCGGAGTTTATAAATTCCAGCACGTCAACATCCCCCGTGCCGATTGTGATGCTTGTGATTTGACTTTCTTCAATCGTTATGCAGGAGAGAGAACCAGACAGGATGAAAACTTCAGTGAGATGTATGGGGTAGAACGTACGGAAGTATACTTGAAATTGGCCGCAGGGGAAAAATGGAAAGTAAATAGTCCTGTTCAATGTATAGTCGGGCGGAGGCTTGAAAACAAAGGGGGCAATCCGATTGCCGCCGATGAGTGTGTGCTCTCGGGAACAAGTGAAAAGTCCAGGGCCTTTTTGCGTAATTTGACTGAAGGGCAGGAAATTTCCATTCATATGGGAATACGTTGTGTGAACTTTGGTACGTACCCGGAAATAGAACAAATGATAGGAGGAAATACGGCATTGATGTATGATGGTGTATTGACCGAACGTAATACGACTGAAAGTTACAATGCTGTTCCATATCCGCGTACGGCCGTAGGAGCATCTAAAGATAAACGCTGGGTATATCTTTTGGTGGCAGATGGGAAAACTTCCACTTCCAGAGGCTTGACCACAACAGAGGTATGTGATATCTTGAAACATTGGGGTGCGGCAGATGCCATAGGACTCGATGGAGGAGGTTCTTCAGAAATAATAGTAAACAACAAAGTAGCCAATCGCCCTTCGGATGGAAAAGAACGCGCCGTAGGCAATGGCTGGTTGGTGGTAGATTTGTCTCAGGAATCTCCGGAGATTGAGCGTTTACGTTTTTTGGATTATAAATTCGAGTTGCCCAGACATGGAATTATAAAACCCGTCGTGATGGGATATAACCGGTATGACCGCCTTTTGGAGGAAAATCTGGAGGAAGTGACATTCTCCTGTTCTCCGGAACTTGGGCATATTGATGATGCCGGTAATTTTGTTGTTTCGGGAACGGCTTCTTCCGGTATTCTGACAGCTCATTACGGTGACTTGGAGGTTGCTCAAGAAGTCACGGTAAAAGAAGCTGCAGATTTGGCTATTCGTCTGGATTCGGTACTTCTGGATGCAAGAACAGCCTATCCGATCGAAGTACAAACCACACTGGAGGGAAATAAGGTATTGATTGATCATAATGCTTTGAATTGGGTGGTAGCCGATGAAAATGTATGTAAAATAGAGAAAGGCATATTGACTGCAGTTGCAAATGGTACTTCTACAGTAGTCGGTACGATGAATGATTTTCAAGGTTCTTTAAAGGTGAATGTCGAGATACCACAGGCAGGTTCGTTACCGGCAATTGACTTTACCGATCCTTTGTTGAAGTTGACTTCCAATTTGAAAGGTATTTCGATGAGCGGAAATGATAGACTGAACATAAATTATACCTATGCAACAACCCGTTCTCCGTATTTTCAATTGACGAAGAAGATAAACCTGTATAGTTTGCCTAAGGCATTGAAGATTGTATTTAATCCTCACGAACTGCCTTTAAATAAAATCGTACTGGATCTCCTGCCGAATAATCAGTCTTATGCTGTCATTAAAGAATTCTCGGATATAAAGGCGAATGAGGATAATGAAATCTATTTGCCTGTGTCTGATATAGTGACGGATCCTAATGATATGGCTATCTGGCCTCTCCAATTTAATTCGTTGAAATTTACTCTGAACGCTTCCGGACATAGTGTGGGTACCGAATATACATTTGAATTGAAAGAGTTTACTTTGATTTATGATGATCAGGGAGTCGGGTTGATGCCTGATGAAGCCGGTAGCAATGAAATGAAAATATGGAATGGTACAGACGGTGTTTATCTATATTTGGCTATGGATGAGGGTGTTCCGGTAATCTATGAAATCTATTCGATTGCCGGAAGAAAGCTTAGAATGGAAAATCTGGGTATTTGTCAGACAGGTGAGTTTAAATTGAATGATGGTGGCCTCGAAAGGGGAATGTATCTGTTGAAAGTTTATAAAGGGACTGAAACGGCTGTTTTCAAATGCATGAAACGTTAATCTAAAAAATAGGTTTATGAAGAAAAATTATTGTTTGTGGATATTACTGTCCTGTAATGTCTTTCTTGCTCAAGCCCAATTAGTAAAGGTAGAGCGGAGTTATAAAATAAATAAAGAGACACCGGGCTTTTATCCTGTTTTTAGTAATGACGGGAAGGAATTGTTGTATACCTCCGAAAATTATAAGGGACTATTCCTGTACGACCTGAAGAGTAAAACCTCTGATGTGATAACCGAAGTGGACGGTGCAGGATATAATCCGGCCTTTGACCGGAATGGCGAACAAGTTTACTATCGGGCCACGGAGAAAGTGAATATGCGTCAGCAGAACACATGGATGTGTTATCAGCGGAAAGAAGAAAAAAATGTGCGTTGTGCAGATGCAGCGACTGCGCGTCCGTTGTCGGCGCAGCGTTTAGGAAGCCCGATGGGCAATACACTGACGGCTTATACGGATAAACTATGCCTGATCGTTGAAACGAATGGATTGAAAAACGTATTACATCCGTTGGAAAAAACGGATAGATATTTGTGGGGGAGTTTGTCTCCGGATGGAAACAGAATACTCTTTACTGCCGTAGGTAAAGGAACGTATGTGTGTGATTTAAAAGGAAAAGTACTTGCAGAGATCGGATATCTGAATGCACCGGTATGGTATGATAGGGATCGAATCGTTGGAATGGTAGATAAGGATAATGGAGATTATATAACTTCATCTTCTGTTGTGATGGTTTCTGCTGATGGCAAGCAACGGCAGATACTGGTACCATCTACGGAGAAAGCGATGTATCCTGCTGTGAATAGGTCGAGTGGAAGAATAGCCTATAATACGTTGGAGGGTGATATAATTGTATTAGAATTGGAAAAGTAATATGAGTATTATGAAACATATATGTTATCTAATTATAGCTCTCTTTCTGTTGAATGCAAATAAGGGCTATTCCCAAGATTTGTCCGGAGTAACAATATTGGTAAACCCCGGGCATGGAGGATTTGACAGTGATGACCGGAATATACCATTTGGAAAATTCAAACCGGGCGATCAGAATGGTTTTTGGGAGTCTCAGAGTAACTTTGATAAAGGAATACAGTTGCGTGAGCTTCTTGAAAATGCGGGAGCTACTGTGGTGATGTCTCGTTTGTCAAATAACCCCACCGTTTATAAGACGGATGAGGCCGGCAACATTGTAACGGATGAGGATGGGGACCCGATTATTATCTATACGGACGACACTCCATTGACACAGATTGTCCGGATGGCTAACGAAGCCGAAGCGGATTATATGCTGTCGATTCATAGTAATGCCGGGGTCACGAATTATGTATTACAACTATACGCAGGTGTAGATCCTGGGGATACTCATGTATATCCTACTGCCACTCCTTTTTCGGACCGTAGTAGAGAAATCAGTACGGTGATTGCAAAGAATCTTTATGAAAACGAGGTGAATAGTTGGGCATCCGAATATACGGTCCGTGGCGATAAAACATTTGGGCGTACCGTTATGGGGTGGAGTAATGGATACGGTGTGTTGAGAGGGTTGACTGTACCCGGATGTATATCAGAGGGCTCGATGCATGATTATATTCCTGAGACCCGCCGCCTGATGAATATGGAATATAAGTGGCTGGAAGCATGGCATTTCTACAAGTCTTTTTGTGAAATATTTAATGCCGGTACCATTCCGACGGGAAATATTGCAGGGAGTGTACATGATAGTAGGAATAAAGATATGGGAAGTCATGTCAAGATCAGAAATTCGAAAGATGAACTGTTGGCGTTGAACAATGCTGTCGTTACCGTGAATCCGGGAAACCTGACGTATACAACAGATGATATAGATAATGGAGTATTTGTGTTTAAGCAACTGGCTCCCGGAAAATATACGGTAAATGTGGCGGCTGATCAGTATTTTGATAAGACGTATGAACTGGAGGTGAAGGCAGGTGAGACATCTTATTTGGACGCACGCCTGGATATGCAACGTTTGACTCCCCCGGAGGTGATCAACTATTCTCCGCAGGTCGGGGAAGACGAAGTGGTGGAGTGTAATACGAAAATCATATTTGAGTTTAATTGGGATGTGGATGTAGAGTCGGCCATAGCGGCATTTTCAATTACTCCCGAGGTGAAAGGTTCCATTGTGTTTGAAGATAGTCAGCATCGGATGATTTTTTCTCCGGATAAACCTTATGAGATTTCGACGTTGTATACGGTTAAACTGGATAAAAGTCTGAAACATCCGGGCGAACTGTCGATGGAAAATGACTTTAGTTTTCAGTTCTTCACCAATAATCGCAATCAACTGGAACTTTTAGGCTGTTACCCGACTCCTGGAATGGAATATGTCAATTATGGTACGAGTGCACCTTTTGAATTCAGATTTGATAATAAGTTGAATTCTACTTTGGCAAGAGATGCTGTTAAAATCTATGATTCTAAAGGAGAAGAGATATCTAAGGTTCCTCGTTCTATTAAGGTAAATTCGGTTAGTGCTCCTTACGGTTCTTTGGCATTTACGCTTTCGGGCGGATTGATTGAGAATGAAACGTATAGGGTCGTTATCGATCGCAATATGGTAGATGTGAACGGTATCGATATTGTAGAACCGATGGATTATACGTTTAAGGCGGTAGATATAAGAGTTACGGATCGAACTGTGGGAATGGACATGGAGGCTACGGGTGCCTTTACCTACTCTTCGGGAAATAGTGTGGAAGTGGCTTCTGCAAGTACCTCCCGGAATACGTCCAAAGTGCTGTTCGGGGCGGCTTCTTGTCGGCTGAAATATTCCTTTGCGGCCGATGAGGCAAATGGGGTGGTTGCTTATCAGACAACGGCCGGATTCCCAGTCGATGCAACCCGGGCAATCGGTATGCATATTTTGGGTGATTTGACGGGAAATGAAGTTTGGCTACAATTATCTTCTGCCGACGGAGATGTGCAGGAACTCAAACTGACCGATCTCACCTTTTGCGATTGGAGTTTTGTGGAGGTCTCTTTAGATGCTTTGCCTGCGGGGAAGACATACACATTTACAGGTTTGAAAATTAGGCAGAAAGAACGGCCTTTGACGAATACCGGAACTATTTATATAGATAATGTCTTGGTTTACGACAATACATTGACATCGATAACGTCTGAAACGGTTTCGACTTTCTCTTTCAGTTATATTGCCGAGACCAATGAAGTCGTGGCGAATAGTGAAGAAATCGTATGTATGAAATTGTATTCTTTATCGGGCAAGTTACTGCGGTATGTGGATACGTCTCGAATGAGTCTTGGCGGATTGCCAAAGGGCATTTGTATAATGGAAGCCGGTTTTAGCTCAGGGGGAACTGTTTCACAAAAGATATTCGTGGGAAATTGATGTTGATTTTATGGTGACGACCGGCAGG
>ERZ779850.2380-NODE-2380-length-15432-cov-5.534565_pt1 | contig 15432 bp, 8 predicted proteins | sample MGYA00511249_ERZ779850 | MGnify/ENA primary metagenome ERZ779850 (study PRJEB29588, sample SAMEA2162475) | human gut metagenome | biome: human gut; feature: human-associated habitat; material: faeces | place: Denmark | collected 2008/2010 ...
GTCTTCGGTGAGCGTCACCTCGACGAAGGTGCGGTTGTTGACCGTCACCTCCTCATTCTTGTATCCGAGAAAATTGACGATGAGCGTGGCGTCGGGGGCGGCGCTGATCTGGAACTGACCGTCGGCATCGGTCACCGTTCCGTGGGTCGTATCCTTTACGATGACGCTGGCTCCGGCTACGGGGCCCTTGCTGTCCTTGACCACGCCTTTTACCACAACGGTCTCATCCTGTTGCGGCAGGGCGGCGTTCGCTTCACTGTTGGCTGCATGGACTCGGCCGACTCCTCCCGTCCAGGTGAGGATGGCGGCCGCCGCAAGCAGCACGCACTTGTAGAATTGGTTCATAGAGTATAGGTTTTTGGTTAGTTGGATCTCCTCGCGGATTTTCCTACTGCAAAATTCATCATAAAGACCTTTTTCCCGGTTTGATAGCGTACGTATAAGGTTTGAAAACGTGCATTTTTTCTTGCCGCGGCGGTCGGAAACCGTGGTTTTTTATCATACCTTTTCGTATATTTGTAGATGAAACCTGATATGCGACAACCTTTTGTAATCATCCTTGCGGCTGTGGCGGCCCTCCTGCTGGGGACCGTCCGCTTCGCCTTTGGCGCCGATCCCGTGGAGTACGGCTATACGGCCAAGTCCTACGGCGTGGCCGAAGGTCTGAGCAGCCAGCGGGCCTACAAGGTCTGTTGCGATACGGTGGGCGCCGTGTGGGTGGCGACTATCGACGGGGTGGATCGCTGGAACGGCCGGACGATGAAGCATTACGAGCTGGAGAGCGACATGAAGTTCTCCGATGCCTCGGGGCGGACCATCTCGCTGGTCTTCGACCGCGAACACCGCATGTATGCCTACGACAATGCCGGGCGAATCTATCGTTTCGATCTCCTGAGCGACAGGTTCGAACCCTTTCTGAAACTTTCGGATTACGAAGGGGAGGGGTTGACCGTCAACAGCCTTTGTGTCGACAGCCGGTCGATGCTGTGGATCGGCATGAGCAACGGACTGCGGCGTTTCGACCCGCAGAGCGGCGAGCTGAAGCGAATCCTCGGGGAGTGCTTCGTGACGGATATTCTCGAACTTCCGCACGGTATGGCCGTGGCGTCGATGGACGGGATCCGGATCCTCTCGCGCGAGGGGCAATGCCTGCATCACCTTTGTCCGGAGGTGTATGTCCAGACGCTCTGTTTCATGCCCGGACATCCGTGGCTGTTTGTCGGGACCTTCAGCCGGGGGCTGCGCGTGCTGGATCTGGCCTCCTGCGAGATGTGTGACCTTCCGGGTCTCAATGTCCTGCCGCATACGCCCATCCGGAGCCTCGTGGCGCAGGACGACTCGACCCTGCTGGCGGGATTCGACGGCGACGGCGTCCATGCCGTGGATCTGACCTCGTGGCGGACGGAGCCCCGCTTCACCAAGTCGAACGGACGGCTCAGAACCATGGGGGTCTATTCGATGTGTTTCGATCGGGAGGGGAATGTCTGGATTGCGACCTATACCGGCGGTGTGACCATGCTGGCCCGCGAGGAGCATCCCGTGCTGTGGCTGCAACAGCCCGAAAACGGCGCCGAAGGGCTGGTCGACAATACGGTCAATGCCCTGGTGGAGATCCGCCCCGGGGAGTTGTGGATCGCGACGGACGACGGCGTGAGCATCTTCGATATGCAGAACAATGTCTGGCACCAGATCCTCGGCGGGTGTGTCTGCCTCGGCATGAGCCACGATCCCGTACGGGGAAGGGTGGCCGTGGCGACCTACGGCAACGGCCTGTATCTCTACGACACCGGCCGGCGGATGGTGGCTCATTATCAGTCGGAAAACAGCCCTCTGCTGTCGAACTGCGTCGTGGCGGTGGCCTACGACGACCGGGCGGATCTGTGGGTGGCCCAGCTGGACGGAAACGTGCTGGTGCTGGAGGCGGCATCGGACCGCTGGCGGGAGGCGGATGCCCGGCGGGCCCGGAGTCTGTGTGAATACGGCGATTCGGTCATGGCGGCCGGCATGGTCGACGGAGTCGCCGTGATGGACCGGCGCACGGGAAAGGCGCTGTGGAAGATCGATGCCCTCTCCCTGTCCGGGGACGATGTCAATACGTTCGTTCATGCGCTGGCCTTTGCCGACAAGGACCATCTCTGGTTGGGCTCCGACGGCGGCGGCCTCTACCGTTTCGATCTGCGGACGGGCGAATACCTGCAGATCACGACCGACAACCGGCTCCCCTCGAACCGGATCTACAGCCTCGTCTACGACCGCAACCGCAATCTGTGGATCGGCACCGACCACGGTCTCTCCTGCATGACCACGCAGAACGGCCTGCCGATCTACAACCTCAACTACCGGACGGAGATGCGCCGCAGCTTCAACCGTTCGGCAGCGCTGCTGCTCTCCGACGGCCGCATCGCCATGGGAAGTGCCTCGGGACTGCTGATCTTCAGCCCCGACATCGCCCGCAGCGGTCATGAACCCCATGCACTGCGTCTGACGGATTTCCGCATCGGCAACATCGACGAGGCGGAGGAGCGGCGGCTGCGGGCCGAATGGACCCGGATGCTCGAAAACGGGGACATCCGGCTGAGCCATCGACACAACTCCTTCTCGGTCAATCTGGAGAGTATCTGCTATCGCTACAGCGACGATGTCGCCTATCAGTATTGCCTCGAGAGGTTTGACAACGGCTGGAGCCCGCTGAGCCGCGACGAACACGTCCAGTACAAGAATCTGCCTGCGGGGAGTTACCTCTTCCGCGTGCGTTCGTACAGCGTCAACAGCGGCGACAGACTCGACGAACGGTGTGTTGCAATCACGATCCGTCCCCCCTGGTGGATGCGGTGGTGGGCCTGGACCCTCTACGGGGTGATTGTCGTGATGGGTGTCCGCACCCTGTGGCGTTACAAACGCCGCAAACTGCAGATGCGCTACATGAACGAGAAGATGAACTTCTTCGTCAGTATCGCCCACGACATCCGCACGCCGCTGACGCTCGTGCAGGCCCCGCTCGACATCCTCGACATGGACCGCAACCTCGACGGGAATGCCCGCCGTCAGGTGGGGCTGGCCCGGCGGAGCCTCCATACGCTGCTCGACCTGCTGTCGCAGCTCTTCGAGGTCGAACGCATGGACCATCTGGAACGGAAGCCGCAGTGCGAACCCGTCGCCCTGCGGCCGGTAATCGACGAGATCGTGACGGCCTTCGTCCCGCTGTGCCAGCACGAGGGGATCGAACTGAAGGTCGGCGACGTGCCGGAGGGGCTTCATGTCGAGGCCGACGTGAAGCTGCTGAACCGGATTCTGAACAACCTGTTGTCCAACGCCGTGAAGTACACCCCCTCGGGCGGATGGGTGCGGCTGAGCGTCGAGGTGTCGCGCGGAGAGGTGCGTATCTCCGTGGCGGATAACGGTATCGGTATTGCGGACGACGAGCAGCAGAAGCTCTTTACGAGCTTCTTCCGGGCCAGCAACGCCGTCAATTCGCAGGCCTCGGGCGTAGGGCTTGGGCTGTTGCAGTCCAAACGCTTCGCGCTGCTGCTCGGCGGCGACGTCACCTTCACCTCGCGCGAAGGCAAGGGCTCGACCTTTACGCTGACGCTGCGGCAGAGCGATGCCGCGGCTCTTCCGGCGCCCCGTCTGGCGGAGTGTCCGGCCGGGGAGCCGTGCGACGAGCCGGTGGAGGCCTCCGCATCGCGCGATACGATCCTTGTGGTCGACGACAATGCCGACCTGCGGCAGTTCCTCTACGAACTCTTCTCGCCGGAGTACCGGGTCGAACTGCGCGGCGATGCCGCCTCGGCCCTCAAGTACCTCGAGACGGAGTATCCGAGCATCATTCTCTCGGACGTGATGATGATCGGCATGCAGGGCGACGAGATGTGCCGCCTGATCAAGAGCAACCCCGTGACGGCCGGCATCCCGGTGCTGCTGCTCACGGCCAAGGCCAACAGCCGGGCGATGATCGAGGGGTTGGAGATGGGGGCCGACGACTACATTGCCAAACCCTTCGATGTGGCGGTCCTCAAGGCCAAGGTGCACATGCACATAGCCAACCGACACCGTCTGCACGAGTATTACAGCCGGATCGCCCTGAACCGCGACGACGCTCCGCATGCCGTCGAGGCGCCCGATGCGAACGTGCGGCCCAACGAGGCCGACTGCGATTTCGTGAAGCGGGCCCGCGAAATCGTCGAGATGAACCTGAGCGATCCCGAGTTCGACATCAAACACCTGTGCCGCGAAATGGCCATGTGCCGCACGCTCTTCTACGAACGGCTGAAGATGCTTATGGGCCAGACCCCGCAGGAGTTCATCCGCATGGTCCGCCTCGATCACGCCGAACGGCTCCTGGCGCAGGGCGAGGCGGTGATCGACGTGGCGCTCAAGACCGGTTTCGTCAACGTCAAGTATTTCAGCACGGTATTCAAGAAACATTACGGCGTCCCGCCGAGCCGCTATCATGCGAAATGATAGGGAACAAACCTGCCGTGTGAGCAATCAAACCTCCGATTGCCCGGTCCGGGAATATCTTTGTAGGGACGAAACTTAATTACTGACCTATGAAAAGATCTTTCCTGAAACTGCTTTTTCTGCTTGTCGCATGCCCGTTGTGCGGGAGCTGCTCGACAAGCGATGCGGCGGAGAAGACGGCCGGACTCTCCATCCGGCAGGTTTCCGCCTACACGCTGCCGGCCGAGGGCGGCGAGGTGACCGTCACGTGTGCCTCGGCACTCCCCGTGACGGCGCAGAGCAGCCAGCCGTGGCTCACCGAAACAGACTCTCATGCGCAGGATGGTGCCACGACCTTTACCTTTACGGCCGCGGCCAACGACGAGGCGGCGCGCGAGGCTACGCTGACGTTCTTCTCCGGTGAGGAGCAGAGCTCGGTGACGATCAAACAGCCGCGCCGCTACGGACAGCCGTCGATCCCCTCGACCCCGGCCTTCGAGTTTGCCAGGAGCCTCTCTCCGGGCTGGAACCTGGGCAATCAGCTCGATGCCCACAGCAACGGTGTGGCCGGCGAGACGGCATGGGGCAATCAGGAGACTACGCCCGAACTCTTCGAACGACTCAAGCAGCTGGGCTTCAAGTCGGTCCGGATTCCCGTCACTTGGATGGGCCGGACGGGGGCGGCTCCCGACTACCGGATCGACGAAGCGTGGCTCGACCGTGTGGAAGAGGTCGTTGGATATGCCCATGCGAGCGGACTGAACGCCATCATCAACATCCACCACGACGGCTACGGCGCCGATTACTGGCTCAACATCAAGAAGGCCGCCGCGGACGAGGCCTACAACGAGGAGGTCAAGGCCCGGCTGTGCGCCCTGTGGCGCCAGATCGCCGAGCGCTTCAGGGAGACGGACGACTTCCTGATCTTCGAGATGATGAACGAGATCCAGGACGGCGGCTGGGGCCACGGCGACAACCTCACCGACGGCGGCCGTCAGTACGAGGTGCTGAACGAGTGGAACCAGCTGGCGGTCGATGCCGTGCGGGCCGTCGGCGGCAAGAACTCGACGCGTTACCTGGCCGTTGCCGGCTACAGCGCCAATCCGCAGCTGACGATCGACCACCTGGTGCTGCCCGAGGATTCGGCCGAGGGGCGTCTGCTGGTCTCGGTCCACAGCTACGATCCGGCCGAATTCGCCATCAACGCCAAATACTCCGAGTGGGGCCATACGGCCGATGCCGACAAGAAGGCCTCGTGGGGCGACGAGGAGTTCATCCGCACGATGTGCGCCAACCTCTATGACAAATACGTGTCGAAGAACATCCCGGTCTATTTCGGCGAGTGCGGATGCGTCCATCACGCCGAGGAGCGGGCCGAGAGCTTCCGCAAATACTACATCGAGTATTTCTGCAAGGCCGCCACGACCTACGGCATCGCCGCCTTCTACTGGGACAACGGCAATGCCGGTGCCGGTGAGGAGTGCTTCGGCGTGATCAACCACACGACGGGCGATTTCCTCAACAACGGCGAAGAGATCGTCCGCTGCATCATCCGGGCCTGCACCGATCGCGACGAGGCCTATACACTCGATAAGGTCTACGAAAATGCACCCGAATAACCGCTCAAAATCTGCTGTTGTCATGAAGAGATCCCTTCTCGTATTGCTGTGTGCGGCTTCGGTGCTCGTCTCGTGCCGCCACGAAAACGAAACGGTTCTGCCCGACCTGTCGCAGCAGGTCGAGGCGCTGCTTGACTCGATGACCGTCGACGAGAAGATCGGGCAGCTGATGAATGCAACCCCCGGCATCGAACGGCTCGGAATCAAACCCTACGACTGGTGGAACGAGGGGCTGCACGGCGGCGGCCGCAACGGTCGCGCCACGGTCTTCCCGCAGCCGATCGGGCTGGCGGCATCCTTCGATACGCTCCTGCTGCGGAAGATCGGCGATGCCATTGCCGAAGAGGCCCGCGCCAAGTTCAATGTGGCCCAGCGGCTGGGCAACTACGGCCGCAATGCCGGCCTGACCTTCTGGTCGCCCAACATCAACATCTTCCGCGACCCGCGCTGGGGCCGCGGCATGGAGACCTACGGCGAGGATCCCTATCTGACCGGACGGCTCGGGTGTTCGTTCGTGCGGGGCATGCAGGGCGACGACCCGCGCTATCTGAAGGTGGCGGCCTGTGCCAAACACTTCGCCGCCCATTCGGGCCCCGAGGCGACGCGTCACGGTGCGGATGTCCACCCCCCGATGAAGGACCTCTTCGAAACCTATCTGCCCGCCTTCGAGATGCTGGTCAAGGAGGCTCGTGTCGAGGCCGTGATGACCGCCTACAACGCTGTCTACGGCGACTGCTGCTCGGCAAGCCCCTTCCTGCTGCAGGATATTCTGCGCAACCGCTGGCATTTCGAGGGGCACATCGTCTCGGACTGCGATGCCGTCACCGACATCTACAGCGGTCACCACTGCACGCGTTGCGAAATGGGCGCCGCCGTCATGGCCCTCAAGGCGGGGCTGAACCTCGAGTGCGGCCGCTCGCTGCGGACGCTGACCGAGGCCTACGCCCTGCATCTGATCGACGAGAAGGATCTCGACAATGCCCTGCGCCCGACGCTGCTGACCCGTTTCAAACTCGGCATCATGCACGACGATCCGCAGTGCCCCTACAACAACATCCCCGCAAGCCGCATCGGGTCGCCCGAACACCGGCAGCTGGCCAAACGCGCCGCCACGGAGAGCATGGTGCTGCTGAAGAACAACGGCATCCTGCCGCTCGACCGCAACATGCACCGGCTGAACCTCTCGGGCAGCGGCGCCACGGATATCTTCTATCAGATGGGCAACTACTACGGGCTGAGCAGCCGTTACAGCACCTATCTGGAGGGGATCGTCGGCAAGGTGAGCGACGGTACGAGTGTGACGTTCCGGCCGGGTTTCCTGCTAGCCGATGCGCCGAAGAACGATATCAATTGGGCCGTGGGTGATGCCGCCGAGGCCGATGTGGCCATCGTCTTCATGGGCAACAACGGCAGCATGGAGGGTGAGGAGGGCGAATCGATCGCCAGTCCGTCGCGCGGCGACCGGCTCGATCTGCGTCTTCCAGAATCGCAGATGAACTATCTGCGGGCCGTGAAGCAGTCGAAGGGCGGCCGCATTGTGGTGGTGCTGACCGGCGGTGGCCCGATCGATCTGCGCGAGATCTGCGAACTGGCCGATGCCGTCGTGATGACGTGGTATTCGGGTGAAGCCGGCGGCGAGGCGTTGAGCGATCTGCTTTTCGGCGATGCCAACTTCAGCGGACGGCTGCCGGTGACCTTCCCCGAGTCGGTCGAGAAGCTGCCTCCGTTTGAGGACTACTCCATGCGCGAGCGTACGTACAAATACATGACCGACAACATCCTCTTCCCGTTCGGATACGGTCTGAGCTATGGCAAGGTCATCTACGGAGATGCCGAGGCCCGGGTCAACGAGGATCGGACGGTGACGGTGAGCGTCGATCTGAAGAATCCCAGCGAGTTCGACATCGACGAGACGGTGCAGTTCTACCATGCGTCGCCCGAGGCGGGCAACGGGACTCCGCGGTCGGAGCTGGTGGCCTTCAGCCGGGAGCGGATCGCTGCCGGACAGAGCCGGCGCGTGTCGGTGCAGATCCCGCTGGAGCACTTCGAGACGGTGCTCGAGGATGGCAGCCGGACCCTGCTCAAGGGGGTGCATACGCTGCATGTCAGCTCGGCGGCTCCGACCTACCGCAATGCGGCGTTGGAGGTGAGTGACCGTCAGGCAACGGTGGAACTGTAGGCCTTTGGACGTTGATTAACAGAAGCGTCGGAACAACTGTCCCGACGCTTCTGTTGTGTGAATAGACTGGTAATCAGATGTTTATGTGGATGGTTGTGGCCTCTGGATGTTCCTCTGGATGAGCGTCTGCGTACTTTTCGATGCAGAAAAGCGTTGTAACTCGTTAATTTTCTGTTAGTTACAATGTTGACCGATGCCACAAAAAGGCACACTGTAAAGAGGCGGCAAAACCTTGTTTGACGCTTCATTTCTGAGGTCCGATATTCTCGGAAAAATGTAAAACTCGGATTTGGAGTCCGATTTTGGGCGGTTCTTTTCCCTCACTGGAACGGGTCGCCGGAGGGGTGTGACTCCATGAGCAAAGGTAGTAATTTTTGCGGGAACTCCAAGCCCCGGCGAAGGATTTTTTCGCCGGGGCCTGGAGATTCGGATGCGGGGGCGGCTTTGTTGCGAGAAGGTCGAGGCAAAGGAAGGGTTACTTTATATTGTCGTGGTGAAGGGCTGCCTCATCAATCAAGGCAGCCAGATCGTGTCCGAATTCAGCGATATTATGGAATTTTGCGGTTTCGGATTTGGGTAAACTAATTATTTCGAATCTTAAGCAAGCGTCGTGGCAATGCGCTTGATCGATATATGAAAATTTTGCATTCCTTGCTAGCCTGGTTTTGCTGAATATTGAACACCTGTCTGGATTGTTGTCCTTTCCATAAGTGCGTAAGAGATGCCTGCAGAAACTGATCTCAGAATTTCATGAGCAGAACGATGGTATCCATGAGTCTGATACATGTGATTCAGCCGAAGATCAGCTGCTGTTTTAATGAGACGATCCTAACGTCAAATTTGGACTGGTTGTCTCAAACAAATTGATGCTAGAGGCTTCGCTATTTCTCAAACAGCGGGAAGAATCTGAAAATTGCTAGATACAGTCGGCTTGATTTGTTGACTGGTTGACTCTCTACTGACTAGTCGGCGTCTTGGCCTATGATTCAATTCTTAGATTGTCACGTTCTGTTTTAAATAACAGAAACAGGTATAATCATGAATATTACAGTTGAATTACTCGAATTATTTGTGTACTTTTATACTCAAAAATCGTGTCATGCCTCACAAACTCGTAAAAAGACTTAACCGAGATGTAGTGATGATGGCAATGGTGAATCTGAATTGCCCCTGGACAGAAGCTGAGACCGAGACGAGAATAGATGATGAACTGATTTATGAAAACCGAGACTATAATCATTGCCTTCTGGTCGGCGTTGCTGATCATATGTTCAACGATCGTAAGGCCGTTTATTCCTGCGGGAATATTTGCTTGTGTGGTTTTTGTGTTACTGATTGGTTTGGTCTATTATCTGCTTAGACTGTTCCGTAGCAAGACCCAAAAACTCGAAGAAAAGATACTCCGGTTGAACCAGGAGGTTGATTCCGTCAATACGGAACTGGACAAACGAGCGAATCGTATCATCGAACAATTGACAGCTCAATCTAATGCGATAACCGAGGTGTCCGGCCGGATAATCGAGAATATAAGTCAGGTTCAGACTGCATTGGCGGACTCAACCGGTTCGATCTTGCAATCCTACAAGGAGCAGGGCGATCGTATCAATGGGCAACTCCTGTCGACGATTGCCGGGAATGATGCCCTGAAGGAGCTTGTGACCTCCTCCGTCTCTGAATTGGATGGCAAATTGGACGGTGCAAAAAGGCAGTTGGATGATGTGATTCAAACCATGTCGACTGTCCGACAACAGAATTCGGCCCTGCAGGAAGCAATCTCTGCCAATAGAGCCTTGCTCGCGGATGAGACCCAATCCGTTATTGAGATCACCAATCAAAACAAAAGTGAACTTTCAGACCTGATCCATCAAAACGGCGACCGGTTGACTTCATCCATTCGTCAGACCCACGATTGCATCCTTTCAGCCTCCGCTATGGAGATTAAGGCTTTCAATGACGCCAAGGAGGAAACAAATCAGGTTCTCCAATCCATCAAGGATCAATATACCTCTTTGCAGGCGGGCTTGACATCTCTCCAGGTCCAGACCGGCAATGTGGAAAGAACGATTGACGGATTTGCAGGCGGGGATTCGCATCGTGCAGTCATTGATTCCATTCAGTCGTTGATGGCTGAATTACTTCATGAATTACAATCCGATGTTTCGGAGCTGCGAGATGAGATTCTCGAAAACCGGAACAAGCAGGATCTCGTAACCGATCAACTTCGGAAACTTCATGTCTTGCTGAGAAGTCTGGATGACAGTTCCGGAGTGGAAGACTCCGGACAAGCCCAACCGGAGAAGGAGCCTTCCCGGGCTTCCGCTTGTGAAATGGCTGACCCGAACCGAACGGAAACCATCGTTGATGCCCAAACCGGGAACGTCGTTCTTAATCGCTTTGAAAATGACTCGCTGGTGAAGTCAACGATGCAAACCCCCGACGGCTGTATGATCTATGAACTGGAATACAGTAATGGCCAGATTGTCAGAAGTCGGAACTATGATGCACGGGGTAATCTCAATATCGAGCAGACTTTCTATGACAACGGACAGGTTCACCTGAGGTGCGAGATCACCAAAGAGGGTAGAAAAACAACGGAATTTGATCGAAATGGTAATAAGAAATAAGTATGTTTTTATATTTACTAAATGATGCTGAAAGCAAGGCCTTTCTGGAACTCGCGGCTTTGGCTATGCAGGTCAATGGTGGAAAAAAGGCCTGCGAGAAGGCGGCATATGAGACGTATCGGACCGAGCTGAGCCTGCCTGACTATGAAACAGCCGGATGGTCATTCGACCAGGCGGCTTCTGCTTTCAAGTATAGTTCGGCCCCGGTTAGACGAAGTGTGATAATCGAGCTCTGCGGGCTGTTCTATGCGGATAGGGAGATGGATGCCGGAGAGCGGAAATGGATAGATGCTCTCTCGGCAAAGTTTCAACTGCCGGAGGCGGAGACCGAACGGCTGATTCGTTGGAGCCGGGATTTTTCCGACTTTCTGGAGATCGGTTTGATGTATATTAACGCACTCGAATAGGGAATATGGGATTTTTCAGCTACAAGAGATTTACGGGACGGGCCACTTTTGAAGAGGCTGATCGCATGTATGAAGACATTCAGCATCGATTCGAGGAACACAAGCAATACTTTGAGAACAGGGCAGCCCGGCTCAGCTCTGAAATCGAGACTCAGGTGAAGTCGATTAATGCATCCAAGCGACTGATCAAGACGGAACTCTTTCCCGCATTTTCGGAAAAGATGCGCCGTTTGAAGGATATTCCCGTGTCGGAGGTGTATCTGGAAGAGAGTTTTTCGGGCGTGCCCCTCAAGGTGGATTCCATCAAGAGTAAATCAGAGCTTTATCTGATCGACTTCAAAAAGAATCTTTTCAAGAGCAACGCTCTGGCCATTATCACGCTGGGGTTCTATACCCGGAAGAGAGCCAAAGAAACGCTCGAAAGGGTCCGGGAAGAGGCAAAGCGTCTCGAGGAGGAGATGGCCCGAATGGATTCCGAACTGACCCGGTTGAAGAAGATCAAAGAGGCTCTGGAACTGATGGCACAATACTTCCTGTCGCTGATCGAGATCTATCGTATGTTGCTGAATCGATTGGATAATTCCGTCCATTTCCTGATGATCCGTTGTATCAGTCTTGCGCACGAACTGGTTCGAGATCAAATGAGCATTAAGCTTCTCCCGAAGTCACAGCAGGCTGAAATCATGGCGATGGTGAGCATCTCGAAAATTCTGAAAACGATGGTTGACAAGAATATTGTGATGTCGGGCAACTCGGAGCTCGTCAGCCGTGACCTGGAAGAGGTGAAGAACGATATGCGCAAACAGAGTAAGATCATCATGGACACCGCATAAGGCCATAAAAGACTATGAATAACTCAAAACTGCACGAATTGGAGGAAAGCATCCGCCATGCATCCCCGCTGGAGTTGGTTTCCAGATTGCAGCAGGCCGAATTATATGACGAGCGGCAGACTCGCTCCGTTCTTGATGAGATTTATCAGACATTCAGCCAGCGAGAGAGCCTGGTGGATGAGGTCGTGGTACCCGTTTTCATGTCGATTGCGGATGGATTCTTGGAATCAACCGCTGCAACACGCAAGTTGAGGAAGAAGGGGCTGACGGCGTCTAAAATCATCAGTCAGTGCCGGTCGTTCAGTTATGACCATGCAGAGGCGACTTCCGTTTTGCCTGACGGTTATACGGAGTGGAAAAACATAGGAGATCAGACCCGTTCTGACTTTGATGATTACGGAAAGAGTGTCCGGGCGGCGTACACCCGCAACATGTATGAAGACAAGGGGCGGCTGAATCAGTACAAGCAGGAAAAGTTTGCGAATAACGGGGGCCGAATCAATGCTACTGACGAATACACCGGCGAGCGGAATGTTTATCAGTACAGAAGCAATCCGGATGCTCGCAGGAACGTGGAAAAGTACAAGCATGATCATCAGGCGGAGGTTGACCACATTGTCCCCTTGAAGCAGATTCACGAACAACTGAAAGGCAACTATGCTTTAACGGATGAGGATATACGGGATATTGCCAATCGCGATACGAATTACGCACTGACCTCCGCGAGGATCAATCGTGGGGCAGGCATGTCTGGTGCCGGCGGGAAATTTGACATGACCAACTCCGAGTTCGTTGAGGATCAACGTGCCCGAGAGCGGGAGGGACGTCCCAGTCTAGGCCTCTCGGAAGAGGCCAAGGAGAATATGCTTCGTATGGAAAAGAATGCTCAGCGGGACATCAACAGGGATGCCAATAAGGCGATTCTTGAGAATATAACCGGTCAAGGGCGCGGCAACTCGTCCGAAATTTGGGGACGATCGGCAGCCAATGCCGCCAGTCAGTCAAAAGATTATGTGGTCGGCAACGTCATTTTATACCTGATCAAGCCATTGTATTACGAGATTTCCGACATATTCCGCAACGGGTTGAAAGAAGGTGTTGGGGCCGTTTCCACGATACAGGCGTTTAAAATACGCTTCGGAAGAGTCAAACGATATGTGTTAGAGAATGCGCTTGCCTTTTTGGGCGATAATGTCTGGGAATTTGTCAAGGGGTTTGTCTCTTCGTTGATAGAGGGTATTATCAGCCTTTTTATTGGAATCTTCAAGCAAATACTGAAAGTCGTAAAAGAGGGTATTCTGGTATTGATGCGCTCTTGCTCGATTTTGTTTGGTAAGGCTTCCCGGAGTATGTCTCCTGCAGAGAAAGGGGATGCTATCATAAAAATTCTTGGTGGCAGTGTTATCGCCATTTGCGGCATAGGCATTGAGGCCTTGCTGAACAAGATCGGAATCATGGAGCCTTGGTCTGTTATTCTTTCAACGATGTTATCGGGCATTGCTTCCACGTTGTTCATGCTGGTGCTGGATAGGATTGATTTGTTCAGTGTGAAAGCGGAAAGACGTTACCAACGAGTCGAGGAGATCTTCGATGAACGTATCCAAGATATTCGGGCAGCCGAACAAACGCTTGGCTTGGTTGCAATGGAGACCATGCGTCGACAAAGATTGCAGTTTATGAAGATTGAGCAGAATATCAGCGATGGGATTCGGTCAAATAAGATTGAAACTATCAATTCGGGACTGTTTGAACTGGCTTCGTTCTTTGGTGCGGATTTGGGCTATGCCAATCAATCTGAATTTGTCAGAAAATTTGATGATATGGAGATTGCGCTTTAATGACAATAATTGATCAACATCGTGTTGCTTGATTCATGATTTTTTGTCAAAAGAATCGTCTTACAGGATGCAGAAATTTACGGAAGCCTTTTGTGTTAAGGTTAGATATTGTGAAAATCAATGGACTAGATTTCTATTTGTGATGGCCCAGTTCTCGGAGAAAGTCTGCGGATTTGGATATTGGCCTGAGCGTTTTTGCTTTTTATAAAAACGGCTAAAAAACAGCAAGCCTTGCAAACTATTAATTTACAAGGCTTGCTGTTTTTACCTTCTTTTTCGTTGACTATTGGTAGTCTAAGTCTTGAAGTGCATCGAGAATCAAATGATTACATCTGTTTTCCAAAGAGTTTAAGTTACATGCAGGTCACAGGTTTTGCAACTGTAAATCTTTATCTTGGGATATCCTTATCTGTTTTTTGAATCGCCATGTCTTTTTTGAAGAGTATAGGCGCAACGATGATGAATTTTTAACCTAAAACTTATTAATATGTGGGAAATAATTCTTATATTTGGCTAAGCCGATATCCTGCTATAGATAAAGCAATTGTAGTTGCTATGTCGAAAGATATTTTCATAATTCCAAGAAAAAAAATAAATGGGGAGTATATTATTTATGCCCCATTACAGAATATTGCATTCCTTGGGAATAAAAGAGCGGTAGAGATTGTTGATAAATACATCAAAGGTTGTGAAGTTACAGACGAGGAAAAAGAAACAGTTGTTTGGGATTATTTAACAAAGATAGAGGCTATGCGTCAAACCTTGCCGGAATCGAAAACCATTGGTTCCGAAAGTTCTGTCGTAATTATTTTGTCTCAATCATGTAATCTCGCTTGTACATATTGTTATGCACAAGAGGCTCGTTCAAGCAAAATATTAAGTAAGGATAAATTAAAAATAGTAATTGACGATGTTTTATCTAGGTCGTTATTGATTGTCGATTTTGTTTTTATTGGTGGTGGAGAACCGTTAATTGCATGGGAATTAATAAAATGGGCAATTAAATATATATACGATAATAAGAAAAATTCAACTCAAGTAAATATAACAATTACAACAAATGCAACTTTATTAACAGATGAAAAAATCTGGTATTTAAAAAAGTATAATGTTCATTTAGGAATATCATTTGACATTTTGCCAAGAGTTCAGAATACTCAGAGACAATTTGCGAATCTTAAATGTGGTTCTTTTGATATAGTAAATGCTGTAATTGAAAATATAGATAATGCAGAAATCTCATATAGTTTTAGATCCACAATAACAAAACTAAATGTAGAATTAATGCCAGAAATGGTTCGTTTTGTAGAAACGAATTATAAAAATGTAAAGAAATTACATTTTGAACCAGTGCTGAGTTCAATAGATAATGATCAAGCATTTTATAATGTGTTTATAGAATCATTTATGAAAGCCAGGGAATTCGGCTTGAAAAATGATACTGTTCCAAATAGTGTGTCTAGGGAGGAATAAATAAAAAAGTCTACAGATT
>ERZ779850.2389-NODE-2389-length-15381-cov-3.136435_pt1 | contig 15381 bp, 9 predicted proteins | sample MGYA00511249_ERZ779850 | MGnify/ENA primary metagenome ERZ779850 (study PRJEB29588, sample SAMEA2162475) | human gut metagenome | biome: human gut; feature: human-associated habitat; material: faeces | place: Denmark | collected 2008/2010 ...
GAAGCGATCGGCCGTGCGCGAAAGCGCCAGACGGCGAGCCGCTGTCTGTGGATCCAAATCGAAAAGCACCGTTTTGTTGGGCTGAAACCCCTTTTGAACGATGGCTTCCAGCTGCAAAACGTACTCGGCGTCATAACCCTTGGCGCCCACCTGATATGCGTAGGTGGCATCCGTAAAGCGATCGGAGAGCACCCAGGCGCCACGCTCAAGCGCAGGAAGAATCACGTCGCGGATATGCTGCGCGCGCGAGGCAAAAAAGAGCAACGTCTCGGCCGTTACGTCCATTTCATCGTTTAGCAGCATAGCTCGGATCTTTTCGCCAAGCGGCGTACCGCCTGGTTCGCGGGTACGGACGACTTCGATGCCGTGATCAAGCAGAAAGCGATGCAACGCCTCAATCTGGGTGGTTTTCCCCGCGCCGTCGATTCCTTCAAAAGTGATGAATTTTCCTCGTACCATGATGTCTCATCGTGCGTCTTTCTGACGCTTTTGTAAGGCGCGGGCCTTGCGAGCCGGCGCTTTTTGATATTTTTCGACCGCGCGGTTGTGTTCCGTCAGCGTCTTGGAAAAATGCGTCGTGCCGTCTCCGCGCGCCACAAAATACAAGAACTTCGTGTCCTGCGGATTCAAAGCGGCATGAATGGATGCCGCCGAAGGCATCGAAATGGGCGTCGGAGGCAGTCCCGCATTGAGGTAGGTATTGTAGGGCCCCGGCTGCTGCAAGTCGCGTCGCTTAAGGTTGCCGTCAAAGCTCTCGCCGATGCCGTAAATGATCGTGGGATCGGTCTGCAGCGGCATGCGCAGGCGCAAACGGTTGTTGAACACTGAACTCACAAGCGCCCGGTCAGCGCGCATTGACGTTTCCTTTTCGATGATGCTTGCCAAGATCAGAGCTTCGTACTTGGTTTTGACCGCCGCAAGCGGGCTTTTCTTCTCCCACTCATCATTGAGAATGCGCATCTGTTCACGATAAGCCGCGCGGTACACGTCGATGTCGGTCAACCCCGTGCGAAAGCTGTAGGTTTCGGGCGCAAACACGCCTTCCAAGTGGGGCTCCTGTATGCCCAGCACCGATCGCAACTGCATGTCCGACATCCCGGCCGTCCTGATTTCGATGTCGGGCAGCGCCGTCACCGCCTTTCTCAATTCCCACAGCGGCATGCCGTCGGCAATGCGGAAGGAAAACTTCTCCACATCCGATCGTTGCAGTTTGTCAACAATGTCCGCAAGGGTCATCCCCGGCGTAAAACGATAGCGACCGGCATGAATCGAAAGCGCCGTTCCCTGCACGCGCAACAGACCGATTAGCGTATCGGGCGAAACGCCGATGCCCGCCTGCGCAATGCGGTTGGCAATTGCGCGACCTGAAGCTCCCGTTGGGACCGTCACATCAACGTAACTGACGCCTTCGGGCAAATCGACCGAGCGTTTGAAGTACCACCAGTACGGCAATGTGCAGCACAGCGCCACGACGACGAGCACCACCGCCAGCTTGGCCCAGAGGCTCTTGCATATCTGCGGCAGCAGCGGGTTTTCAGTCGTTTCCTTGGTCTTGGAATCGACAGCACCGGTTTCGTCCGATTCCGGCAAAGACTTCTCGGCGTGTGTTTCGTCCCGAGCCTGGTCCGATTTCGACGCGCTCGCCTGCTCCTTTTTCTCGGTCTTTTCGAGCGGCTGCACGACTTGTTCAGAATCTTTTGCCTGTTCTTGCGGCGCTTTTTCTTGCTGAGCCCTGGCCGCCGGTATTTCGGCTTGGTCTTCTCTTACGGGCACGGACAGTTCTTGATCAGACTGTGCTTGCTTGGTTTCCCGCTTTACCGACGCTTCCGTCGCAGAAGGCACCGAAACTGGCTCCTGAGTCACCGCAGTCGGCGTCTCGACAGCACCCCGTTCGCTTTGAGCGGAGACTGCCGGCGCATAGACCGGCTGTTTAGTTTCAATGCAAGCCACCGGCTCGGACAAAGTCACAGTCGGTTCCGAGACTTGCGTCATAACGGAGTTTGCTTTGACACTTGTCTTTATTTCAGGCGTCTCATAGACAGGAGACTCAACTTCTTGAATAGAAACTTTCTGCGTCTTGGGCTCAGCCGGAGTTTCGCTCGACGGCTGCTGCGCCACCTTCGTTTTGCGCGACGTCTTGCGAGGCGCGGCAGCCTTTTTCACACCGGTCGTTTTACGCGCGCGAGGAGCTTTCTTTTCCGCAGTTGATTTACGGGGCTTTCGAGCCGGTTTTTCAGAAGGCTTCTCGGAGCCGGCGCCGGCCTCGGGCGCATTTTCAAGATTTTTATTGTCAGTCTCGGAACTCACGCGGATCGTCTCTCAGAAATGGAATCGGCAGATTCGCCGAAGAAAACCAGGGCATCGCGCGTTTTAGCTATCGAATCAGGCCCGCACGCGGCGTCATGTCGACCGTGCATGCTTCAGAGAAAACGAGGAGCTCGAGTACAATACGCGCACAAAGCAAAAGGGCGCCGTTCTCCTCCTTTCTGCGGAGATGCGCCGTTTCAAACCACAGTTTGCGAATCTAAATGACTGATGCGAATTCTACGGTAGGAACGCTTTCCTGCCTAAGCTCTCTTGCGCTCATTACCGTTTCCGGCGCAGATCGTTTCACTTTTTTACAAGGTCAGCTCACCAATGACGTCACCAAGCTCGGCAACGAGCTCATGCCGGCCGGTTACTGCTCGCCCAAGGGCCGACTGTTGGCTACGCCGCGCCTGTTCCAGGAAGGCGACACCATCGGCATGATCGTAGCGGCCTCCAACGCCGACTATCTCGTCAAGCGTCTCAAGATGTACGTGCTGCGCAGCAAGGTGACGATCGAGCGTGCTGCGGATCGTGAAGTGGCGGGTTTTGTCGGCTCGGCTCCGACAAATCTCGGCGACGGTGCGCTTGTTTTCGAATTGCCCTGCGCTCTGCCGCAGGCGCGCATTGCCGCGGCACTGCCGAGCGGTCTGGGGCTGGCAATTGTTCCGAAAGGAACGGTTTGCGCCGGCTCAGAACCCCTCTGGTGGGCCGCCTGCGCCGCTGCCGGTCAATCCTGGGTGTTTGGCGAAACGGCAGAGCGCTTCACGCCGCACGCCGTCAATTTGGATCTCATCGGAGGCATCTCCTTCAATAAGGGCTGCTACACCGGCCAGGAAGTGGTTAGCCGCATCGAGCACATCGGCAAGACGAACCGCCGTACCGTTTTGCTTGCGGCCAACGATCCGCTTGAACTCGCGCCCGGTACCGATCTGACGGACAATCAGGGTCAAGTCGTGGCAACGGTGCTCTACGGCGCCAAGCTTGCCGACCGTACTCTCCTTCTGGCAGAAGTTTCCACCGAGACGGCTCAAAGCGAAGCTGCGCTCGATACAACAGCGGCAACACTGCACCGCCTGCCCCTGCCCTACGGCTGGACGCGCACCAAATAAGTCAAAAATAACGAGGAAAGCGGCACGGGCCGCTTAAAGAATCACCATGGCAAAGATTACGATCCACACTCCCGAAGAAATCGAGGCGATGCGCCGCGTCGGCTCCGAAGCGGCCGATCTTCTTGACTTCATCACGCCTCACGTCAAGGCCGGCGTGAGTACCCTGGCGCTCGATGAGCTCATGCTCGACTACACGGTCAACGTGCTCAAGGCAAAGTCCGCCTGTCTGGGGTACAACCCGGGCGGCAACGGCATTCCCTACCCCCGAGCCACCTGCATTTCCGTCAACAACGTGATCTGCCACGGCATCCCGAGCGAGAAAAAGATTCTTAAAAACGGCGACATCGTCAACATTGACGTCACCATTGAAAAGGACGGCTTCTTCGGTGACAACTCGCGTATGTTCATCATCGGCAAGCCCACGATTGCCGGCAAACGCCTTGTGGATGCAACCTGGGGCTGTATGTGGGCGGGCATCGAAGAGGTGCGCCCGGGCAAGTGCTTCAATGACATCGGCATAGCCTGTCACAACTTCGTCAAACCCATGGGCCTTTCGATCGTGCACGAATACGGTGGCCACGGCATCGGTCGTGTTTTTCACGGCGAACCGCATGTCTGCCACGTGCCCATCAGCACGCCGACGGCCAAATTCGAGCCGGGGATGATCTTTACCGTCGAACCTATGGTGAACGCCGGCAAGCGCCACATCATGGATCTCAACGACGGCTGGACGGTCGTCACCAAAGACCGCAGTCTGTCGGCTCAGTGGGAGCTTGAAGTGGTCGTGACCGAAACCGGTTACGACATTCTTACCGTTTCCAAGGGCATGCCCGAGCCGCCGACCTGGGTCAAAGGCTGGAAGAAGCCCAGCTTCGACTAAACAAGACGGAAAACGGGAGCAGTTGCAACTCTGCTCCCGTTTCGTTTTGGCTTCCGACTTCTCGCTCGTCAGAGACCGAGCATGCTCTTTTTGAGCTTGTCGTCAATCGCGTTTTCGCCCAGCCAGATTCTCAGGACCGAGTCAAAAAGCTTCTTACCGCCGATGTTGTCGGCTACAAGCTTGCCGTTGACAAGCATCGAGGTGGTCTTGCCCGAGAAGTCAAAGTCCACCAGGTCGCCTTCCTTGACGTCGCCGATTTCATTCATCGCCTTGATGAGCTTGGCAAGTTCCGGTTCGATTTCTTTGCGGGTTGCCTCATCGGTGTTGTCCTGCAGACCTTCTTCCAAAGCCGAGACAAAGCTCTTGGCAGAAACGTCACGCAGCAGCCCCAGGCGTACGCGCGCAGCACCGTTTTGCTCAAGCACGCCTTGGGCGGTCTGAGCCTTCTGCGGCACGTAAAGGCCTGCTGCGTAAACCTTGAAGAACACCTTCTTTCTCAAGCCTGCGCCGTTGAGCTGCAGCGTCGTCTGACCGACGACAGCGGAGTCTTCGTAGCGAATCGATTCGACATTGACATCGGCCCAGACATTGAACGCAAAACCGAACGTCCAAAAGCCCGCGATCACTTTCTTGATCATCTGTTTTTCCTTCCCAGAATCAAAATAAGGCGAAGTGTGCCTGAACCGACTTCTCTTCGCACGTCCGCCTAACCTTTAGTTTCCTTTTGCTAAGGCCGCGCACACTCTAGAATTTGTCCTTGTCACGAATTTTGGGAACTCGCATCATGGCGTCCGAACGCAACTTTTCCGTCAAACCGTACATCAACCTCCGAGAAAAGCTTGCCCAAAACTTTACGGCGCACCCCCAGGTCGGACTTTATTTGCGGCACCATACTGCCGTCATCGACAAGTTCGTCAAAGATTGCGCCGCGTTTGCCAAAGTTCCCCCCACCTGCGCGATCGCCGCGCTCGGCGGCTACGGCCGCAGAGAAATGTTCCCGTACTCGGATATCGACGTGGCGGTGCTCACCCCCGAAGGCCTCTCGCAAGCCGATCAGACCGCCATTGCGGAGTTCGTCACCTTGCTCTGGAGCCTGGGACTGACGGTCGGCACCAATGTCCGAACCAAAACCGAAACGCTCAAAATCACCGCCTCCGACATCACGGCGGCAACCGCCTTTTTGGAGGCGCGATGGATCTACGGAAACAAAGCTCTTTTTAAAGACACCCACGACACTTTTTTGCAGGAGCTCGACAGCCGCATGTTTTTTCGCAGCAAAATGCTCGAAATGCGGCAGCGTCACCAAAAATACGGCGACACTCCCTATGCCCTCGAACCCAACATCAAGGAAGGTTTGGGCGGTCTGCGCGACCTGCAGGTATTTCTGTGGTACGCCAAAGCCGCCGGTTACGGCACATCCTGGAAAGAAATGGCTCAGGCAGGACTCATCACCGGCACCGAGGCCTATCACTTCACGCAGTGCACGCACTTTCTGCGAGAACTGCGCATCCGCCTGCATCTCATCTGCGGCCGCCATGAAGACCGTCTGATTTTCGACGTGCAGTCAGCGCTCGCAAAAAACGCCGGCTACAAACCCAAAGGGTCGCTGCTTCCGAGCGAAGCACTCATGAAGCGCTTCTATCTCAACGCTAAGAACATCGTTCAGCTCACGCAGATCCTGGTGGCTGCCATCACCGAAAAGCTTTTCCGGCAGGCCGCGCCGCGTTTTGTGAAGAGCATCGACAATGTCTTCATCGCCCGCGGAGACATTCTCGACATCAAGAGCCGAGACGACTTTCGCAAAGACTCAACAAATATGATCCGAGCTTTCGTGCTCTTTGCCTTGCATCGGGAGTTCAAGCGCATGTCGACGAATCTGCTGCGAGCGCTCTGGCACGAACGCTCCTCGATCGACACGGAATTTCGAAGCAACCCGATCAACAAAAAGCTCTTTCTCGATACGGTCAAACTGCGCTACGGTCCCTATCATTTTCTAAAGAACCTCAACACATGGGGCATTCTCGGACGCTTCCTGCCCGTCTGGCGACGCATCGTCGGACAGATGCAACACGATCTTTTTCACATTTACACGGTCGATCAGCACACACTCGGCGTCGTCAAATATCTCCGCCGCCTGTCGCACTCTTCCTACGCGCACGAATACCCCTTGTGCTCGCAGATCATGAACGACATTGAAAAGCCCTGGCGTCTGACACTTGCCGGACTTTTTCACGATATTGCCAAAGGTCGCGGAGGAAGCCACTCCGAGCTTGGCGCCAAGGAAGTCAAATCTTTTGCCGCCAATTTCGGAATCAATCCGCAGGACGCTGATTACATGGAGTTTCTGGTGGCGCAGCACCTCCTGATGAGCACGGTTGCACAGCGCGAAGACATCACCAATCCGGAAGTGGTCGAACGCTTTGCCTCAAAGGTCGGCAACAAGGAGCGACTCGACGGTCTGTATCTTTTGACCGTCTGCGACATCCGCGCCACCAGTCCCAAGGTCTGGAACGCCTGGAAGTATCAGCTTCTCACGGATCTCTACCACAGCACATTGCTGTGCCTGGAAGCAGGTGGCGAACCCAAAACTCGGGCGGGCATTTTCGATGAACACCGCAAGAAGGCCTGCGAACTGATCGCGCAGACCGGCATGACCGAAGATGTGAGAGACGCTTTCTGGAAGGAACTCAACATCGTCTACTTCCTTCGCCATTCGCCCCAGGACATCGCCTGGCACACGGTGGAACTCGCCGGATGCTCCCGCTCGCACGACCCCGTCGTCAAGTGCCGTGCGCGCCGCAAGGGCAACGTCTGCAAGGTACTTGTCTACACGCACGACCAAAAAGATCTCTTTGCCCGCGTGGTGGCCTTTTTCGAGCGCGAAGGTCTTTCGATTCTCGACGCGCGCATTCACACGACCGTCCACGGCTGGGCGCTGGACACATTCCTCGTACAGGATAAGCGCGGGCGCGATCTTAAAGCTCTCGGAGCAAGCATCGAAAAAAATCTTGCAAACGTCATCAGCTCGGCCAAGCCGCTACCCGAACCCAAAAAGGGAAAGCTCTCTCGCCGCGGCAGAAGTTTCCCTGTGACGCCGATCGTTGAAATTGAGCGCGACGAGAGTCAGCGCAGCTGGGTGCTGCGCATCACCTGCAACGACCGTATCGGCCTTTTGTTTGCCATCGCCGTCGTGTTGGCACGGCACGGCATCAACCTTGCCACCGCCAAGATCTCCACGCTCGATGAGCGCGTCGAAGACGTATTTTTGATTGACGGACCGGCGCTGCAAAATCCCGAAGGCGTTGTGCAGGTGGAAAACGAGTTGATTGACGCCTTGATGAACGCAGCCTGATTCGGCTGCACAAACGACAACGCCGCAGAACTCTGCGGCGTTGTGTTGTGCGAGTTTAGCGCTCTTCGATCGGCTTGACGTGGCGCTCCGTGCAACCGGTAAAGAGTTGACGGGGTCGACCGATGCGGAAGGCCGGATCATCGATCATCTCGTTGAGCTGGGCAAACCAGCCGACAGTGCGGGCCATGGCAAAGATAGCCGTAAAGAGCGGCATCGGAATGCCGATCGCCTTTTGCACGATGCCCGAATAGAAGTCCACGTTCGGGTAGAGATTGCGCGAAATGAAATACTCGTCTTCAAGCGCAATCTTTTCCAAGGCCAGGGCAAGCTTGAAGATGGGCGAATCATGCAGCCCGAGCTCATCGAGCACTTCGTAGCAGGTTTCGCGCATGAGCTTGGCTCGAGGATCGTAGTTCTTGTAGACACGGTGCCCGAACCCCATCAAGCGCACGCCGCTCGATTTGTCCTTGACCTTCTTGATGAAGTCGCCGATTTTCGCGATGCCGCCCTCTTCCTGGATGTGATAGAGCATCGAGAGCGTCGCTTCGTTGGCGCCGCCGTGCTGCGGGCCCCACAGACAAGCTACGCCCGCGGCAATGGCCGCAAAGGGACTCGTGCCGGAACTTGCGCACAGACGTACGGTCGAAGTTGATGCATTCTGCTCATGGTCAGCATGCAGAATGAAGATGCGGTCGATGGCGCGCGTGAGCACATCGTTGATCTTGTATTCCTCACACGGAATCGCAAACATCATGCGCATGAAGTTGGCCGAATAGGACAAATCGTTGCGCGGATATATGTAGGGTTCGCCCACCGAATACTTGTAAGTCATGGCGACAAGACCGGGCATCTTGCCGATGAGCTGCACGGCAGCCATGGCTCGCTGCTCGGGATCGAGCAGGTTGCAGCTCTTGGGATAGAACGCGGACATGGCTCCGATCAGGCCGGTCAAAACCGCCATCGGATGTGCATCGCGGCGGAACCCCTGCAGGAAGAGATGCATCGACTCGTGAATGAGCGTGTGGTGCATCACGAGGTACTCGAAGTCTTCCTTTTCTTTTGCGTTGGGCAATTCGCCTTTGAGAAGCAGATAACAGACTTCAAGGTAGTCGCAGTTGCGGGCGAGCTCCTCGATCGGATAGCCGCGATAGAGCAGTTTGCCCGCCGCGCCGTCAATGTACGTAATGGCGCTCTTGCAGGAGGCCGTGCTCATGAAGCCCGGGTCGTATGTGAACTTTCCCGTCTTCTTGTAGAGCGTCGAAATGTCGATGACTTCCGGACCGACGGAGCCGGGCAGAACCGGCAGGCTAACTTCCGGCGAACCGTCGGAAAACACGAGTTTTACTGATTTTTCTTCAGCCACGACACTTCCTCCGTTATGGGTGTCCAAGCAAAATTCGGATGTGCCGCAAGTGCCTACAGCCACCTTTGCCGCACCTTGACGGATCGAAATAATAGCCCCGACTAGGCGCTTTTGCTTATTTTCGCCTCTTCTCGGAAACGCGCAGACTGGCAAAGGCCGCATCCTGAATTGTTTCGGACATGCCGGGGTGCGGCCAGATAACAAGCGACAGATCCTCGTCGGTCGCCCCAAACGCAATGGCCTGCGCCAGGGCGGACACGAGGTCTCCGGCAGCAGCGCCCACGACCTGAGCACCCACTAGGCGTCCGGTTGATTCTTCGCAGACCAGTTCGACAAAACCAGCCGTTTCATCACAGGCTCTCGCCATGGCGTTATGCGCAAAAGCGGCTTTGCCCGTGCGAACGGCCATTCCGGCTTCTTGCGCAGCGTCTTTGCTCAATCCGACCCAGGCGAACTCAGGATGCGTATAGACGACGGAAGGCACCGGCGCGACATGCGCAGGACGCACGCCGCCGGCGATGCGCTCGGCCACGGCGCGACCTTCGTCGGAAGCCTTATGCGCGAGCTGCGGCCCCTTGACGATGTCTCCGACGGCCCACACATCGGGCAAATTGGTACGGCACTGATCATCGGTCTCAACAATGCCTGCGGGATTCACGGCCAAACCTACCGCCTGAGGATTGACGCCTTCGACAGCGGAACTTCTGCCGATTGCCACGAGAAGCTTTTCAAAAGTGCGCGTTTCCTTGACGCCGTCGCGCTCGAACGTGACGTTGACGCCTTCTGCGCAACGCTGCACCTCAACAATGAGCACGCCGAGCTCAAACTGTAGTCCCTGTTCGGAGAGCATCTTGCGAGCAGCTTCACCAACCGTCTTTCCGGCAAAGGACAAAACGTCGGCCGCCATGTCGAAAACGGTCACGGCACTGCCCAAGCGAGACCAGACGCTTCCGAGTTCAAGCCCGATCACGCCGGCACCGATAATGCCGAGACTCTTCGGAGGCTCCTTAAATGCCAAAGCGCCGCTATTGGAACACACCACTTCTTCGTCAAACTGAAGCCCCGGCAAGGCGCGAGGCTTGGTGCCGCAGGCAACGATCACGTGTTTGGCCTGCAGTCGTTGACCGCCTGCCGTCTCAAGTTCCCAACCAGTCTGCGTCTTTGCGCGAAAAACGACTTTTTCAGCAACGAACTCAACGCCCGCTTTCTTAAAAAGCATGGAAACGCCGCGGTTGGAATCCTTTACCGCCTTGGCTCGATGTCGCTGCATCTGCTCAAAGTCCAAGTCGGGGGGCACGGGCTTCAAGCCGAACGCTGCCGAGCCTTTCCTGACCTTTGCAAAGGCCAGACTTGCGGCCAGAAGCGCCTTGCTCGGCACACAGCCGACATTGGCGCAGGTGCCGCCGAGCGCGCCGAGTTCACCGTCATCGGGATTGGCCGTCGGATCAAAACAGACCGTCTTTAATCCGAGTTCGCCGGCACGAACCGCTGCGGCATAGCCTCCGGGGCCCGCACCGATCACCGCCACGTCATAGAGTTCGTCCATCGCGTTTTTTCCTTTTCTCAAATGTCCAAAAGCATCACGGCGGGATCTTCGAGCGCCGCCTTCATGGCACCGAGCCCCAGCACGGCTTCGCGTCCGTCGATGAGGCGATGATCGTAGGAAAGCGCCAGATAGTTCATGGGACGAATGACGATTTCGCCGTTGACCACGACAGGGCGCTCCTTGGTGGCATGAATGCCCAGAATGGCAGACTGAGGCGGATTGATGATGGGAGTGGAAAGCATCGAGCCGAAAACGCCGCCGTTGCTCACGGTAAACGTGCCGCCGGAAAGTTCTTCGATCGACAGCTTGCCCGCCTGAGCACGCTTGGCAAAGTCGGCAATTTCAAGTTCTATTTCGGCAAAAGTTTTCTGATCGGCGTTTCGCACCACGGGAACCACCAGACCGCGCTCCGTACCGACGGCAACGCCAATATCAAAATAGCTGTGGTAGATGATGTCGGTGCCGTCGATCGAAGCGTTCAGAACAGGGAACTTTTCGAGCGCATAAACGGCGGCCTTGACAAAGAACGACATGAAACCCAACTTGATGCCGTGGCGTCTCTCGAACTTTTCCTTGTATCGGGCACGCAGCGCGATGACCGCGCTCATATCCACTTCGTTGAAGGTGGTGAGCTGCGCGGAACCGGCAAGGCTCTGAACCAAACGCTCTGCCACACGACGGCGCAGACGCGTCATCGGAACTCGATCCTCCTTGCGGCCGTACGGATCGGGCGCGATCGGTTCGGCAGGAGCAGGCGCCGCAGCAGACCTCGGAGCCGGAACCGCTCGCGGCGCAGGTTCGGCAGCCTGAGGTTGAACCGGAGGTTCAGCTGCCGCAAGCGCATCAACCTTGGTAATACGATTTCCCGGTCCAGTACCGATCACGGTCTTGGCGTCAATGCCGGCAGCGGCAAGAACGGCGGCTGCTGACGGCATGACACGCGGTTCGGCAACGGTTTCCTTTACCGGTGCAGGAGACGAAGCTCTGCTCGAGTCGGTAGAAGCAGAAGCTCTCACGGAAGCATCGGTATCAATCACGGCGATCACTTCGCCCGAAACAACCGTCTGACCGTTTTGCGCTCGAATTTCAGCAAGCTGGCCTGCCGCAGGCGACGGCACTTCCAGCACCACCTTGTCGGTTTCGATCTCAATGAGAATTTCATCGGCGGCTACGATGTCGCCCGGCTTGCGTTTCCATTCCAGAAGCGTCGCTTCGCTCACGGATTCGGAGAGTTCGGGGACTTTCACTTGTACGGTATTCATAGCTGTGTTCTCTGTGTGTGTGTTTTTATTCTTTCTGTGTGGGCTTTGCTTTAGGCAGTCAGCACAAAACCTTTGATCGGGGCAAAAGCCGCATCCTGCAGATCCTTGAGCTGCTGCGCGTGGCGAGCACTGTAGCCCACCGCAGGCGACGGACTTTCGGGGCGACCGGCATAGGCTAACCGCATACCTGGGCGCATGTTCATGAGAATGCGCGTCTTGGCGTAATTCCAAACGCCTTGATTCTGCGGTTCGTCCTGACACCAGACAATCTCACTGGCGTCGGGGTAACGGTCAATGACAGACTTAACCTGCTTGTGCGGGAACGGATAGAGCTGCTCCATGCGTACGATCGCGTAATGCTTCTGAGCCTCTTCGTTGATTTCAGCACGACGGCGCACCAGGTCGTAATAAACACGTCCCGAACAAAAGACAATGCGGCGCACGGCTTCAGGCAAAGCGTTCTCGTCGTCGATCACGGTACGGAAAGAGCCTTCGGAAAGTTCCGTCAAGTCATTGGTGGCAGCCTTGTTGCGCAACAAAGACTTGGGCGTAAAAACGATAAGCGGCTTTCTTGCCTTTTGAAGCATTTGCAGACGTATCAGATGAAACATCTGAGCCGCACAGGAAGGCTGGACCACACGCATATTGTCACCGGCACATAGCTGTAGGTAACGTTCGATTCGCGCCGAAGAATGTTCAGGTCCTTGCCCCTCATAGCCGTGCGGCAACAGCAGAACCAGTCCGCAGAGGCGTCCCCATTTGACTTCGCCGGAGCTGATGAACTGATCGATCACAACCTGGGCGCCGTTGGCAAAGTCGCCGAATTGGGCCTCCCAGAGCACCAACGCATCGGGAGCGGCTGTCGCATAGCCGTATTCGAACCCGAGCACGGCGTTTTCAGACAACACCGAGTCGATCACGGTAAAGGGAGCCGCTTCGGGGCCGAGATGCTGCAGCGGAACGTAGTCGCCCTCATCCCACTTTTCGCGCTTTTGGTCATGCAACACGGCATGACGATGACTAAACGTACCTCGACCGCTGTCCTCTCCCGTAAGACGCACGGCATAGCCTGCCGACAAAAGAGTAGCGTAGGCCAGGTGTTCGGCCATGCCCCAGTCGACTCTGAGTTCGCCTGCAGCCATCCGGCGTCGGTCAGCAACGACCTTGGCAACGATCGGATGCAGTTCGAAGGTTTCGGGCAACGTTGTGATCATCTGCCCCAAACGAGTAAGTTCGGCCATCGGCACGCGGGTATCGATGTCATTACTCAAAACACCGCCTGCAAATCGAGTCCAATCAGCGCGGTAGCGGTGACGTTCGGTGAGAATGTTCAGCGGCAGAGGCGGACGGCCCTCCTTGAGTCGAGCCTTCACCTCTTCGCGCATTTGTTCGCTTTCTTCAAGCGAAACAACACCGGCGCCAGCGAGTTTTCGGGCATAGAGAGCGCGCGTACCGGGGTGTTTGCCGATGGCGCGGTACATTAAGGGTTGCGTGACGGCCGGCGTATCCTGCTCGTTGTGCCCGAGCTTTCGGAAGCAGACTATGTCAAGAACAGCGTCCTTTTGGAAGGTCTGCTGGAATTCGCAAACGAGTTCTGCGGCATAAGCAACCGCATCGGGATCATCGCCGTTGACGTGCAACACCGGCGCTTCGATGAGCTTGGCCGGATCAGTGCAGTACGTCATAGAGCCCTTGTCACGGGGATCGGACGTGGTAAAGCCGATCTGGTTGTTGATCACGATATGAACCGTACCACCCGTGCCGTAACCGCGGGTATCAGCAAGGTTAAGCGTCTCCATCACAACGCCCTGACCGGGGAAAGCCGCGTCGCCGTGCACCATCACGCCGAGAACGAGGCGTTCGGCGTCTTTTCCGCCTCCGCGACGGTCCTGTCGCGCACGAACGCTGCCGACAACCACCGGATCAACAATTTCAAGGTGCGAGGGATTGAACTCAAGCGCCAAATGAATGTGTCGGCCGTCAACCATCATGTCGGAAGAAAAGCCGTTGTGGTACTTGACGTCACCGGCGGGCAAATTGGATGCTGCGACACCTTCGAATTCAGCGAAGAGATCCTGCGGGCTCTTGCCGATGATATTGACAAGAACGTTGAGCCTTCCACGATGAGCCATGCCGATCACGCATTCTTCGACACCGGCGTGCGCGGCCTGTTCAACAACGGTCTGCATGGCAGTGATGAAGGACTCACCGCCTTCGAGACTGAAGCGTTTTTGACCGACATAACGAGTGTGAAGGAATCGCTCAAGACCTTCAGCTGCCGTCAGGCCTTCGAGGATCTTGCGGCGACGTTCAGCTGTGTACATCGGTCGAGAACGACTGCGCTCGAGCTTTTCCTGCCACCAGCGCTTCTGGACAGGATCGGAGATGTACATAAATTCGGCACCAATCGAGCTGCAGTAAGTTTCCCGCAAGGCTGTGAGAAGAGTGCGCAACGGCATCTTGTTGGCGCCGAAAAAGGTATTCGTGATGTGAAACTCGGTATCGAGATCTGCATCGGTCAGACCGTAGAACAACGGATCGAGTTCGGGAATCACGGGAGCTTCGTGGCGCTTGAGCGGATCGAGCTGTGCGCGACGCGTACCGAGCACACGGTAGGCAGCAATGAGTTGCTGTACGAAAACCTGTTTGCCAGCAATTTCCAGATCCTGACGGCTGACATCACAGACAACGGCGCCGTGGGGACGATTGGCAAGGCTCGTGACGATTTCCGAATGTAGAACTTCGCGGGAGATGTCTCCGGCGTCTTCCATAAGCATCTGACCGAAGTAGTTACGCCACTGCTCGGAGACGGAGGCCGGATCCTTGAGCCAGCTTTCATAGAAGGACTCAACGTAGGAAGCGTTGGGGCCATTGAGCCAGCTTGACTGTTCGAGGTCTTTGATGGGCATTTCCTGTTCTCTGTAAATCCATGTCGGCGAACAAAGCACAAGTACTATTCACACTTGGTTTATTCGGTACGTGAGTAAGGATACAGAGAGCGGAACGGGAATGGGCGGGAGTAGGTCTTTCGGAGAGGTGGAATTTGAAACGCAGAAATGACGAAACCCCCGAAGGAGAGACTCCAACGGGGGTTCGCTTTAATGGTTTAGCCTGGCAGTGACCTACTTTCACTGGAAATACAACCAACTATCATCGGCCCTGAAGCGTTTCACTGTCCTGTTCGGAATGGGAAGGAGTGGGACCACTTCGGTATGGCCGCCAGGCAAAGGCTTTGACTCGCTGATCCTATCCGATCAACTCGTCGAATTCTTTGGCTAAGAAGCAAAGCTTCGGGCTCGCAATCACTTTTTCTTTTTCGAGCTCCAATCCTTTCTCTTCATCTACCCGAGTTCGTCCTTGCAAACTTCAAGCAGCACGGTTATAGGATCAAGCCTCACGAGCAATTAGTATCGGTTAGCTAAACGTCTCACAACGCTTACACACCCGACCTATCAACGTCCTGGTCTCGAACGACTCTTCAGGGAGGTCCAGCCTCCGGGAAGACTTATCTTCAGGCAAGTTTCCCGCTTAGATGCTTTCAGCGGTTATCTCTTCCGCACTT
>ERZ779850.2405-NODE-2405-length-15289-cov-24.058094_pt1 | contig 15289 bp, 14 predicted proteins | sample MGYA00511249_ERZ779850 | MGnify/ENA primary metagenome ERZ779850 (study PRJEB29588, sample SAMEA2162475) | human gut metagenome | biome: human gut; feature: human-associated habitat; material: faeces | place: Denmark | collected 2008/2010 ...
TGCGCTCGGTGAAGATGTACTTAGCCATCTTGGGGTTCCAGCGGCGGGTCTGGTGACCGAAGTGCACACCTGCCTCGAGAAGCTGCTTCATAGAAACGACTGCCATAATAAAATACCTCCAGATATTGTTTTGCCTCCGCACACCGTGATCTGCACAGTACATCGGGTACCGGCGGACTGCCCTCAACCCAAAAGGGCACAAAAGGGCATAGTGATGCGTGTGTAATGCTTTGTTATAATAGCACAAAAAGAATGCGGTTGCAAGTGGTTTTCTCTGTTTTGTATAAAGAATTCCTTGTTTTTTCTCTTATTTGCCCGTATTCATCCCGCTCAAGCCTGCAACACCCATGCGGTTGAGGGCGTATCCCTTGCTGAACATCAGGTCGTATTGCAGCATCCAGTGCTCGTTTGTCCAGCGCTGCTGGAACTCCGTGGGCTGCTGGGTGGTGGTGCCGTCCAAGTTCATGGTAGTGCCGCGGGTGCAGCTGCGGCTGGCGACCCGCAGCTGCCGGTTGAGGAACTGGAAGTACAGCGGCTGCTCCAGCCCGAACAGTTCCATCATCACCGGAGAGATATCGTAGGCGGCAATGGTGCCAAGATCCACCTGCTGCTGGCTGTAATTCGACCACATCAGCAGCGTGGTCTGGTGCAGACGGGGGTCGGTGCTGGAGCCGCTTGCATAACCGGTAGTGGTGTAGACATCGTAGTTGGAATCGATGGGGTTATAATGGTCGCCCCAGAACACCAGAATAACCGGCTCGTCCACCTGAGAAAAATACGCCGTCAGCTTGCCCAGCATGGCGTCTGCATCCCGGATGCCGGTAGCGAAATCTTCCAGCGCACCCACGGTGCTGCTCTTGAGCCCCACCGGATGGGATACGATGTGTACCCGCTCGTCGTCCGGGTAGTTATCCCTATTATAATTGGTATGGTTCTGCATGGTGACCGCGTGCAGGAAGATGGGCTTATCAGAGGAAGTGCTCATCTTTTCGTACTGCTGAATGATCTGGTCGGCCATGGAGTCATCGGTCACAAGGCCGCTGGTCCAGTAGTGCTTGCGCACCTTGGTCACGCCGTGCATATCTTCCAGACTGATAAAATCACTGAAACCGAGGTTGGGATACGCCTTATCGCGGCTCCAGTATTTTGCCCAGAAGCAGTGCACCGCAGCGGTCTGATAGCCCTTGAGTTTGAGGTAATTGGGCAGGGCGAACATGGGCTTTGTGACGTGCTGCTGGTAGGGCTTGCTGCCGCTGGGCAGGAAGGACACCGAGTAGCCGGTCAGGGCTTCAAACTCCACATCACAGGTGCCGCCGCCAAAGCTGGGGCTGTAGGCTCTGCCGTAGGCGCTGGTCTGCTGCAGAGCATGAAGATTCTGCGATACATCGGTATCAAAGGTGATGCCGTACTGCTCTAACTCCGAAACATCCCAGTAGGACTCGTCCATCACATAAATAATGGTAGGCTGCTTTGCCTGCTCCTCCTTGGGGGCAGTGGCGGCATAGCTGCCTGCATACATGGGGCCGGTGGAGAATTTCTCACTCTCGGCCACGTTATCCAGAATATCGTCCACCGCCTGCTCCGAGTAGCCCTCGGGCTTGTCGATCTCCAGATTGGTGAGGTTGGTCATAAAACCGGTAAGTACACCGTAGTAACGATAGTAGCGGTCCTGCATCCACGCATCCGGCGTGATGCCCAAAACCTGCGTGACTGCGGGCTGTAAGTAAACGCCGAAGATCAGCAGACACAGCGCCGCCGCCGAAGCACCGGTGCCCGCAAGCCTTGGCAGCCAGCGCTGACGCAGCCGACCGCGATAAATAAAGAAGCTTGCCACCGTAAGCGCCAGCACCAGCACAATGGAGACCACCATGCTGGTCTGCAGCTTGAGCCCGGCAGCAGAGGCCACACCGGCAGCCTCGGACACCTGCATCAGATCCCACGGCAGAAAGGGCTCACCCCGCAGCTGCATGGTATAGAAGTTTACCGCGCAGGGCGCACAGCCCAGAACAGCCATGCCCAGCGTGGCAAGCGGCGGGATGCGTAGCACCCAGTCCAGCAGTTCCCACACCAGAAACAGTAGCAGCCATGCCAGCAGGTATGCCCCGAAATGGGGAAAAATAAAGCTGATAAAGGTATCAGCGGTCAGCGACCCACGCGCGATCCACTCGCCCAGCAGCAGCACGATAAGAGAAACTGCCGCCGGGAAGAGCATCCGCAGGGTCAACAGCGGTTTGGATGTTTTCATAGTCGATATCCCTTTCCACGTCCCGAACCCTATTTCCAGAGTGGCTGTGCTATTTGCACAAGCCTTTCGTGCTTATTATAGTCACTTTGCTGAAAATGTCCATTCATGATTTTACAAAAATTACGGTTTTATTTTTCAAAATATTCCCCTATTTTTCACAGACCCAGCTTAGCACGCAGCTGCTGCCAGAAGCCGTGCGGTGCTGCCGGTGCTTTTGGCACGGCGGTATGCACCAGAATGGCGTCCGTGCCGATGGTCTCGATCTCCCTCCAAGGGATGGTCAGACTCTCGTCCCGACCCAGCAGACCAAAAAAACGCGGCCTGCCCAGTAAGATCAGGCTTTGCAGCTGCGCCGTTGCGGGGTCAAGTTCCAGATCATCCGCGCGGCCAAGGCACACCCCCTGCTCCAGCTGAACGACCTCTTTCTCGCACAGTTCCCGGATCGTCACGGCACTCTCCCCTTTCTGCCACAGCATACGCCGGGGCGGCATTTTCTATGCCAAAGGGGTGGAAAGCACCCGCCCGGTTGTGGTATACTATGGAAAATATCTGAGAAAAACATCCAATACAAGCGAGGCAGCAGTTATGTATAAAAGCATTATTTTTGATATCGGCGGTGTGCTGGTGGATTTTGACCCCAAGGCGTACCTTGTAGACCGGCTGTGCAACGCCGAAATGGAGGAGAAGGTCTACGATTTGACCTTTGGCAGCGAGGAGTGGCAGCTGCTGGACGCGGGCAAGCTTTCCCGCTATGACGGCAACCAGCGTATGCTGGAGCACGCCCGCGCCGAGGGCTGCGCCTTTGAGGTGCAGGGCGTTCTGGACGACTGGATGCACATTCTGCGCCCGCGTCTGCGGATGCTGGAGCTGGTGCGGCGGCTGAAGAGCCACGGCTATTGCGTGTATTACCTGAGCAACATCCCGCAGGATGTGCTGGAATTGCTGACCGAGCGCGGCGTGCTGGCTCAGTTTGACGGCGGTGTAGCCTCCTGTGAGGTACAGGTGAACAAGCCCGACCCGCAGATCTACAAAGCTTTGCTGAAGAAGTATCAGCTGAAGGCCAGCGAGTGCGTATTTATCGATGACAGACTGGAAAACGTGCAGGCCGCCTTTGCGCTGGGCTTTGCCGGTATCCAGATGAAAGACAGTGTAGGCACGCTGATCCGCAGCCTTGCCACCTGCAATGTGACGCTGCGCTGAGCATTGATCCAATAAATGCAGCAGCCCCTGCCGGAAAGATCTTTCCGGCAGGGGCTGCTTTGCGTTGGTAGGAACTTACTTTTCTTCGTAGCTCTGGCAGTAGTGCGGGGTCTCCACCTGCTGGGTGGTGCAGCTGCACTGCTCCGTCACCTTGATCTGCGGCAGATCACATTTGCAGCCGTCCACATTGTGGCAGCACGCGCAGACATCACAGGTCACGCCGATGTTTTCCATGCTTATCACCTCTTTGTCCATAGGTTGCCCTGTGGAGCAAGGGTTTATACATGGATTTTATCCGTTTGCCTTTTTGGCTTCCCTCTTGGACTTGAGCGTGACCGCCACATGCCTGATGGACAATACCGGGTGCACCGGCAGCATACGCGGACCCGCCCAGCGCATGACCGCACGAATTTTCTCCCGCATTTCCGGTTTATAGCAATGGACCTTGCAGGCGGAACAGAAGGTCTTTGTTTCCATAAACGGACACTTTTCAATGCGCGCAAGCGCATAATCGTGCAGCTGCCGGCACTCCGGGCATAAAGTGCCTTTGGGAGTGTCATGCTGTTTGCGGCAGTAGAGTGCGATCATCTCGCTGACAAGCAGTTTTTCATCTGCACGCTTTTTATCCAAGTTTTTGGGGGTCTGCTGCATCGGGTCCGTTCCTCCTGATCATTCTTATTCTCTTTTACGGCCTGACCGGCGCGCAGCACGGTGTACTGCACTGCGCAAAAACGCAAAGCCTACTGTAACGCCAAGTGCCACAGCCATTTCCATATACACCACCTTTACCAAAAACGGCAGGAGTTACCGGATCGTTCGTCCGCTTTCCCCTGCCGCAAATTCCATTTTTTACGATATTCTGTGCAAAGGCTGCTGCATTTCCAAAAATTAGGAGTGTCTAACTTTTATCACTACAAAAATGCCGAAACACGGCAAGCTATAGTTTAGCGCAGCAAACCATTTTTGTCAAGAGAGTTTCCCTCTCGTAAAGCTCACCATGCCGCCAGATCTGCGCCCAGCTTACGGCAGGCAGCCTGCACATCATCATCGGGCGTTTCGTTGCAGATGAGCCCTTCCTCGCTGAACAGCTGTGCGCCATCATCCTGTGCGCGCTGTACCCAGTCGCGCATCCACTGACCGTCACCCCAGCCGTAGGAGCCGAACAGTGCGATCTTTTTGCCGTTCAGAGAGCCTTCCAGTGCAGCAAACATAGGCTCGAACTCGCTCTCCTCAAGCTGCTCTGCACCCATAGCCGGGCAGCCAAAGGCCACCACGTCAAACTCTGCCAGCTTTGCGGGGGTCATCTCAGCACAGGATACGATGGTGCCGTTGGCACCTGCGCCCTCGGCGATGCAGTTTGCCATAGTCTCGGTGTTGCCGGTTGCGCTCCAGAATACGATTGCTACTTTGCTCATAAAACTCTACCTCTTTCTCTGTGTAGTTAGTTTAGAATAACTTCATGCTCTGTAAAAATGCGTCCGTGTTTCATGACGCATTTTTGTGGTTAGTATTTTCTAACTGTCAACAGGATACCACAGCTCTGCCCTGCTTGTCAAGGCATTGGCGCAATGTTTGCATGATGCAACAATGCCGCCTTTTCTAAAGCGCACAGAGCGTGCGTTTCAGCTGCCCAATACGCGGAACACTGCCAGAAGCACCCCGTAGATGACCGGCTGGTGCAGCAGATACAACAGTAGCGAGTGCCGTCCAAGCCAGCCCAGCGGCGGGCAGACCGAGCGGTGCAAGGGCTCCATACGCTGCCGCCCTACAATGCCGTAGAGAAAGTACCCTGCCCAGAACAGAAACAGCCACGGCAGAAGGGCAAAATAATCCGTAGAATAGAACCACCACGGATAAAAGCCAAAGTACGCAGTTGCGTAATTTACATACAGTGTCTGCGGCAACCAGAGACGCAGACTTCCAAAACCCAGATAGCCTGCCGAGACATTGCGGGTCAGGGCGAACAGCACTGCGGAGATAGCAAACCCTGCTGCGGGTGGAATGCGCCGCAGCGGCTTTTCCAAAAGGCCGGTCAGCAGCATAGCGCTGCCCAGCAGGGTCAGCACACCAAAAACGACCCTGTCCTCCGGCATAAAAAGCAGCGTGACTGCCGTGACAAGCGCCCCTGCCCCAAACACCTGTGCGCCCCGGCATAGGGTATGATGCCCCAGCTGCACGCAAAAGCCGGACAACAGAATAAACACCCAGCAGATGCTCTGCTGCCACAGATGCCCGGGCAAGCCATAATACCAGTCTGCCTGAATGCCGAACAGATTGACCAGATCCCAGCAGCCGTGATAGAGCATCATGCTAACTAAATCCAGCCCGCGCAGCTCGTCCAGAAGGGTGTAGCGGCCAGAAGTGTTATTGTACTTCACGGCGTTTTCCTTCCTTTTTGTCACGCTGTTACACCGTTTTGCGGCGCAGCAGGCTCATGGGCGGCAGCTCCGGGGTGGGTATGGTGTATTTTTCCATGGCGTGAGGGGTGCTTTCCACCCGCTCCCCTGCTTCGTTTTCGATCCATTCCGGGGTAAGCGGGATACTGCGGCCGTCCGGGCACAGCGCCTCCAGCGTATCTCCAAGGCTCCATTTGCCGCGCTGCTGGCAGTGGGCAATGCCGTTTTCCCAGCTGTCCACCGTGCCAACGAACTCCCACTCGCGGATGTAGGTGGCGCTGTCGGTGGCCTGTTTGGCCTGCTCGCGGCCGAAATAGAAGCCGGGAGAATAGTGCCGGTGGCTGGTGCGGGTAAGCTCTGCGTACACCTCCGGCGGCAGCTCAAAGTTATCGTTTGCCGGGTCGGCCAGATAGGCGTCCAGTGCCTTGCGGTAGGCAGCGGTAACGCTGGCCACATAGTAAAAGGTCTTGGCACGGCCTTCGATCTTCAGGCTGTCCACGCCCGCCTTGCAGATCAGGTCGATAAAGGGCGCGGTGCACAGATCGTTGGCGTTAAGGATGTAGCTGCCGTTCTCGTTTTCGCCGATCTCGTACAGCTGACCGGGGCGGGTCTCCTCGCTCAGGTAGTACTTCCAGCGGCAGGGCTGGGCGCACTGGCCACGGTTGGCATCACGCCCTGCCATGTAGTTGGACAGCAGGCACCGACCGGACACGCTCATGCACATCGCACCGTGCACAAAGGCTTCGATTTCAAGCTCCGGCGGGGTCTTATCGCGCAGGATGGCGATATCCTGCAAGGTCATTTCCCGGGCCAGCACCACCCGCTTTGCGCCCATTTTGTAGGCGGCGCGGGCGGCTGCCCAGTTGGTGATGCCGGTCTGGGTGGAAAGATGCACATCAATGTCCGGGGCAAAGGTCTTGCAGGCGTCCAGCACACCAAGGTCTGCCACGATAAAGGCATCCACACCGGCTTTGGCGGCTTCCTTGATGGCCTCCGGCAGGCGGTCGGCTTCCTCGTTGGTGGGCAGGGTGTTCATGGTCAGGTAGACCTTGCGGCCGCGGGCATGGGCGTAGATGACGCTTTCCGTCAGCTGCTCCGGGGTAAAATTGGCCGGGGCAGAGCGCATACCAAACTCCGGCAGGCCGCAGTAAACGGCATCGGCACCGTAGTTGATGGCATAACGCAGACGTTCTGCATCGCCCGCCGGGGCAAGCAGTTCCGGGATCTGTAACATTTGTAGGTTCCTCTCTTATGTATCACAGTTTTTAACGGGAAAGGGGCCGCTGCACCGTGTTTTTTGTGCAGCGGCCTTTCCTCAGTTTTTCAGGCTTTTGTTCACAGCTGCGGCAGTTTTGCAGTTGGCATTATGCTCTGCCAGCGTGTGGGCGTAGTAGTAGTTGCCCTTGAGGTCGGTCACAAAGAAGTAAGCGTCCTTGGCTTCCTCATCGGGCTGCGGCTCCAGCGCCGCTTTGATGGCGGCAAGGCCGGGGTTCGAGATGGGGCCTGCGGGCAGGCCGGTGCAGCTGTAAGTGTCGTAGGCCGCAAGGATATTTTCCGGGATATCGTCCCAGCCGCCGTAGTAGGGCGCGACCCAGTTCCAGAGATAGTTATTGTCGGCGTCGCTCTGGATATGGCTGGAGGTGTTGCTTTGCAGCCGGGGGTATGGCGAGCCCTCCGCCAAACGGTTGCGGAACACCTGCGCCACGTTGGAGTCCTGACTGTTGCCCGCTTCCTCCTGCACAAAGGAGGAAAGAGTGACAAGCTCCGGCAGGGTCATGTCCTGCTTTTTGAGCGCTGCGTACATTTCCTTGGTAAATTGTGCATCGAACTGGGCGTAGAAAGTAGCCACATAGTTATGCACCGTATCGCCCTTCAAAAACTCGTAGGTTTCCGGGAAAAGATAGCCCTCACACTTCATGAAGCGGTTCGGGGCATCTTTATCCTCCGGGACATACTGCCAGAAGGTATATGCGCTGAAATCGCCCTCGTTGGCTTCCTTCAAAAACTCCTCGGCGGTGCACAGACCAGCGGATTCCATCTTCTGGGCGATGGCAATGGCCGTGGTGCCCTCCGGGATGGTCACCCGCACTGTTTCTGCCTTGGCGTACTGGGAAAGGGTGCTGATGAGTGCATCGTAGGAGCTGCCGGTGGTCAGCTCAAAATCGCCGTATTGCAGCTTTGCGGCAGCACCCTTTTCCCCCACATACCAGCGGAACAGGTAGGCAGAGCGGATGACGCCTGCGTCCTTCAGCTTGTTGGCGATCGTGGCTACGCCGCTGCCCTGCTGAATGCTTACGGTGACCGCCGTGCCGGGCTTGCTGCTGCCGTGGATCTCGCTGCGGGCAAACAGCACCGCTGCGCCCGCTGCCAGAAGGATCAGCAGAAGCACTACCAGCAGAATTTTGCCTGCACCGCCCTTTTTGCGGGCTGCGTGTGTATCGTTGTGTGCCATACGCACCTTCCTTTTTTCAGTTTTCCAGCATCAGACGCAGATAGCTTTCGCTCACGTCAAAAGGCTCTGCGTCAAAGCGGATCATGCCGTATTCCTGCCGGGTGCCCTCGCCCAGAAACAGCGGCTGGGCAGCACCTACCGTGATGACCGCCTTTTCCACAATGACTTCCTTCTCGCGGGCGGCTTCCATCAGGATCTCGGCGGCGCGGTCGCTGTCGGCCATCATTTCCACGAAATACAGGGTATCCTCCTTGCGGAAGTAGATGCCGTAGCCATGTTCGTTGGACACGATGGTAGCGCCCCGGGCGTACAGCTCCTGCAACACCACCGCCATGCGTTCCGGGCTCAGCTGCACGGTATCCTTCCAGAACTGCTCCCGCAGCTCGCACAGCTTTTTGGCTGTCACCGTGTCAAATTCCGCCTGGCTCCACAGGTTGCGGCTCACCTCACGGGGCAGGCAGCGCAGGGCAAAAGCCTGTGCAAAGCCTTTATCCTGCAGCAGAGCAGCCTGTGCTGCATCTGCCGGGACTGCCACCGTAAAGCCTGCGCCCCGCAGCTTTTGCTGGGCACACAGGGTATCCAGCAGACCCGCCAGCAGCAGACTGCCCTCGCCGCACAGGCACAGGTAATTGCCCGTGCGCCCCTGCAAGGTAACCGGCACAGCCAGCGCAGCCGCCACGATGGTGTCGTTTTCATCGGCCACATAAATGTTCTGCACACCGGCAAAACGTTCCAGTACCATTTTTGCAAAATCTTCGGTATCATGATGCTGGCTCTGCCACAAAGCCAGCACTGCCGCCTCGTCGGACGGCTGCATCAGACGATACATCGTTCAGGATGCCCCCTCTTATCATATTTTATCGTTCAGCCCAGTGTTTTCCGGGCAAGCTGCTGTACCTCTTGCTGGATCTCTTCAATGCTGCGCATGGCGTCCCCGCTGGTGCAGTGCACGGTGTCCCAGCCAAGATGCCGGGCGCAGAACTCAGCAGCAGCGCGGCTGCGCGCCAGATAAGCCGTATCCTTCTCGTGCACATCCTTTTTGCTCTCGTCGCCGTGGTAGCGCTGGGTCATCAGCCGCTGACTGACCGCCGGGTCTACCTGCAAATAGATGACCCTGTCCGGTGCGGGCAGACCCAGCAGCCGGAACTCGTAATCGAACAGCCAGTGCAGATATTCCTCCCACTGCTCCTGCGGAAGCTTCGAGCACTGGTGCACCGCGTTGGAGGTGGTGTACCGGTCGGCGATGATCACACCGCCCTGCTCATAAAAGCTGCCCCAGCTGGTTTTATAGCTGGCATAGCGGTCCACCGCGTAAAAGCTGGAAGCCGCATAGGCGTTTACATCGTCCGGGTGCTGGCCGAACTGCCCCGCCAGATACATCTTGACCAGTGCGCTGGAATCGCTGGCATAATCCGGGAAGGTGATCTTCTGCACCGGCACACCCTGCGCGGCAAGATGCTCTGCCAGCAGCTTTGCCTGTGTGGCCTTGCCGCTGCCATCCAGCCCTTCCAGTACGATCAGTTTGCCTTTGCTCATACGACGGCACCTTCTTTAATGGCAGCATATTTTGCGCGCACCTCAGCGGTTTTGCCGCAGCACATCTTGCCCTCCGGGCAGGCACCGCACAGGCAGGCAGGGCCGGCCTTGGCAAAGATATGGGGTGCTACCGGGTACACCAGCGCGAACATCTTTTCAGCCAGTTCCCGGATCTCCCACTGGGCGCGGTTGCAGCAGCGCAGCTGGAAGAAGTTCATCAGGCTGCGGGCGTTCATGGTGACCACCATTTTGGTCTCGCAGGCGTTGGGCAGCACAAAGCGGGCGTCCTCGTTGGCCTGCTTGGAGGCCTTGGCGCGTGCCTGCTTTTCCGGCATCCCCTCGGCCATCAGGCGGGCGGTGTGCCCCTCCTCCAGCTTATGAGCGAGGTCAAGATAACGCTGGGCGTCCTCTTCCATGTTGGCAAGGAAAGCGGCTTTTGCTTCCGGGATGGCTTCGATCTCCGGGGGCGTCACATAGCGGAAATCATCCAGACGCACATAGCGCTGGCTCTGCACGCTGAAGGACGCAATGCGGTGCCGGGTGATCTGGGCAAGCAGGGTGCGGCTGACCCCCTCGATACCAAAGGTAAAGCTGGCGTGCTCGATGGGGCTTGCATGTCCAAGGTCACTGAGCATGGTCAGAAATTTTGCAGTTTTTTCCTCGTCCAACCCGTCCAGAAGGTCGGTGATATGGGCGTCGGAGTAACAGAGCTTTGCGGCAGCCGCTACCACCTTTTCCGGTTCCGGGGTGTGGGCGATCAAACGAACAGTCATCATAGGGTCATTCTTCCTCCGTAATCTTGGTCAGGGGCGCAAAATTGGCCATCGTTTTCTTGATGCCCACTTTTTCAAAGTTGATCTCCACGATCTGATCCCCGGCAGCAGGCTTTACCTTCAGCACCGTGCCGCGGCCGAACACCTTGTGCTCCACGATGTCGCCCGGTTCATAGTGCTTTGCGTCGAAAGCCACCGATTTTACGGCAGAATTTGCTGTAAAGGTTGTTTGCTTTACAGTATTTTTCGTCGCATTTCCGCTGGAATATCCAGAACCAAATCCGCCGCTTCTGGTAGTCGGCTGAGTGGAGCTGTTGCCATAGTGACTGCCAAAACCGGAGGAAACGGTACTTCTTCCGCCGTAAGAGGAGCCAAAGCCACGGCTTTCACCAGCGTTATATTCCCGGTTCAGGTAGCCGCTGCGGTTGCCCGAGCTGTAACCCGAGCCATAACCGCCGCCGTAGCTGCTGCGGCTGTAACCGGAGGGGCCGGAGTAGCCGGATGCCCCGCCGGGCACGGTATCGCTGTAACCACTGCCCCAACCGCCCATGCGGGAACGCTGTTCCAGCACCGGGCTGCGGGTCTCCTCGATATATTCCGGCTCGATCTCCCGCAGAAAGCGGCTGGGCTCGTTGCGCTGGGTGCGGCCGTACAGCATCCGGGTGACGCTGTTGGAGATGTACAGCTCCTTTTTGGCGCGGGTGATACCGACGTAAGCCAGACGGCGCTCTTCTTCCAGATCTGCTTCGGAGTACTTGCTCATCTCGCTGGGGAAAACGCCCTCCTCCATGCCGATGAGGAACACATAAGGGAACTCCAAGCCCTTGGCAGAGTGGATGGTCATCAGTACCACCTGATCGCTGCTTTCGTTGTAGCTGTCGATATCGCTGATGAGGGCGATATCCTCCAGATAGCCCTCCAACGTGGCTTCTTCGCCGTGCTGATCGCAGTAATTTTTGACGTTGTTGACCAGCTGGCCAAGGTTCTGCAGCCGGTCGGCGGCATCCTCGTGCCCCTTGGCGGCGTCTGCTTCCAGCATGGCCTTGTAGCCGGTCAGTTCAATGACATCGGAAGCGAACTCATCCAGCGTGCGGGTGGCAAGGGAATCCTGCAGGCGCTGGTAGATCTGCCAGAACTTGAGCAGCGGCATGACCGCGCGGGAGAGCTTGGCGTACTGGTCGGCATGGCTGATAACATCCAGCATACTGACCCCCTGCTGCCCGGCAAGGTCTGCAATGACGTCAACGGTGGTGGCACCGATCTTGCGGGCGGGCTCGTTGATGATGCGGCGCAGCCGCACATCGTCCCGGGGGTTGGCCACGATGGACATATAGGAGTGGATGTCCTTGACCTCCTTGCGGTCGTTGAAGCGCTGCCCGCCCACGATCTTATGCGGGATGCCCGCGCGGGTGAAGTAGCTTTCGATGGGAGCCGACTGGGCGTTCATGCGGTAGAGGATGGCGTGGTCTGCCAGATGGCCGCCCGCCTTCAGGTGCTGGCCGATAACGTCCGCGATATGGCTGGCTTCATCCTGCTCGTTCTCGGCGGTATACACCTGCACCTTATCGCCCTCGCCGTTGTCCGTCCACAGGGTCTTGCCCTTGCGCTCGGTGTTGTGCTGGATGACGCAGTTGGCTGCGTTAAGGATGTTGGAGGTGGAGCGGTAGTTCTGCTCCAGACGGATGGTCTTGGTACCGGGATAGAGCTTTTCAAAATTGAGAATGTTCTCAATGGTAGCGCCGCGGAAACGGTAGATACTCTGGTCGTCATCGCCCACCACGCAGATGTTGCGCTCTGGCCCGGTGAGCAGGCTGACCAGACGGAACTGTGCCACGCTAGTGTCCTGATACTCGTCCACCAGCAGGTAGCGGTACTTGTTCTGGTAGAACTCCCGCACGTCCGGGTGGTCGGCCAGCAGCTGCACGGTCTGATAAATCAGATCGTCAAAATCGAACGCACCGGCCTCTTTCAGCTTTTTCTCGTAAGCTGCGTAGATGCGGGCGGTCTGGGTGCTCTTCACGTCTCTGGCGTGGTCTGCAAGCGCCTGTTCCGGGCTGACCAGCTGATCCTTCCAGCGGCTCATCTGGTTGATGGCGGCCTTGATGGGCAGGAATTTATCATCGATGCTCAGTTCTTTATACACCGTTTTCATCACGCGCTGGGCATCATCGGTGTCGTAGATGGTAAAGCTGCGGGGGTAGCCGATCTCCTCCGCCCAGCGGCGCAGGATGCGCACACAGGCCGAGTGGAAGGTAGAGGCGAACACCTCGTCCCCTTCCTCGCTGCCCAGCATCCGGCGCAGGCGCTCTTTCAGCTCCCCTGCTGCCTTGTTGGTAAAGGTAATGGCCATCACGTTCCAGCTGCGCACCGCGTTGCGGCGCAGCATCCCGTCCAGCCAGCTGGGGGCATCGGTACCGGTCATGATAGCGGTGCGCAGGGCTTTGACGTCCTCCTCGGTCACCGGGCGGGGCGTTTCCTTAGAGCCGTGTGCCGAGCCGAACCGGATGAGGTTGGCGATGCGGTTGACCAGCACAGTGGTCTTGCCGCTGCCGGCACCGGCAAGGATGAGCAGCGGGCCGTCTGTGGTAAACACGGCCTGCCGCTGCATATCGTTCAGGCGGCCGAATTGCTTTTCAATGTAAGTATCACGCAGGGTGCAGAATTCCTGCCCGAGAGATGCTGCCATGGTTTCACCTGTTTCCTTCGCTGTTATTCATACCGTATAGTATAACACATTTCGAAAAGGTTGTACACCAAAACTGCATGGAGTTACAACTGCTTTTCCAGCAGATAGCGGTCGTAGCCGCCGTACATCTCCCGGCGGCAGCGGATGACGAAGCCGCCGGCCTGTGCGTTGCGCAGGCTGTAGCTGTTATCCGGGCTGACGGTAGCGCCCAGATGGGTGATCTGCGGCGGCAGCAGCGGCAGGGCTGCTTCCAGCATGGCGCGCTGCAGGCCGTTGCCCCGCCAGTCCGGGTGCACTACCGCGCTGTCTGCGTTCGCCCAGTGCTGCCACTGGCTTTGCGGCACACCCAGAAAGGCGGCGTAGTTTTCATCGCTCTGCCCGCACAGGCGCAGGATGAGGTACGCACCCAGCCGCCGTTGCTGCCATGCGCCGATGCATATCCCGGTGCGCAGATAAGCGGTAATGTTTTCCAGTGTGTCCGGCACGAACTGCTCCGGGTGCGGCATGGCGGCGCGCACTTCGTTTTGCAGCGCGAACACCGCCGGTGCTTCGGCAGGGGTGCAGCGCCGCAGGGTAACAGCCTGCCGGGCGGGCTTGCCGCCTACTTTTTGCAGAAAATAGTCCATCTGTACTATGCCCTCCAAAATAAAATCGTACTTTTCAGCAGATTCCAGTATAAATGACGCTTTTCTAAATGTCAAATTATGCTATAATAGGAGAGAAGGGGCTGTGGAGGAATCCTCCCTGCCCGTTTGTATGAAGTTCGGGGCGGCTTGCCGCCCGGAAACGGAGGAACCATCCATGAAAGATCCCGCACTGGCATCGTCCAGCCGCTTGGGCGGCGCTGTGATCAGCGACCGCGTTGTTGCAAGCCTGCTGGAGGAGCTGTCCAACGGGCGCTATGCCCAAGCCGACCGTCTGCCCGCCGAGGTAGACCTTGCCACCGAGCTGGGGGTGAGCCGCACCGTGATCCGTGACGCGCTGAGCGAGATGGAGCGCGCCGGTTATGTGGAACGGGTGCGCGGCATTGGCACGGTGGTGAACCGCGCTGTGCTGGGGCTGCGCAGCCGCTTGGACCAGAAGCTGGAGTACTACCCTTTGATCCGCAGCTTTGGCAGCTACCCCCATGCCGACGGCATTCAGGTGATGCTTCTTCGTGCAGGCGAGGAGATGGCGCACGCGCTGGCGCTGGAAGTCGGTGACGAGGTGATCTGCATCAAAAAGCGCATTCTTGCCGACACCACCCCGGTGATCTACTCCATCGACTACCTGCCCCGCAGCCTGTTCGGCAACCGGGACTACACCCGTATCGACCTGACCGGCGACATCTTTGAGATCTTGGAGCAGGAGTGCCACCAGCAGATCTCTTCCAACGTGGCGCACCTGAAGGCCAGCTGCGGCGATGAAGCCATCCGCGCAGCCATGCGGCTTGCCCCGGGCGAGGCCATGCTGCTGCTGGACGAAGTATGTTTCAATCGTTTGTGCAAGCCGGTGATGCGCTCGCTGAGCTACTACACGAACTTTTTTGATTTTTCCATTTTACGCAAACTGCTTTAAACGGAGGTATCCTATCTATGCGTCATCTGATCGATCCCTTGGATCTTACCCAGCAGGAGATCACACAGCTGCTTGATCTTGCCGACCGTATCTGCGCCGACCCCGCCGCCTATCAGGAGGTGGCCAACCACAAAAAGCTGGCTACCTTGTTCTACGAGCCCTCCACCCGCACCCGGCTGTCCTTTGAAGCGGCCATGCTGAACTTAGGCGGCCATGTACTGGGCTTCCCCAGCGAGAACGTGTCCAGCGCCTCCAAGGGCGAGAGCGTAGCCGACACCATCCGGGTGGTATCCTGCTATGCCGATATCGTTGCCATGCGCCACCCCAAGGAGGGCGCGCCGCTGCGTGCTTCCCGCTACTCCCGCATTCCGGTGATCAACGCCGGTGATGGCGGCCACCAGCACCCCACCCAGACCCTGACCGACCTGATGACCATCCGCCGCC
>ERZ779850.2421-NODE-2421-length-15199-cov-2.125066_pt1 | contig 15199 bp, 11 predicted proteins | sample MGYA00511249_ERZ779850 | MGnify/ENA primary metagenome ERZ779850 (study PRJEB29588, sample SAMEA2162475) | human gut metagenome | biome: human gut; feature: human-associated habitat; material: faeces | place: Denmark | collected 2008/2010 ...
TTTATAGTTTATGATTCGTAAATTGTAACTGTCTCATTATGAAAGGGATTATTCTTGCTGGCGGAAGTGCTACACGTCTCTATCCGCTATCGAAAGCCATATCAAAGCAGATCATGCCGGTATATGAAAAGCCGATGATTTACTATCCGCTTTCCACGCTAATGCTGGCCGGCATACGTGAAGTGCTTATCATTTCTACTCCCCGTGATTTGCCGATGTTTCGTGATCTTTTGGGTACAGGAGAAGAATTGGGGATGATTTTCCAATATAAGATCCAGGAACGGCCGAATGGATTGGCGCAGGCTTTTGTATTGGGGGCTGATTTTCTGAATGGTGAACCGGGATGTTTGATTCTGGGTGATAATATGTTTTACGGGCAAGGATTTTCGGCTATGCTTCGCCGGGCAGCTACATTGCAGAAGGGTGCTTGTATCTTTGGATATTATGTGAAAGATCCACGGGCGTATGGTGTAGTTGAGTTTGATACTAAGGGGAAAGTCATTTCTCTTGAGGAAAAACCTGCCATGCCTAAGAGTAATTATGCTGTTCCGGGGCTTTATTTTTATGATGCTGATGTAACTAAGAAGGCGGCTTCACTAAAACCATCTGCCCGTGGTGAGTATGAAATTACAGATTTGAATAAATTGTATCTTGACGAAGGCACATTGCAAGTCGAACTTTTTGGCCGTGGGTTTGCCTGGTTGGATACCGGTAATTGTGATAGTTTGCTTGAAGCTTCCAATTTTGTGGCTACCATTCAGAACAGACAGGGCTTTTATGTCAGTTGCATCGAAGAGATAGCTTGGCGTAATGGCTGGATAACGACTGCCCAGTTACGAATTTTGGGTGAACAACTCGGTAAAACGGAATATGGCAAGTATCTTTTGGATTTAGCGAAATAATAAATCGACATAACAGAAATAATTATGAAAACTTATCTTGTAACCGGTGCTGCCGGATTTATCGGTGCTAATTATTTGAAGTACATTTTAGCAAAACATGATGATATTCGTGTGGTAGTGCTTGATTCACTGACTTATGCCGGAAATTTGGGAACGATCGCCGGTGACATTGACAACGAGCGTTGCTTCTTTGTGAAAGGAGATATTTGTGACCGCGATCTGGCTGATCGCCTTTTTGCGGAGTATAAGTTCGACTATGTAGTGAATTTTGCTGCCGAGAGCCATGTTGACCGTAGTATAGAAAATCCTCAGTTATTTCTTATTACTAATATATTAGGTACGCAAAATTTGTTGGATGCGGCACGGCGTGCTTGGGTGATGGGAAAAGACGAACATGGTTATCCGACCTGGCGTAAAGGAGTACGTTATCATCAGGTATCTACCGATGAGGTGTATGGCTCGTTGGGTGCTGAAGGGTATTTCCACGAAACGACCCCGCTTTGTCCGCATAGTCCGTACAGCGCTTCGAAAACAAGTGCGGATATGGTAGTAATGGCCTATCATGATACTTATAAAATGCCGGTTACTATCACTCGTTGTTCTAATAATTACGGTCCATACCATTTCCCGGAAAAATTGATTCCTTTAATTATAAAGAACATATTGGAAGGTAAATCCCTACCTGTATATGGTGACGGCACAAACGTACGCGACTGGTTATATGTAGAGGATCATTGCAAGGCGATCGACGCCGTCATCCACCACGGACGTGTGGGAGAGGTTTACAACGTAGGCGGTCATAACGAGAAGCAGAACATCGAGATCGTAAAACTCACGATCCGGACGATCCATCAACTAATGACCGAACAACCGGAATATCGCCAAGTATTAAAGAAAAAAGAGATCGGTGCCGATGGAGAAATCTCTATCGACTGGATCAACGACAGCTTGATTACATTCGTAAAAGACCGTCTGGGCCATGATCAACGATACGCAATCGACCCGACGAAGATCACCAACGAATTAGGCTGGACACCAGAGACCTGCTTCGAGGTTGGTATCGTAAAAACCATCCGTTGGTATCTTGAGAACCAGAAATGGGTGGAGGATATCACCGGTGGAGATTACATGAAATATTACGAGCAAATGTATGGATCACGTTGATTCCTCAACGTGACCGTGTGTATGTGGATGAATCTCAGAGAGGCTGTTTCCTAATTCGGGAGCGGCCTCTCTTATTTGTTTCCGGATCGTCTCGCGTATCTCCTCACGCACATTCCTGCGGGTACTATCCAGTTCCGCTTGCTTGGTAGGTTTCAAGAAATCTTTATATTTACATTTCACTATCTTGAACTTGAAATCATCCAGATTCCCTTTTATATCGATACCCAGCTTAAACGGCACCGGCGATTTTAAAACCGAGAGATGGTAATCGAACGTCATATCCAAATTATGCGTTCCTCCTACGGCTACTTTATACCGGTCCATCTCCACCAAGAATGGGAATACCTCGATCTTGTTATCATGGATCGCTAAATCTACCGCTATACTATCAATCATATTCCGTTTTTTATTCTTGAACATCAGCGTCTTCGATATCTCGGTAAATGTCTCACCATCCAGCAGCACCATATTCTTTCCGCTCAGGTAGCAAGAGGCATTTACAGACGGCAGCAACACGGACATCGTAGAATCCGCCTTGCAAGTCGCCGTCATCTGGCAATCTACCATGCCTTCGAACGAACGAAGCATAGGGACCAATGTATCAATATCCGGGAATAAACTGATTAACCGTTCCACTAAAATATCATTTAAGGACAACTCAAATCCCATAGTCGCCTCTTGATCTGTTTTGGTCGTATAAACCATCGTCAGATCTCCAGAACCGATATTCGAGCTCATACATAAATCGCTCAGATTGATACTTTGATCCCGGATTACAACCTCACCTTTCACATCCTCCAACTTCAGATCCTTAAAATCTATTTTTTTAGCATTTGTATGAAGCGTCAGATCCAAGAATTTCGGAACGACAAATAGTTGAGAGATCGAATCCGTAGCGACACTATCCACGGTATTCGCTAATAGATGATCCGTCTCCAGTACGGAGATACTGTCTTCCGAGAAGGCCCCAACTGAATTGGATGCCAATTGATCTGAAAACTGCAAACCTTTACCTATAGCTAGCATCAACTGGTTACAATCGATCAGATCGGATTCCAACTCGAAATTCGCTTTCAGCTTTCCTCCCCGTAGCATGGCCCGCCGGATGTCGCTAAGCTCTCCGCTCAAAGTAAAATCGCTCTTTCCTAAATGCAGGCGGGCACCACTCAACGTCATATTGTTAGTATTGAATTTCACGCTTGTCTCATCAATATACATCGGAATGGGGAATAAGCGGCTAAAGCCCCTCAATTGCTTAAACCTCACTTGTCCCCGAGCCTCCCATTGGCGTAAGACACTGTTTGAGGAAGCGACCGAATCCACTTGCGACCGCTGTCTATTCGCCCTTCGGGTGGTCTGCGTGCGCCTGCGCAAGGTATCACCGGCGGCAATACGGCGTTCACGTTGTTGACGAATCGCTTGCCGATAAGGTAATGCTTCCAAAGAGAACTGGCTTTCCGTCAGAACCATACCCGTCCGTAAAGGGATAAGAATATATTTTAAGGTGTCCACCGAGATCGTAGCTCCCGCCATAGGGATCCGCTTATCTGTAGAAGAAGCCTTGATGCCCCCTTTCAACACGGTCTTACCGGCCACCATCCAGGTAGAATCCGGCAACTTGGTGCGTAAATGATCAAATTCCAACCCTGCGGTCATAGGGATAACAGCCGTTGTATCAATAACCGGCGTCGTATTGGCTACCATCTTCAATCCACCGATATTCGTACTGATCTCATCCTTATACTTTATATTCAAGGTATCCACCGATAGATTAGCGCTCAACAATCCTTTCGCATTCAGATATTTACTTTCATTTTCCGTAGATCCTACAAACAGATTCGCCCCAGCGATATACATATCCACGCCTAACGGCTTACTAAACGCCTTGAAGCGATCAACCGTCAAATTGCCGGATGATTTGACCTTGGCGAAGCGGCTATTCACGATATCATCCACCTTAAACACCGTAGATAAATCAGCCATCATGGTACCCTCCAGCAGCAGTGTGTCGGGATTCAAGAACTCTTTAGCCAAACGGGTAAAATCGACCTGCCCTTTCATCTCCGCCCGAATCGCGGGATTCCTCCAGATATCCCTAACCTCTCCACTCATGGTCAGCGAGGTATTCAACCCGATCAATGTCAGCTCCTCCAAAGAGACATAAGAAGAATCTGGGTAAGCGCCATTCAAATGTAAATCCATGTCCATGCGCAAGGTATCGATCCCCTGTTCAATACCTTTTACATGATAAGAACCATCCTCTATCTTGCAGCATAAGTTCACGGTCGGAACGATACTATCCCCTAATTCTCCACGGATATCCCCTTCCAAAATAATACGTCCCTCAGCAAGTGTTTTATCCCGATCCTTAAAATATTCATCCGGAATAAAATGTAAGAGATCATTCATATCGGAAACCTTCAACCCGAAAGTCATATCGATCCGTGACGGATTATCCTCGGTAGCCGGCACCATAAAGCCATCCGCCGTAAAAGGCAGATTATTCACCAGCAACTCCGCGTCCCTCAACCCAATCCGGCGAAGTCCATCAGCCAACAACAAACGTCCCTTGAAGCGTAACGCTAACTTATTCGCCAAAGAATAAGACGGGCTACGGAATACGATCGAGGAAGAACCGGTCTCCACATCCAACTTATTTCCTCGTTGGGTCAAAAGGCCATCTATATGTAAAAAGAAACCATCGATCGCCGTATATAAATCCTGCTGGCGGTCATCATAGACAAAGTGCCCATTCGTAATATGCACTTGCTGCAAATCTATTTTAGGCAATGGAGATGACGATGATTCGTCTACCGAATCCATCTCACTTTGATAAATCTCCCAATTCGCCTTTCCCTCCTCATTCACATAACCATAAAAACGGATACTATCCATGATAACCCGAGGAATCGTCACCTTCCCGCTAAACAGATAATCCGTAGGGTTAAATACGACGATCGCTTTTTTGAAAGACAACAAAGAATCCGAAGGAATCATCAAATCCTCCTGATAGCCTATAGAATCCTCAGCCAGATGTGAGATCAAACGTCCATTCGTCAACTTCACTCCCAGATAAGGATACGTCTCGAAATAAGTCAACTCCACCCGCTCACATTCCAAGTGCGCCTCTATGAATTCGTTTGTTTTTTCTACGACCAGCGGTGTCAGCTTCTCCGGAGGTAAGACCGCCCATTTCAGTATACCAACCCCGATCAAGGGAAGTATGAAAAAGATCCCGACCAACACAGACACAACAACCAGCAATATCTTTCTTATTCGTACCATACTCATTCCTTCATCTTATCACAAACAACACTAATTAAATTGTATGAGCAAAAATACGAAATACTATCCCAAAGACAACGCTTATCTCATAAAAAAAGGTCCCCCGCAATGAGAGACCTTCTTTTTGTATCTTATTTATTTTTCTACAATTTATTTATCCAGAACCTCGTATTTAGAATGCTGGCTCTTGAACTCAGGAACAATCTCCTTCATCCGCTTCACGATCTGCATATCCCCCTCCACGGCACAAGCATGTACCAAGGCATCAATCCGCAGATTGGCGTCAGCATAGTCATACGCACGGACTTGGGCGATCTTGATCTTCGGATGAAAAGTAGGCTTGGAGGTCTCCTCCTCATTGAGTACCTCCTCATACAACTTCTCCCCGTCTCGCAATCCCGTGAACCGGATCTCGATTCCCTTCACCCCGCTCAGACGAATCATCCGCTCAGCCAGATCCACGATCCGTACAGGTTTACCCATATCGAACACGAAGATCTCTCCCCCATTACCCATCGTACCGGCCTCTAGGACCAGCTTACAAGCCTCCGGTATCAGCATGAAGAAACGAATGATATCCTTGTGCGTCACCGTAACCGGACCGCCCCGCTTGATCTGTTCCTTGAATAACGGGATCACGGAACCGTTCGATCCCAGCACATTACCGAAACGAGTCGTCACGAATTGCGTGCGACCGCTCACCTTCCCATCCTTGATGGCTTGATCCAAGCTCTGCACGTAGATCTCGCAAATACGTTTCGAGCAGCCCATCACGTTCGTGGGATTCACCGCCTTGTCAGTCGATACCATCACAAACTTCCTCGTGCCGTATTTCACCGACAAGTCTGCGATCACCCGGGTACCGTCCACGTTGTTACGGACACTCTCCTCCGGATTATCCTCCATCATAGGTACATGCTTGTAAGCCGCGGCATGAAACACGTAATCCGGACGATGCTCCTCGAACAGCTCCTCCATGCGTTCACGCACACAAATATCGCTCACAACCGTATAGGATTCTATATCCGGCCACCCACGAGCCGTCATCAAGCGGACATCGTGTAAGGGGGTCTCCGCCTGATCTATCAAGACCATACGTTCCGGGGCGAACTGGGCTACCTGCCGCACGATCTCGCTACCGATACTCCCGGCGGCTCCTGTTATCAGAATCCGCTTACCGGTAAGCTGCTTCCTCACAGCCTCCAAGTCTATCTCGATCTTATCACGGGGCAGTAAATCCTCTATATTCACCTCCCTCAGCTGGGTATGGCTCAAGTCGCTCCTCCCGTCCCACTCTTGGGCGGCAGGAGTCATATAGATCTTTATATTCGCCTTGATCAGCCTGTCCACCATCTCCTGATTATTCCGGATCGCCTCAACTTTCAATGGAGACACCAGCAAGACATCGGCTTGCAGCCTTCTCATCACACCAATCAAACCCTCGTTATTCGGATAAACCTTGACTCCCATTAAATACCGATTCCCAATCTCAGCCATGTCCGAGATAAATCCAGCCAGCACAAACCGGGCCGGATCCTGATTCTGGATACTCTTCGCCAAACTCACCCCACCTTGCTTCACGCCATAGATAAAGGCTCGTTCCGCCTTAGCCACACGAAAAGTACTTACATAAAAATATTTCACGAACACACGCATCATCCACATCAAGCTCATAGCCAACAACGCAGAGAGAATCAGATCCCGTTTACGGATATACACCAAATAAGGAGAAAAGTCCGTCAACGCCTGAAACACGACCACGCAAATCAAGCCAAACAAGACGGCGAATCCCACCTTTTGCAAGTCCACGAAAGAGGAATAACGTATAATCCCCGAATAGGTATGGAACAGGCGAAAGCCTACCAGATAAGGAATCAGGCATACCAACAACGTGACCAATAGATGTCCTAAGATATCCAAGGTTGATAATACACCGTTATTCAAGGTATACACCAATAAGCCGGAAAATAAGATCAAGCAGCAATCCAGCAAGATAATACCCCAATAGGGTAAGGATTTCTTGGAAAAGTACCAGGTAGATAGTCGAGAAAAAGGATCCCTCATATCAATTCTTGTTTATGTAGTTACACGAATAATCTATAGAATAAAAGCTCTTTTGGGCTATTCCGATACAATAGCTCTAAATGTTTGAAATATCAATCTTATATCGAAAGTAAAGGAATGTCTGGCAACATATTCCAGATTAATACGCAATTTATCTGGCATTATTACTTCAACATAATACTTATCTGGATCATTAACCCGTTCAAGAAGTTCATTCTCATTTCGATACCGAATAGAAGCCAAATCTGTAATGCCCGGCCTAACATCCAACACATGCATTTGTTCTTCCGTATACATATCAACATACTTACGAACTTCCGGACGAGGACCAACCAAACTCATATCCCCTTTAAACACATTAATCAATTGAGGAAATTCATCCAATTTGTATTTACGGATATAATAGCCGGACCGAGTAATCCGAGGATCATGTCCACCTACAGTAATAAGTCCTTTCTTATCTGAACCCACACGCATGCTACGGAATTTAAATAGCTGAAAATCCATATTATTACGCCCTACACGAACTTGCTTATAAAAGACAGGACCGATAGAATCACACTTAATCCAAATTGCCAAAATGACAAATAGAGGACTAAGCAAGATAAGCCCTATCCCGCTCGCAACAATATCAAATATACGTTTCAAATCGTTTGGGTTATTTTATTGGGAAATAATGTCAACAAAATTGGAAATCACATACTCCACATCCTCATCCGTAAGACTGGTGTGTAAGGGTAAAGTAATCTCATTATGGTATTGGTTGTAAGCATTCGGATAATCTGCGATATCAAAGCCTAACGCCTTATAAGCAGTCATCATGGGTAACGGTTTATAATGTACATTACAAGCGATTCCCCGTTCTGCCATTTTGATGATAATCTCATTCCTTTGTTCGATACTCTTATCCAATAACCGCACCAAATACAAATGTCCGCTGGAAATATGGTCCCCATTCAAATGATTCAGTGTTTGCGTACGATAAGTAGCTAACGCCTCATTATAACGGCGGATGATCTCCTGTCGTCTGGAAAGCATTCCCGCATAACGCTCGAATTGAGCCATACCGATAGCGGCCATGATATCCGTCATATTACATTTATAATAAGGAGCCACGATATCATATTCCCAAGCACCCAGCCGAGTCTTCGCTAAAGCGTCCTTATTTTGACCATGCAATGACAATAGCTGAAATTGCTTATACAAAGTCTCATCATCCACACCTAAAACCGTACGCCAAGTCAAAGCCCCCCCTTCCGCCGTTGTTAAATTCTTTACTGCATGAAAGGAAAAAGAGGTAAAATCTGCCACCACACCACACATCTTTCCATGCCATTGAGCACCAAAGGCATGTGCCGAATCCGCTAATACAATGACCCTACCAAACGCTTTCTGGATCTCATTCGCAGATTTGAATAAATGCCGTTTACTCTCTACTGCCTCATAAATCCGGTCATAATCACACATAACCCCTCCAAGATCCACAGGGATCACTACTTTTGTATTAGGAGTTATAGCCTCCGCCAATTTATCATAATCCATCTCAAAAGAATCCGGAGCTGTATCCACCATCACCACTTTCGCCCCGACATGGCAAGTCACGCTAGCAGTCGCCGTATAGGTATAAGCACTAGTGATCACCTCATCACCCGCCCCAACTCCCAATACTCGCAAGATTGATTCCATGCAGGCCGTAGCCGAATTTAAGCATACAGCTTTATCCGTATGGCAATAAGTGGCTATCTTACGCTCAAACTCTTTAGTACGAGGTCCTGTCGTGATCCAACCGGAATTCAAGGCATCGCACACTCCATTAATTTCAGCCTCCGACATATCTGGAGGCGAGAAAAGTATCTTTTTCATAAAATGAATGATTAATAAATACAATCTCAATAAGACCCAATCATTATCGTTGCGCATTAATGCGCCTCACATACGAATTAGCAGTAAATAAAGAAACAAGCATTCCACAGCCATTCGATAAATGCAACGTAGCAAACCCCAACAATAAATATAATATATTAAGATGTTTCTGTATTCCGATACAGAGACTTACCCCACCTATCATTAGCAAATAAGCCAATAAAGACAAACCTGCAATACCCATAAAAGGAATCCAAAGTAAAGAAGCAAACAGAGGAACTATCAATGACAACACAAAAATCATAGGAATGTAGTGCCTCAACGCCAATGAATTACTATTCCCCGCAAACAGAACTGTACGAATTCCCCACAGACCATTCTTATAATTTTGAATCCACAGCTTTTTAAATGTCTCACGGGCAAAATAGGTACAATAGCTATCGGGAACGATGAAAATTCGCCCATTCCCTTTCCTTATCCGATAATTAAGCTCAAAATCTTGATTACGAATTAATCGTTCATCATACATTCCAAATCGCTCAAATGTATCTCGTCGATAGCAACCAAATGGAACAGTATCCACCTTCATCACTTTATCAACACCTGTACGGAACACAGAATTTCCCACACCAAACTTGTTGCTTAAGACTTCACGTATAGCCAATGTCTTTGGGGTTTTATTCAACACGTCTGTTTTGCAAACTACCCCTACATTATCAGCGTCTAATTCTACAATTCGCCCAATCAACGCCGAGAAATAATTTGTCGGATAACTAGCGTGGGCATCCAAACGGATAATAATATCCCCCTTCGATGCCTTTATGCCTATATTCATGGCGCAAGGTACTATCCGCTTCGGGTTGTCAAACAATTTGATGAATGGATATTCATTGGAATAGTTAACTACAATACAACGAGTATCATCTGTACTCATTCCATCCACAAACAATATCTCCAAATCATCCTTTGGATAATCCTGTGCAAGAATCGACTCAACACACTGGCCGATATACTTCTCTTCGTTGTATATAGGACAAATTACTGATAACATATCTTACAATCTCCCGTCAATAAACTCTTTCGGCAAAATACCTTTCACATCATAAAGCACGCTGTTCGCTTTACCCAAAGAAGTCATATCCATCTCCAAAAACTCATTGTGAGCAACAGCGAGGATAACAGCGTCATAACTATCTGAAGGTAACATATTTACCACTGTCACACCATATTCGTGTTTCACAGCTTCCACGTTGGCGTGCGGATCAAACACAGTGATATTGTCCGTGTACTCATGCAATGTCGTGTAAATATCCACTACCTTTGTGTTACGGATATCAGGGCAGTTTTCCTTAAAAGTAATACCTAGGATCAAAATCTTCGCATCCTTCACCATCACCCCCTTCAAGTTCATATGCTTGATAACTTGATGCGCCACATATTCTCCCATACCATCGTTTAAACGGCGAGCGGATGACATCACACGTGGTAATACTCCGTAAACTTGTGCTTTCTGTATCAAATAATAAGGATCCACACTGATGCAATGACCACCCACTAAACCAGGTTTCAATTTAATAAAGTTCCACTTAGACGCAGCAGCCTCAATCACCTCGTTAGTATCAATACCCATAGCATTAAAAATCTTCGCCAATTCATTCATGAAAGCTATATTCACGTCTCGTTGTGAATTCTCAATGATCTTAGAGGCTTCTGCCACTTTGATAGAGGAAGCTTTATGAGTACCATTCACCAGCACTGCATTATAAACTCCATCTACAATATCAGCTATTTCAGGAGTAGACCCTGATGTAACCTTTTTAATTTTCTCAACCGTATGAAGCTTATCGCCCGGGTTAATTCGCTCCGGCGAGTATCCCGCAAAAAAATCCTTATTAAACTTTAAACCACTCACTTTCTCCACAACAGGCAAGCACTCCTCCTCGGTCACACCCGGATAAACCGTAGACTCATAGACCACAATGTCACCTTTCGAAATCACTTTACCAACCGTCTCGCTAGCGCCCCAAAGCGGTTTCAAGTCCGGACGATTATTCTCATCCACCGGTGTAGGCACAGCCACCACATAAAAATTGCAGTCTTCAACTTTCTTCAGATCGGTAGTACAAATAAAATCATGATTCCGGATAGCGTCTTGAAGCAGTTCGTCACTCACCTCAAATGTGGCATCATGTCCTGCCATGAGCGCATCTACACGGGCTTGGTTCATGTCAAAACCAACAGTCTCAAACTTAGTGGAAAACAAGCGTGCCAACGGCAAGCCAACATAACCGAGTCCGATTACGCAAATCTTTCTTTTCATTATTCTATGAAACTTTATATGGATTAGAGAATACGACAAAAGCCAGACACCAAGCCCACATAGCCAGTGCCTACAATCGCAATATTCATAAAATTAGAAGATTATAAAATTTATTGAGAGACAATCCCATAAATAAAATTGCCATCTATTCGAAAAAAACTTCCGCAGATAGACAATGAGGAAGAATTAAAAACTACTTTTTAATCAACTCGGACAATAAAGGCAATTTTTTGTGTATCATGATATACTTAAACTCCTCCAGTTTTTTCACCTCGCTAGGATAGGTCACATCATCAATGATTACATTTTTCCCACAATGATAAGCTTGATTAAGGACTGTTGTATATAAACCAATAGCCGTATCCATATTGGAAATGGAATCAAGGATTGATACCTTCTCTGGATATTCCACATTTTCCTTACCTACTATCTGTTTTACCAATTCCCTATCACTATAGCGAGGATGAAGACGATACTTCACCTTTCGCCCATGCATTAGTAAGGATTGCAAGCTATTCGAAATACTGACTAATTGTTCTTTTGTCTGAGAGGTAAGAAAATACTTGTAATATGCATAACAGCCTTCATTCACATGTTTCGCACAATTAATTTTCATAGAAGGAGGAAGAGCAATGATGAATTGGGAGGGAGCAGCGTTCATTGAGATAAAAAGATCTCTATAATACGCATCCCACACATAACAACGATCATAGCGAAAATAAGAATCTCTTATATAATACATCTTTTCACCATGCATAACATTAATATGCAATACATTTCTCGTCTCACAATAGGCTGTCAGAATGGAACTAGTGAAAGAATACTCGTTATGGACAACAATTGCTTTCGATTGATACTTAGTAATCATAAAGCTGTAACCAGCCACCTTTATAGTTACTTTCAATAAAAAATAGCAGTATAACGGATATCGAAGAAAAACATGTAGCAGAAAACAAATATCCGCAAAAGATAGGCACGAACCTAACAACCATACATCATTAGAGATTCTAAATTCGGAGTTTAGTTCATCAGGCACTATTTCCTCAAATCTCTTAAAATCCCCCAATGCTTCTAAGTTTGAAGAACAAGAAGTATAAAAAAAAGATTTCAACCACAAATAAAAAACACTAAAAGGGATCAGAAAAGCCGCAACGATATTTAATAATACCGTTTTCCAGCATGGCGAAAAGAATGATTGACAACGATATTGTAAATAAGAACGATCGATATCATCGTTGGGGATTGGTAACGACGATAAATAACGATTTTGATTTTCAACAGACAAATCAAATAGGACTTTATCTAGTTTAGAAAATTCGCCCAACAAAAAAATAAGTATTTTATTCATTATTATGTCACATAAATTGTCAAACCACTAACTATTTGTTTAGGCTAGATCCTTTTAATACATATTTGATTAACATATATGTACCAAACAAATAGACTAAAGAGGTAAATCCAAAAAAATATGATAAGAAACAACCAGAAGTACTATTCAACCAACCCAAACACAAGGATGTAAAAAAAACAGAAACTATAACATTTTTAAGAAGATAGTCTTTTTTTCTTGTTTTAAAAACCCAAATCGATATTTTGTATAACACAAATGCGAATATCAAAGATGCTATAAAATAAAATTTACGACCAAACCAATAGACAGCCTCTCCAAAAGAGGTAATAGTCAAATTCACTACTCCATCAATTGCACCTTGCGCATTTCCATAATATAAATAAGTAATATAACGAGGTAAAGAGAACTTCAAAAATTCTACACTATGCCTATCTACATCAAATAAGAAAGAGATAATTCTTTCGCCTAATCCAATTAAAAGGGACATATAGGCTTGAGGATCTCCAGTTGGAAATTTATCCCATACACAAAGAGTCCCCATATTCGACAAAGAAGTAGCCCTATAGATATTATAACTAACTGATTGCGCAAACGACATATTCATCTGAAACATTCCCACAATAACTATAGACAAAGCCCCGAAAAGAACAAAAGTAACTAAATACCTTTTTTTCAAGAATCCGCCACATTGTAAAATTACAGGCAGAAACATCATTACAATATTTGCTTTTCCTCCCGCCATAATTGCGACCAAAATACCACAAATAACAACTATAACATATTGTCTGTTTATTTTTTTAGAATGATCATAAATATAGAAATACAAAACTGTAGAAAGAGACAAGAGAGCTGGCATCCCAAATCTACCTACATAAGTAGTTAATGGCCCCCAAACTCCTATAGAAGACCGTACAATACCTCTATCCACACCGCTAAGAATCATATGACCTTGAAAACTAAACTGAAAAAGCACAAATAAAACAGCTACACAAGCAACTTTTTCGAACAACTTTTCAGGAATATACAAATCACCGTTATTAACTTTTTCCCAAAAATATCCTTTTTGCTTAATTTTCATGTAAGCAAGTAAAAGACCTACATACATAATACAAATATGAATAAGATTTGCATTTTTCAGATGCTCTAAACCATATATCGAATTTTGATCTTCAACCAATATGCCTACAACAGGAAGGAATGTAAACATAAAAATCATTAGAAAGTATATCAAGAATTGCATAATATATTATATAATTTAGTCAAACCGAATTCCATTTTTTATCCAGATTATAAACAAACACACTAACAATCAGCTGAATAAAATACTGTAACCCCTGTGCATAAAAAAAGGAGTTGAGCATATCAAACGAAAAATACAAAAAGGCATAAAATGAAATCAGGAAGAAGAAAGAACTTAAAATCGTCATATAGAACATTACGGTTTGATATTCCCTAATCATCATATGCAACTTGAATAAAACCGAATATAGGCTGAACAACAAAACAAATAAAGAGATGACATATGACTGATAATATGATATATAAACCTCATTAAATATTCCTAATATAAACTTTCCGGTTAGTACTAAGACAACAAATAAGACTACAAACACTAAAGCTAAAGCAATGGACACTTTTTTTAATTTATTAAAATACTCCCTATACTCACCTTTCATATTCAACAAAGTCACAATAGGCGTAAACGCTTGGTAAAAATAAGTAGGAAGTACCTGAATTGCATATCTGATAGTCAAAATCACAGATAGTCCTCCAACCAAAGAATAAGAACCACGCTTAGCAATTTCCGCTTGTGCAAACCAGAGAAGAGGAGCCTCTACAAACGACATCAAGAAAACAGGAATAATTATTTTCTTTAAGCAGGCTTTCTGACTCGTTAGTTCCTCTACTTTCACTAAATAATGAACACTCTTATTATATTTAGAAACCACCAATAACCCTATTACCGAAAAGAATAAATAATATATGAGTAAAGCATAGATTGCCCCATTACTTCTACCCCAATAAGTACCCGCTATTATCACCACGAAATAAAATGCACTCAACAATAACTCGTACTCCCCTACTAGCCTAAATTGTTTAAATCCCCTCAGCATCGCACTCAACAAGGGTTGAAGCATAAATACCGGAAGAAACAACCGAAGCATCGGATACGTTTAAGGTGCCAAGTGACGTACCGGTTTCGGAAAATGGTTTTTGGATACCAATGGTATAGGAAGAGTGATCTGCCTT
>ERZ779850.2435-NODE-2435-length-15101-cov-2.754553_pt1 | contig 15101 bp, 29 predicted proteins | sample MGYA00511249_ERZ779850 | MGnify/ENA primary metagenome ERZ779850 (study PRJEB29588, sample SAMEA2162475) | human gut metagenome | biome: human gut; feature: human-associated habitat; material: faeces | place: Denmark | collected 2008/2010 ...
CGGTGAAAAAATGATACCGTCTGTAAGAAATATACAGGCGGAAATGGGATGCGGAGGCATAGAGAGTATGTTTAAAGAAATTAGTAGAATGGTATACAAAAAATTATCCTGATGTAGAGCTTGATTTTGACGATGTGTTTATTGTCTGGTCATGCAAGACTTTACAAAATTATAAATGTCTTGTTTCTACTACGGTTCCTGGTGATGGAATCTATGTTGAGTATACATACAATGGTGATAAGCAGGAATTATATGAGGATGTATATAAAAAAGTAACAAACACTTGCATTACTGAGGAATAAGAAAGGATTAAAATATGAAGAAATCAGAACCAAAATTAATTTTAAATCTGCAAGTTGATAGTGAAGAACTTGATCAGAAAGTTAAACTTGCAATGGATAAGTACATTGAAGATGTAATTGTGGGTAATCTTGATGATGAGATTGAAAAGATTGTCACTAAAAGAATTGGAGCGTTAGTATCAGCAGATAGATGGAATCCAAATCGAAAAATTAAAGATAAAACATTAGAAACGTATGTAAAAGAAGCAACAGAAAAAGTTATTTGTGATGTAATTGATAAGAATATCAAAGATATTTTTGCGAAGAAAGTTGCGGAGATGCTATAGAATTATGAATGAACAATGTAAAGTATGCAAGAAATATAATGGAGATTGCGGTTATCATTTCAAAGATGATTTAGGACATATAGATTATGATATTCCATCTGAGTATGCGTGTGATCAATATGGAAATTGTGTGTCTTTTGAAGAGACAAGAACGAAATATCAAATTGCACTTACAAATATATTAGAGAATGAATCAAAAATTAAAATGTATGTTAATACACAAGTATTAATCGAAGCATTGACAAGAGTAATAAACGAAGATAAGAAGTAACATAAAATATTTCTTTCATCGTAGTCTTGAAAATCCTTGATTTTACTGATTTTTGAAAGAGATAAAATACATAGAATCATGTGGCTTTGGGACGCTGAAACCGCATAAATATTAGTGATTTAATATATCACATGAAAGAAACAATTGATAGAAGAAAGGAAAACATAGTCTCATGAGGTAAGCTGCGCGGCACTTTAGGGACGAATATTGAAAGTTGCAGTTATAGATGCTGATTTAATCGGCAGGAAGAAACATAGATTTCCTAATTTGGCTTCTATGAAAATATCTGGATATCATAAAGATTGTGGAGATTGTGTACAATTGAAAACAGATTATGATAGTCTTAATGAATTTGATAAAGTCTATATATCTAAAGTGTTTACAGACACTCCTATTGATGAAAATATCTTAAAACTTCCAAATGTAAAATATGGCGGTACTGGATTTTATTTTGATCAAGCACCAGATTTACCATATGAAATTGAACATCACATGCCTGATTATTACCTGTATGATGATTGGATTGAGGAACAAATTTCTAATGGGGTTCCTAAAAATCAATTTAAAGAATACAGAGATAATTCAATTGGATTTTTAACAAGAGGTTGTTTTAGAAAATGTGGATTTTGTGTAAATAAAAAATACGATCATGTATTTCTACACAGTAAATTATCTGAATTTTATGATGATTCAAGAAAGAAAATCTGTATGCTTGATGATAATGTACTTGGATCACCTGAATGGAGAAATATATTATCAGAATTAATTGAAACAAATAAACCTTTTAAATTTAAACAAGGTATGGATGAAAGATTACTTACAGATGAAAAGTGTGAAATATTATTTAATGCAAAATACGATGGAGATTATATATTTGCATTTGATAATATTTCTGATTATGACTTAATTCATAAAAAATTACAGATGATCCGCATTCAGATAAATCTTGTCAATCTCTCCGACAGCAAAAACCTCCGGCAGATTTGTCGCATCCATACAGATAAAACGAATATTAAGTTTTATGTTCTTGTTGGATATGAAAATACGGATGTGATAGATATTAAAAATGCTTTTAAGAGAATTGAATTACTGATGAGATATCATTGCTTGCCATATATTATGAGATTTCAAAATAAAAATAATTCACCTTGGAAAGATTCTGATATGAGAGGAATGTATATTACACTTGCTAGATGGTGTAATCAGCCAAGTTTTTTCAAGAAAAAATCTATAAGAGAATATGCAAATATGAATACTAATAATGCGGCAAAAAGGTATATAACAGAATTTGAAGAAAAATATCCAGATATAGCAGACAAGTATTTTGATATGAAGTGGGAAAATTATACGGATTTATTAAAGAAAGAAGAGGATAAATAAATGAAAATCAAAAACATTAAAAACGTAGAAACATTTTTAGAAGTAGTAAACGGATGCAAAGGAGAAGTAACATTAACATCTATATATGGTGACAAATATAACCTTAAATCTGCACTAACTCAATATGTAGCAGTCGCAGCTCTAGTAGGAGATCATGGAGAAGAATTAGAGCTGTGGTGTACAGACAAAGATGATGAGAAGAAGTTCTTAAAAATGTTTAATGAACATCCAGAAATGCTCTAAAATGGCATGAAAATAGGCAAAAATTAAAGATGAAATTATTTTTTCAATGTGTGGAAGGAGGTGATAAAAATAATAGTTTTAGATGACAAAAACTTTTGTGTAAAAGAAATTGCCAGTATGGAACCACCATATATCAACATCATTGTCGTGTATCCAGTAGATTTTATTGGTGATCCAGTGTTAGAAGAAAACATTCATAAAATGCTTTCAGTAGTTAGAGAATATATAAAAGAAGATGAATTACATTTAGCATTAAGAATAAAAATAGCAAACGCTAGATGGGATTCAGAAAAACTTAAATATGGTAATATGGCGTATGAACATCAGATGAAAAGGAATAAATTAGCGAAAAAAATGAACGAAGGTATTAGTCCTTATTTTTGGTATGTTGGCAAAGTATCTGAGGATGTAGTATTCAATGAAATTTCACGAAAAGTCGACTACGCAGTATGTTTAGAAAAGATTGAGAGGTGATCTACGATAGAAATTAAATTCAAAAATGGAAGTAAATTAGAGAATATAGAATCAAAAGATAGTAAACGTAGTAATTCCATGAGAATTAAATTTGGAGAATGGGAAACTACAACACCAGAAAATTCAGAAGAAGTAATGAAGAAACAAATTTTATATTATCAGAAACATCCAGAAGAGTTTCTTGAACTGATGGGACATGATTTACACTTGTATTGGTATCAGAAATTATGGATAAAGTTTTTAGCAAAAATTGGGAGGTAAACAATGAATTTCGCAAGCGCATTATTTTCACTTAAAAGAGGACATAAGATCAAGAGAAAACATTGGACAGGTTGGTGGGAGCTGGATGGTAATGAAGTTATGATGCATTGTTACGATGGTAGAGTTATCAATATCAGAGATTCAGAAGATATTACATATACTATTGAAAACATGGCATGTGATGATTGGACGATTGCTGATAATTGTGGAGCAAAGGGAGAACTAAATGTATAAGGAAATTTATATTCAGACAAGTGGTATTAAAGTAAAGAATGTTGTAATTTGTAATTTTTATTTTAAAGATGTAGATATGGATGATACCGCAAATTATATTACAATCTATGATAAAGATGGACGAATGCAATTTAAGTGTCATGTAAATAAAATTGTAGAATTTATCAGAATTGATAATAGATCAGATGAAAGTTCCCTTTCATTGTAAAAAATACGTCTTTTGAGGTGTATTTTTGACCAAAACATTCCTCAAAAGGCACATATATGGAGAAATAATATATGGGTTTTGTAAGAGGTAAACGAGCAGAATTAAAAATTATAGATGATTCATTTGATAATTGGTGTATTGAGCATGAAGAAGAAATAAATGAAATTTTACAGCCATTTTTTAAAATACCTGGCGAAACCAGAGATATTAAAAATAAATCTATTTATATGTCATCAAATCAAAAGGAGTTATATGATTAGAACAGAAAAAGTAAATACACATCAAGTAGTTTCTAAAATTCTTCCACCATATCTGGTTAAAAATTTCACGGAAAATGAGCGTATTTGTCCTGAGTGTAACGGATTAGGATTAAAGGTAAATGACAACATATATGGAATCAAAGGAGATACATCTGAATTAGCTAGAAAATATATGTTTCCATACAAGCATCAATCGTTATCATTTTGCCAAAATTGTTATAATGGAGTGCAACGGTTATGTCCCTATTGTGGTAAGCCATACAAACGACAATCATATTTACATTGTGAATGTGATGGACAAAGACAAGCAGATAGAGAAAAGAAATTAAAAGAATGGAATAAAATAATTAAAAATGCAGTAGAAGTAAAAGAATCAGAAGTAATTACAATGCTTTATTGTGAAGAAAACGGTGAATTTTATGATACTGTTGATGATTTCTTTGATTATTATGCATGGCATAAAGATGATTTTGATGTAAGACCTTACCGATTATGGGTTACAACAGAAGAAAGCATACACATGGATGCAAATAATCTTATTGAAGATGCTTGTAGTGATTTGCACGAAGATGCATTTGAACAGTGTGACGCAGATGGATTACAGAAATTACTAGATAAATGGTGTAAAGAACAAACAGGAACAAACACATATTATCCATGTTACAAAGAATATGTGATTATACATTGGGAGAATTATTGATATGATTTTAATTGAAGGTAATTGGGAAGAAGTTAATGATCTTCAAGATGCTGCTTGTCTTGTAAGAAATTATTACAATTCGGATTTGGCGGATGAGATTGAGAAGCTAACACCGATACATAGCGATGAAGAATATCAGGAATTGTTAGATAAAGTTTATGATTTAGAAAAAGAAAACGAAGATTTACAAGATGAAAATTGTTCTTTAGATTCGAAGAATGATATGTTAAGAGAGAAAATTGAGCAGTTAGAAGATATACTAGAGAGTTGAATTTTTCATTTCATGGAGGAGATGTTATGTATGGTACAAATACAGTAGAACAAGATAATATAAATTTTCTATTGAATAAGTATAAAGATATAATCAGAAATGACGATGGTACGTTTAGGCTAGCACATAGATGTATACCTGGTGATACTAACAATTCTGTTCATTTTGTAAATACAGGCGTACATAATCATAATGAACTTGAACATAATTGCTATAGATGTAAGCATTGTGAACCAGAAGATCGTGCTTGTCATGATCGTTGTCTTTTAAGAACACGTCTTGAAAATTCATCTATTAAACTTTTCACAAATTCTGTTGCAAATTGTGATGCGTATGATCCTATTGAATGTCTCAATATTATTCACGATATGAATGAAATGGTTGACTTTATGGAAATAGTTAAAAAATATTTTGATTGTCATGAATCTCTTGAAGAATATTTTGGATTCACTCCAAATGCAAATGATGATACAGGAAAAGTATTAGAAACAATTAGAGAATATCATGAGCGTGGTGGAGAATTTACTAATATACCAGACAAATATCCATGTGTGATTTATTTTCCAATTGATGATATAGATATTCGCAAGAAATTAGAATGGATTTATATTGGAAAAGAATAGAATATGAAAGTAATTCAAAATCCGCATCAATTGCCAGAGCAAACTAAACCAATGATAGAAAAAGTAAAAATAAAAATGTGAAAATTGCGGATCAGTTCTTGAAGATGAGGATTATACATGAGTAAGAAAATTAAAATCAAAGGTAAATGTCCTAGATGTGGTTCTAAATTAGAGATGGGTTTATTATGTTATGAATTTTCATATATGGATGAACCAGAAGTAATAGAACTTTTACCAATATGTACAAATAATAATTGTGATGAATCGTGCGGATATGGTAGTGAAATCAAATATAGATGGATTAATCATAGGACAGTAAAAATTGATGGATTATGGGACTAATTAAAACTCTGATTTCATGGAGAAATAAATATTAGAAAGGTGGTGATGATATACATGTGGGTTATATTTTTGCTTAGTGCATGTGCTTTTGCTCTTGTAGCACTAATCATATCATTAATTGCATGGTGGGTTATTCATAAAATGGAGTCTGAAATGCATAGAGATGATGAAAAATTTAATATCGAAAAAGAAGTTTATACAAAAATTAAAAATAATATTAAGAAAGAGGATTGATTTATGAAACAACTTATTGCAGGAATTGTTATCGCAGCAGCGGTTATTGGTGGAGTTTTTACAGTATCTCATGTTAAGTTTATTGGAACTGGTAAAGTCGGTATCGTTTACAACTACAAAGATGGAGTACAAGATACGGTACTCCCACCAGGCGCACATTTTATTGCACCTATGAATAAACTCAAAGAATTTTCTACAAGTAATGAGATTCTTGTTCTTACGAAAGATAAAAGAGAAGGTAGTAAAGAAGATGATTCTTTCAAAGTGGCAACATCTGATGATGCTAGCATCGCAGTTTCATTTCAGATGAGTTATCGTTACGATCCTGAAACAGTTATTGATACATACAAGAAATTTAAAGGTATGGATGGAAATGATATTGTAGAAAATCGTGTTAAGACTGTTCTGAAATCTAAAATCTCAGAAGTAACAACAGATTATTCCATGATGGATATTTATTCTGGAAATAGATCTAAACTGAATAATGCAATCACGGAATATCTTAATAAAGATTTCCATAAGAAATACGGAATTGAAGTCCTTGATGCTTCTATCGTTGATGTACATCCAGATGAAAAGCTAAAACAAGCTATTGACAATCGTGTTACAGCACTACAGGAGAAACAGCAAGCTCAAGCTGAACAGGAGAAAGTAAAGGTACAGAAACAGACTGAGCAGCTACAAGCAGAAGCTGATGCTCAGATTGAAATTACAAAGGCTCAAGCTGATGCAGAAAAGGCAAAAATCAAAACAGAAGCCGATGCGGAGAATACTAGAACAAAGGCAAAAGCGCAAGCGGAAGCTAATAAAGAACTTAGTGCATCTATTACAGAAGATCTCATTAAGATGAAAGAAGCAGAAGCAAGACTTAAACATGGTTGGGTAACTGTAAAAGGCGCAAATAGTACAGTTGTTGATGCAACAAAGAAGTAAATAGTGTAGACATGGTGTGATTCTATATGGAGAAATATAGGATGGTAGGGTTCGATTCCCTACCTACACATTCTAATAAATAGGAAAGGGGATATTTATGAGAAATATAGATAGATTTAGAGCAATGTCACTTGAAGAACTTGCACCGTATTTCGTTCATAGAACTGTAATTAATGGATCAGAAGTTTGGTGTAGTCCTAGTGGATATACATTTAGTAATAAAGATGCTGCGATTGAAAATTGTATTCATTGGCTAGATAAAGAATATCATAAGGAGAATTAAAATATGAAAGATGTTAAAGTAGATAAATTTGTAAAACTTCTTGCTCAAGGGAAATCAGCTATCGAAGCGTCTAAAGAAGCGGATATTGATTATTACACAATTGATGAAGTATTAAATGAATTATCAAAAGAAGATTATGAATCTGATTGGGATAAATTAGCTAAAGCAATTATTGGAGGTTAAGATGATCAAGAGTGAAGTAGATGGAGCATATCTAATCACACATTCTTATGGTGAAGTAATAGACGGAATCACTTGGGATGAATCTTCCGCAAAATTCCTGGTAGATAAGCTCAATGAAAGATGTAAAAAAGTAAATAAATGTCTTGAGTGTAGAAAAAGCAATTTTAAAATTGGTGAAGAAACGTGTGATAAAGCGGAAATCTATTTTAGTAGCAATGGATATGGTAGTAGATGTGCCGCATATTGCGTCAATGATGTTACTGATAAATTAAATAAAGATTATATTGAATCACCATATGAGTATCATTACCAGAAGGTTGATGTACTTGATGTAAAGAAAATGTTAGGAGAATAAATGAGAGAACTAAGAGTAATAATTGCAGGTGGTAGAGATTTCAACGATTATAATTTACTTGAGCGTAATGTAAATGATATTTTGAAAATATATGATAATAAAATAAGAATTATTAGTGGTACTGCAAAAGGTGCAGATCAATTAGGAGAAAAATTTGCTAAAGATAATCACTATGAATTATCTCGATTTCCTGCAAATTGGGATTTATATGGTAAATCTGCTGGATATAGGCGCAATGCAGAAATGGCTAAATTCGCAGTTGAAAATGGAAATATTGGAATTTTAATTGCATTTTGGAATGGTAAAAGTAGAGGTACAAAACATATGATTGACTTAGCAAAAAGGTATAATTTGAAAATAATATATATTATTGAATATGAATCAGATGGAGAATAAATAAATGAACATTAAAGTAACTGGTAAAATTGAAAAACCTGTTGAGATTAATCCATTAGATGTAATCAGAGAGTTAAAGTTGCAATTACTTGGTAGAAATGATTATTTCATTGGTGAAGATGAACAAGTCTATTATCAAGAACAATGTAGTTTATATGGTGATTATGAAAATGTTCTAGCCCCTCAATATATTCAAGAAAATATCGAAGTTGTAAAAGCGTTAAATGTTCTTGCAAATAAATTATCATAAAGGAGAAATTATTAGTGGCGAAGAAAAATTATATGAAAGAACTTCTTGAGCAATATGGTAGGCTTAATACGAGTTATCGAAACAGTTTTAATCAAGGTGATATTGTTCAGCATTTTAAAAGAGAAATAACAAATACAGTAAATTCACCAAATGAATATCTTTATAAAATTTTATGTATAGCAAAACATACAGAAAAAGATGAATATATGGTTGTGTATCAAGCATTATATGGACAGTTTGAAATCTATGTAAGACCTTATGAAATGTTTATGAGTGAAGTAGACCATAAGAAATATCCTGAGATTAAACAGAAATATAGATTTGTGTTATGGGATGGAGAATAAATAAATGGCATGTAAGAAATATACAAACTGTGAATATTGTAGAAAAGATTATTACTGTCCATATGATCATATGGGAGATGGAAGTCCCTGGTGTAGAGAATTTCAATGTACAGTGGATAATTGTAAAAGATATGAGTGTATCTCATATGAAGAAGAATTATTCGAGATGAGAGGATATTGAAGGGAGAATAAATGTACATAGAGGATTTTTATAAACCGATTGTAACAAAATTTTTCAAACAGCTAATCAATGAGATTGAAGAACTTAATGACAAAAGAGAAGATAAAGATAAACTTAATACAGCATTTCTTATTGCTCCTTTAGCTCAAGATATCAATTATCATTTTGAAAAATATACAGATTTTGCGGAAGATCTTAGATATTTGGGTTTGGTTTGTGCAGAAGTTATAAGTAACGATTATAAAGATCAAGTGAAAGCAAATATTTATATTGACGAAGAAGAGAAGTATTATTATGAGATCATATTTGATTCAGATACATCATATTTAGGTTACTGTGAATGTATAAAAACTGATAAAGGATATAGAGAAGATAAACAATGTTGTGGGTATGATTGTGATTGGGATTATCCTACGGTAGAAGTTAGAAAAGTTCAGATTGTATCAAAACATGATTGGGAAGGTACTCAACATGAATATTGGAATTTTGAAGATGAATTTTTCGATAAGAATGATAAGGCTAAAAGAGAAAGGATAAAGTAAGATTAGAATTGAGTTTCTACAAAATGAGATTAAGAGGATGCAAGATGAGTTAAAGGAGATTGAATGTAAAATGTAGATGGATCTTTCGTTTTAAGTTAGAGAATAAATAGGTAGGAGGTGAGGCATTATGAAACCGATTATTAGTCCGTGGTTAATTTATTTTGCAGAACTAGCAGATAGCATTAACATGGCATTCTTATTTGTTACATTTATTGCATTTATTATAATGGCATTTGCATTTATTCCATATATGGATAATAAAAAAGATGAAACTCTTAAACAATGTTTGAAAAAATCGTTTATATGGTTTTGTATTAGTGTAGCAATAGTGGTTATGACACCATCAAAAGATACAGTATATACAATGGTTGTTTTAGATAATGTAACCACAGATAACATTCAAGCGATTGGTAAAACTGGTAAAGATGTAGTTGATTATATTACAGAGCAGATTGACAAAGTTGTGAATGAGGATGATGAAAAGGAGAATAATTAAATGGAAATTTGTAATTTAGAAAGAGGCAAAGGTAAAACAACATATTTAGCATATAGAAGTCATATTACACAATATCCAGTTGTATGTGCAGATTATACCGGGGTAGGAGTTGTTAAAGATATTGCTACAAGAATTGGCTTAACTATTCCTGAACCAATGACAGTACAAGAGTTACTTAAAGACAGATCATTGGTTTCAAGTAAAAAGTTTTTAATTGATGAAGCACCAATGGTATTACAGAGATTGCTTGGAGTCAACATTGATACAATTACATTATCTGAAAGAGATAGATAACAGGAAATCCAAATTTCATCGGAGAAATAAATCTTGTAGATTCAATCGAATCGAATTTTCCAAATAAATTGAAACTAAATAGAGAAATAAAATATGGGTGGTTAGCAGCATACCATTGGGATTTTATACCCATAAACCACTGTTGACATAGAATTTATCTTATAGATTTAATTCCATGTTCCGTCCGATAGGGCGTTTATCATAAACAAATTAAAAATTAAATAAACAATTATTAAGGAGAAAAACACATGAAAGAATTAAAGAATCTAGTAACAGTAACAGGAAAACTTGTAAAAAATAACATTGAAGAGTTTAAAACAAAAAAAGGTGTAGACGCAATCGGAGGAAGTATTGTATTAAGAACTGCTGATAATAGTGAACATGAGATTAATTTCTATGCGAATAAATACAAGAAAAATGAAAACAAAGAGTTTACAACAGAAGAAAGTTACTTCTATAAACAGTATATGGATGCAAAAAACAATCTGAAAGATATTGAACATTGCTCAGAAGGAGAATCACCAGATATTGTATCTATTACAGATGGTACATTCACAGACAACGACTTCAAGATTAATGGAAAAGTAGTATCTTCAAACAAAATCAACGCTAAATTTATTAATAAAATTGAGCCGAAAGATTATGAAAGTACAGTTCTGGAAGCTAAATTTGAAGTAGAAGGAATTGTAGAAAAGATTACAGATGAGATTGTGAAAGATGTTCCTACTGGAAATCTCGTAGTTACAATGAATGCTATTGGTCAAATGGCTGATGGATTTGGAAAAGATGCTAAATATGAAGCTGATCACCTGATTCCAATTAGAATGACTGTTGATAAATCAATGGCTACAGATTTCCGCAATACAGGATATTATGATGGATGCTTTACTAAATTCACAGGTGTTGTAATTAATACTGTTGAAATTACAGAAGAAGTTGAGAAGGCTGCGTTTGGAACAGATATTGTTAAAAAAGTAAAGAGAAATATCAGAAGAAATGAAATTAAATCTGGTGTTGCAGTATCAACTATTTATGAGCATGATCTTACAGAAGATGTTGTAGATACTCTGAAATCTAAGAGAAAAGCAAAACTCAAAGAGATTGAAATGGGAGAATCAGCACATACAGAAACAGCAGAAGGATTTGAGAAAAATCCAACTCCTGCTCCTGCAACTACATACAATCCATTTTTACAGAGATAAACATAATTAATTGAAATAGTAAATTACCTACTCAGTTCATATTGAATTGAGTAGGTACACAAATAAATCACATATATAAGGAGAAAATTAGAATGATTCCAAATTTATTAGACTTACAACCAAACAAAGTATCTGTTGACCTTACTCAGTATTCAATGATTATCATGGGTGACACTGGTGTTGGTAAAACAATGAGTACAATGAAGTTTCTGAAAGAATTAGTTCCAGATAAAGATCCATTCTTCTTAGAATTTGAAGATAGATTCCAGAACATTCCTGGAATTACCGCAGTAAAAGTAAATAGTATGTCAGATTTTAAATCAATCATTGGACAGTTAAGAAATCCAGCATTAAAAAATAAATTCTCTTGTATTGTAATTGATACGCTTGACAAATATGAAGAATTTTGTGAGAGATATGTCCTTGAGAATAGAGATGCTGAAATCTTAAAAGATGTTGGTGGTTTTGGTGAAGGTTCATTAAGATTTAAAAGTGCATTAAGAAACATTGGATTGATTCAAAGTTTAGGATATACAGTTCATTGTATTGCACAGTCTTCTCACGTAAAAGATTTTGATACAAAGAAAGAGAGTGATTCTCTTAAACTTAACAAAAACACATTTTCATATTGTAGAGAAGGTGCTTTCCTTGTTGGATATATGTATCAGAAAGATGGTGAGCGTTACGTAACATTTAAGAAAAGTGACAAATATCCAGATTTAAAAGATACATTCAATCTTCCAACTGAAATTAACATTAAAGATTTAAAAGATGTATGGGTAAAAGCAGTAGAAGATTTAGGTGGAGATTTCACAACCAAAGAAAAGACAATTGATAAAACTACTCATGTAGAAGACTTTAATGCAATTAAAAATAAAGGATTAGAGTTAGGGGCATTACTTGCACAGCATGGATATCTGAATGAAGCTACCGCAGTTTTACAGAAAAACTTAGGTCTTGATGATGATGGAAATGTAAAAATGTTTGATAGTCTAAGAGATACACAGATTGATCTTACAAAAGTAATTGTAATGGAACTTGAAGAACTTGTTGGTAAATATAACATCAAATAAATATAACTAATTGACGGGAGGGTAATTCCCTCCCAATTTTAAGTAGGTATATTATGGCTAGATCAATAAAATGTAAACGTTGTGGTAAAACATTATTACCAGAAGAAAGATATAAATACGATAATAATAGTTATTGCGTAGATTGTTACAAAAAAGTCGAAAGGGACGCTAATGAATACAAAGAACTTATGCGTTATATTTTCGATATTTTTCATTTAGATAAAGCAAATGGATTGATTCTAAAACAAATAAAGAAATTTAGAAAAGAATATAATTATCCATATGCTGCAATGACATACACATTATGGTATTGTAAAGAAATTTTAGGTAAGTCATTTGATATAAAATACGGAATTTACATAATAGAGGATTATTACAATGAAGCCTGTGACTTTTATATACAACAAGAAAAACAAAAAGAACAAGCTGATAAAATATCTAAATTGGATATTAAAACAAAAATTGTAAATAGAAAATCTGTAAATATGAATAAAACAAAATCATCTACATCATTGATTAATTTAGGTGATTTGATAGAGGGTGGTGATTCAAATTAATTTTAATCAACAGGTAGATAAGAAAGCTATATTTTTATTATTTGGTTGTTATTGTTTGAATCCAAGATTAGCATTGGATGAAAAATACGCAACTAATACAAATGATTATCCTGAGAATTTTCATAAAATGATATGGGGTGCAATTATTAATATTGCGAAAAAAAGAACCGCTGAAAAAATTACACCTATAGATATTGAAAATGAAATATCACAATTTGATACCGCTTTATCTTTATGGAAAAATAATGATGGATGGGGTTATATCGAGTCTGCGATTGATATGTCATCGGATAAAATATCAAACGTAGGTAAATATTATGACGATGTAAGAAAATATTCAATCATTAGGAATGCTACAGAATCACTTAAAATGGATATATCATTTATATACGATGAAGACGATGATGAAAAACTGGAACACTTCAACCAATTAACAAGCATAGAAGTTTTAAATGAAATAAATAATAAATTTATGGATTTTAAATCTAAATGGAAAAATGTTTTTGGCGATAATTATTCATTTAGAGCAGGTGAAGGAATTGTAGAAAGATTAAATGAACATAAGAATCAGCAAAATGTATATGGTTATCCGTTTCAATCTGGATATTTAACTACAGTATATCGAGGAATGCGACCTAAAAAATACATTTTAAGAAGTTCTGTATCTGGTGGAGGAAAATCAAGATCCTCATTAGCAGATGGATGTAATATGGTATCAGATAGAATTTATGATTGGAATAAAAAAGAATGGATTCCAACAGGTGAAAGCCAACCAGTGTTATTTATTTCAACAGAGCTTGAAAAAGAGGAAATTCAAGATATCATTTTAGCTCATGTTAGTGGAGTTGATCAGGATAGAATTGAAGAATGGAGTGATATTACGCCAGAAGAAGAATCAATTCTTGATGAATCTGCAAAATACATAGAGAATTATAATTATTATATAGAGTATATGCCAGATTTTACAATTGATTTGATTTCTGAAACTATTGAGAAATATGTTTTAAACTATGGAATAGTAGCTTGTTTCTTTGATTACATCAATGATTCACCATCGCTTTATGAATATTATTACAATAAAACACACACAAGACTTAGAACAGACCAGATTCTTTTCTTATTCAGTGCAGCTTTAAAATCAGTTTGTAATAAATTTAATGTATATCTTGGTTCAGCTACACAGTTAAATGATAATTATAAAGAAGATAATAATAAAGATGCAGGCGCATTAAAAGGATCTAAAGCTATTATTGAAAAAGCTGATGGTGGCATACTTGCACTTCCTGTAACACACAAAGATTTAAAAAGATTAAAACCAATTCTTGAGTCAGATGGTTCATTCGGATCATTAATTCCCAATATGTCTTACTACATATTTAAAAATCGTGGTGGAAAATGGAAAACTATTATAATTTGGACAAAACTTAATATGGGAACTATGAGGGAAGTAGATTGTTTTGTGACGGATTACAATTATGAATTAATTACTGATATTGAAAAAACATTGATTGATTTTAGATTAGATGACGTTGGAGATGTTGGTATTATTGAAACTGATATTGATGTATCTGGATCAGATTTAGCAATGCAATTATCTAAGTAGGGAGGTACTTATATGACCGCCCAGGAATTAAAAAGTAAACTTACAGAAGATGATATTAAGAAACTTCTTGAATTGATGGGAGCTACTTTTTATTACGAAGACGATGATATGTGGATAACAGATACGATATGTCATCATGGAACTAAACCTAAATTATATTTTTATAAAGATTCTATGTCATTTCATTGTTATACAGAATGCGGTCAATTAGATATTATTGGCGTAGTCATGGGATATAAAGGATATGAACAAGAAGAATTTCAAAAAGCTATCAATTGGA
>ERZ779850.2450-NODE-2450-length-15000-cov-7.537237_pt1 | contig 15000 bp, 11 predicted proteins | sample MGYA00511249_ERZ779850 | MGnify/ENA primary metagenome ERZ779850 (study PRJEB29588, sample SAMEA2162475) | human gut metagenome | biome: human gut; feature: human-associated habitat; material: faeces | place: Denmark | collected 2008/2010 ...
TAGGCGCCGATGTTCTGCACGGGCGCGGCGCCCGCCTTGCCGGGGATGAGCGAGAGGTTCTCGACTCCCCAGAGGTCGTGTGCAACGGCCCATTCGACCAGGTCGTCCCATTCGACGCCGGCCTCGACGCGGATGCGGACCGTGTCGCCCTCGTCGGAGAGGCACTTGATGCCGCGGGCCGCGGGGGTGACGATCAACCCGTCGTAATCCTGCGTGAAGAGGACGTTGTTGCCGCCCGAGAGGACCATCCATCGGTCGGGTACCCCGGCGGCAAAGAGGGTGCGCAGATCGTCCGGCGAGTCGAACTCGATCAGCCGTGCCGCCTGCTGTTCGACGCCGAAACTGTTTCGGTCGCGCAGCGAGATGTGTTGAAATTCTCGAATCATAATGCACAAAGTTACGAATAATTTGTGTAACTTTAGTGCACCAAACCCATAACCTATATGTTTACCGAACAGGATTTACAGCAAATTGCCGACCATGGTCTGACCGCGGCCCAGGTCGAAACCCAACTGGAGAACTTTCGCCGCGGCTTTCCCTGGTTGCCTGTCGTGCGGGCGGCGTCGCCGTCCGACGGCATCGTGATGCTCGATGCGGCGGAGGCCGATGCGGCCGTGGCCCGTTACGAGAAGGCGGCAGCGGGGTTGGAGATCGTGAAGTTTGTTCCGGCCTCGGGGGCCGCCACGCGGATGTTCAAGGAGCTGTTCGCCTTCGTCAACGAGGGCAAGCGCGGCCCGGGCATCGATACGCTGTTGTCGAACATCGAGCGGTTCGCCTTCTGGCCCGAGCTGCGGACGATCGTCGGTGACGATGCCGACGAGCTGCGGACGGTCGAAAATATCGTCGCCGAAGGGCTCCGTTACGGGGAAACCCCGAAGGGACTGGTGTCGTTCCACCGCTATGGGGATGAGGTGCGCAAAGCCGTCGAAGAGCATCTGGTCGAAGGGGCGCAGTACGCCGCCGCCGGGGGCGAGGTGAAGATTCACTTTACCGTCTCGCCCGAGCATCTGACCCGTTTCGAAGCGTTGCTGGCCGAAAAGATACCGGGTTACGAATCCCGTTTCGGGGTCAAGTATCGCATCTCCTTCTCCGTGCAGGACCCTTCGACCGACACGCTGGCCGTGAATCCCGACTGTACGCCTTTCCGACGGGCAGACGGGCGGCTGCTCTTCCGTCCTGCGGGACACGGGGCGCTGATCGGGAACCTCGGAAAGATCGATGCGGACATAGTCTTCGTTAAAAATATCGACAATGTTACTACCGATGCCCGGCGGGGCGATACGGTGCTTTATAAAAAAGCGCTGGCCGGAGTGTTGCTCGCATTGCAGGAGCGGATTTTTGAATACCTCATGGCCCTCGAAGTGCCGGGTGCCGAGTTGGAGCCCATCGCCGCGTTCATCGAGAATGAACTCTGCGTGAAACTGCCCAAGGATTACGGCACGGCTCTTTTGAGGCAGGTGCTCGACCGCCCGATCCGGGTGTGCGGCATGGTGCGCAACGAAGGCGAACCGGGCGGCGGCCCCTTCTGGGTGACCGGGGCCGACGGGTTGGAGACGCTCCAGATCGCCGAATCGAACCAGATCGCTCCCGAAAAGCGGGAATTGATGCGCTTGGCAACCCATTTCAATCCGGTGGATCTGGTTTGCAGCTTCCGTACCTCGAAAGGAGGTCGTTTCGATCTGCAGGAGTTCGTCGATCCCGCTACGGGTTTTATCTCCCGCAAGTCGGACGGCGGACGCGAGTTGCTCGCGCAGGAACTGCCCGGTCTTTGGAACGGTGCCATGGCCCGGTGGAATACGGTCTTCGTCGAAGTCCCCATCACGACTTTTTCGCCCGTAAAGGTAGTCACCGATCTGCTGCGTCCCGAACATCAGGGCGATGAATTTTGAATAAGCCATTGCTCCCTTCGGATTTTCATTCGGAGGGAGCTTTTTTCAAGATGAAGACGTTGGTTGTCCCAAACGATTTTTTTATGGTTCGATCCGAAAAAAAATGCGCCGAATATGCGTGGGTTAAAATGGATTTTATATATTTGTAGGAACTAATTCGGAGGAGTGTGATTTCGGGAACAGTTCCGATGTTTCCGGTCGGAGTCGGGGAGAGATCGCTTGCGATCGAGTCTCGGATGGAGGTGAGGAAGAGAAAGATTCCGGTGATCCCGGATCGAATGCCTGCGGTCGGATTTGCCGGCGGGGAAAGCGGTGCTGTATGCCGTGCGTTTCGGTCGGCGGGGTCGGTGCGGGGCCGGGCTGCATCCCGGAATCCGTGACGCGAGGTCATGGAGTGACGAATAAGAAATTCAAATATAATAAACATAAATTCTTATGGAAAACAAACTTCAACAGTTAACCCAGAAGCTCTACGACGAGGGACTGGAGAAAGGCCGTGCCGAGGCGGAACGTCTGGTGGCCGAAGCGAAGACCAATGCGGCCAAGATCGTGAAGGAGGCCGAGGCGCAGGCTGCGAAGATCCTCGCCGAAGCCAATACCAAAGCACAGGACGTGGAGAAGAACGCGATGACCGAAATTTCGCTCGCGGGCAAGCAGGCCCTCTCGAAGATCAAAGCCGAGATCAGCTCCATGATTATCGCCAAGAGCACCGCTCCCGCCGTGAAAGCCGCGACGCTCGATCCCGAATTCGTAAAGCAGATGCTGCTTACCGTCGCCAAGAACTGGAGCGGCGCCGATTCGTCGAAGAACCAGTTGAAGGCCCTGCTGCCGGAGGCGGAACAGAAGGCGTTCGAAGCGACGTTCGAAGCCGCTGCGAAGGAGCTGCTGGCCGCAGGCGTCGAGGTGGGTTATTCGAAGGAGGTCAGGACGGGATTCAAGGTGGGTGCCAAAGACGGCGGCTACTACATTTCGTTTTCGGACCAGGATTTCGACGCTCTGTTGAAGGAGTACCTGCGCGACAAGGTCTATAAAATGCTGTATAACGCTTAAGCCGGGCGCCATGTTCGACAAGAATTACTACTGTTTGGTAGCCGGATTGCGGGAGTATTCGCTCGATGCCGATACCAAGGGCTTCAACGCCCGGGCGATCATCGAGGAGATTCTCGAAGGGGTTTCCGCCCGCGACGCACGTTGCGTGCGCCTGCTTTACGGTTACTACGACTGCGAGAACCTGGTTAATTTCCGCAAGGGACGCACGGCGCACAACCCGCTGGGCAACCTCTCGCGGGAAGAGATCGAGGAGCAGACCAAGAACCCCGACCGGCTTCCGGCGCGTATGGCGACCGTGGTCCGTTCCTATTCGGCCATCGTCGATGAAGATGCCGACAACGAGGACGGGATCGACACCGACCGATCGTTCGAGAACGCTCTTTTCTCGGCCTACTACGACGAGTGCGCCCACTCCAAAAGCCGTTTCCTGCGCCAGTGGGCCGATTTCGACCGCAACCTGCGCAACATCTCTGCCGCCGTCGTAGCCCGCGTTACGGGACGTTCGGCCGAGCAGTCTGTCGTGGGCGGGGATGAAACTTCGCAGCAGCTCAAACGCTCGTCGGCCGCCGATTTCGGCTTGCGGGGCGATGTCCCCTATCTGGAGGCGGTGATCGCTGCCGTGAACGACGAAACCAACCTGGTGGAGAAGGAGCGCAAGATCGACGCGATCCGCTGGAACCAGGCCGAGGAGCTTTCCACTTTCGATTATTTCGACATCAACGCGCTGCTGGCTTACCTGGTGAAGGTGAACATCGTGGCGCGCTGGACCCGTTTGGACGACAAGCAGGGGCGCGAAATGCTGCACCGCCTGATGACCAGTCTGGACGGCAAGGATTTGATCAATAAACAATAAAACAGATAATGAAAACAACAGGACGAGTAAACGGTATCATCTCGAACATCGTGATCGTGAAGGCGGACGGCCCTGTCGGCCAGAACGAAATCTGTCACGTTTACTGCGGGGATACCAAGATGATGGCCGAGGTCATCAAGGTCGTGGGCGACAATGCCTACGTGCAGGTTTTCGACTCGACCCGCGGACTGAAGATCGGCGAAAAGGTCGAATTCGAGGGTCACATGCTGGAAGCGACGCTCGCTCCCGGTCTTCTTTCGCGCAACTACGACGGTCTGCAGAACGACCTGGAGAAGATGGACGGTCTGTTCATCGCGCGCGGTTCGATCACCGACCCTATCGACTTCGAGAAGAAGTGGGAGTTCAAGCCGCTGGCTAAGCCCGGCGACAAGGTTTCGGCCGCATCGTGGCTGGGCCAGGTCAAGGAGGAGTGGGTCGAGCACAAGATCATGGTACCCTTCACGATGGAGGGAACCTATACGGTCAAGAGCGTCGTGCCCACCGGAGAGTACAAGGTTACGGACACGATCGCCGTCATCACCGATGCCGATGGCCGGGATCACGATATTACGATGGTTCAGCGGTGGCCCGTGAAGCAGGCCGTGCGCTGTTACCGGGAGAAGCCGCGCCCCTCGCGCGTCATGGAGACGGGCGTGCGGGCCATCGACACTTTCAACCCGCTGGCCGAGGGCGGTACGGGCTTCATCCCCGGGCCTTTCGGTGCGGGCAAGACGGTGCTCCAGCATGCGATTTCGAAGCAGGCCGATGCCGACGTAATTATCATCGTGGCCTGCGGCGAGCGTGCCAACGAGGTGGTCGAGATCTTTAAGGAGTTCCCCGAGCTGGTCGATCCCCGCACGGGTCACAAGCTCATGGAACGTACCATCATCATCTGCAATACTTCGAACATGCCCGTCGCGGCGCGTGAGGCGTCCGTTTATACGGGTATGACCATCGGCGAGTACTACCGTTCGATGGGCCTCAAGGTGCTCGTTATGGCCGACTCGACTTCGCGTTGGGCGCAGGCGCTGCGCGAGATGTCCAACCGTTTGGAGGAGCTTCCGGGCCAGGACGCCTTCCCGGTCGATCTTTCGGCGATCATTTCGAACTTCTATGCGCGGGCTGGTCTGGTCAAGCTGAGCAACGGCAAGACGGGTTCGGTGACCTTCCTGGGTACGGTGTCGCCTGCCGGCGGTAACCTCAAGGAGCCGGTGACCGAATCGACGAAGAAAGCCGCCCGCTGTTTCTACGCCCTTTCGCAGGGCCGCGCCGATTCGAAGCGTTACCCGGCTATCGACCCGCTGGAGTCCTACTCGAAATACCTCGAATATCCCGAGATTGAGGAGTACCTCGACACCCGCATCGAAAAGGGCTGGGTGGATAAGGTTTATACGGGCAAGACGCTCGTGCAGCGCGGTAAGGAGGCCAACGACCAGATCAACATCCTGGGTGACGACGGTGTGCCGGTGGAGTACCACGAGCGGTTCTGGAAGTCGGAGCTGATCGACTTCGTGATCTTGCAGCAGGACGCCTTCGACGAGATCGACGCCAACTGCCCGATCGAACGCCAGAAGATGATGTACGAGATGGTGCTCGACATCTGCGACCGGGAGTTCGGGTTCACCGGTTTCGAGGAGTGCGCATCGTTCTTCAAGGGCCTGATCAACCTCTTCCGTCAGATGAACTATTCGGAGTGGAAATCGGAGAAATTCGAGGACTACCGCCGTCAGATCGAGAAAACAGTGAGTGAAAAAGAATCCAAATAAGGCGCGGTATGACAACACGAGCATTTCAGAAGATATATACCAAGATTGAAAACATTACCAAGGCGACCGTGACGCTGCGTGCCGAAGGCGTGGGTAATGACGAGCTGGCCACCGTGGGCGGCAAGTTGGCCCAGGTGGTGAAGATTATGGGCGACCAGGTGACTTTGCAGGTTTTCGCGGGCACGGAGGGTATTACCACCGATTCGGAGGTAATTTTCCACGGCGAACCCCCGAAGCTGCGCGTTTCGGATAACCTGGCGGGCCGTTTCTTCAACGCCTACGGCGAGCCTATCGAGGGCGGCGAGCAGATCGAGGGCGAAGCCCGCGAAATCGGCGGTCCGACGGTGAATCCGTTCCGCCGCATCCAGCCGTCGGAGCTGATCGCCACGGGTATCGCCGGCATCGACCTCAATAATACGATCGTGACGGGCCAGAAGATTCCTTTCTTCGCCGATCCGGATCAGCCCTATAACGCCGTGATGGCCAATGTGGCCCTGCGTGCCAAGGCCGACAAGATCATCCTGGGCGGCATGGGTCTGTCGAACGACGACTTCCTCTACTTCAAGCAGGTGTTCGAAAACGCCGGTGCGCTCGATCGCATCGTTTCGTTCGTCAATACCACGGAGAATCCCCCGGTGGAGCGTCTGCTCGTGCCGGACATGGCCTTGACCGCCGCCGAATATTTCGCCGTCGATAAGGGTGAAAAGGTGCTGGTGCTGCTGACGGACATGACCCTTTACGCCGATGCGCTGGCCATCGTATCGAACCGTATGGATCAGATTCCTTCGAAGGACTCGATGCCCGGTTCGCTCTACTCCGACCTGGCGAAGATCTACGAGAAGGCCGTGCAGTTGCCCAACGGCGGCTCGATCACCATTATCGCGGTGACGACCCTTTCGGGCGGCGACATCACGCACGCCATCCCCGACAATACGGGTTACATCACCGAGGGTCAGTTGTTCCTGCGCAACGATTCGGACACGGGTAAGGTTATCGTCGATCCGTTCCGTTCGCTGTCGCGTCTGAAACAGTTGGTGATCGGCAAGAAGACCCGCGAGGATCATCCGCAGGTGATGAACGCCGCCGTGCGTCTCTACGCCGATGCGGCCAATGCCAAGACCAAACTGGAGAACGGCTTCGACCTTTCGGACTACGACGAGCGTGCGCTCAAGTTCGCTTACGACTATTCGGAGAAACTGCTGGCGATCGACGTCAATATCGAAATTACGCAGATGCTCGACACGGCGTGGGAGCTCTTCGCCAAATACTTCTCGAAGGAAGAGGTGGCTATCAAGAGCGAACTGGTGGAGAAATACTGGCCTAAAACCGAGTAGAGCAATTCAACTCAAACAGAATGGCTATAAAATTCCAATATAACAAGACCTCGCTGGGCGAACTCGGAAAACAGCTGAAAATGCGGCAGAAGGCGCTCCCTACGATCAAGAGTAAGGAGTCGGCCCTGCGTTCCGAAGTGAAGAAGGCGAAGGACACCGCACAGGATTTCCGACGGCAGTTGGACGCGCTTACGGCGCAGTACGACTACATGGTTTCCCTGTGGGGTGAGTTCGATGCGGACCTGCTGCGCATCGCCGACGTCGATCTTGCGGAGCAGAAGATCGCGGGCGTGCGTACGCCGGTGTTGCAGGACATCCGTTTCGAGGAGAAGGATTACGACCTCTTCTCGGCTCCCGTGTGGTTCGCCGACGGAGTCGATATTCTCAAGCGCCTCGCGCGCCTGGGTATCGAGTTCGAGGTGTTCAACCGCAAGATGGAGTTGCTGGATTTCGCACGCCGCAAGACTACTCAGAAGGTAAACCTCTACGAAAAGGTGCAGATACCCGGGTACGAGGATGCCATACGCAAGATCAAACGCTTCATGGAGGATGAGGAGAACCTCTCCAAGTCGGCCCAGAAGATCGTGAAAACCAAACAACAGCAAGCCGGGGAGGGCGCGATGTTATGATAGCGAGAATGTCGAAATACGACCTGGTACTCTATGCGGGTCAGAGCAGCGACTTCATCGAGAAGCTGCGCGGCCTGGGGCTGGTCGATATTACCACTACGGGATGGGAGCCTTCGGACGAAGACCGTCAGCTGCTGCTTACGATCGACAACCATCACAAGGCAGTCGAGACCCTGAAACGATTCTTGGAGGACGAGCGCTTTGTCAAGGACGAGCAGCCCATCGCCGACGGCGGCGAGGCTTTCGACCGCTACATGGCCGCTACGCAGCAGGCAGCGGCGCTCCGTTCGGAGATCGCACGCTTGCAGAAAACCGCCGACGAGCTGCGTCCCTGGGGCGATTTTTCGGTCGATACGCTTCGCAAGTTAGCGGACAAGGGCGTGGTGTTGCGCTATTTCTTCACCAGCCGTGCGGCTTACGAGAAGGATATCGAGGCGTGGTCGGAGCGTTATACGATCGCTCTGGTGCACGAGGGTGAAACCTTCGATTACTTCGTGGTCGTGACCCGGCCGGGCGAGGAGGTGGTGCTCGATGCGCAGGAGGTCAAGGCGCCGACGATGGACTGTCGTCAGGCCGAAGCCCAGATCGCCGAGGCTCGCAGGAAGCTCGCGGAGCTGGATCGGGAATTTTCCCGTGCGGCTCTTTCGGTGGAGGCGATCCGCCGGCATGGGATCGAGCTCAAGCGGAAGTTGGAAGAGATTCGCGTGAAGAATACTGCGCAGCCTGAAGCCGACGGTACGCTGGTTATTCTGGAGGGGTGGGCCGAGGAGTCCGATTCCGCGAAGGTAGATGCTCTGCTGGCCGAATACCCCAATCTGATTTTCCTGAAGAGTACGCCGACCCCCGAGGACAATACCCCGGTGAAGCTGCGCAACCGTCCCTTCGCCCATCTGTTCGAGGTGATCGGCGCGATGTATGCGCTGCCCAAATACGGCACGATCGATTTGACACGCTTCTTCGCGCCTTTCTATATGATCTTCTTCGGCTTCTGTATGGCCGAGGGCGGTTACGGACTGGTCATCATGCTGGGCGGTTTGGCCGCAGTGATGCTGGGTCGCAAGAAGGGGAGTTCAGCCATGAAGGAGATCGGTATGCTGACGATGCTGTGCGGATTTTCGGGCATGGTCTTCGGCCTGATGTCGGGCTCGTTTTTCGGATTGCAGCTTTCCGAATGGGAGTGGCTGGGCAGCCTGCGCGATCACCTGCTGACACCGGACATCCTCTTCCCGCTTTCGATCGGACTGGGTGCCGTGCAGGTGCTTTTCGCCATGATGATCAACGCTTATGTCACGGCCCACAGCTTCGGCCTGCGCTATGCGCTGGGGCTGATCGGCTGGATCATCGTGCTGGTCGATAGTGCCGCTGCGTTCCTGTTGCCCGAAAGCGTGGGCTTCACGTTCCATTCGGTCGCTTATCTGGTGATCCTGGGCGTCGGCCTGGTGCTGATGTTCTTCTTCAATTCGCCGGGCAAGAATATCTTCGTGAACTTCGGACTCGGTATCTGGAATACCTATAATAATGTGTCGGGGCTGGTGGGCGATCTGCTGTCGTACATCCGTCTGTTCGCCATCGGCCTTTCGGGTGGTATTCTGGCGATGGTCTTCAACCAGTTGGCCGTTGGTATGAGTCCCGATATTCCGGTCGTGAAGCAGCTCGTGATGTTGCTGATCCTGCTGCTGGGACACGGCATCAACCTCTTCATGTGCGTTCTCTCGTCGGTGGTGCATCCGCTGCGTCTGACGTTCGTGGAGTTCTACAAGAACGCCGGGTTCGAGGCCGCAACGCGCGTCTTCACCCCGTTGAAAAACGAATAAACTAAATGATAATCAATATTAACAACTAAAACAAAATTCGATTTATGGAACCTATTACGTTGGGCTATCTCGGTATGGCCATCATGTTTACTCTGGCGGCCGTAGGCAGTTGCTACGGCACTACCATCGCGGGCAACGCCGCAGTCGGTGCGATGAAGAAGAACCCGAATGCCTTCGGTAACTACATCATCCTGTCGGGTCTGCCCGCTTCGCAGGGTCTTTATGGCTTTGCCTCGCTCTTCCTTATCATGAATTACCTGACCGATTCGGTTACGATGCTGCAGGCGGCCGCTATCTTCGGTTTGGGTATCTTGGTCGGCCTGGTGAACTTTTTCTCGTCGTATCGTCAGGGCCAGCTTTGCGCCAACGGTATCGCTGCCGTAGGTAACGGTCATGACGTGGGTACCAAAACCCTGATCCTCGCCGCTTTCCCGGAGTTGTACGGTATTTTGACCGTGGCGATCACCTTCCTGGTAACCGGTCTGATGAAGTAATCGAAATCCCGGATTTCGAAAGAACAGGCGGAGCTTCTGCAAGCTCCGCCTGTTTGTGTTTTGTGAGGAAGAGGGTGTGTGTGGAGGGGTTTTGGAGAAGGCATGAGAGGGGACGGTTCGATTCGAGGCGGAGTAAATTGCGGGGTTCGGCAATGTTGCTGTGTCCCGGCAGATCGGACGGTTACGGGGTGGAAACCGTTGGAATTCCGGGGTGTCTTTGGAATCCGGTCGTGTCAGTCATAGACGGCTGTTTTGTGCGGTCGGCTTTGTTGGGTATGCTGCTTTATTCTGTTGTTTGGAGCGCTTGTTCGATTTGCTCGATCAGCAGGCGTTGTATTGTTGCGTCGTAGTCGGTTTCGGAGAGCAGGATTTTGCCATCGGGACTGATGATAAAGTTGCGGGGAACGTATCGGGTGGCGTAGAGCGAGTAGATTGACATGTCGGGATCCAGACCTACGGAGAATGCGATTCCCAGCTCGCGGCAGAATTCTTGAACGGTCTGCTGCGTTTCGCCTCGATTGATTGGAAGGAAGCGAAATTTCCGGTCAGCAAAGCGATCGACGATTTGGGTTTGCATCTGCTGCATTTGTTTCCGGCAGGTCGGGCACCACGTGGAGAAGAAGGTAAGCAACACCACGTTGCCTTGCAGGTCGGACAGGGTGATCGCTGTGTCGTCGAGCATTCCGACCGTGAAGTGAGGGGCCTCCTCTCCGACGCGGACGAGCGTGGTTTCCTTTTCCGTCGGGATCTCTTCGGAAAGGCAGCCCGTTAGGGCGAGTACAAGCAGGAACAGCACAATAGTCGGCTGTACGGTCCGGTATAGAAGTCCGAGATGTCGTGTAAGTCCGGATCGAGAGAAGAATCTTGTCTGTCGAAGAGCAGGCCGTAAATATGCCGTCATAGGGAGTTGGTTATAATCGTCGGGTAGAGTTCAAAATTCGTTCCGAATAAAAAAGCCGGAATTTTCCGGCTTTTTTTCGTGCAGGGAAATACCCCTCTTCAGTTGATATGGCTTGCCGCATGGGGATCGTTACCGCATTCGGTAAAGCTGGTCCCGCAGACGAGGCGTGAAGCCCGCCTCGCGGATCGCTTGTTGGATGCCTGCGGCATCGAACTGGTTGTGCGCCCCGGCCGAAGAAACGACGTTCTCCTCGATCATGATCGAACCCATGTCGTTGGCGCCGCTGTGCAGCGCTACCTGAGCGGTGGCCTTGCCGACGGTGAGCCACGAAGCCTGGATGTTGCGGATGTTGTTCAGAACCAGTCGGCTGACGGCGATTATGCGAATGTATTCCAATGGTGAAAAGCGGGTTGCAACTCCCTGCCGCTCCAATTCGGTGCCCGACGAGCGAAAAATCCAGGGGATGAAGGCCAGAAAGCCGTAATGTCCTTCGGGACAGCGGGCCTGCAGGTCGCGGATGCGCAGCAGGTGGTCCACACGCTGACGGGGTGTTTCGACGTGGCCGTACATCATCGTCGCCGAGGTCGGCAGGTTGAGGCAGTGGGCTTCGTGCATCACCTGGATCCACTCCTCGACCGTAGGTTTGGCGGGCGAGATGGCTTTCCGCACGCCGGGATCGAGGATCTCGGCCCCGGCACCCGGCAGGGAGTCCAATCCGGCGGCGATCAGCCGTTTCAGGGTGTCGAGCGTGGTGAGGCCGCTGATGCGGGCGATGTGCGCCACTTCGGGCGCTCCGAGGGCGTGCAGGCGTACCTGCGGATAGAGGCTCTTGAGTGTCGAGAAAAGCTCCTCGTAGAAATCGATCCCCAGCTTCGGGTGCAGACCGCCCTGCAGCAGCAACTGGTCGCCGCCGAGGGCGAGCATCCGCTCGATTTTCTCCTTGTATTCATCCAGCGTAGTGATGAAAGCCCGCTCCGTCTGGTGGGGTTTGCAGTGGAAATTGCAGAAGCGGCAGCCCGAGATGCAGACGTTGGTGATGTTCACGTTGCGGTCGATCTGCCAGGTCACGACCTCCGGGTCGGGCACTACGGCACGGCGCACGCGGTCAGCCGTGAGAGCCAGCTCCTGCAGGGGGGCCTGTTCGTAAAGCCAATACGCCTCCTCCGCCGTGAGGGGATCACGCTTCAGACATTTTTCGTATATCTCTTCCGCACGGTTGGGGCCGGTCCCGGCGGTTCGCTGCGTCTGTTCCCGGATCATCGCTTCGATCCTTTTTTGCCCCCTTTGCGGGACGTTTTGCCGCCCTTACCCGGTCGGGACGTGCTTTGGCGGCGTACCGGAATCGCTGCGTGCCCCTTTACGTCGTCCTCGCAGGAGTCGGCCGCCGCATCGTGCACCAGTTCGAAATCGAGCTGGCGGCGTTGCAGGTCGGCCCGCTTGACGCGGATGCGCACGGCATCGCCCAAGGTGAAGATCCGTCCTTTGCGACGTCCATAGACCTCGTAGCGGTTCTCGTCGAACTGGTAGAGGTCGTCCTCCATTTCCCGCAGCGAAACCATGCCTTCGATGTGGGTTTCGTCCAGCTCGACGTACATGCCCCAGTCGCTCATGCCCGAGATATGGCCGTCGAAGAACTGGCCGATCTTGTCCTGCATGAACTCCACCATTTTGTACTTGATCGAGGCGCGTTCGGCTTCGGCAGCGATCACTTCCCGCTCCGAGGCGTGTACGCAGAGTTTCTCGAAGGTGTCGCGGTCGGCCGATTTGCCTCCTTCGAGGTAGCGGGCCAGCAGCCGGTGGACCATCATGTCCGGGTAGCGGCGGATTGGCGAGGTGAAATGCGTGTAGTAGGGGAAAGCGAGGCCGTAGTGACCGATGTTGTCGGTCGAGTAGAAGGCCTTGGACATCGCGCGTACGGCGAGGTTCGAAATGACGTTCTCCTCGATGCGTCCTTTGGCCTGTCCCAGCAGCTTGTTCATCTCCTTGGCCACGGCGCGTCCCTTGTCGGCCTTGAATACGTAGCCGAAGCGCAGAACGAAGGTCCGGAACTTTTCGAGCTTCTCCTCGTTCGGAACGTCGTGTACGCGGTAAACCATCGTACGCCGAACGGCACGGCCGTTCACTTTGTGATGTCCGCAGAATTCGGCGACCTGTCTGTTGGCCAGCAGCATGAACTCTTCGATGAGCTGGTTGGCCTCCTTTTGCTCCTTGAAATAGACGCCCAGGGGTTTGCCTTCGGCGTCGAGTTTGAACTTGGCTTCTTCGCGCTGGAAGCTTACGGCTCCGCGCTTGAAGCGTGTTTTGCGCATCCGCTGGGCCAGACGGTTGAGCGTCAGCACCTCTTCGGCGAAGTCGCCCTTGCCGGTTTCGATGATCTGCTGCGCCTCCTCGTAGGTGAAGCGGCGGTCGGAGAGGATGACCGTGCGGCCGAACCATTTGTCCAGTACTTCGGCTTCCTCGTTGAGCGTGAAGACCGCCGAGAAGCAGAGACTCTCTTCGTCGGGGCGCAGCGAGCAAAGTTCGTTGCTCAATTTTTCGGGCAGCATCGGGATCGTGCGATCGACCAGATAGACCGACGTGCCGCGCTCCTCGGCTTCGGTGTCGATCACCGAGCGGGGTTGAACGTAGTGAGTCACGTCGGCGATATGTACGCCCACCTCCCATACGCCGTCTTCGATCTTGCGGATCGAGAGGGCGTCGTCGAAGTCCTTGGCATCCGCCGGGTCGATGGTGAAGGTCGTTATCTTGCGGAAGTCGCGCCGGGCGGCGTAATCGGCTTTGGAGATCGTCGAAGGAATGGCCTGGGCCGCATCTTCGACCTTTTGCTCGAAATGGTAGGGCAGGCCGTATTCGGCCAGGATGGCGTGCATCTCGGTATTGTTCTCTCCGGCGCGGCCCAATACCTCGACCAGCTCTCCGGCGGGGCTTTTGGAACCCAGCGCCCAGTCCGTAATGCGGATCACGACTTTGTCGCCGTGCCGCACGTTAGGGTTGTCCCGCTTGGAGAGATAGACGTCCATCGGCATGCGCCGGGGATCCATCTTGACGAAGATGGCGTGGTCGCTCACGTCGGCCGTGCCCACGTATTGCTTGCGGCTGCGCTCCACGATGCGGGTGATCTCGCCTTCGAGGGACCCGGCGTGGGAGCGGCGGGTGATGACGAACTCCACGCGGTCGCCGTCCAGAGCATTCAGCGAATTGCGCTGGCTGACATATACGTCGTTTTCGAACTCCTCGGAGCGGATATACATCGCTCCTGTCGAGATCATCTGTACGATGCCCTCCTGACGGGGACGCTCTTTGCCGCTGAGACGGTACTTTTCCTGCCCGCACTCCTCGATAGTGCCCTGGGCGAGCAGTTCCGCGATAATTTCACGGGTGCGAAGACGGCCTTCCTTGGTGGCGCCGCCCGAGGCCGAAGCCAGGTGCTTGAGGGAGAACTTGTTGTTCGGAAATTCCCGGAACAGGTTAATGATCAGCGAAGAGCGGTCGAATGCGGCCGATTTCTTCGTATTTTTCAGTTTATTCATCGGTTGAAATAGTTACGGGCGAGGAGTTCCATGAACCGGATGCCGGTCGGAATGGCCGCCTCGTCGGGGTTGAAAGTGGATGTATGCAGTTTTCCGGCTCCGGGACCGACGCCCAGGCGGTAGAAGATTGCCGGGTAGCGGGTGCCGTAGAAGCCGAAATCTTCGGAAGTCATGCGCAGGGGCAGCATTTGAAAGGGGATCCCTTCGGTTTCGGCCAGTGCGACGGCCTGCCGGATCAACTCCGGGTCATTGACCACGCACGGGTAGCCGGGGGTGAAGTGTACCCAGGTTCGTACGCCGTATGAGGCGTCGTTCGCAGCGGCGAGTTCTTCGATCGTGCGTTTCACTTCGGCCCGCTCCCGTTCGTCGAAGGTGCGCATCGTTCCCTCCATATAGACTCGGTCCGGGATGACGTTCGTGGCGCCCGCAGCTTCGACCTTGCCGATCGAAACGACCCGTTCGGGCGTGTTCAGGGCCGTGAGGTGCAGGATCAGTTGTGCGGCGGCGCTCACCGTGTCGCGGTGTTCGGCACGCATGGCCGCGTGTCCGCCCGCGCCTTCGAGCGTGAGGCGCAGTTCGTCGTTGGAGGCCATGTACTTGCCCGCGCGGAAGCCCAGCGTGCCCGCGTCCAGCGCAGGTTCGACGTGCTCGCCGACGACGGCCAGCACCGTATAGCCTTCGAAAGGGTTTTCGGCCAGCACTTTGGAGGCTCCGCCGGGATTCGTCTCCTCTCCGGGCCG
>ERZ779850.2486-NODE-2486-length-14795-cov-6.455427_pt1 | contig 14795 bp, 10 predicted proteins | sample MGYA00511249_ERZ779850 | MGnify/ENA primary metagenome ERZ779850 (study PRJEB29588, sample SAMEA2162475) | human gut metagenome | biome: human gut; feature: human-associated habitat; material: faeces | place: Denmark | collected 2008/2010 ...
CAGAAGTTCTGCTTTATATTTTTCATCTTTTTCCTGTTCCTGTTTCTGATGTGCCAGATTGGTTATATATATCCAGGACCATGAAAAACTAAGAATGATAAGATAAAGGAATACAACACCTGTTACACTGAGTGGCAGATTACTGAATACCTCTTTATCTGGTAAATACATGTAGATATAATAATCCCTTTGTTTCAGCATGATACCATAGCATCCAGTTCCTTTATTCTTCAGATGAAAGATATGCCGACTATCTGTATGCTTCTTCATTTTCTGAATAATCTCATTGTCTGCGACATCCTGTGCCAATAATTTCTCATCGTTACTGGCAATAATCTTCCCTTTGTCTGCAACGATGATTGTCCCGTCTTTCTCAGTATTGTACCCCTTTAAAAGACTCTGGATCGTTAAAGTATAATTTCTGATAAATCTCGGAGATGTGTAATAGTAAACTGCAACGATCCCTGGGGCATCTTTTCTGGCGCAGGCTGCGATATCGATACGTGATCCATCTCCTCTGACAATCCATTCTGAATAAGATCTTTCTTTATATCCTGTGTAATCCATAATGATATCTTTTTGCAGATAATCAATCATCTCATCCATCAAACCTTCATCCATACTGTATTCACAAACTTTCTTTCCTTCTTCATCCAATACAAGAATACCATCCACCCAGAGTGACTGCAGATTCTCTTTCAGAAACTTTCGGTCTAACTGCTTTCTATTCTTTACTTCCATATCAATATTTGTACTCATCTGTCTAGCACTTTCGATCGCACGAAGGAGACTTTTTGATTCTGAAGATTCATTATAATGAGTATAGGTTGAGCACTGTACTTTGACATAGTTTACAATCTCCACCATTCTTTTCTCAGCTTCGTTTTTTTCCGTATGAAAAAAACAAAAAATTGCAGTGACAAACATACAGATGCCAAGCAAACTAGCAACTATCCAGAATCGTTTTGCTTTTTCTCTTCCATTAATATCCAAGATCATCCACCTCCAAATATTTCTCTGGATCATCCATATATTTTTTTATAATCTTCAGGGAGGTACCATCCTTGTGCATTTCTTCCAGCTTCTGGTTCATCTGCTCGCAGATCCCTCTGTCATCATTCTTTGCAAAAGCAGCTCCTATCCCGACAACCATCAATGGTTCCTTCAGAATGCGGAAGCTTGTATCATAATCTTTCATATACTGGATGATGGATTCCTCATGCACAGCCACAGCATCCACATACCCTTTTGCCAGAAATGTATAGATCAATTCCCTGTGTCCAAGACTGATCAGATTGCCAAGTTTTGGAATTCTCTTATCTGTCCGCTTCAGAAAGATACCTTCCGGTTTGGTTGTAGACTGGACTGCAAGATTCTTTCCTTTCAGATCACTCAGTTTATGAATGTCACTGTTCTCATTTACAGTAACCACCTGACGGCTTGCTATGTATGGTCCGGCCCAACGATAATCGTTAAGTCGTCCTTCCATTGAAAAACATCCCATGATACAATCAATTTTTCCACTTTCTACCAGCTCTTTTTTCTTTTCCCAATTGATCTGAACAATCTCCGTCTTATACCCCATCCTTCTAAATGCTTCCGTTGCCAGTTCAACATCTATACCTGTCGGGATACCATCCTCATTCAGGAAATTATAAGGCGGATAATTGTCACTTCCAATTTTTATAACAGGTTTTTTTGTTGTGTCAGACACTTTATCTGCCTTATCACATCCTGCCAAAGTTGCCATTAATATAGAAAATATCAATACAACAGTAAAAATTTTTCTTTTTTTCATCTTATAACCTCATTTTTATATCTCATCCTTATTGTTCAGTAATCTGCGCTTCACCCCCCCCCGAATTTTATGCTACTTATTGTTTTTTCCAATACCTTCATCTCAACTGGTTTGGAAATATGCGCATTCATACCGACGGTCAGGGAATGATGAATGTCATCTGAAAATGCATTAGCGGTCATTGCAATGATCGGGATCGTCTTTGCCTGTTCATGTGAACTCTTGCGGATCGCCTTTGTTGCCTCATAGCCATTCATAACTGGCATCTGCACATCCATCAGGATCATATCATAATCTCCATGAGCAGATCGCTCAAATGTCTCGAGAATCCTTTCACCGTTTTCACAGACAGTACACTCAGCTCCCTTGATCTTTAACAGTTCCGTCAAGATCTCCGCATTCAGCTCATTATCCTCTGCACACAAGAACCTCATTCCTTTCATAATATCATCATATGTCTCACTTTCTTCTACCTGCAATGCTGACGAAACAGACTCTTCTGCAATTTTAAGATCCATAAAGACCTCAAAACAACTTCCCAGTCCCAGTTCACTATCGACATCAATGGTTCCTCCCATTGCTTCAATCAGATTCTTGGTGATCGCCATTCCAAGCCCTGTTCCCTGTATCTTATTTGTCAAGGAACTTTCCTCACGGGTAAAAGTATCAAAGATCTTGTCTTTGAAATCCTCAGACATACCTACACCATTATCAATAACTGCAAAATGATACTTTGCATACGCACTGGATTTCGTTTCACATTCTTCTACAAGAAACTGGATCTTTCCACCCTTCTGTGTATACTTTACTGCATTTGAAAGCAGATTGCTGAAAATCTGCATCAAATGAACATAATCGCTATTGACCCATTCATGCACGATGTTCTCATGATGAATCACCAAAGACTGATGCTTTTCCTCTGTCTGTGGACAGAACATCGTTTGAATCTCCTGCATAAACTCCAGAATAGAAAAATCAGAATAACTGAAAACAGTTTTTCCTGCTTCAATCTTGCTCATATCCAAAACGTCATTAATGATTCCCAAAAGATGCTGTGCAGAAACATCTATTTTATCAACATACTCGATCACCTTATCCTTATTCCCTGCATCATGTCTGATCAAGGATGTAATACCCATGATCGCATTCATCGGTGTACGGATATCATGAGACATACTAGCCAGGAAATCACTTTTGGACTGACTTGCATTGTTAGCGACTTCAAAAGCCTGCTCAGCCGCCCGTTTAGCTTGCGTGAGTTCTGTATTTATTGTTTCCAGTCTTGTATTATTTTCTCTTTCGATTTCAATTGCTTCGCTCTGGCTTTTTCTAAGAACTGTAACGATTCCTTTGATCATACAACCAGCAGCAACAACTGCAAACAAGATAATAAACCATATGATCAACTTCACAAGCCTTACCGTATTGGTCGCTACATATTTTGCAGGAACGAGAAAGATCAAGTTCCATGCCGCATGATCCATTTTCTTTAAAACATAAAAGTATTCCGTCCCATCGAGTATGGCATTAGAATAACTCACACCCTTTTCTTTTAATTCTTTTTCTGCTTTGTCAAATGAAGAATCATGTAGATATTGCATCTTCTTTAATACCGTGAACACATTATGTCCTTTGATCAGTTCCACCTTATTACTATTGAACAGTTTAAAACCATTATCATCAAGAATATAGACACTGTTATTATTTTCATAGGCATCACATCCAAAATATTCATTCAGTTCATGCATATCCTGATATAATCCATAATAATTGATAGTCTGTCCACTTTGAAGCCTGATCGGATGCTCTAATTTCTTTAAAAAAACCATACGGGATTCATTTGTCGTCATAAAATTCGATACATAGTTGATCTTTTTAGGACTATGTTCAAAATGATATGTATCCCTTACCATCCCCTGATTTCCTTCTTCTGTATAGTACTTTCCACTGTCATCAACAGCCAGCAAGGTTATTTTTGAATCTGCAAATTCATACAAATCAGTTATTCTTTTCATATGCAGACTCAAATCCTCGGTAGTCCGTATATCAGCAGCTTCTATGATATTACATTGCACCTTGACATAATCCCATTTTGTTTCCATTACATCTTCCAAATTTAAAAACATCTGATGAGTAACTTCATCCATCTGATTTAACCGTTCTTCATAAATAATCTTTTGAATGTATGTCTGATATATGAAAATAAATGAAATGACCATAAATAAGATTGCAACAATACAGACAACTATGATCTTTTTGTATTTCTTTGTCTTCTCTAACATATTGTTTTGACTGAATCTCATTTCACATCCGCCTCACTTAGGGTTTTAAATTTTGAAAAGAAATCTTTTGCTGCATTCATTCCCACAATGCCACTGTCATTTAATGTAAGCTCTTTACCTGCTCCGCAGATCACGACTTTGTAAGTTTGATCTGCTTCAAGCTTTTTATCCTTCACTAATACATATGGATAGGTATTGCCCGTACCAGCAGCATCGTAACCATCTTTACATAATTGTTTGATTTCTCTTCCTGATAATTGTACGGTTTGTATCGTATCATACCATCCTGTTGGAAGAATAGAACAAATATCACTTTCCGTAATATCCTGTGCATAAAGTTTTCCATTCACACCAGCCATATTCTGCTCTTTTCCATTTCCTTTGATCCATTTTCCTAAAGAAATCAGTGCTGCATCACTTTTTGTTGCTTCCATAAAACATCTGCCGATCAGTTTTGCACAACTCTTCTGAGAGATAACTTCTGTCGTAGTTGTGATAACTTCTGGCTTATTGTTGACCACACGATCCTGATCCTTGTCCAATTGATCCACAACATCTTTTATCGTTGCCTTATCCTGAATGTATTCTAGCATACGGTATCCTGTATTGACCAATGTATTTTCCCACCCTACATAGATAAGCGGTGCCGTATTCCCGGCATTGATCTCATCAGCAATATCCCCATAATACGTATTATCTGCATTCCAATCTTTAAATGGAAGAAGGTTCGCTTTTAAAGTTGCTTCTTCATATAATGCACTTGTTCCCTCCACGGAAGAGATCACTTTCATAACTTTTAATGCATCTTTAAGCTTTTGCGGATCCTTTTCTAATTTTTTACTCAGTCCATGAAAACGTGTCACGTTCAAAATGTATACATTCTGGCTTCCATCTTCAGAAAGATATGGCATTAACCCAAACTTATCCTTTGTGCCATCTGTTTCTCCAATTCCATTTTTACTTCCCAGTAAGAATAATGTATTACCTTTCATAAATTCTTTTATAGTCTCGTCATCACTCTGTGGATTCTTTTTATTGGCAGTAAACATACCCAGGTCTTTCCATTTCTGAATATAATCCATACAATCCATCATTTTCTTTGTATCACTCACATTAGCCTTTCCTGTCAGATAATCTTTCTGCCATTGCTTGCCTTGGAATGTACCTAAAAATGCCGTATCTGCAATATTACACATATATTGAAAGCCATAGCCTGGATATTCAATCTGTGTCAGACACAACTGTACCCCTGCTTTTTTCGCCTTTTTCGCCAGCTTTTCAAGATCATGAAAAGATTTTGGAAGTTTCCATCCATGTTTTTCTAACAAGGTCTTATTATATGTGATACCTATACAACTATAGGCTGATGGAAGCATATAAATAGCTCCATCATCTGAAATATCCTGCAATCTAGATTCCACATAATTATCTGTAAAATCATAACCAGCAAGATCGATCATCTTGTCACTCACATCGTCAATATTAGGATCATAAATAGTCTGTGTACAAATATCCGGCAGATCATCTGCTGCTAACATATTTTGTAAATATGTCGTTGTATTTGCACCAGAATAAGAAAGAACTTTCAAATTTATTTCTGGGTATTTTTTATGTACCAGATCAACTAAACGATCACATTCTAAATAAGGGGCCAGAATTGTGATCGGCTCATGCTTACTCGATGTATTTTTATTCACGCAGCCTGTAAAGCATAGTAATATAGCTGCAATAGACAGGCTCAATAATTTTCTTAACTTCATAACTTTATCCTCCCTCAATTCATAAAAATCCCCTACAAATTCCCTATGAAATCTCTATGAAATAAAACAGCACTGCCAAACAGACAGTGCCTATCATTTTCTGCAACTGGCTGCCATTTTACAGGCCCTTTAGCTTTGCGTCACAGACTTTCGTCTGTTTTGCCTAGAATCTTTCTTTAATTATACCATGATAATGTCAGTATCAAAAGTAAAAAATATAAATCTAGCTCCAATAATCCGTCTCGTATTCCAATCCAATATTCCCAGTCTTAAACACTGGATTCTCTCCATTTTTCTTCTGCTTTTCATAATCCTCCAATGCTTTCAGTGCTGTATTTGACAAAATCAAGATCACTGGAATATTGATCAGTGCCATAACTCCCATCAAAACATCTGAAATATTCCAGAGCATAGAAACTTCCATTCCTGCACCAATGAACACAACCAGTGCAGATACTATACGAAATCCTTTCATGAATGTCTTTGATGGCTGTCCTTTGTGGATATAATTTAACAAGTTATCACAATAAAAACAATTCCCAAGAAGTGTTGTAAATGCAAACAATACCATCGCTACTGTGATAAAGAGTGGTCCGAAGTTTCCTAAGGATTCATGCAGTGCTGCCTGTACCCATGGTGCCCCCTGTAATTCTTGCGCAGGGGCGATTCCTGATGACAAACACATCATGGCTGTTGCTGTGCATAAAAGCAGGGTATCAATGAATACGGATAACATCTGTACTAAGCCCTGTTTGATTGGATGACTTACTTGTGCGGATGCAGAAGCATTTGGTGCTGATCCAATACCTGCTTCATTGGAGTACAGACCTCTTCTGATTCCCTGCATCATAGCTGATCCTGCAAATGCACCAAAAATTGCTTTGAAATCAAATGCTTCGCTGATGATCTTTGAAAATACAACTGGCAGATATGCACGGTTGATGATCATAACGATCACAGAGATCAGAATATATGCAACCCCCATAGCTGGCACTAATGTAGATGTTACTTTTACAATTCTTGATCCCCCGCCTAAGAGACACCATCCTGTGATCACTGCAAGAATTCCTCCGATGATCCATGGCGTCCATTTTACATCATAAAATGAGAATCCTGAAAATGTAGATTGTAAATTATAAGATGCAAGCATATTAAATCCAAATGCATACGTTGCGATCATGGAAATACAGAATATGATCGCTAATGGTCTGCAGTGAAGTGCTGCTTCAATGTAATATGCCGGTCCTCCGTAACATTCTCCATCTTTTCCTTTTCTCTTATAAATCTGTGCCAGCGTACTTTCGATCAGTGCGGATGCACTTCCGATGATCGCAATGATCCACATCCAGAATACAGAGCCAAATCCTCCAATGCAGATAGCGGACGATACTCCAATGATATTTCCTGTTCCAACTCGTGATGCGGTAGATACCATTAATGCCTGAAACGATGATACTCCATTTTCATCTTCTGGCTTTTCTACAACGGCTTTGCAGGCATCTTTAAATAATCTCATCTGTGGCAGTTTTGTACGGATCGTAAAATAGATTCCCGCTCCGATCAACAGTATTACTAGCAATTTACTGTACATAAAAGTACTGATGCTGTCAATGATGATTCCTAACATAAATTCTCTCCTTGTACGATATTCTCGTATAATAAATCTGGATCAATAGTTACAATTTTTATTGCAGCTACTTTAATTCAACAGAAAAATAGACAGTCCCTGCCTGAGGGACTGCCCATTCATTTTAAAAGTATGCGATTTTACTGTCTGCGTCGTTTTTGTATCTTATGATATAATCGCGATTTTCAGAATTCTGATAAATGATGAATATCCCGTTTTCCTGCCGTCTGTCGGCAGAAAGGTCCGTTGAACCTTCTTCGTATGGCTTCAGAAGCTTTCGCTGCTGGTTTAAAAACCTATCTGTTATTATAATAACTCATTCGTATTGATTACGCAATTACAATTATCACTTGGCCATGATTTTCTGAGTGCCCCATAGGAGATCAGAAAGTTGGCAAACCAGCCAGCTGGTACAGCGAGCCAGACAAATGCAATACCAAAACGCGGTGCAAACATCAAAGCAACTGACAAGCGGATCGCAAGATTTACCATATTAGCAACAAGAAATGGCCGCATGATTCCAAGACCGCGAAGGACTCCATCTGTTGCCATCTTGATTCCCATGAAGGTGAAGAAATAACCGAGCCATCTCATATAATTTCCAGACACCTGATATGCTAAAGCAGTTCCATCTTTCCCAAGAAACAGTGAAGAGATCTGGGTGTGCAATGATTCGATGATTATGAAAGCAAGGACTGCGAAACATATATCTAACACCAATGCAGCATGGTATCCCTTTTTGATACGTTCGATCTTCTTTGCACCAAGATTCTGAGAAACATACGGCGAAATCGCATTACCAATGGATACAAATATCAATGAAAAAACATTCTCTACTCTCATCGTTGCAGAATAACCTGCGAGTGCTTGTGTACCGAATGGATTCACAACTGCCTGTACGATCATCATACCAATTGACACTGTGGACTGTTGGAGAACTGACGGTACAGCAATTTGAAGCATAGAATGTAACTCCTGTCTGTCAAACCAGTCAAAGCGACTTTCATATCGACGCATCCGGTACAAGAAGATCAAAAGTGACAACACTGCGGAAATCCCCTGTGCAATGAGAGTTGCGAGGGCTACACCGAACACACCAAGTCCAAGTCCAGCTACCATCCAAAGATCCATCAATATATTTAACATCGATGAGAATATTAAAAGAGCCAACGGTATTTTCGATTCACCGATTGAAGTAAACATCGTTGAAAGAATATTATACATAAACAAAAATGGAAATCCCACAAAATAAACTCTTAGATACAATACCGCTTCATTCAGTATATCAGCAGGTGTTTGTAATACACTCATCATCAAATGAGAAAAACAAAAACCAAAGACACCCAAAAATATACTTAAGACCAGAAAACTGATCAATGATGTTGACACGATCGTTTTCATTTTGCCATAATCTCTGGCTCCAAAATAGCGGCTCACAAGTACACCTGCACCTACACCCGCACCCAATGCTACACAGATGAAGACATTCGTAAGGGCGGCACAGGCACCAACAGCTGCAAGTGCAGAAGAACCCACAAACTGACCGACTATGATCGAATCAGCCATATTATACACTTGCTGAAAGAAGCTGCCGAGGATCATGGGCATTGCAAAAACAGTCAGCGCTTTAAGGGGCGCATCTGTGATCAAATATTCATCTTTTGACATTATCATATTCCTCCGTTAATTTCTATTTATTATCTGAAAGCACTAACGATCAACTCAAAATGCTTTCTATTTGTTTTTATATAACCATCTTTTTGTAATTTTGATATCTCCGTAGACATTGCTGCACGATCAATACAAAGATAGTCAGCCAATTGCTGTCGGTCAAACGGAATGTCAAAAGACAATGATGAATGTCTGATGGATTCTGCTGACAAATAAGACAGCAGTTTATCTCTGGTCGTTCGCTTGCCGACATGTGTGATCTTGTCGTTCAGGATCAATATCTTATTTGCCAAGACACTGACCAGATTACGGATCAACTTCTGATGATGTTCGCATGCGGTTGGGCAGGAAACCAGAAGCCTCTGAACATTTAAAAAAATGATCTCACAGTCCTCATCTGCTGCTACGCTGACATTCAAAACAGCTCCCGGACTTGCTGCATATGGCTCGCCAAAAAAATCACCAGCATGACATTTGGACAGAATATTCCGGTGTCCCCACAGATCTTCCTGCATAACAAGAACGCAACCCGACACCACAAGTCCCATAACTTCGGTAGAGTCCCCAGCTCTGAAAATATACGAACCTCGTTCTCTGTAAATTGTTGTTGCATTTACGCAATGTAATATGGATAATATCTCGTTATCCGTAAGACCTTTAAAAAAAGGACTGTTTCTTAAAATAGGCAAATATTTTTTCAAAATGACCCCTCCTGTTGGAAATCAAACATACATGTTGCAATTATTATACTATATTTTTTACAGAAACCCAAATTGTATACTATTAACAGAAGATGGAAATGATAAAGAAATCTTAGAATAAAAGGAGAATATAGTAATGGATAAGAAAATGTTTTGTTTTCAGTGTGAACAGACGATCGGCTGCAGCGGCTGTACAGGAAATTCTGGTGTCTGTGGAAAAACGGCAGATACAGCAAAATTACAGGATGAACTGACAGGTGCGTTGATTGGCCTGGCAAGAGCTGTTGACAGCACAACAGCTGTTTCCAAAAAAACTAGTCAAGTTATAATCGAAGGACTGTTTACTACAGTTACAAATGTCAATTTTGATAATGCCTCAATTGAAAGCATGATACAAAAGGTCAGAGCAGAAAAAGAAAGGCTGGCTCCTGATTGCAGCGAATGTCAGTCTCCGTGTGGTAAAACAGATGAATATGATATGCAGCAACTATGGAATGCAGATGAAGATATCCGATCTCTGAAGTCCCTTATTCTCTTTGGCATTCGCGGAATGGCTGCATACGCCTATCATGCAGCTGTTCTGGATTATGAAGATGCCCAAGTGAATCTGTTCTTCTGCGAAGCACTATTTAAGATCGGCTATGAAGAGAGTACAGAAGCACTGCTTTCTACAGTTCTCAAAGTAGGAGAAATCAATTTGAAGTGCATGGCACTTCTTGACAAGGCAAATACAGAAACCTATGGAACACCAGAACCGACAGAAGTTACACTTACCGTAGAAAAAGGACCATTTATTGTAGTAACTGGTCATGATCTGAAGGATCTGCAGCTTTTACTTGAACAGACAAATGGAAAAGGAATCAATGTCTATACTCACGGTGAAATGCTCCCAGCCCATGCCTATCCATTCTTAAAGAAATTCTCTCATCTAAAAGGAAATTTCGGAACCGCATGGCAGAATCAACAGAAAGAGTTTGATCATCTTCCCGCTCCGATCCTTTACACTACCAACTGCCTGATGCCTCCAAAAAGCAGCTATGCTGACAGAGTATTTACAACCGAAGTGGTTGCCTTCCCAGGCACTGTTCATATCGATGAAAAGAAAGATTTTACACCGGTTATTGAAAAAGCACTGGAACTGGGTGGGTACAAAGAAGATCAAATACTCACAGGTATCAACGGTGGTACAAAAGTGACAACTGGTTTTGGTCATGCAGCCATCCTGTCCCATGCAGATACTGTAGTAAAAGCCGTAAAATCAGGTGATATCAGCCATTTCTTCCTGGTTGCCGGCTGCGATGGTGCTAAACCAGGTCGAAATTATTATACAGAATTTGTAAAACAGACACCTTCTGACAGTATAATCCTCACTCTTGCATGTGGAAAATTCCGTTTTAATGATCTCGATCTGGGAGAAATCGGTGGCCTGCCACGACTGATGGATATTGGCCAGTGCAACGATGCCTATGGTGCGATCCAGGTTGCTGTCGCACTTGCGGATGCATTTGGATGTTCTATAAATGAGCTTCCGCTTTCCTTCGTTCTTTCCTGGTATGAACAGAAAGCCGTCTGTATCCTGTTAACACTTTTGCATCTGGGTATCAAAAACATCCGTCTTGGACCTTCTCTTCCAGCGTTCTTATCGCCTAATATTCTGAACTTCCTGGTAGAAAATTATGGTATTGGACCTATTACTACACCGGAAGAGGATATTAAGGCATTGATGAATTAAGTATAGTAAACTGTCTAAAAATGGGCAATCTCTATTTTAGGATTGCCCATTCATTTTATTAATTATGCAATTTATTTTAACAAATCGAGCAGAGTGTATTCACCTTTTGGAATCTTAGCTGTTCTATGATATTCTTTTATTGCTTCCACAAGAATCTCTGAATTAGAAAAATAATTAAACACATAATCATATGATTTTACATCAGGCATTCTAAGATTCTCCTTACAAAAATTACTTGGTTTTTTCCCTGACTTTTTGAATTCTTTATACTGATTTTCAGCAAAGATAATCAACATTTCAATTTCTGGTGCAGTAATCACATTAATAACATCTATTTTATGTTCATATGCTTTACCAATTTTAAATTTTTCTCTTCTTGAATCTAATATTCTGATTACTGATATCTTCTCTGCAAATCCTTTTCTCAAATACTTTTGTTCAAATTTCTTACCGTCCCTGCATCGAATTACTGACTCCTCCAACATCTCTTCTCTCGAAAACACAAGCAATTTTTTATCCAAAAGAATATCCATAATAGCATTTTCTGCAGCACCTTCACATATACACGCTTTATATTTTGCCAGTTCCATAACAGACCTCCTATTTCAGAGATGCAGCTATGCTTTTCTTCAACTGCATATAAGCTTCATAAGTAGGTGTCGTTCCTTCCAGAAATCCACTCTGATAAGCATCGCTTTTCTTGATATCATTTCTTTTTAAAATATTAGAGAGATTCTCAACTGTAATTCCATCTCTATTTCTAGTAATAAAAATACTGTCATTACGGTCGTATTCGTCCAAAAGCTCCGGATAGTGAGTGGAAAAGATTAGCATACCACCATTTTTATTTATTTTTCCGTCCATAAAGAAACGAATTAAAGTACTTACTATTTCTTTATTGAAATGATTCTCTATCTCATCAACAACCAGGCAGCCTCCATCTTTCAAAACTTCTTGCGCCAGAGTAAAAGTAATCATTCCTTTTACTGTTCCTGACGAGAGATAATTATTTAATTCGATTGCATTGTTCAGTACAATCTCTTCTTTTCCTTGAAATTTTAAATGTATAATTGGTTTCTCATTTTTTTCTTCAAAATTTAATTTTTCAATTGTTGGATCCAAGTAAGAAATAACCTCATCCGGAATTCCTTCTGAAAATGGCAACACATTAATATTGGTAAAAAGCAACATGCTAACTACTTTTATATGTTCACCATTTTTTTTATTGTATGCGATCATAATACTAACATCATCTGACAAAAAACTCTCCTGTTCATCTCGAACGATAAATGGTTCTCTCCCATCAAAATCCAGCATAGCTTTACGAGTTGTTACTTCTTCTGCTTTTTTTGACCACAATGACTCTGATTCAATGCTGTACACAATTCCTTCTACTTTCGTATTCTTAGATGTTATGACCGTTTCTAGTCTGCAAATTTCTTTTGTAGTCTCCGAATAAAAATATACATTCAAGACAGCATTCTTTGTATTTCCTAATATATCTTTCGTATTCATGTGATTAATTGGTTCATTATTTATAATTCCCAATGCAAGAAGAAGTACCTTTAATACAGAAGTCTTCCCTGAGGCATTGATTCCTATAAACGCATTAGCTGGATTTAAATATATATTTGAAAATAAGGAATACAAATTCATTTTATCTTCTTCCGCAACTCTTTGCTGTGCATAAAAAGATAAATCTAGTTTCTCTTTAAACAATGGTAAACCTTGTGCAGTGACTCTCAATAATTTCATATAATTTCTCCAATTTAAAAACAGATTTAACGTTGCTATTTTTCTTCTTATTCTATTATATCCACATTTTTATATTTTATCAACGGATAACCCGTTTTTATTTTTCTTTTTCAATATAATACCAATTAAAAACCAACACTCTGCTCTTTACAAACGTGACATTACAAGTCCGATAATTCCACCAATGATCAATAGTGGAAGAGCAATATATATCAATCCACCTACTACCATTCCAATTAATATCACTGGAAAGAAAATAACCGTACAAAGTAATTTCATGATTCCCCAGGATGCTTTTAAACCAAATATAAAAAATTTTACAATAAACCAAAGCATACAAATAGTAAATAATATTGATAACATCTTTTTTCTCCTCATAAACAGCGTTTACGAACTCTGATAACACATTATAGCACAAAATAAAAATGAAATTCCAATCGAATCTGTCTGTCAATCCAGCTTTTCTGAATTGCCTCACGAACAATATCGCCTGGCATATTTCCACCAATTAAAAACGGGGAGTCAGGATTATGATTTCTCATATTTTCTTTGACAAAACTTTAAAAGCTTCCATCACAGTTTCTTTATCTGGAACATTTGACTCAATATCCCTTCCATAAGGTGTAATTGTTACAAACCAATTTGTATTATCATCTCATCACACCCTTTATCACAAATCTATAGTTCTTTCAGGATTTCTCCAACATCTTCATTCATGCAAACAGACTTTCTCCTTATTTCTTCTGGTGCATATGCTTCACCCTGATTCAGACACACATAAAATGCACGTTGAAATGTGTTTGTCATCTGCCAAAACGGATATTTTATAATACCAGGAGTATTATATCCTACACCAAGTTCAAGAAACACTATTTTCTGCTTTTTATGATCCTGTATAAATTTCTCATACCGTTCTGCTGCCTGATGCCATCCGTCATCTTCAACAAATGTCTGATCCGATCTGAGATTCATACTCATCGGCTTACCGCAATGTGGGCAATATGGAATCAGACCTGTCGGAACCGTAAGCTTTAATTCTCCGTCTTCTGGTTTTTGCAATTCCCCGTCTTTAATCTGGAATCCCTGACTCAACACCATTTTTTTGATGGTTTCTTCATTGTCATAGGTTTCCTTATGGCAAGGCTCACTACATTGAAACAGTCCATAATCTCCCTGCGTATAAAAGATTCTGTTTTTAGCGAATCCTGCCTTCTGAAAGCAATGATCCACATTTGTTGTCAGAACAAAATAATCCTTCTCTTTCACCAGTTCATACAAGTTCTGATATACCGGTCTTGGTGCATCCATATATCGATTAATATAGATATATCTACACCAGTATCCCCAATGTTTTTCCAATGTTTTATATGGATAAAAGCCTCCCGAATACATATCAGAAAATCCATATTTCTTCCTGAAATCCGAAAAATATTTTTCAAATCTTTCTCCATCATACACAAAACCGGCTG
>ERZ779850.2488-NODE-2488-length-14791-cov-6.476724_pt1 | contig 14791 bp, 15 predicted proteins | sample MGYA00511249_ERZ779850 | MGnify/ENA primary metagenome ERZ779850 (study PRJEB29588, sample SAMEA2162475) | human gut metagenome | biome: human gut; feature: human-associated habitat; material: faeces | place: Denmark | collected 2008/2010 ...
TTCCTGACCCTCGGACAGAACGTCCTCCGGCTTTCCGATGCGGCGGTCTGCGATCTGGGAGATGTGGATCAGGCCGTCAACGCCCGGGATGATCTCAGCGAATGCGCCAAAGGTCATCAGCTTGACGATCTTGACCTTGGCAACATCGCCAACCTTGAACTGGTTGTTGAACAGCGTCCAGGGGTTGGTGGCTTCGGTCTTGTAGCCGAGGGAGATCTTGCGCTTTTCGGGATCGAGCGCAATAACGAAGACGTCGATCTCGTCGCCGACCTTAACGACCTCGGACGGGTTCTTGATGCGGTTCCAACTCAGTTCGGAGACATGAACCATGCCGTCAACGCCGCCGATATCGACGAACGCGCCGTAGCTGGTGAGGGACTTAACCGTACCATGGTACTGCTTGCCGACCTCGATCTCGCTCCAAATCTTCTCCTGGGCAGCCTTGCGCTGCTCAGCGGCGACGGAGCGGATGGAGCCGACGACGCGGCGGCGGGCACGGTTGACCTCGGTGATGCGCAGCTGGACAGTCTTGCCGACCATCTCGCTCAGATCGCCGCCCTTGGGAACACCGGACTGGGAAGCCGGAACGAACACACGGACACCCTTGACATTGACGACGATGCCGCCCTTGTTCTCTTCGGTGACGTTGCCTTCCAGAACGGTCTTGTCCTCGACAGCCGCTTCGATCTCTTCCCAAGCCTTACCGGCCTCGAGACGCTTGCGGGACAGGCGGACAACGCCTTCGCCGTCGTTGACATGGACGACGATTGCTTCGACCTGATCGCCGACATGCACGACGTCCTCAGGTTTGACGGACGGATCGCCGGAGAAGTCTTCCAGCGGGATGTAGGCGGTGTGCTTCGTGCCAAGATCGACTTCGATCTCGGTGGAACCGATGGCCATAACGGTGCCAGTTACCTTATCTCCATTATTCAAAGTTTTGAGGGACTGCTCGAGAAGCTCGGCAAAATTCTCCTCCTGTGCAGTTTCAACTTTCAGTTCTTCGCTCATTTTGTTGTTTACCTCCTTAATTATCCACGGCGGCGTCGATGCGCCGGCCGTTATACCCACAGTAGCTGCGTCATGGAAAAAAGACATGTCCAATTCATCGGCATGATCGACAAGTATCACCTTCGGGCAATTCTCATTGCAGATCATGGCAAGACGCCCCGTATTGGAACTTCTTGCGTCCCCGACAACGACCATCGCATCACAACTCTTTGAAAGATAAGCTGCTTCTTCCTGCCGCATTTCCGTAGCTTTGCATATTGTATCAAATATTTCGCAATTTGTACACACTTTTTTTGCAATTTCCCGGCATGATTCCCACAATTTTTGCGTCCCTGTTGTCTGCGAAACCAGACAAAACGGCAAATTGCGCCGGTCCGGGCGCTCCGTGAGCCATGTCTGCAGTGCTTCGGCGGTCTGGAAGACGTGCGCATCGGAGGAATAGCTTGCAATGGCAACGACCTCCGGGTGCGTAGGCGTCCCGATGATGAGAAGGCTCCGCCCGTCCCGCTCTGCCTTTTGTGCGATTACATGGATCTTCTTCACAAACGGACAGGTTGCGTCAACCGCTGCCGCGCCGCGCGCAGACAGCATGCGCTGCTCGCTGACGGGGATGCCGTGCGCGCGGATCACAACGGTCTGACCAGGTTCTGCCTCCTCTGCCGAAGAGATCTCATGCAGGCCGAGCCGTTCAAAGCGCTCAACGACATGGCGGTTGTGGATGATGGGCCCGAGCGTAACTGCATTTTTGCAAGTGCGCGCCGTCTGCTCGGCAAGCGCAACCGCGCGTTCCACGCCGAAGCAGAAGCCCGCCGTTTCAGCCAATCTGATCTGCATAGCTGTCACCGCCCAGTTCATAGATCGTTTTCAGGAGACAATCGGACGCCTGCTGGCAGGCGTCATGGTCATTCGGGTTGATTGCGCCGACGCTGTACGGCTCACCGAACACGACGCTGACCGGACAAAAGGGCGTTTTGTTGCGCGTGACGAACACCGGTACAATCGGCACGCCGGACTCCGCCGCCATCCGCACAGCGCCTGTTTTCGCGCGTACATGCTTTTCCCGGTTGCAGCGCGTTCCTTCCACAAAGACGAGCAGTTTCTCCCTCTCACGCGTCAGCGCGTCGATACACTGGCTGAATGCCGCCGTGTCGTGTGCGCCGCGGTTGACGAAAATCACGCGGAATTGCTCCATAACCCAGCCAATAAACGGCACGCGGCGCAGTTCCTGCTTGGCCATGATGCGGATCATCCTTTTTTCAGGCAGGGCCAGCAGAATCCAGATGGGGTCGGCCATGCCGGAGTGGTTGGCGCAGAAAATGCAGCTGCCCGCAGGGACACGATCCCGGCCTGTGACACGAAACACCGGATGCCAGAAAAACAGCCCGACGCGGCACAGCCACCAGCACAGATGGTACCAGAAGTTCACCCGAGTTTCCTCCTGACAATGGCGAGAATGGCATCCACCGACTGCTTGACCGTATCGTCGGAGGTATCGAGCAGAACAGCGTCCGCCGCCTGCTTTAACGGGGCGATGGTGCGCTCGGAATCCTGCTTGTCGCGCTGCTTCGTCTCGGCGAGAATCTGCGCATAAGGCGTTTTGTCGCCCTTCTGCTGCAATTCGTCAAACCGGCGCTTTGCGCGCACCTCTGCGCTCGCCGTCAGAAAAATTTTTACATCCGCCTTCGGCAGCACGACGGTTCCGATATCGCGGCCGTCCATGACGACGTTATGCGTCCGAGCAAGCTGTCGCTGCATATCGAGCAGAAATGCACGCACGCACGGCTGCGCGGACACGCCGGAGGCGTACATGGATATTTCGGGCGTGCGGATCTCCCCTGTCACGTCCGCGCCGTTGAGAATCATATGCTGCACACCGTCTTCATAGCGAATATCGATATTGACCTCGTCAATCAGGCGCGCAATGCCGTCCTTATCCTTCGGACCAACGCCCATGAGACGCATATAATAGCCGACGGTGCGGTATATTGCACCGGTATCGACGTACAGATAGCCCAGTTCCTTCGCGCAGGCTCTGGCCATAGTGCTTTTTCCGGCTCCTGCCGGGCCGTCGATGGCGATGGAAACAAATTTGCTCATGTTGCGTCCTCCGGTGATTGAAATTCTTTCGCCGCAGCAGACAATCCCGCCAAGCGGCCCGTCGCCCATGCGATCTGGAGATTAAAGCCTCCCGTATAGGCATCAACATCCAGAAGTTCGCCTGCAAAATACAAGCCCTGTATCAACTTTGACTCCATCGTTTTTGCGTTCACTTCAGAGACTTTCACGCCGCCGGAGGTGACGATTGCGTCCTCGACGGGTGCCTTGCAGGCAATGGGAATGGAAAAGCATTTAATCGTCTCGAGCAGTGCTCTTCGCTGCTGCTTCGTGATGGAGTTGACCTTCTGCGTGGGGTCGATGCCGCTGCGGGCAATGACGACCGGGATCATAGATTTCGGCAGCAGTGCCGAAAGGCTGTTTTCAAAATCGCGGTTCTGCGCAGCAGAAAAATCACGCAGAATACGCGCGTCCAATGTTTTTTCATCCAGTGCGGGCTTGAGATCGATCTTGACCGTATAACCAGCTTCGCCACGCGCCATGTGGGCGCTGGCAGAGAGAATGACGGGGCCGGAGAGGCCGAAATGGGTAAACAGCAATTCTCCAAAGTCCTCGTAGACAGTCTTTTCCTTGGCATTTATGAGCCTGACCGCAACGTTTTTCAGGGCCAGCCCCTGCATTTTTGCGCAGTCGTGCCCCTTTTCGACCAGCGGAACAAGCGATCCGGTCGGCTCTATGATCGTATGTCCGATCGCCTGCGCCATGGCATAGCCGCTGCCGGTCGAGCCGGTCGCGGGATAGGACAGGCCGCCGGTTGCGAGAATGACGCAGTCGGCAGGCACAGGTCCCTCCGCCGTTTTCACGCCGGTCACGCGGCCGTCGGAGACAGCAATCTGCTCTGCCCGGCGCGGCAGGACGCACACATGGTGTTCACGCAGGAACCGTTCCAGCGCGTCCAGAACGGTCTGCGACCGGTCGGACACTGGAAAAACACGGTTGCCGCGCTCGGTCTTGAGCGCGCAGCCGTAAGCTTCAAAGAAATTTTTCGCGTCTGCGGGTGAAAAGCCCGCGAGGGCGCTGTAGAGAAAACGCGGGTTCGTGGGAACGTTTTGCAGCACGTCCTGCCACGGGCAGTCGTTCGTGACGTTGCAGCGGCCCTTGCCGGTAATCAGAAGTTTTTTGCCGAGACGGCCATTTTGCTCGAGAAGCGTCACATGCGCGCCTGCCTGCGCGGCCATACCGGCGGCCATCATGCCCGCCGCACCGCCGCCGACAACGACAAGTTTATTCGACCCGCTCAAAGGCGTCATATTCATCCCAAATCCGCTCCAAATCCTCATAGGTTTTTGCCACGCTGTCCTCCTGCTGCAAGCCGACGGAGACGATCAGCGCATTGATGACGCTCATCGGCGCGACGAGCGAGTCAACAAACGATACCATATTGCTCTTGGCGCACAGAACATAGTCGGCGACCTTTCCGGCCGGAGCCTCCGCCTTATCCGTGATGGTTACGACAGTTGCGCCGGAATCATGCGCGTATTGCAGCAGTTTCACCGTCCGGCTGGAATAGCGCGGGAGGCTGATGCCGATCACAACGTCTTCCCTTCCCACGCGCAGCAGCTGCTCAAACATCTCGCTGGTCGCTGTGGAGGAAACAAGGCGTACATCATTAAAAATATTGCGGAAATAGAAATTCAGATAGTTTGCCAGCGCAGCGGAGGACCGCACGCCTACAATATAAATACACCGCGCACGCAGAATTGCGCCGACCGCACGGGTCATCTGTGTGCGATCCAGCGCCTCCGCCGTCATGCGGATGGCATTGGCGTCGCGCTGCAGAACGCTGGCGACAACATCTTGGTTTCCGAACTGGTCGCTGGCGACCTCAATGCGCTGGACGCTGGTAAGCTTGTTCCGGACAAGTTCCTGCAGCGTCTTCTGCATCTCCGGGTAGCCCTCGTAGCCAAGTTCCACGGCAAAACGCACAACGGTTGACTCCGAAACCCCGACGGTCTTTCCGAGACGGCTGGCCGTCATAAACGCTGCCTTATCATAGTTGGTCAGGATATAGGATGCAATCTTTTTCTGGCCCTTGGAAAAGGCATGGATTTCATTTTGAATATGGGTCAAAATATCTGCCGGCATAAGAAAAACCTCCGCCGCGCGCACATGGCGCATAATTTCATATTTTTTTATTTTACCGGCTTTCTCCGTGTTTTGCAAGCGTGAATCAACCAAATGAAAAAATTCATACGCTGTCAAAGCGATGCAAGCAGGGCCGGAAGTTCCAGCAGATCAGTCACGGCATAGTCGCACAGTGGCTCTTCCGGTTCTGCCCGCCCGTAGAGGCAGGTTGGGATTCCGGCATTGCGGCCTCCCTGCATATCACTCGAGAAGCTGTCGCCGATCATGATGGACTGCGTGCGGTAGGCTTCGCCGATCTCGGCAAAAACCTTGTCGTAAAACAGCTTGTCCGGCTTCTTGCAGCCCATTTGCTCAGAAATGAATACCCGGTCAAAATACTGCGCCATACCGCTGGCGGCGATGCGGCGCTTCTGGATCTCTGTGTTGCCGTTGGTCACGATAAAAATTTTGTACTGCGCGTGCAGCTGCCGCAGCGCCTGTTCGCAGTGCGGCATAAAATTGCGCTGCGCACCCAATTCGCAGAAATACGCAGTGTTGAACGCCGCCGGGTCGGCTTCCAGACCGTATTCCGCAAAAAAGACGCGGAAGCGTTCGACATAAAGCGCCTCTTTCGTAATCTCCCCGCGTTCAAAGCGCTGCCAGAACTCCGCATCGAGTTCCCGGTAGTGTGCCCACATCTCCGGTGTGAACGGCAGGTTGAGGGCACGAAACGCGATGGAGAGCGCGTTCCGGGAACTGGTCTGAAAGTCAAATAGCGTATCGTCAATATCCATGAGCAGTGCACGGATCGGCATATCGGAATCCTCCCACAGTTTTTTGTTTGATTGTAGCATGATTTGTGATACAATACAAAAAGATTTTTACAAAAGGAGCATCCCATGCAAACGATCTCTCAGATTTTGGCGCAGGAATTAAACTGCAAGCAGGAATATATCGAAAACGTCATCGCCCTGCTGGACGAGGGCAACACCATTCCGTTTATCGCCCGCTACCGCAAGGAACAGCACGGCGCGATGGATGACACGGCACTCCGGACGCTCGAAACACGGCTTCAATATCTGCGCAATCTCGCCCAGCGGCGCGAGGAGGTCAAATCCTCCATCGAAGCGCAGGAAAAGCTAACGGACGAACTGGCAAAGGCCATCGACGAGGCAAAAACGCTGGCCGAGGTGGAAGACCTCTACCGGCCCTACAAGCCCAAGCGCCGCACGCGCGCGACCATTGCGAAAGAAAAGGGCCTCGAACCATTGGCAGACGCAATTTTTGCGCAGACGCTGAAAATGGACGCACCAGAGATGCTGGCGCAGGCGTACATCGACCCTGAAAAGGGCGTGGAGACGATTGAAGACGCGCTGACTGGCGCGTCGGACATTCTCGCCGAGCGTATCTCGGATGACGCGGAGGTGCGCAAGAGCCTGCGCGCACTCATGAACCGCCGCGGTACAGCGCAGTCAGCTGCGGCAAAGGACGAGGAGGACGAGAAAACCGCCGTCTACCGGCAGTATTTTGAGTTTTCTCAGCCGATTTCCCGCCTGCAGAGCCATCAGGTTCTGGCGCTCAACCGCGGCGAACGTGAGGGCGCCTTGAAGGTCAGCTTGGCCGTTGACCGCAACGAGGCGCTGCAGTGCATACGGCGCGGCGTTGTGCGGCCCGGCAGTCCGGCGATGGAATTCATGAAATCCGTCTGCGATGACAGCTATGACCGGCTTTTAGAGCCCAGCATGGAGCGTGAACTGCGCACGGCGCTGACCGACATGGCCAACGAACAGGCCATCCATAATTTTGCTCTCAATCTGCGCCCGCTTCTCATGCAGCCGCCTGTAAAAGGTGCGGTCACGATGGGCCTCGACCCCGGCTACAGCCATGGCTGCAAGGTTGCCGTTGTGGATGAGACAGGCAAGGTGCTTGACACCACAGTCGTTTACCCGACGTTCGGCGAAAAGCAGAAGCAGGACGCGATTGCAAAGCTTTCACAGCTCATCAAAAAGGACAATGTGCGCCATCTTGCCATCGGCAACGGCACGGCCTCGCGTGAGACGGAGGCCATGGCCGTCGAGATGATCCATAAGCTTGGCGGCGGCGTTTCCTATATGATCGTCAACGAGGCGGGCGCGTCCGTCTATTCCGCGTCGAAGCTGGCGGCGGAGGAATTCCCGCAGTATGATGTGAACCTGCGCTCGGCGGTATCCATCGCGCGCCGACTGCAGGATCCGCTGGCGGAACTGGTGAAAATCGATCCGAAGGCGATCGGTGTCGGACAGTATCAGCATGATATGCCGGAAAAGGAACTCGACGCCGCACTCGGCGGCGTGGTCGAGGCCTGCGTTAACGCCGTCGGCGTCGATCTGAACACGGCCTCCGCTCCCCTTTTGAAGCGGGTTGCGGGGCTCAACGCGACAACGGCAAAGAATATCGTCGCCTACCGCGAAGAAAACGGTGCGTTCACCTCGCGCGCGCAGATCAAAAAGGTGCCGAAGCTGGGGCCGAAGGCATTTGAGCAGTGCGCAGGCTTTTTGCGTGTACCGGAAAGCAAGCAGGTGCTTGACCGCACCGGCGTGCACCCGGAAAGCTACGACGCGGCGAAAAAGCTGGCAGAGTTGCTGGATGTTGACCTTAAAAATGCAGGCAAGCCGGAAATGGCGCTGCTCCCCGATAAGCTTCGCGCCTACGGCGCGGAAAAGGCCGCAGCCGCATGCGGTGTCGGTGTGCCGACGCTGCAGGACATCGTCAAGGAACTTGTCAAACCCGGCCGCGACCCGCGCGACGAACTGCCCGCGCCGATTCTGCGCACGGATGTTTTGGAACTGAAGGATCTCAAGCCCGGCATGGTGCTCAGCGGAACGGTGCGCAATGTCATTGATTTCGGCGTATTCGTCGATATCGGCGTCCACCAGGACGGTCTGGTACACATTTCTCAGGTCAGCAATAAATTTATCAAGCATCCATCCGAGGTCGTTGCGGTCGGCGACGTGGTTAAGGTCGCCGTTCTGGATGTCGATCAGAAGCGCAGCCGGCTCAGTCTGACAATGAAGGGCGTCAAATAGGCAGCACAGTGCAGGGTCAGAAGCCCCGCAGCAGCTGGAGAAAACTTCCCTAAAACTTTCTTCCCGCATGGACTTGCGCAGGGGGAGAATTTGGAGTATAATTTACCATAATTATATGTATCAATGGGAGAATGACTCTATGGCTACGATCCGTGAATTCTTCCAGAATCTTCTGTATCAGGTCCCTGCCATCGGGATTTCAGATATTGTCGATATCCTGGTCGTTTCGATAATTTTCTATTCGCTCCTTCGTCTGATCCGCTCGACGAGCGCAGCGCGTGTGGCTCGCGCGATTTTGCTGCTGCTGGCAATCACGCTGCTGACGGATGTGCTGAATCTCTATACATTAAACTGGCTGCTCAACAAGATCCTCGAGGTCGGCGCGATCGCGCTCATCATCGTGTTCCAGCCGGAACTTCGCCGTGCACTCGAGCGTGTCGGCGCGCAGCTGCATTTCCATCTGCTCTCGACCGAGGCAGGCGCTTCCATCGAACAGAGCGCCGTTGCCGCCACGGTGCAGGCCTGCGAGATCATGTCGCGTGAACGCGTCGGCGTTCTGCTCGTATTTGAGCGCGAGACGCCGCTTGACGACTATTTCAAGACCGGCACCATTGTTGACGCACAGCTGTCTGAGCAGCTGCTGCGCAACCTTTTCTTTAAAAACTCTCCTCTGCACGACGGCGCTGTCATTGTCCGAGGCGGACGTGTGGCCGCAGCCGGCTGTGTCATGCCGCTGAGCGACAATCCGCACCTGCCGAGCGACCTCGGCACGCGTCACCGCGCGGGTGTCGGCACGAGTGAAGTCTCCGATGCCGTGGTCGTGATTGTTTCGGAGGAAAACGGGACGATTTCCGTCGCCATCGGCGGCATGCTCAAGCGCCATTTGGCTCCCCAGACGCTGCAGAAGCTGCTGTCCAACGAACTGATTGCGGACGAAACGGAGAATAAGACGCTGCTCAAGAGACTCGCCGCATGCTTCAGCAGGAAGGACGGTTCCAATGAAAAGTAAACTCTTCTCTCTGATCATCTCCGTCCTTGCGGCTATGTGTCTGTGGGTCTACGTCATGACTGTCGTAAATCCGGATGTTGATCTGACCATCGGCAATATTCCCGTGACATTTTCCGGCGCAGAAGTTCTGCGCGAAGATCACGGACTTGTCATTACCGGCGACTATCAGGAATTTGTTTCCGTGCATTTCTATGGAAAAAACGCCGATCTGAAAACGCTTGACCAGCACAAAGACGAGATCAAGGCTGTGATCGACGTGTCCAAGGTGCGCAGCACGAAGGATTACACGATGTCCTACGACATCACGCTCCCCAGCGCCGTATCCGCCTCGTCCATCACAAAAATGGATAAATCTCCTGCCAGCATCACCTTTACCGTTGAGCGTCAGATCCGCAAGCCGGTCGAAGTACGGGGCGATTTCTCCAATGTCAAGATCGCTGAGGGCTATATGCTCGACAGCACCAGCTTTGATTTTGATTCCATTACCATTGAGGGCCCTGAATCGGTCGTCAATACCGTCGATCACGCTGCAATCACCATTGAGCGCAGCAACGTGGATAAGACCATCACCGAATCCGTCCCAATTACGCTTCTGGACAAGGACGGCGCACAGGTTGACCCGACGCAGCTGACGCTCAGTTCCGACACGATCGAGGTCACAATGAAGATCGTCAAATATAAAGTTGTGCCCATTGAGGTGCAGTTCACCGAGGGCGGCGGCGCGAAGCTTTCCGATCTGGATTGGGACTACGAGCCCAAAGCCATCACGCTCTCCGGCGACTCCACCGTACTCGACGGTCTCAACTCAATCCAACTTGAGCCCATCGATCTGTCCACGCTGCCGAGCAACGACGAAACGGTCGAGCGCGCCATTCTGATCCCGAACGAGGCCAAGAACGTCTCCGGCGAGGAGACTGTTTCCGTCCGGATCACCATCAAGGGTAAGCAGATCAAAACACTCCGCACGACGAATATTGTGTTCGTTGGCGTTGACGAAGAAAAATTCAAGGCTACGAGCCTGTCCCAGCAGGTGCAAGTCACCATTCGCGCCGACGCGGCCGACGCGTCGCGGATCTCCGCGAACAGCATCCGTATCGTCGCCGATATGAGCGGCTATACGCAGGAGGGAACGTACCAGGTTCCGGTCACGGTCTATGTCGATGGCTTCGATTCTGCCGGAGCGATCGGACAGTATTCCATCGCCGCAACGCTTGCCGCAGCGGATGAGCCGGATAAACAGCCCTGAAGAAAATGGAGGAAATAACGTGATTAGAAGTATGACCGGCTATGGCCGCGCAGAAAAAAACATCGACGGGCGTGAAATCACTGTCGAACTGCGGGCCGTCAACAACCGCTATCTAGATTTGAACGTCAAGCTTCCGCGTGTCTACGGCTTCGCGGAGGATGCCGTCAAAGCGCTCATCAAGGCGAACGTGAACCGCGGGAAGCTGGATATGTTCATCACCGTTAATGTCACCGAGGATACGAGCGTCAAGATTGCACTCAATAAGCCCGTTCTGGAGGGGTATCTCGCCGCGCTCAAGTCCATCGCTGCAGATTACGGCGTGCGCGATGACATTTCCGTTACGGCCCTGTCCCGCATGCCTGACGTCTTTGTGATTGAGAAACAGGAAGAGGACGAGCAGAAGCTGACAGACGATATCCTGTCCGTCGTCAAGGAGGCGCTTGCCAAATTCAACGCCATGCGCGAAAAAGAGGGCGCGGCCATGGAGGCCGACCTTCGCAGCCGCGCGAAAACAGTGTTGTCTCTTGTCGAAAAGGTTGAAGCGCGCAGCCCCGTCACACTTGCGGAGTATCGCGCCCGGCTGACTGAGAAAATGCAGGAGGTACTCGGCGCAGCCAATATCGACGAGGGCCGTATTTTGCAGGAAGCCGCCGTCTATGCTGACAAAATTGCCGTAGACGAAGAAACGGTCCGCCTGCGCAGCCATCTGAATCAGCTTGATCAGATGCTGACAACCGGCGGCCCCATCGGCCGCAAGCTGGACTTCCTGCTTCAGGAATTCAACCGCGAGTCCAACACCATCGGCTCCAAGGGCAACGATCTGGAACAGGCCCGAACCGTCGTCGATCTCAAGGCGGAACTGGAAAAGATCCGCGAACAGACGCAGAACATCGAATAATAGGAGGCAGACATGAAGCTTATTTCGATCGGCTTTGGCAACGCTGTCGCTGCCGCCCGGATCCTAGCTGTCGTCAGCCCCGACTCCGCACCCATCAAGCGCGTCGTGCAGGAGGCGCGGGAACGCGGCATGCTGCTCGATGCCTCATTCGGCCGTAGAACGAAATCCGTTCTGCTGCTGGACACCGACCATGTGATTCTCTCGTCCGTCACACCGGAGACGATCTGCGTGCGTATGGAAGAAAAAACATCGGAGGAGACGAATTTGCAGCCATGAAGGGAAAACTGTTTGCGATCTCCGGCCCCTCCGGCGTCGGAAAAAATTCCGTGCTCAGCCGCGTCATGCAGCTGCGTGACCGGGTGCAGTATTCGATCTCCGCAACCTCCCGCCCCATGCGCCCCGGCGAAATCGACGGCAAAAGCTATTATTTTGTCACCCGTGCACAGTTTGAACAGATGATCGCGGCGGGCGAACTTCTAGAGCATGCCGAATATGTCGGCAATTATTATGGCACACCTCTGAAACCCATCCTGACCGCGCTCGAAGCTGGAACAGACGTTGTGATGGACGTGGACGTAGTTGGTGCGCTGAATATCAAAAAGCGTCTGCCGGAGGCAGTTCTTGTTTTCCTGACTGCACCGTCAATGGCCGAAATTCGTCGCAGACTGCAAAACCGCGGCGATGTACCGCCGGAATTGATGGAAAAGCGCATGGAACGGGCAAAATGGGAATACAGCCAGGCCGGACAATATGACTATCTCGTCGTTAACGATACGGTTGAGCATGCGGCACAGGAGCTGCTTGCGATTATGACTGCAGAAAAGTGTAAAATGATGGATCGTATCCATTGCATAAAGGAGGAACTCTAATGCTTTACCCCGCAATGTCGGAACTTCTTAAGAATGTTGACAGCCGCTATCTGCTTGTCAATGTGGTCGCGCACCGCGCGCGTCAGCTGTCCATCGAGTCCGAACTCACGCACGAGCCGCTCGAGGAAAAGCCCGTCACGCTCGCTATCCGCGAGGTTGCCGACGGCCAGCTGAAGGCTACGCTCGACGATAAATACAGACACTGAGCCAAACTCCGGCGCAGGCCAGCCGCCTGCGCCGGTTCTTTTGAATACTGCGGAGGAACTCAATTTTATGAAAATTTGCGTCAAATCCGTATGCACTTCCCCGCTTGGTTGTAGGGGCCGATGCCCACATTGACCCATTTGGAAGTTACAAGTTCGCCGAAGATTTCCGTAAAAACGGCACATACTGCGCGAGCCGATGTAGGCATCGGCCCCTACAGAGTCTTGGGCGAATCCGTACTGCCCCATAAATTTTGAACGCAAAGCTGATTTACCGCAGATATTTAACCGTAACTGCTCGCAAATTCGGCTGTACTGTAACAGGCGGCGCATACCATGGCGCCCGTGGGGTGATTCTGTGTTGTCATGACACCTAAAAACCTGGTGTTTGCGTGAACTGCACCCACAGTACGCACCCACCGTGTCCAAGCACGCTTCTCTTCCATATCTTTTCTCTTGCATGAGAAAAGATATGGCCGCCGGAGGCACACCCCGAGAAACCCGATTTTACCAGACAAAGGAGGAACAGGTCATGTCTATGATTGCACAGTTGGCTGTTGCAGCAGCGGTTTATGCCATTGACAGGCCCTATTCCTACCGTGTGCCGGAGGATATGCCGCTGCTGGCCGGGATGCGCGTGCTTGTTCCGTTTGGTCACGGCAACCGCCGGACGGAGGGCGTCGTCTTATCCGTGCAGGAAGGGGATCCGTCAGGACTCAAGGCCGTCGAGCGCACGCTCGACGGCGCGCCGATTCTGACGGACAGCCAGCTTCGCCTTGCTGCGTTTATGAAAGAGCGCTATTTCTGCACATTTTATGACGCGGTCAAGGCCATCCTTCCTGCCGGATTCTGGTTCGACGAAAAGCGGACGCTGACGCTCGTATCCGGCGCGCAGGACAAGCTGCCGCCCGGCATGGCAAACTCCGGCGCGGCAAGGCTCGTACAGCTGCTGACCGATCTCGGCGGCAGCGCGCCCGAAGGCATGACCTTCAACAAGAACGGCACCATCATCGCCGACGCCGTGACGCTTCAGACCTCGCAGCCCGACGTTTTCGTCGGCGGCGACGTGTACACCGGCCCGAAGTTTGCCATCGACGCCATAGCCGCGGGCCGCGAGGCCGCGATATCCCTGCACCGCTACGTGCACCCCGGCCAGAGCCTGACTCTCGCCCGCAACCGCCGCGACTTCATCGAGCTTGACAAGAGCAATCTTGCCATCGCCGTTGAAAGCTTTGACAACTCCTCCCGTCAGGTCCCCGGCCACGACGCGAAGAAGGCCAAGTCCTTCTCCAACGACCGCATGGCCTTCACCGAGGAGCAGGTCAAGAAGGAAGCCTCCCGCTGCCTCGGCTGCGGCGCGACCGTCGTTGACGAGAACAAGTGCATCGGCTGCGGACTGTGCACCACGAAGTGCGAGTTTGACGCCATTCATCTCCGCCGCGAGCTGCCCGAAGCCTCCACGATGATAAAGGCCGAGGACAAGATGAAGGCAATACTTCCCTACGCCGCAAAGCGCGCGGCAAAGATCGCCATCAAGGATATGAAGGCGAAGAAAAACAAATAATTCACCGAAGGAGAAGGCCATGCACGAGCTTGGTACCGTTTTCTATGTCATAAAGCAGGTCGAGCAGCTGTGCGTTGAGAATAATCTCTCCACGGTCGGCAGCGTTACGCTTGAGATCGGCGAGGTCAGCGGAATAATCCCGAAGTACGTTCAGGACTGCTGGGACTGGGCGATAAAGGACACGACCTATCTCAAAAACACCGAGCTGAAGATCGAGACGCTCGACGCCGTCACCTACTGCGAGGACTGCGGCAAGACATACCCGACGGTGAAATACGCAAAGACATGTCCTTATTGCGGCAGCGAGCACACTTTCTTGCTCGCTGGCAATGAGTATAATATCAAGGAAATTGAGGCAATGTAAACTTGAGCCGTCCGGATGTCTCACGCGGCATCCGGACGGCTCTCAAAACTATTTTCCCTCGGCGCTGCCGCGGGAATAGGAGGATCTTATTGGATATTCACGCAAAATTCGAATTACAGGACTGCCCGTACTGCGGGGGTGCCGGACTGCTTGAGGAAGAAAATGGCTGGTGCTGGTATGTGACATGCATGGATTGCGGGTCACACACGGCGTCGTTTGAGTTCAAGACTCCGCAGGAGAGCGAAGAGGCCGCCGGAAAGGCCGCGCATCTCTGGAACATCGGTAAAGTTGTCCGCGGCGATATCGGCGAATAATAAACAGGAGAAGATTCGATGAATCTTCTCCTGCTTGTCAAAAAAGTCCTGTGAGGACTTTTTTGACAA